>ENA-ORBV01016859-ORBV01016859.1-microbial-mat-metagenome-genome-assembly--contig:-NODE-16859-length-10536-cov-25.610575_pt1 | contig 10536 bp, 9 predicted proteins | sample MGYA00237777_ERZ505514 | MGnify/ENA primary metagenome ERZ505514 (study PRJEB26160, sample SAMN06269048) | microbial mat metagenome | isolation source: Oligotrophic lake microbial mat | place...
GGTTGGTCAGGATGTGCAGTTCAGATTCTCCATCACGCGTGGGTTTGTCCAACTCCAGAGTGATGCGGCGCGCTGCCAGTGTCCCGCCCTCCACAGTCAGCATCACGCTCTGCTCAAAGGCCACGCCAGTCGCTGTGCGGCCAAGCTTTACCCGTTTGCCAAGGGGCTCCCAGGCCACGTTGGCCGCATGCTGACGGATGATGAAGAACGCCAGACGTTCCGCAATGCCGCCGAGAAGCCTGCTGGTGCAGAAATTCCGGTCCGCCAGGAGAATATCCATCGCCTTCACAAGCGCCAAAACCTCCTCGGTCATGGACCGTTCCTGGGCGTGACCGTCCTCGCAGGGTATGACGTCGGTGACCAGCTTCAGCGACGGGCACAGCATGACAAGACACTGGCCAGGCAACGGACCGGCGGCGCTTTGCTTCAGCACGTCAAGCCGCCGCTCAGTTGCGCCAAGGTGATTTCCGTCGAGGATGCGCATCCGATAGCCTGGCATCCACGGTGGCAGCTGTCCGCCCATGGACTCGATCACGGTCTTCAGCCGGCCTGCGCCGTGCGCCACCAGGGTCGAACAAACCACCGGTTCCACGCCATTGAGTTTGTTGTACACCGACGTCACTGACACCGGAATATCAGCGCGTGAGGCCTGAATCGCTGCGTGAACAGATGGCCGGACTCTCGTCACCACGCTGCTCATCAAGTCAACAATCGTCGAGAACGCCAACTCCCGCGTGTACTGCGCGTCCGCGGCACGCTCGAACACCGCGTCCACCTCCGCGCCAGACATCGCGCGCTCCATGGCGATGCGTGCAATCACGGTGACCGGGCTCCGCTTCACAAACGTCTCGAAGACCTGGGAAAGATACACGCACGGCTCCGCGCGGACTGAGTCCGGCAACTGGGCCGCAGAGAATGATCCCCCAGGAGGAAATCCTCATCGATCAGTTGACCGATCCCGGAGCTGCGCCCGAGCACCGACGGTCCAGCTGAGTAGGCCGGCGCGGAAAGTCGACTGATTTCGATCAGTTACGACATTGAAAGGGCTGGGTGCAAAACCCTCGCGGTACGCGGTGGTGTTCATGATGACCAGGCCATTGAGCGTCTCAGGGTGCCGGTCTGCCAGTTCCCACGTCCAGGGTCCGCCCAGGTCGTGCACCACCTGCGTCCAACGCGGAATGCCCAGCGCGCGCATCAGTGCCACCAGACGCTCCGCCTGCAGTCCAAAGGCGTATTGGGAGAGGTCCGCCGGCTTGCTGCTGGCACCAAAACCCAGCATGTCCGGCGCAATCACCCGCAGTCCCTGGTTTGCCAGCACGGGAATGATGTTCCGGTAGAGCCAGGATGACGTTGGCATGCCGTGCAACAACACCATGGGCTTGCCGTCACGGGGACCTTCATCAACATAGGCCAGGCGCTGGTCCAAAGGACCAAAGGACTGCAGCCGGCTCCGGTGTTGCGCAATGGATTGCGGCGCCTGATAGCGCTGAGCCAACGGCGCGTTCATGACAGCACCGGTGCGCCAAGAAAGAAGTCATACGTTTCCAGTCCGCTGTCACGGAACGGGGCCAGTGCCGCGTATTCTGGGTCTGTGGCGTAGGCCTTCATGGCGGAACCATTGTCCAGGAAGAACACTACAACGCGCTCTGGCTGCATGGCCTGGACGTCACCCACCGGCGTCAGGGTCTGCTGGACTTCCAGCATGGACTCCACATGCATGCCATGCCGCGCAAACAGGCCCTGTGCGCGCTGGTTGAATGTGTCCAGTCTGCCAGCACCGCCCGGTCTGAACTTCACCAGGCCAACGCCGTACATGCGGTCCTCCAGCGGGCCTTGGCCGGGTGTGGAGATGTTGGACACATCCAGCGCCGTACCCGCCATGACCGTCATCCGCTGCAGACACTTGTCCCGCTCCTGCGCCAACGCCAGGTACAACGGGTCACTGACATACGCCTTGAATTGCGCCGCGGAGGGAAACGAAATCACCTGCGCCAGATGGGGCACTTCAAACCGGTTCTCGCCCACAATCTGGCCTTTGCCCGCGAGCTTCAGTTGACGATCCACCCTCAAGCCGTAGGTCTCAAACAGCGGTGCGGCCTGCGCGCGGAATGTGGCAAGTGCTGCCATGCCGTTGGGCTTGACCCACATCAACATGGTCAAGGTGAAGCGGGGTGGTGTGGCGGTAGGTGCGCCATTGGGCTGGTCTGATGAGAGGAGGGGGGATGTGTGCATCGGCGTATCTCCGTTTGGTGCGTGGGACGTTGGGGGATGACCGCAACGCCGTCGCAACGTACGAAGTGATTGAATTCGGATAAACCACGCATGCTGCGAGTATTTGTCGCAGTTCTGGAGACAATGGAATGTTGCTGGAAAGTCTGGAAGAGCTGCGCGTGTTTGTGCAGGTGGTGGATTCCGGTGGTTTTACGGGTGCGGCGCAGACCCTGGGCAGCACCACCAATGCGGTGAGCCGCCTGGTTGCCCGGCTGGAGTCACGGCTGGGGGTGCGCCTGCTGTCACGCACCACGCGGCGCGTGGCGTCCACTGACGAGGGCCGCAAGTTCTATGAACACGCGCTGCGCCTGCTGCGCGCAGCCGACGAAGCCGAACAATCACTCCGTCCACGGTCCGGATTGTTGGAGGGCACGGTGCGGGTGGCGGTGCGCACCACCACGGTCCAGTTTGGTTTTGTCAAAGACCTGGCGGCATTGCTGGCTCGCAACCCGGATTTGCGCGCGCAGTTGATTGTGAGTGATTCAGACATTGATCTGGCGGCTGAAGGTATTGACGTTGCGCTGCGGGTTGGTGAGCTGGCGGACTCTGCGTACCGCAGCCATGCGTTGGGCTCCGTGGTTTTTGTACCCGCGGCTGCGGCCAGCTATTTTGCAGGACGTCCCCGCCCCACGCGCCCAGAGGAGCTGGTGCACCATGAATGTGTGCGCGCCTTGCTGCTGCGCCCGCAAACAAGCTGGAGCCTCATTGGTCCGGGCGGGGAGGCGGTGGAGGCCCCCGTTGGGGGGCGCTTTGAATGCGGAGATGTCCGCGCGCAAGCAGAGGCCGTGTACTGCGGCCTGGGAATCGGCCTGCGCCCTGCTGGGGAAGTGCGGAGCGCCGTGGAAGCGGGCACCCTGGAGCGCGTGTTGCCCGGCTGGAGCATGGCACCCCTTGCTGTTCACGCGCTGCTGTCCCCTCAACGCTCCCACAACGTGCGCACAGATGCGGTGGTAGCGCTGCTGAAGGACGCGGTGCAGCGCCTGGTTTGACGTCAGGTCCGGGTTTAGAGGGCTCCACGGTTGAGTCAGCTGCACGTGCCAGTCTCACCGCCAGCCCTGGAATTCTGACGAGGACCACATGCCCACGTTTGCTGGCCGCCGTTCCTGTTGGAGCGCGGTAGAGCATGGACTTCACCTCGCCCATCAACGCGCCCGGTTCGAGCCAGAAGGTGACAGTCATGGTGGACGCGGGGCTCACCAACCGCGCTGCTTGCGTTGGTGACCGCCTTCCGTTGCCGCCGCCGCTTGTGATGACACACGTTCAAGGTGCAGTGACCGCCGTCCCGCCCAGGTAGAAATGAGCTGCCGCACGTGAGGCGTTCCACCACCGCAACGGCCCGTTTCCCGTCAAGGGAGGCGGGCTTTTTCGCGAGGGAGCCACACCGTGAACGCCATCACATTGCTCGAGAACCAGCACCGTGAAGTGGAAGAGCTCTTCACCCGTCTCGAGGAGGCCACCAAGGATCCGGCGCGCCTCCAGATCTTCAATACGCTGGCGGACAAGCTCGCCATTCACTGCACCATTGAAGAGAAGATCTTCTATCCCGCCGTGAAGGCACGCCAGACCGAGGAATTGCTGGGCGAAGCAGTCCAGGAACACCTGCAGGCCAAGCGGTTGCTGGTGGACATCATGAACCTTGATGCGGGCTCGGATGAGTTTGAAGCCAAGTGCAAGGTGCTCATGGAAGAAATTGAGCACCACGTTGAGGAGGAGGAAGGGGAGCTCTTCCCCAAGTGCAAGGACCTCATGGATGGGGTGCTTCTGGAGGCGTTGGGCCAGGAGATGACGTCAATGATGACGGAGCTGGAGGAGAAGTCCGCTCCCCGCGAGGCGATCTTTGATGAGGTCAAGGAAGCCGCACCCATCTGACAGTCTCTGGCTCGCCTTCGAGTCGGGATTGAATTCCGTCCTACCCCACGCTGATTTGGAACGTGTCCGAACTTCCGGGACCACCCATTGCCACCCACGCGCGACGCGGACACCAGTTGTTGGTTCCGGATGGGTGTGCCGGCTGGTTGGAGTATGACCAATCATCCCAAGACACGAACCGCCAGCCCCGCCATGATGCTACCCCTTTGATGGGCTGACGGGGCTCCGCGCCCGGTTCTCTGCCGTGGCAACCATTCCAACAAAGCAGAGAAGCGCCTCGCGCGGTGAACCGCGCGCTGGCCGTGGATTGGCGCGATCTGACCCGGACATGGCGCAGGCGGTCCTGGTTGTGCCGCGCTCACCCGGACTACTGGAAATGAGGTGGAACCACGTTGGCGTTGCCGGTCCCACCACCGGTGTTGCGCTGGTTCTGGGTGGTTCATCTGACCGTCTGAAGTCCGCATGGATTGCCGGGCTCAACCTCTCGTGCATGAGGCTCGTATGCGTGCTCGCCAACACCGCCGCACCATCAACCGGCACACAGCCGTTCTCGCCCTGGTTGTTCTGTTGCCCATGGCAACCAGCGGCTGCAAATCCGAGATGGAGCCAACTCCCGACGACACGCCAGGGACTTCTGATGCGGCCGTTGCAAATGCTCCTGACGGTGGACCGTCTACGGCAACAGATGCTGGCAACCACCACCTCTCGGACGCTGGCGCGCCCAACCCGTTGGATGCAGGAGAGGGGTGTCCGCAAGGAGCGCCTCCCTACGCATTTGAAACAGACATTCTGCCGGTGATGGAGCGCTACTGCGTGGGTTGTCATCAGGGTGCGCAGGCATCGGCGGACTTTCGCGCGGGACTCTATGAAGGTACGCGTCCGGTGAACCACGTCCGGTCACACCCGAGCTGAACTGCTACCCACGTCGGCATGGGCCAGTGGTTGCCTGAAGGGTTGGAGGCGTTTCAGCTGCTCCAGGACATCGGAGCGCTGCGAGGTTTCCTTCCAACTGGCGGGGGCGAGTTCCAGGGCGCGGGTTTGTGGCCAGGCCGGCAACAGGGTCAGGACGTCCCTGAGGTACGCGTACGGCTCAACGTTGTGCATGCGGCAGGAGGCAATGAGGGAAACCACGGTGGCGTTCCACTCCGCGCCGCCGTCCGTGGCACAGAAGATCCAGTTGTTCTCCCCGACCTTCTGGTGCCGGAGCGCCAACTCGGAGGGGTTGTTGTCCAGGCGCAGGGCGCCGTCATCCAGGAATCTGGTGAGCGGAATCCACTGCCGCTCAATGTAACCAAGCGCGGTTTCAATGGGGAGATGGCGAGCGCACCGTGGCCGTTCACGTTTGATCCAGGCGGCAAGGTTGGTGAGCACGGGCAGCGCGAGCTCGCGCCGCTTGGCGCCGTCAACGAGACCCGTGACCGGATCAGTGGCCTGATCCTGGGCGTCATAGAGCTCGCTGATGAATCCAATGCCCACCAGCGCCAGATCCCGGGCGCTCACCAGCGCGTTGTAGAGGCCGCGGCGAGCATGAGCCCAACAACCCACCTCAATGAGGTTGGGTTCTCGGCGGAATGCCTCGTGGTAGACCGCAGAAGCGTCCGACTGCAGCTTGCCCACAAATCCCTTGAGCAACGCAGCGACGGCAGCGCCATTGTTCTCCTTGAGATACGCAAAGAACACATGCCTGCCAGGCGCAATGAACACCTGGAAGTGCCCGCGCCGGCAACGTTCCTTGTTGCGGATGAGCACACCACACGCGTCTGTGAGGAGCAGTGCGCTGTTACACTTCGCATCCACCCACATGGCGTCCACAACGTGGCGGAGCAGTGCCACCGAACCCTGCACGAAACCACACAAAGTGGAGCGCGCAAGATGGACACCATCACGCAGGAAGATGCGCTCCATCCGGTGCAACGGGATGTGGTCCGCGTACTTCATCACCAGGACGTACGCGAGCAACGCGGCACCAGCCAAACCCCTGGGTATGGGCAATTCCACTGCGTCCGCAACCAAGATCTTGACCAGCGCCGCAGGTTTCTCGTCGCTGTCATCGGTCGGATCAGCAGCAACGGCTGGCGCCGTGAGTGCGGACGAAGAGGAAGTCCCCACGTCCTGCGGGCGCATGTACTTGGGGCGGATGACATCCACGCGCACCACCGACCCTGGACGGTGGTCAAGATAGGACGTCGTTTCCTCGCCAATCCGCTGCAGCGCATCCCCACCCGGCATGCTGCGCTCAACAGGCTCGAGAACGATGCGCTCAATCGGCACCTTGCTGTCCTCGGGCTTCCGTCGTCCGTGTGGCTTGGTTTTCTTCTTCTTCCTTCTGGCGTCCTTGTCCGGGTCTGGCGTGGGACCGGATGTTTCCTCCTCATCGCGCAGGTCTCCAAGCATGGCCTCTGCTCGGGCACCCGCCTCCACGTCTCCGGCCTTGAGCAGCCCGAGGTCAAGCAGGATGTCCAGGAAGGACTGCTGCGCCTCCGCGTTCCGGAGACGCTCCGCTTTCTGGCCAAAGACACGCCGTTGCAGAATGGCCAGCTCGGAGGTCAAACGCACCACCAGGGACTCATGCGCCACGCGCATCGTCTCGAGTTGCTTGCGCAGCAGCTCGTTGTCCGCCTTGAGCTTTCTGTTCTCTTCAATCAGGTCGGCCATGCAAGTGTAATCATCGCCTGTCCACGTCGGAAGTTGCGTGATTTGTCGTCGCCATACGCGCTTTTTCCGCGGCGGCCCGGGCCGCGTGGGCTACGTCCCGCCGGGTCTCCCGCCGGACCGGCTCCACCCCTTCCATCAACAACGCCAACGTCCGTGTGTCCACCGGGATGCTCCGCGCGCCGTTGGGAATGTCCCGCGGAAGCGCCAGCACATCTTCATCCAGCCGTCTGGCAAGGATGAACCAACCCTTGCGGTCACGCCAAAGGATCTTGAGAGCGGTGCGCTGCCGGTTGAGGAACACAAACATCATCCGCTCAGCATGCGGGTCTGACCCAAACCGCTCCGTGACCAGAGACGCCAGGCCGTCAAAGGAAAGCCGCATGTGGACTGGCTCAACAGCCAGCATCACCTTCATTCCGGTTGGCATCATGGCGCGTCTCCCTCCAGCACTCGCACCAGGCGCGACACCGTGTCTCCATCAAACCCCACAGGGATGCGCAACACAGCGCCACGGCGCAGCACCACCTCGACGCCAACGCCCGCGGCTGAAGGCTGCAACTCAACAAATGCTGTCTCCGGGGCACCCGCATCACGCTCAAGAGTCCGCAGCCGTCCTACCCACCACGTCAGTTGGCCACGAGAAACGCCCTCCCGTTCCGCAAATTCATCCGCGGTCAAGGTGCTCCGCCCCCAACGGGCCAACCGCGCTTCCCACACATCCCGTGAATCCTGCCTTCCCCGTGCCATCGAGCACCTCCTCGATGACACTTACAGGCCAACATTGCCTCGCGCCGGACGTGGTTCGCCGGACGCGTACCAAAATTCGCGATGCCGGGATTCCGTATGAGGTTCCCGAGACGGGTGAGCTGCGCGAGCGCACGCGGGGGGTTCTTGCCAGCATCTACCTGACGTTCAACGAGGGCTACTCCGCCACAGGGGGTGACGCGCTCTTGCGGGTGGACCTTTGCGAGGAGGCCATTCGGCTCGGCCGCATCGTCGTGACGCTTCTCTCCGCGCCCTTTGCCGCCGAGGCGATTGGCATGCTTGCTCTGATGGTCATGCACCACGCGCGTCGCGTCGCACGCGTTGCCCCGGGCGGCAGCCTGGTGCTGCTTGATCAGCAGGACAGGTCACTGTGGAAGCAGGATGAGGCCGAGAAAGGCGTGGCGCTCCTGCGAGAGGCGCTGAGCCTTGGCGCGCGCGGCGCGTACGCCACTCAGGCCGCCATTGCTGCACTCCACCTTCAAGCCAAGACCCCGTCGGAGACGGACTGGGCTCAGATTGTTGGCCTCTATGATCGTTTGCTGGCCATGGACCCGTCCCCCATCGTCGCGCTCAACCGGGCCGCAGCCGTCGCCATGGCGGAAGGAGCCGAGCGTGGCCTTGCGCAGATCGACGACCTTGCTGCGAGTGGGGTGCTTCGCGGCTACCACCTGCTCCCCGCTTCCCGAGCCGACTTGCTGCGCCGGCTAGGCAGGTTCGAGGACGCTGCGATCGCCTACCGCGAGGCTTTGTCACTGACCCGAAATGAAGCCGAGCGCCGCTTCCTGGAAGCGCGGCTTCTTGAGGTTTCACACGGGCGGTGAGCAGCTTCCTCCGCCAACCCCTGAGCGCCCGTGATCCTCGAGCTCTATTTCTTGCGGGTCGCGGGCGACCATGGGCTTCCTGCAGGCTTCCCACAAACTCACGCAGCGGTGTCTAGACTCTGACTTTGCGTGTCATTGCATCAGAAGACACGCTGTGAACCCGCGCAAGAGGCCCAAAAACGAGGCCTCAAGAAACGGATTGGCATGAAAGAAGACCGCAACCTGGGTTCTCGCAAACTGTTGGGATGGCTGCGCTGGTGTGGTGCGCTGGCGCTACTCTCCTCACCCGCAGCAAACGCCCAGCCCTGGCCCGGCTTCTACACCGACAGACCCAGCTACGCCGTCGGTGACACCGTGAACGTCCACGCGTCCACCACCGCGCCAAATACGCAGTTGGTTGTCCGTCTGGTCCGCGTGGGCGCAGTCTGGACGGAAGTGGCACGAACGACGACGCTGAGCGTCAGTCCTCAAGCGACCAGGCTGGGATCATTTGTGGAGTTCCCGTCTGTGGACATGGCGGGAATGACGGCGTTCACCTTGGAGGGATGGTGGCTGCCAACGCTGGTGGGAGGCGATGTTTCCATTTTGGCTGGCCAGATGAGCGCCGCCACCGCCGCTGCGGGCCTGGGTGTGGGAGCGGATGGACATCTGCTGGCCTATACGAGCACGGAGTCACCACTGGATCCCAGTCGTTCAGTGAGAGCGCCGCAGGTCCTGTCATTGGATGTCTGGCACCACGTTGCAGCAACCTATGACGGCGTCACGCTTCGCCTGTTTGTGGAGGGCCAGGAAGTTGCCAGCGGCGCGCGCACCGGCGCGGTGGCAACCACAGGACTCCCGTTTCGCTTAGGCGCACGGGCAGAAGCCCCCGGGGACCAGACCGGCGTCATTGACGGGAGAATGGACTCCTGGGCGCTGTGGCCGCGCGCGCTTGCACCGTCAGAAATAGAGGCGCGTCGCGCCCGCGGCCTCTCCGAGGAGAATCCGGCTCCGGCACCCAATGAGGTCACGTTGTATGCGGGGTTTGAAGACGCCTATGGGCAAGGTGTTTCTGACACCTCCATCAACAGCGCCTTCGGCGTTTTGGTCAACCACGGGACCCCGCGCGTGGCTGGCGTCTTTGGCAATGGAATGGCGTTGCGTCTGAACCATGACCAACTTGTGGACGCCAACTGGCCCGTGGCCGCCTCATTGACCATTCCGCCCAACGCGCCACCGGGTCTCTATTCCGTCCAAGTCCTTCTCCCTCCAGATTTTGACCCCGATGACCGTTCCCCGGACCTGTTTTCAGCCATCGCTGTTCGTCCGACGACGCCGACACCGGGCACAAAGATCGCCGTCATCATTCCGGTCAATACCTGGAATGCCTACAACGCCTGGCCCGGTGACGTGGGTGGCAATATTGCTGGCATCACGCCGCGCTCAAGAGTTCCGGGTGGAACCGCCACGCGTGGGGCTGGCAACAACTCGGTCTACTCAACCGTGGGTGATGGCATATCCAACAACTTCTTTGCGGGCTGGAACCGCCCCAACAAAGGGGCCAGCGTTGTCAGGGTGGAGGACGCCACGGGATTCTCACATCTTGCGTCCATGTCTGTGCACCTGCTGCGTTGGCTGGATGACAGCCGCATCCCCTATGACGTGTACACAGAGCGCGATCTTGACGACGGCTTTGTACCGGTGAATGGCCTCTATAAGGTCCTGCTTTTTCACTCTCACACGGAGTACTGGTCTCAGAAGGAGCTGGACGCCACCAACGCATTCATGAACCAAGGCGGCAGCATCATCAATCTGAGCGGCAACACACTCGCCTGGCGCATGGCGCACTCCGGAAGCGTGAGTGAGGTCAGAAAATGGCCCCACTACAACATAGGCCACGGATACGGCGACAATCACAGCGCCATGGACGGACAGCGAATTGGCTATTGGCGCGCACTGCAGATGTGCAGCGGGTCCACGGATGATTTTGTGTTGGGAACAACCTCCAACGACGGCACTGCGGCCTGCGCTGCGGGCCCCACGTGTTTTGGAAGATGGTCTGCCATGAATCCGGCTCACTGGCTGTGGGGCAACGCCAGCGTCGTTGATGGTCAACTCTTTGGAACCAGTCACACCGGCGCCAACGTGGTGGGCCATGAGTTTGATACGTTTGAAC
>ENA-ORBV01016861-ORBV01016861.1-microbial-mat-metagenome-genome-assembly--contig:-NODE-16861-length-10535-cov-6.026296_pt1 | contig 10535 bp, 10 predicted proteins | sample MGYA00237777_ERZ505514 | MGnify/ENA primary metagenome ERZ505514 (study PRJEB26160, sample SAMN06269048) | microbial mat metagenome | isolation source: Oligotrophic lake microbial mat | place...
ATGTCACGCTGCACAAGGCGCTGGGTGTGCAGGACCAGCCCAAACCGCAGCTGGCGGCCGAAGCCCTGTCGCAGGCCTGGCGGCCCTGGCGCAGCTACGCCGTTTTGCGCGCCTGGAGCACGTTGGCCGCACCCGGCAGACCCACACCGACACCGAAAGGACATTGACATGCAAATACCATCGATCACAGCGTGTTGCCAAATCCACACCCGGCTGGGTCCGATCCTGCTTGCAGCCACCGACGCGGGCCTGGCCGGCGTCTGGTTCGAGGGCCAGCGCCACCACCCCGACACGAATGGGTGGCCGCGCGATGACGCACACCCGGTGCTGTGCGACGCCGCACTGCAACTGGTGCAATTCTTCGACGGCCGGCGCCTGCGCTTCGAGCTGCCGCTCGACCTGCGACACGGCACGCCGTTTCAGCAATCGGTATGGCGCGCGCTGCTGGACATTGCGCCCGGCCACACCAGCAGCTACGGCGCCATCGGTCAGCGTATCGGTCGCCCGAGCGCCGTACGCGCGGTTGGCGCTGCGGTCGGCCGCAACCCGATCAGTGTTGTCGTGCCATGCCACCGTGTGGTGGGTGCGGACGGCTCCTTGACCGGATATGCGGGAGGTCTGACGCGCAAGGCGGCGTTGCTGACGCTCGAATCGAGTCAAGCCGCGCGGGCGAATTCGGTATTGCCGGCGGCCCGGCGCGAATCCCGGACAATCGCCGCCTGATCTGACCACGCGCGGCATCCATCCGAGCCAGGGCAGCGCCGCCGACCACGGGGGCCCATGAGCCGCCGGGCCGTTCCCAAGGCGAATCCCGCAGTGCGCAGCACGGAGGGTACCCCAGTGAGCCCACCCCTATAGTCCCTCCATGAAAAGCAACCCGATCATCGAATTCGTCGCGCTGGCCGCCATCTGGGGGTCGTCTTTCCTGTTCATGCGCCTGGGTGCTGCGCAATTCGGTGTGATTGCAACAGCCGGCGTACGGGTCGCCATCGGAGCCGCCGTGTTGCTGCCCATCCTGGTCTGGAGCGGCCATTGGGTATCCCTGCGCAACAATGCCGCGCGTATCCTCGCCATCGGACTGCTCAACTCCGCCCTGCCGTTCGCGCTGTTCGCCTATGCGGTGATGTCGATCAGCACCGGCCTGTCGGCCATTCTGAACGCCACTGCGCCGCTGTTCGGCGCGCTGATCGCCTGGGCATGGTTGAAAGACCGCCCCAATGCCTGGCGCATCCTGGGCCTGGCGATCGGCTTCGCCGGCGTCGTGCTGCTGGCAATCGACAAGGCGAGTTTCAAGCCCGGCGGCACCGGATGGGCGGTGCTGGCCTGTCTGCTGGGCACCTTGTGTTACGGCTATTCCGCGAGTTTCACCAAGCGCTACCTGACCGGCGTACATCCGCTGGCCACAGCCACCGGTAGCCAGGTCGGCGCCACGCTTGGCCTGGCCATTCCTACACTGTGGTTCTGGCCGGCAGACAACCCAGGGCCGGTGCCATGGTTGTCGCTGCTGGTGCTGGGCGTTGTCTGCACCGCGCTGGCGTACATCCTGTACTTTCGCCTGATCGAAGGCCTGGGGCCGGCGCGGGCGATCACGGTCACTTTTCTAGTGCCGGTTTTCGCGCTGGGGTACGGCGTGCTGTTCCTGAACGAGTCACTGACGCCCTGGATGCTGGGATGCGGCGCCGTGGTCATTTGCGGTACAGCGCTGTCCACCGGGGTGATCGCACCGCGCAGCCGCAAACCAGGGGCCGCCGCCGCGACCCGGCCCTGACAAAGCAGGCACTATTTGCGCCAAAACTGTGATGTCGGCCACGTAGGCATTGGCAACCGCCGCGTTGACCTGCATGGCACCGCCGACCAGCCGCGCCGCAATCAACACCCACAGCGATGTCGCCAACCCGGTAGCAAAGAAGTTGATAGCCAGGCCGAAAAACCCCAGCAGCAGGATCGGCCGCCGGCCATAACGGTCTGACAGCGCTCCTAGCAGCGGGGATGCCAAGGTGGGGACGATGGTGTGGATCCGCCGCAATCCAATGACAGCGATGCAATCCATTTCACTGGCTTCTACGAGCGTCGCGTAGTTCCCGGCGTCGAACACAATTTCCCGCAGGAGGCCCCTGAAGTCTTCGCGAATGCGGTGCTTGCACTGGTTTGATGGCGAGTATGCTGAACCAGAGCCTGGGCGTAGTCGCCGGATAGGGGCCATTCGTGCCATTGCGGTGACGCGAAGCAAAGTCACTTTGCCAGAGCAAGCATTTACGCTAAGCTTGTGCCCAACACCTATTGCTTCTTGTGCTGACCGATAACCACGTTCATGACATCGCCCAGCGGGTCGCGGCCGCCGCGCGGTCGCCCGTGAAGGTGATCGTGTTTGGATCCTATGGTCGTGGCGACGCGACCGAAGACTCTGACCTCGATCTGTTGGTGGTTGAGCACGACGTTGTTGACCATACGGCAGAGTATCTGCGACTGCGCGCAGTGGTCGGACCAATTGGCGTAGGCGTCGATCTGTTGTTGATGCCGCAAGCAGAGTTTGACCGCCAGCGAAACTGGGCAAGCAGCCCAGTCTATTGGGCCGCGCGCGAGGGCCGGATACTGTATGGCGGCGAGTTCGCAGCCTGAAGAAGCCGACGCACTGCTGGCTGCGGCCAAGCGCGATCAGCAGGCGCTCATCATTCTGAGCCGCGACGCACAGGCCCCTGAAGAGATTGCGCTGTTTCTTGCACAACAGGCTATCGAAAAATCGATCAAGTCTGTTTTTGCCATGCGCGGCGTGGTGTACCGCCGTACGCATGACTTGCTGCTTTTGGCGACGCTGGCGAACGAAGCTGGCATCACTTTGCCCGTGGAACATGATTTGTTGGCCCGCCTCGGGCCTTATGCGGTGGAGTTTCGCTACGTGAGGCAAGCGTCACCCGATGTGTCTCTTGCCGAAGCATTGATTGCCGTGGATAGCAGCATTTCTTGGGCGATGCGAAGTGTGGCTGCGGACGTTTGACGCCGTGGTTGATCGCCTGAGCCAGGCGACCCGCCTTGAGCCCCGGTTTGCCAGAGTCAGGGTGGTGTGCCGCCCGGAGCACTTTTGCAGAGTAGCAGCGTCAGCAATCTGGGGCCTTTTGCGTGTCCTGCGCGTGCCACCATTCGTCCAGGCGCTCGATGACGAACCCGGCCTCGATGGCTGAGCTTACAAAGTCCGATACGTGGTGCGCATAAGCGCGGACCATGATGGTGCTGCCTGCCGCGTCAACAAAACGCGCCTGGCTGCCCTGGTACTGGCGGTTGGGATGGAGCTCACTGACGAAGAAGCGCCCGCCTGATTTCAAGGCACGGGCCGCTTCGCGAAAAACAGGGGCCAGGTCCCAATACTGTTCACATAGTCCATTTTCCGTTCTGGCTGAGCTTGTCGAAGCCCTGCGACACCCTTCGACCCTTCGACAGGCTCAGGACAGGCCAAGCTCAGGGCGAACGGCCTTATGTGAACAGTATTGAGACCTGACCCTCAGCGCGTAGGCGCACGGCGCGATCAGCGCCCCAAGCCGGGGGTTTGCTTGCGATTGGCGGCGGCCGGCGCGGCAGCGGCTGATTTCGACGCGGCCTTGGCGGCTTCCGGCATTGCCGCCAGCTCGGAGCGCATCTTCGCGAACAGTGCGCCGACCGAGGACGCCAGGTAATCCAGGTAACCATCGATGGCCAAGGTCTTGGCCACGGTGGCCGAGTCGATGAAACGCGTCATCTGCGCCTTGAACTCTGGGCCCTTGACGATGGCCGGGATGCGCTCGATCGCTTGGTCCAGAAGTCCCGCATAGCCCTTGACTCCGTAGTCGCCGATCTTGGCCGCCACCAGATTCGGATCGAGCCTGGCACCGCGCGTGGATATCCACGCCAGGTCCCAGATGTCGCGGTGGCGGATCTTGGCCGAATCGGGCGCCACAGGTCGCCCTTGGTTGTCCAGCATCGACGTGGGGAAGGCCAGGATCTTGTCGGCCATGATCTCGTCGAGCGCTTCCGTGTTGACGAAGATCGTCGGCATGGCCATCACGGAATCGTAGTTGGCGCGCAGAGGCACCAGCTCGCGCGTGCGCGCCGGGATGTTGGCGATCTCCAGCTTGATCTTTTGGCGCGGCATGGCGGGGTTCTCCGGCGCGGTCTCGATCAAGATCCACCACTTGTCGACCTTCACATGTTCGATGCCGTCGGCACGCGCCTTGGCGGGCTTGTTGCTCACCGACACTTTCAAGCCGAAGCGCTCTCCGATGCGCTTCTCGACGCAGTCCTTGATGCACGCCATGCCGGCGGCCGAGAAGTCGATGCCTCCGGCGAAGTCCAAATCCTCGCTGAAGCGATCCGATCCGCGGCACAGGCGCAGCGCGGTGCCTCCTTGGAACACCAGGTGTTTGAGCAAGCCCTCGGCATCGAGCGCCTGGAAGATCTCGTAGTGCAGCAGCTCCTTTTCCACCACCGGGCGCATGGTCGAAAGGGCGGGGTTGGCCATGGCCTGGTCGACCAGCTTCTCGAAGTCTTGCCTGTCGTTCATGCCGCATCCCCTTCGGTCTCGTCTTCGAGCTCTTCTTGGACCATCATGTTGACATTGCGCCCGACGCGCAAGAGGTCGCGGACGGCTGCCTGCTTGGTGGCGATCCGAAGAGGGCGGCCCTTTGGTGCCACGGTGCGCGCGAGGATCTCGGCGCGCCCGCGCTTGGTGTGGGTGAACTCGATGATTCCGTAGGGGGTCTCATGGACGCCGCTGCGCCCCGTCGTCATCAAAGTCAGGCGGCTGACTGGGATCTGCGAGATGACCCCGTATTCGGACAGGATGGACTCCAGGCTGACATACGACATGCGGCCGGGGCGCAGTGCCTTGGCGATCTCCTCGGCGATCCAGCGGTTCTTGCTGGTGGCCGCCGGATTGACATAGAGGCCCTTGGCCACCCGCTGCAGCAGTCCGTCTTCGACCATGCGCTGCAACGACTTGTCCATCGCCTTGTCGCCCTCTTCGGGAAACAGCTTCTCGATGTCCCGGCGCGCGAGCGCGTGGACGCCCATGCGGTCGAGCGCCGCGAGTTTTCGGGTCAGTTCGATTCTTTTCATAAGTTCACTAGAACCCTATATTTATAGTGGGTTGAGGTTGACTTAATGTAGTTGCAAGGGTCTTTGGAGTCAATGTTAAGTCGACGTCTACTCTACATATAAGTAGGTCTCTCGTAGATTTGACGGAAAAACTGCCTATCGCTTTACTCGCAAGTAGATGCGAGTCACAGGGCGCGCGCGAGTGCCGTGCCGCGGGTTCGCGGCGGTCGACGGGGCCCGGATGGTATATAGGGTCCTCAATACACGACCGGGAAAACACATGAAAAGCAAGTCGACCGAGCCAGCCCGGACAATGGCATGAACCCAATCGACCTGGTCAGCCTCAACTTCAATCCCCAGTCGCTGTGGGCCCTCAACGCCATCATCGGGCTGGTGATGTTCGGCGTCGCGCTCGATCTGCGGGTTTCCGATTTTCGCGGCGCGCTGACGAGCCCGAAGCCGGTGTTGATAGGCCTGGCGGCACAGTTTGTGCTGCTGCCTGCGGTCACGTTTCTGCTGGTTCTGGTGCTGCGTCCCATGCCCAGCATTGCCTTGGGCATGATGCTGGTGGCGGCCTGCCCGGGCGGCAATGTTTCGAATTTTCTGGCGCATTACGCACGTGGAAACACGGCGCTGTCGGTCACGATGACGGCGATCTCGACCGCCGTTGCCGTCGTCATGACACCGCTCAACCTGTCGTTGTGGGGTGGTCTGTACGGGCCGACCGATGCCATCCTGAAGTCGGTTGCGCTCGATCCGCTGGACATGCTGTTGGCGGTGTTCCTGCTGCTCGGTTTGCCGATGCTGCTGGGCATGGGCACGGCTTATCGTTTTCCAGCACTGGCGGCGCGTTTGCACCGGCCGATGAAACGTTTCTCTCTGTTCGTGTTCGCATTGTTCGTGCTCGGCGCGCTGGCGGCCAACTGGCGCTATTTCCTCGACTACATTGGCTTTGTGCTGTTCGCCGTCATCGCGCACAACGCGCTGGCGCTTGCCACGGGCTATTTCGCCGCGCGTGCAGGCGGTCTGGGCGAACGGGACCGACGCGCGGTGTCGATCGAGGTCGGCATCCAGAACTCGGCGCTGGGCCTGATCCTGATCTTCAACTTCTTCGATGGCCTGGGCGGCATGGCCATCATCACGGCGGCCTGGGGCATCTGGCATCTGATCTCCGGGCTGACTCTTGCAAGCATCTGGAGCCGGCGCCCGCCTGAGCCGGCGCTGGCGCGGCCATCGCCCTGAGCGGGCGCAACCGCCAAACTGGCGCCTACCCGCATGCTCACGACCCGCTGGTGGTTGCCTCGGCAGTGCCGACGCGGCGCATCAGCCGCGTCCAGCCGTCGTCGACCTCGGTCTGCAGTTGGGCGATAGCCGTCGCGTCGAGATGGCGGCAACGCCGCTGCAGCGCCAGGTAGTCGGCAATCGGCCGGCTTCGGTCCGTTCGGTTGAGCGTATATCGGCTGCCGTCCTCGACCTCGTAGAGCGGGAAGGCGCCGCTCTGCACCGCGTACCGCGCGGCCCGCAGCCCTCCGTCTTCGGGCAGACCCCAACCCAGGCACGGTACGAGCAAGGTGATGATGCGAAACCCGCGCATCGCCTTGGCCTTTTCGACCTTGCGCACCAGGTCGGGAAGGAATCCGACGCTGGCGGTGGCCGCATACGCCGTAGCTTGCGAATGCCTGCACCTGCCGGCCCGCCTCGAAATAGACATGGGCGAGCAGGTTGTCTGCGGTCTGGGCGCCTAGGCCGCGCGTGCCGGTAACACCGCCGTGGCCTCGAGTTCGATCTTTCCCGGGTTGTCGAGCAGGTCGGACACGAAGATCATGCTCATGGCCGGGTAGTGCGTGCCCATCAGCTTGCGCCAGATCGCGCCGAGTTCACGCCGCGCCGCCAGGTAGGCAGGCTTGTCGCAACAGTAGGCAGTGATGCGGCAGATGTGCTGCGGCGCGCCGCCCGCCGTGGCCAGCACCGCCAGCACGTTGGCCAGGGCCTGCTCGAACTGCGGAATGATGTCGCTGGAGGCGAATTTCTGTTGTACGTCCCAGCCGACCTGGCCGGCGATGAAGACGACGCGTCCGGCATCGACCGCGATGCCGTTGGCGTAGCCGATCGGGGGTGCCCATCCGTCGGGCAGCAATACGTCCATTGATTACTCCTTGTTGATTGCGCGCCATCAGCGCTCATTCGGTGTAGCGTGGCGGGTCCGGGTCGCTGGCCCAGTCGTTGTCGGGGCGTGGCACCTTGGACAGCCAGGCCTGGACCAGCACCACATGTTCGGCTTCCTCGGCCTGGAGTTCGAGCGCCGCCTTGCGCACCACGTCGCTGGTTGCCGCGTCGGCCAGCGCCCCGAAAAAGGCCTCGGCCCTTTGTTCGGCGGCAAGAGCCAGTTGCAGTGCATGCCAGGGCCGCATCAGGTAATGCACCGCATCGCTGGGCGCGGCCTCGGGGGCATCGAAGCCGGTCCAGGCCATGCTGCCAAGGGCGACCGCAGGGGCCTGGGTCCAGCCCATTTCCTGCATGATCTGCTGGGCATGCTTGGCTTCGTAACCGGCCATGGTTCGGAACATGGCGGCGACCTCGGGGTTGTTGTGGGTTTCCATCGCATCGGCGAAGTCGGTGTAGCGATCGACCGCTTCGTTCTCCATCGCAAGTGCCTGTGCCATGAAGGCTTCGAGCGTGGGGGGCACATTCAGCGTCGGCGTTGCCCGGGAGGTGCCTGGCTGCGCCGCGCTGGCCGATGCCGCCTGGTTCTGCGGCTCAGTCGTGTCCTTGGTCTGGTTCATACCGCAAACTCCTGTTCCAGTTCGGCCACCGTGCGGCGTGCCGGCTTGGGGCCGGCGTGGTAGGGGGCGCGGTCGCCGGCATACAACACGCCGATATTGAATCCGTCGTCGGTCATGATGCGGCGCGCGGCGCGTGCGGGGTCGTTGGTCGGCAGCACGGTGGCCGGATGCACCTTGTCCTTCCACTCGCGTTGTTCGGGACGAAATGTCACGCAGGGGCTGAGGATTTCGATGAACGAGAAGCCGGGATGCCGCACCGCCTGCGCGATGATGTCGGCGGTGCCGTTCTGGTCGCCCGCAAAGGCCCGGGCCACGAAATTGGCGCCCGAGGCCAGTGCAATCACCAGTGGGTGGAAGGCGCGCACGCCGGAGCCGCCGGGCGAGAGCTTGTTGTCCCAATCGGGCTCGGTCGTCGGCGAGGCTTGGCCCTTGGTCATGCCATAGACATGGTTGTCCATGACGATGTAGGTCAGGTCGATGTTGCGCCGGCAGGCGTGCAGGAAATGGTTGCCGCCGATCGAGTAACCGTCGCCGTCGCCACTGGCGACCAGCACCGTTAGTTCGGGACGCGCCGCCTTGAGCCCGGTCGCTGCGGCCAGCGAGCGCCCGTGCACGCCGTGAAAGCCGTAGCAGGTGGTGTAGGCCGGGATGCGCGACGAGCAGCCGATGCCCGATACCACGGCCACCTCGTGCGGCGGCCGTTGCAAGATGGCCATCGCCCGTGTGACGGAGCCCAGCACGGTGAAATCACCGCAGCCCGGACACCAGATCGGCTTGGTCGCGGATTTGTAGTTGGCAGCGCTCAATACCGCTACCGGAGCCCGGTCGTTCATGTCGTTTCCTCGCAAAGCTGTTGTTGTGGCATGTGCTTGGTGGACCATGCGACGATGGCCTCGCACAGTTCGGCCGGGCGCAGTGGCAGCGGCCCGGGGCGGTTGAAGCCACTGGGTCGGCCCGGCAGGTCGAGCATGCCGCGCAGGTAGCGCAGCAACTGCTTGCCGTGGTTCTGCTCGATCACCATGACCTGCTGGACGCCTGCCAGTGCCTGCTCGACCACATCCGGTTGCAGCGGCGCTAGCAGACGCAGCACGATCAGCCGCACGCGGACGCCCTGGCGCGCCGCGCGCCCGATGGCCTCGCGCACCGGTCCGCTGGATGAGCCGAAGGTGATGACGGCCAGGCTGGCGTCGCCTTCGACGTCGGCCCAGCGGCTGCCGTAGGAATGGCGCATCAGCTTGCGCTCGCGCTTGTCCAGTTGCAGGCGGTGGTCGTGTGCCTGGCTGCTGGGAAGTGCCGACTCGGCATGCTCCAGGCCGTCGGCGGTGTATTCGACGCCCGGCGTTCCCGGTATGGCCATCGGCGACACGCCGCTGGGAGTGTCGCAGTAGCGCTTGTAGTCGGGTGTGTGGGCCGCTGCGGTGAGTCGATGGGGCGCTGTCGGTTCGGCGCTGGGGCGGTCGATGATGGCGCGCGACTGGCCCATGAACTGGTCCGACAGCACGATGGCCGGCGCCTGCAGTGCCTCGGCCAGTTCGACCGCCCATGCGGTGGTGGCCAGGCAGTCGGCAATCGACGAGGGTGCCAGTACCAGACGGGGAGCGTCCCCGAGCAGTCCGCTGACCGCGTAGGACAGATCGCTCTGCTCGCTCTTGGCCGGGATGCCGGTGGAGGGGCCGCCGCGCATCACATCGACGATGACGATTGGCACCTCCGCAGCCACCGCCAGGCCGATGCTCTCGGTCATCAGGGCCAGCCCAGGGCCGGAGGTCGCGGTCAGGGACGGTACGCCACCATACGAGGCGCCGATGATCATGTTGATCGACGCCAGTTCGTCCTCGGCCTGTATCAGCGTGCCGCCGATCTGCGCGAGCGCAGGCGCCATCCATTCGAGCATTTCGGTGGCTGGCGTGATCGGATAGGCGGCCACGAAACGTACCCCGCCGCGAACGGCGCCGAAACCGGCGGCTTCGTTGCCGCTGATCTGCCAGCGCCCGGTGCCCGGCCGTACCTGGGCGCTTGAACCGCACAGTTGGGGAAAGCCGCCAATTTCGGCAGCCGCCTGCATGCCGGAGCGAAGCGCCTGCAGGTTGGCCTCTAGAGCGGCCTCCGAGCGCTTCCAGCCACTGCGCAGCGCCGCTTCGAGTGCTTCGACGGGAAGGCCGGCGAGCGCACCGGTGATGCCCAGCGCCAGCATGTTGATCCAGCTGCCGGGAACCGCCTTCGCCATCTTCTTGAGCGGCAGCGACACGGCGCGCGCGCCGCTGGACAGGAACACCGGAGGTACCTGCTCGCCGTCGGCACCTCCGATGACCAGGCCCTGCGGATGCAGCGGTATCTCGTCGGCGAAACGGTGCACGTTGAGCCAGTCGATCGCCAATAACAGGTCGAAGCGGTCGTCCAGCGACTCCATCGGCTCATGGCCCAGGCGCAAGAGCGCGGCCGCCTCGCCGCCGCGGATTTGCGGCCCGCTGGTGCGCACCATCAGGCCGTACAGCCCGGCGCGCGCTGCCGCATCGAGCAACAGGGTGCCGGCGGTCATGACGCCGCTGCCGCCGCTGCCTGCAATGGCGATCGACAGGCTGGTGCGGGTGGCGCCGGCGGCTGGCGTCGGGCGCGTCGGGAATTCGGGGTCGGGTTGGGGTCGGGTCGGGGTGTCCACGTGTGGCTCCTGCGCATCGGATGCCTGTG
>ENA-ORBV01016862-ORBV01016862.1-microbial-mat-metagenome-genome-assembly--contig:-NODE-16862-length-10535-cov-5.213043_pt1 | contig 10535 bp, 7 predicted proteins | sample MGYA00237777_ERZ505514 | MGnify/ENA primary metagenome ERZ505514 (study PRJEB26160, sample SAMN06269048) | microbial mat metagenome | isolation source: Oligotrophic lake microbial mat | place...
AGCTGGGAGGAAGTCGAGATATTTTCAAGCGAGCATTGGTCGCGCGACCAGGCCGTTTTCTTGAAACAGATCGTCAATCGCTACATCCAGATTGACCAAAAACTTGTGTCGTAAGGGAATTGGTAGAGATCATGAAGCGAGCACTCTTGGTGATTGACGTACAGAAAGAATATTTTCCCGGTGGAGCATTGCCGATCAGCCATCCACAAAATCATTTGAAAAATATTCTGGAGACGATGGACGCTGCGAAAGCGAACGATATGACGACGGTCGTGATTCGCCACCATCAGCCCGACCCGAATTCGCCTTTGTTCCGCAAGGGTTCTGAGCAATGGGACCTGCATCCTGATGTTGCCTCGCGCCCGCACGACTTGCTGCTCGACAAACAATTGCCTGGATCGTTTACGAACACGGGGCTGGAAGAGTTTCTGCGCAGTCGTGGCATCGATACGGTTGCGATTGCTGGATATATGACGCTGGTTTGCTGTGACACGACCGCACGCGAAGCGTTTCATCGCGGCTTCAAAGTCGAATTCTTGAGCGATGCAACGGGGACATTGGACGTTGAGAATTCAGCGGGCAAAGCGTCTGCGGAGCAACTTCAAAATGCGATTCTCGTTTCACAACAGATGTTTATCAGCGAAGTGATTTCTAAGGATGAATTCATAAAATCTAAGACCGAGATGTTTATGAAGATGGACAAAGATACTAATGCAAAGCTTGATGCTTCTGAACAAAAAATGATGATGGATAAAATGCATATGATGAATCATGGTGACAATATGCAACATGAGAATAAGGAACATGGTATGATGAAGAAAGACATGTAATTTTCTTCTCGGCATGTTGGGTAGGCTCTGATGAAAATAAGAGCCTACCCATAGTTTTGTTAGTTTTCTTCTCTGTATTTTTTATTGTTGTATTTTTATTGTTCAGAGTTTAATGCCGCTATTTCGAAATTTTCTAAACAGATCGAACTCGGAAATCTAATCAAAGATTTTCATTATATAGTAACTTTCAAAAGTCTTTGCCGGAAAGAATCCGCCTTTCCCCTTCGACAATCTCATGGCTTCGGCAGATTTAGTCTTTTTCAAGAAGTTTTGCCTCATTTCATACGGCAAAGACTTCTGAAAAGTACTATAGGTTAGGAAATAGAATTTATAAACATTGTTTTTTGCATTTTAGTCAATGAGAATGCCCATACGCAAAATTATTCAGCCGTGTATAAATATCAAATTAAATTCAAAAAATATGGATAGCAAAGTACGGATTCCTAGTCAGGAAACACTCAAAAAAATCGATGCCTACTGGCGCGCTGCAAATTATCTTTCAGTGGGACAGATTTATCTGATGGCTAATCCACTTTTAAAAGAGCCTTTGAAACCTGAGCACATTAAACCCCGACTCCTCGGTCACTGGGGCACATCGCCAGGACTGAATTTGATTTATGTTCATCTTAATCAGATCATTTCTGTTCATGATCTTAATGTACTTTTTATTACAGGTCCTGGACATGGCGGACCATCGCTAGTGGCAACTGCATATCTAGAAGGCACCTACACTGAGGTTTACCCCAACATCACCCAAGACGAAGAGGGAATCAGAAAGTTATTCAAGCAGTTCAGTTTTCCCGGAGGCATTCCAAGTCATGTTGCCCCAGAAACTCCGGGCAGTATCCATGAAGGCGGCGAACTCGGCTACTCACTCTCGCACGCTTTTGGGGCAGCTTTTGATAACCCAGACTTAATTGTTGCCGCAGTTGTCGGTGATGGTGAAGCTGAGACGGGTCCACTTGCCACGAGTTGGCACTCAAATAAGTTTTTAAATCCCAAAACTGATGGAGCAGTATTACCGATTCTGCATCTCAACGGCTATAAGATCGCAAGTCCAACAATCCTTGCACGCATTCCAAAAGAAGAGCTGCAAAAACTTTTTGAAGGATACGGGTATAAACCCTATTTTGTTGAAGGGAACGAACCAGAAAATGTTCACAGAAAACTCGCTGAGGTCATGGAGGTGGTGACGTCCGAGATTAAACAGATCTGGTTCGATGCACGGTTTGATTCACGCTCTAATTCACAGCGCAAAGGTATTGAAAAGAGGCCAACTTGGCCAATGATTATCTTACGCACGCCAAAAGGCTGGACTTGCCCTGAAGAAATTGACGGCAAAAAATGTGAGGATTATTGGCGTTCACACCAAGTGCCGATGGGAGAGATGGATAAGACTGAACACATCGCAATTTTAGAAAAGTGGATGAAAAGTTACAGTCCTGATGAGCTTTTTGATACTGATGGGAATCTCAAATCTGAATTAGCCGAGTTAGCACCTAAAGGCGAGCGACGAATGAGTGCCAATCCTCATGCAAATGGCGGCCAACTCCTCAAAGATTTATCACTGCCTGACTTTCGGAAGTACGCCATTGAAGTAAAAAGTCCCGGTTCTAAAAATGCTGAATCCACTCGCGAAATGGGGAAATTCTTGCGCGATGTCATGAAGCATAATCTTTTAAGCAAAAACTTTCGCATTTTTAGTCCGGATGAAAACAACTCAAATCGTTGGCAAGATATTTTGGAAGTTACAAACCGAACCTGGATGGCTGAGCGTTACGACTTTGACGATAAGCTTGCTCCCGACGGCCGAGTAATGGAGATGCTTTCTGAGCACCAGTGTCAAGGTTGGTTAGAAGGATATCTTTTGACCGGGCGTCACGGATTTTTTTCATGTTATGAAGCGTTTATTCACATAATTGATTCGATGTTTAATCAGCACGCAAAATGGTTAAAAGTTTGTAACCATATTCCCTGGCGCCGGCCGATCGCTTCTTTGAATTATCTGCTCTCTTCACATGTTTGGCGACAAGATCATAATGGATTCTCGCATCAGGATCCGGGATTTCTCGATCATGTCGTGAACAAAAAAGCGGAAGTCATCCGCATTTACCTACCCCCGGATGCAAATACCTTATTGAGTATCACAGATCATTGTTTGCGTAGCCGCAACTACGTAAACGTAGTGGTGGCGGGAAAACAATTAGCGCCGCAGTGGCTGAATATGGAAGAGGCAGTAATACACTGCACTGCCGGTCTAGGCATTTGGCATTGGGCATCTAATGACAAAGGTGCTGAGCCTGACGTGGTCATGGCATGTTGTGGAGATGTTCCGACTCTGGAAACTCTAGCTGCTGTGGATCTAATTCGACAGCATTTACCAGATCTGAAAATACGAGTCGTTAATGTTGTTAACCTAATGAAACTTCAATCTCCAAAAGAACATCCGCACGGGTTATCTGATGTTGAGTTCGATGCAATATTTACTACTGATCGACAGATCCTCTTTGCGTTTCACGGATATCCATCGCTAATCCACAAGTTAACTTATCGCCGCACCAACCACGGGAACTTGCATGTTCGCGGATATAAGGAAGAGGGAACCACCACCACTCCTTTTGATATGACAGTGATGAATGACATGGACCGATTTCATTTAGTATGCGATGTGATCGACCGGGTGCCTGGGCTAGCCAAACGGGCTTCTGAAGTTCGGCAGTTAATGATCGAAAAGCGTGCCGAGCATAAGCGGTATATTGCTATGCATGGCGAGGATATGCCAGAGATCCTGAACTGGAGGTGGTCGTATTAAGGCTCTGTTGCAAAACTCTCTCCTACTGCGAAAAGCGATCTTTGGCCTGCGACATCGTCAGTCTTCGAGAGAAAAGCTTCAAAATATCCAGAGGGTATGCTTTCGGTTTTCCCTCTCGACTTACTTGTCTCGGCTCAAATTTCACTTTTCTCGTTACGGAGATAGTTTTGCAATAGACCCATTAAAGCAATTTTGCTTAAGGAGCTTTAAATGAATATCCTTGTTTTAAATGCTGGCAGTTCCAGTTTGAAATTTCGTCTCTTTAAAATTTCAACACTGCGCCCACTTTCTGAGCCGGAAGATGTAATTGCGAGCGGTCATGTTGAGCGCATCGGTCAAGCTGATGCCCAATTGAATTTATCTTTTGATGTAAAGCGAGACTCTTATCAACAGAGCGTTGGCACAAAATCGGTATCAGAATTAGTGCAGGAGATCATACAGCAATTCACTAAGCCCTTGGCAGTCGACCAACCAGCAATCTCAATTGACGCAGTCGGCCATCGTATAGTGCATGGGGGCGCACGTTTTTTCGAGCCAATACTTATTGATGATATTGTACTAAAACACATTCGTGATTTGACTGAGCTTGCACCATTGCACAATCACTCGGGACTTGCGGGCATTGAAGCCGTGCGTGGTCTCTTGCCTCACGTTCATAATGTCGCTTTATTTGATACCGCATTTCACCACAACTTACCCGCCGTAGCCGCGCGCTACGGCCTACCTTCGGTCTTATCCGACCGTTTGCAACTTCGCCGTTATGGATTTCACGGCATTTCTTATCGCTATGTCTCAGAGCGGTTGTCTCTGATTCTAAAAAGGGATCTAACTAAACATTTTAATCAGATGCGGATGATTGTGTGTCATCTGGGTAATGGTGCAAGCGTATGCGCAATTCAAAACGGACAGAGCATCGACACCAGCATGGGCTTTACTCCACTTGAAGGTTTAATTATGGGTAGCCGCAGTGGCGATATCGATCCGGGATTAGTGTTGCATTTACTGCGTGCAGAAAACATGACCCCTGATCAAGTAGATGATCTGCTTAACCATCAAAGTGGTTTGCTCGGATTATCTGGTAAGAGTGCCGATCTACGCGAGCTAGAAATTGCAGCGAGCCTGGGACACCAAGCCTCACAATTGGCGCTGGAATGTTTTGCCTATCGGGTACGGAAATATATTGGTGCATATGCAGCAGCTTTAGGTGGTGTGGATACATTAGTCTTTACAGGTGGCATCGGTCAGAATTCGGTCTTGATGCGCGCTCGCATCTGTCAGGGACTGAGTTTTCTGGGTTTAGAAATAGATGAGATTCGCAACAATGAGGCGAATGGAAAAGAACCTGTAGCTATTAGTGCTGGGGATGATCCAATGATTTGGATCGTCCCCACAGATGAAGAACGACAGATTGCCCGTGAAGTTTTTTTATTGTTGCGCAAATAAATCACAATAAATTCTTTTCGCCTTACAGAACTATTCCGTCGACGCTTCAATCCTCAAGACCGATCATGTTATGCTGTTGTTGCTATAGTTATCCCAATAAGTAAATTTCGAATACTTTTCTGTTGAAAACCTTCGGTTTACTTAAAATATTTAGTTGGGATAACTATTTATCATCCCTCCGGGGGATCGTAAGTCCAAAAAAAGATTTTCTTTAGGAAAGTTATTTTTGGACTTACGATATACCAAGTATCAGAATAACGGAGCGAAATTTCTTTGAGTAAAGATAGTTTTTTTAAGGACACTTGGTATTTATCGGTTTGCCTCTCGTTGATCGGCTTTAAGGTAAGTACAGGTAGTTTCGTGTTTATTTCGCCACGTATTTATGGCACGCTAGTCACAAGGTCGATTGCAAAACCGTTGTCACCGGTTCTCGCTCCCAATCTCCAACCTTTGAGTATGTAGTATCTTTAAATTTTAAGAAAAATCCTCATGAAAAACCCCATTAGAGAATTATTTTTAGTTACATCCATTTTTTTATCTTTCAGTGCTGTTGCACAGCCTAACCCCAAAGTCGATGCTACAATCGTTAAAGATTCCATGCGTGGAATCTATTCTTCCTACAAAGATTTGCAGCCCTTCATTCTTAGTCGCAATGTTTTTTTTGATAAAAAAAACCAACCTAAAATTCTTGAATTAGTTACTTCTCTTCAGTCAGGATTTCATACTATTGATAAAGTAGACAAAAAATTTCATTCCGAACCTGGTTTTGCGACGAATATTTTGATTGTTCATGAAACTCTTACCCAAGTTATTAAAGACCTACGAAGAGGATCTACTGAGTACGATTTACGCCTTCTTAAAGGAATAACTCAGAACTGCAGTACTTGTCATAGTACATACAATCCTGATCTTAATTTTCATGATACATTGCCTAAAGAATTACAAGAAAATCCTGCTGCGAAAGCCCAGTTTTTGATGGCTACTCGTCAGTTTCAAGAGGCTGAAAAAGCCTTTCTCACTGCAGCTAAAATTAATAAAGATACCGGAGATTCTCTAAAAAATTTGCGTCAATGGCTTGTTATTCAAACTCGTATAAACGATCAACCAGATGACGCGCTAACGAAGTTACAAGAATTTCAAAAAAACAATAAAGTTCTCTATTCTTATGAAAATGAAGAAATTGAAGATTGGATAAAGTCACTTAAGAGTTGGAAAAATGATTCTCTAAAACTTTCTGCGTTTGCAAAAGCAAAAATTCTTTTACGTACACCACTTTCTTCGCCTGAGCCGATTTATGCAAGTGTACATGCAGTCGATCTCCTCAGAGCTAGTGGCATGCTTCATCGAGGTTTAAGTGATCGCTCGATTAAAGGAATTGAGAGAGGCGAGAGCTTTTACATGTTGGGATATATATATAGTAAATTGCCACTCTTTTTTATTGATGAATTACCTGAAATTTATTTTGAGCAATGTATCCGTGAAAATCCAAATTCTGAAGTTGCACGATCTGCCCATGCTATTTATAAAGACCTGATTATTTTAAACTATACTGGCAGTGGAGGAACACATGTTCCGGGAGATCAGCTTGCAAAGGTTGACGATCTGTATCGCATAGCTTTTGGAATTCCTGCTGTTCCCAATAGGCTTTAGATCTTAGTTGGATCAACGAAGTTAACTAGTAAAAAACAATTATGATTTTTACCACCTCCAGATGCTGAAGCCTATCATGCTGGCAATATTCGAACATCGATTTTTGCTCACGGTTAATCGAATCAAGCATTTTAACGAAGCACAGAGGATTTCAGATGCAAGAGATGCCGTAAATGCTGGCCTAGATAAGGATTAGAGCCTAACTCTAGGAGATACAGGAAATATTTCTCCCACTGATGGTAACTCATTGGCATTTGCAAGAAGTACTACTGAAGTGTAAAATATTGTTTACATTAATGGTACAACCACTTCGGGAGGATTCTTTCCTAAGGGCATTAATGGAGAAATTCATTAACTAAATTTTGTTTCAATAATATGCAAATTTTTTTAATTATTAACGCAATTGCTTATCTTGCCCTAGGGTTATGGTGTGCTCTAGCACCGCAAAAAGCAGCTGAGGCAGTTGGTTTCACCTTGAAAGGGCAACAAGGTATTGCCGAGTTTGTTGCCGTTTACGGAGGTCTCGAATTTTCAATTGGATTAATCTGTTTATTTTTATTTTTAAATCCTGATTTTCATCGAATTGGAATTGCTGGACTGGCCATATTTTATGGAAGCATAGTTTGTTTTCGCTCTTACGCCTTGATTAAATTTGGGCAGGATATCTCCCAAGGCTGGTACTTCTTCGGTTTTGAAATAATTTCATTTATTCTTTCTTTACTACTGCTTAGAAAATAATCTTTTTAGAAATTTTTTTGGACTTACTATATATAGTGCAAATTAATTAACTCTCTAATCTAACTTTTTATGCATGATCTATATCGGCGATTTAATAAGATTGATACAAACATTACAGAATGGATGGCCCATAATGGCATACTCTTAACTCGAGTTGCTCTAGGAATTATATTTTTCTGGTTCGGTTTCTTAAAGTTTTTCCCCGGTCTTAGTCCTGCTCAAGAACTTGCTACGAGCACGATTGATGTTTTAACTTTCGGTTTAATTCCTGCACAAATCTCAATTCCTTTACTGGCCTCATGGGAAAGTTTAATTGGTTTAGGCTTAATAAGCGGAATATTTCTTAGACTAACTTTATTACTTTTATTTTTACAAATGGGCGGCACTTTACTTCCAATTCTTTTCTTTCCAGAAGAAATCTTTACTCGAATCCCTTATGCGCCGACTTTAGAAGGTCAATACATTATAAAAAATCTAGTGCTGATTGCTTCAGGCATTGTTGTTGGTGCTACTGCAAGGGGAGGAAAGATTATCGCAGATCCTAAAACTGCAAAAATGGCTCAGCGTATAGAGAAAATTGCGAAATCCTGATTTATAGTACTTTTCTCGTAACGGAGGTAGTTTCGCAACAGGCCCCTCATTTCATTCGGCAAAGACTTTTGAAAGTTACTATATAATGATCTGGACAATTTGATTTTAATGTTGAGTAAGTTCTAAAGATTTCTCACATATGAAATTAGATAAAGAGCTGAGATCTAATTAGCAGCTCTTTTTCTTCCATAGCCAAAATAAATAACCAATCCAATTCCCATCCAGACTAATAATCTAATCCAAGTATCACTTGGCAAAGAAGCCATTTGTAAAAATGCAGCCAATGCCCCCAATATTGGAATAACAGGAACCCATGGGCATCTAAATGGACGGTGTAGTTCTGGTTTTGACCTTCTTAAAACCAAAATCCCAATACATACAATTGCAAAAGCTAAAAGTGTACCGATTGAAACGAGTTCGCCTAAAAGACCAATCGGAAAAAGACCTGCTACTAAGGTTGCAACTCCTCCAGTCAGAATAGTCGTTACATAGGGAGTTCCATATTTTGGATGAAGTTTCGCAAATGTTGCGGGAAGCAATCCATCTTTTGCCATCGAATAAAAAATTCTAGGTTGTCCCATCAAGAGAACTAAGACTACTGAACTAAGTCCAGCTATCGCACCAAGTTTAATAAGTGGACGGAGCCACATAAGACCATCACCAGCAGCGTTGATTGCAACTGCAATTGGAGCTGGATCTTTTAATTGGCTGTAATGAACTATTCCAGTCATCACAAGTGAAACTGCAATATAAACAATCGTACAAATTATTAGACTGCCAATAATTCCGATTGGCATATTGCGTTGAGGATTCTTTGTCTCTTGTGCCAAAGTTGAGATAGAATCAAATCCGATATAGGCAAAAAAGATAACACCAGCACCTCTAAAAATACCGCTCCAGCCAAATTCACCATAATTGCCAGTATTCTCTGGAATAAATGGAGTCCAGTTTTCCATATTAATATAAGCAGCACCGCATAAAACAAATAATACGATCACAGTGAGTTTGATAAAAACAATCAGATTATTAAATTTTGCAGATTCACGAATCCCAATTACAAGTAGCCAGGTACAAATCATTACAATAAACATGGCTGGTAAATTAAGAAATGCTCCAGTTGATTGCCAACCAGTTACTGGATCATGTGTAAATGGAGCTTGAGAAAGTATAGGTGGAATAGGAAAGCCGACATCTTTGAAAAAACTTGAAACGTATCCTGCCCAACCGACGGCGACTGTTGAGGCACCAAATAGATATTCTAAAATCAGATCCCAACCAATAATCCATGCAATAAATCTTCCCATTGTTGCGTATGCATAAGTATAGGCACTACCAGCAACTGGAATCATTGAAGCAAATTCAGCGTAACAAAGAGCTGCAAAAGCACAACCAATCCCTGAAATAATAAAAGAGAGAACAATTGCAGGTCCGGCATATTGAGCTGCAGCTTGACCAGTTAAAACAAAAATTCCAGCTCCGATAATTCCGCCAACTCCTAAGAGAACAAGGTTAGTTGCGGTAAGTGTTCTTTTAAAACCTTGACCATCTTCACTTGTGGATCGGTTAATAAGGGTTTCGATTGAATCGGTTGACATATTGGCTTCTCCTTGGAACGTCTTCTTTTGTCTTATCAAATTTATAAGAAAGCCCCAAGTGTATAAGGTAAGAAAAGCGAAAGGCGAAATGACTTTAATCACTCCGCCTTTCTTTGGGTAACCGTCATAAAATTTATTGTCTTAAGCAGCCATCAAATATCCATCAAACTGATCAGCTCTAACTGCGGATCCATAAGATATTTTGTCTGTACTTACATAGTCTAGGTAGAATTTTTCAAGCTTCCTTCTAAGCATCAATCGAGCCCTATGTAGTCTTGATTTAACGGCGGGTACTGACATGCCCAAAACTTCACCAACTTCTTGGTTTGAGAGACCATCAACATCACGCATTAAAAATATACTTCTATATTCCTCAGGTAATTTACCAATTGCCTGATCTAAAGCACCCCGAAGCTCATGTTGTGTTGAGATATAGTCAACATTGCAATTGGCACTCGAATCTCCAGTCCATGTTTCTTTAACTTGAGGGGATACTTCTTCTATAGAAATAGCAGGAGTTTGTTTACGTTTTCTGATGAGCATTAAAGCTGTATTAACAGTGATTCTATATAACCAGCTCGAGAATGCTGACTTGCCTTCAAATGCTCCGGCTTTTCTGTGTAGGGTAATGAATACGTCTTGGATAACTTCTTCAGCATCTTCTTTATTACGTGTAAAACGAAATGCCAAATTAAAAACCTTTTCAGTATATCTCTCAGTTAACTCAATATAACAATCTTGATTACCAGCAAGAAAACTTTCAATTAACTCTTTATCACTCTTATTTTCTAACATGACGCTCACCCCCTGTCTCTTATACACATCTGACGCTGCCGACGAATAGAGAGGTGTAGATCTCGGTGGTCGCCGTATCAT
>ENA-ORBV01016864-ORBV01016864.1-microbial-mat-metagenome-genome-assembly--contig:-NODE-16864-length-10534-cov-9.524529_pt1 | contig 10534 bp, 7 predicted proteins | sample MGYA00237777_ERZ505514 | MGnify/ENA primary metagenome ERZ505514 (study PRJEB26160, sample SAMN06269048) | microbial mat metagenome | isolation source: Oligotrophic lake microbial mat | place...
GTGATGGACGGGGCAACTGCCCGAAGCGGAGCGGAGGAGACCCAATGCTACCTCCAGATCAGACAGCGAAGAAAGGGTCTCCACATGAAGTGGCACACCGTGAACATCTACCTCAAGGTCACGACGCTGATGGGTGCGCTCGCCGCGCTCATTCTTGCCGCAGGCGCTGAGGGTAAGTGGATCTAGGTTAGATCGCTGCCAGTCCGTAGAAGCAGGGGGGGCAATGCCCTCCCTGCTTTTGTTTGTGGTCGTGCAGGATCACGCTGCGGATAGCAAGAAGCGGTATACTCCACCTTCTAGGTCTTGTGGGCATTGGGCTACAGCAAATCTTCCAGTCGGCAGACACCTATGCAGGCACTTCCGCACGCGGCACGCTGGTATCTGTATGGACTCTGGGCGCTGACTACGCTAGCCACTGGCTTTGCGTTCTGGCGTAACAGCGCAGCGCCCCCCGCGCCCCTACTGCTGCTCGTGATTCTCGTGACCTTTGTGCTAGCTGACTACTTCTTTGTGCCCTTCAAGATCAATGAGCGCAACCAAATGGCAATGACCATCGTGGACGCGCTGACGGTCTTTATGCTCAGCACCACCGGGCTCTATGGCGTGCTGGTGCTGATCGCGGGGAGCCTGATCTCGGATGGGCTTAGCCGCCGCCCCTGGTTCAAAGGGCTGTTCAATGCGGCGCAGCGCACCCTAGCCTACCTGATCCTGCTAGCGATCTACACGGCCCTGGGCGATCCGGGCGTGCCGCCGTTTAGCGGGCCGCGCGGCCTGGCCGCCTTTCTGATCATCGCTGCGGTCTATCACGCGCTGAATATTGCGCTTGTCGCCACGATTTTGGCGCTGGCAAGCGGTCAGCGGCTGCTGGCAGTCTACTTCGCCAGCTACAGGCAGGTCCACTGGGTTCACTTTATGACCCTGCCGTTCGGCGCGGTTCTCGCCTACATCTGGGCAACCAACCCTTGGTTACTGCCGGCTGCCGCCGTCCCACTCCTGATGGCCCATCGCTCCTTTCGCACCATGGCCGATCTTCAGCGCGAGAGCGAGCGCAACCAGGAGCTTGCCCAGCAGGCCACCAGCCTGCTCGAAGAGCTGCGCACGAAGCAGGACGAGCTGGTGCGCTCTTCGCAGCTCGCCGCCCTCGGCACCTTCGCTGCCAGCATCGCCCACGAGTTTAACAACCTGCTCACCGCCATCCTCGGCTATGCCCAGCTCGCACTCACCACCGATAATGTCCACGAGAAGGACGAGGCGCTCGAGGTGGCGGTGCGCGCCTGCGTGCGGGGCCGCAGCATCACCAGCGGGCTGCTTACCTTCGCCCGCCGCCGCGACCCGCAGCGCGAGCCGTGCCGCCTAGACGAGCTGGTCAACGAGATGGTGACGCTGGTGCAGCGCGATTTCGCCAGGCAGCATATTACGATCGTGCAGCAGCTTGCGCCGGTGCCCACGGTGGTATGCGATGGGGGCCAGATCGCGCAGGTGCTGATGAACCTGCTCACCAACGCCCGCGACGCGATGGCCGAGCACGGCGGGCAGCTTACCATTGAGCTGCGCGAGGTGGCTGGGGCCGTGGAGCTGGCCGTGAGCGACACCGGCATGGGCATCCCCGAGGCGCTGCTGCCCCAGATCTTCCAGCCCTTCATGACCACGAAGGGCGCGATTGGTGGCAGCAGCACGCCGGGCACTGGCCTGGGGCTAGCGATCAGCCACGGGATCGTCGAGAGCCACGGCGGCAGCATCGAGGTGCGCAGCGTGGTGGGCAAGGGCACCACTATGCTTGTGCGCCTGCCGCGCGCCACCCAAGGTGCGCCCGACGAGCAGCGTGGCGCTCTGGCTGCCCTGCCGCCAATGCGCATCCTGATCGTGGACGACGAGGTCGCCATCGCCGACTGGCTGCGCAATTGCCTGGCCCGCGATCAGCATGAGGTGGTGGTGGCCAACGACGCCGCGAGCGGGCTTGCGCGCTACAGCGAGCGCCCCTTCGACCTTGTGATCTGCGATGTGATGCTGCCCGGCATGGGCGGCGACGAGCTGACACGGCGCCTGCGCGCGCTCCACCCCGAGGCCCAGATCCTGGGTATGACCGGGCAGCCCGGCTCGCCCCAGGCAAACTGCATGCTCGAGCTCGGCGCACTGCGCATCCTGAGCAAGCCCTTCTCCTACGACGATCTGCGCCATGTGATCAGGCGCGAGCTACATCTGGCGCTTAAAGTGATTGGGTAGGGGCTGTTCCCTGCTATAATCGCCCCGATGCGTACCGCCTGCCGTCACTTTCTGCTGATCACGCTGCTGGCATTGCTGGCGGCCTGCGCGCCCGCCGCGCCCTTGTCGCCCACGGTGGCTCCCGCGCAGCCCGGCCCCCATGGCCTCGCGGAGCCTTTTCTGGGCGCCTGGCTCGCCGCCGGCGGCCCTGCGCTTGGCCCGCCGCGCACCCCGCCGCTCTGGATCGACGACTACCAGGTGCAGCTCTTCGCCGGCCACCAGATCACCGCCGTGGATGGCAGCCACGCCGTGGTTGAGCCCCTGGCCGCCGGCTGGGAGCAGCGCTACCCCGCCGATCTGCTTGAGCGCCCCGCCGCCTCGCAGCGCGCCTCGCTCACGCTTGCGGACGGTGAGAGCGCCCTGGCACGCCCGCTCGCGCCGCTGCGCGTGCTGATCCGCGCCCCCGGCTACAGCGGCCCCGCCCGCCTCCAGCTCTACGACGCCGCCCTACGCCCCACCGGGAGCGTGGAACTGCTGGTGGCTGATGGCAAGGCCAGCGTGGAGCTGCTGCCGCGCGGTCGCCTTGGCCCCCAGTGGGCGGTTGTGACGATCGGCGAGCAGACGGCGGGCGCCCGCGCGGCCCTCTTTACCCTGGACGCCGTCACTGAGCTCCAGAGCGGCCAGCCCGACCTGGACGCGCTGCTCCCGCGCCTGCGCGACTTCCTGGCCCAAGACGTTGTGACCTATGCGCTGAACGGTGCGCAGGTGCGCGGCTACCGCTCGCCAGACAACCCGCTGCTCTGGCTGCGCGATCACGTCTACCAGGGCCGGGGCTTCCGCTACTTCGAGCAGGATGTGACCAGTTTGCTGGACGCCTTCCGCGCCGCCCAGCTGCCCGACGGCAGCTTCCCCGATGTGATCGATCACCCCGAGCGCTTTGTGAGCGCCTTCCGCAAGGAGACCGAGAGCGACCTGGAGTTTCTGTTTGTGCAAGGGGTACACGAGGCCTGGCAGTTTACGGGCGACGACGCCTGGCTGCGCACGAACCTGGAGCCGATGCGCCGCGCAATGCGCTACAGCACCACGAGCCCGCTACGCTGGGATGCGCAGCGCGGCCTGGTGCGGCGGCCCTACACGATCGATATGTGGGACTTCGCCTACGGCCCCACCACGCTCAGCCCCGACGGCAAGCCCGCCCCGCGCCACTGGATCGAGCCCAACACGATCTGGGGCACGTTCCACGGCGATAACACCGGCCTCGCCCAGGCCCTGGAGCTGCTGGCCCGCGCCGAGGAGCGGGTGGGCGACCCGGCAATGGCCATAACCTGGCGCGCACAGGCCACCGAGCTGATGGCTCGGCTCAACGCCCTAAGCTGGAATGGGCGCTTCTTCACCCACTTTGTGCCACAAGATCTGGGCTTCGCCCCAGCTGGCGTAGACCCCGCAGCCCAGCTGAGCCTCTCAAATGCTTACGCGCTTAACCGGGGCGTGCTGGACGAGCGGCAGGGCCAGCGTATTGTGGAGGAGTATTTTAAGCGGCGCGATTTTAGCCGGGCCTTCGCCGAGTGGTACAGCATCGATCCGCCTTTCCCGCCTGGCAGCTACGGCATGGCCGGCGGCAAGGGCGAGCAGCCAGGCGAGTATGTGAACGGCGGGATCATGCCGCTGGTGGGCGGCGAGCTGGCCCGTGGCGCCTTCCGCTACGGCATGGAGCCTTACGGCTTCGACATTCTGCGCCGCTACGCCGCGCTCACCGCGCTCACCGGCAGCACGTATCTCTGGTACTACCCCGATGGCCGCCCCGGCATCCAAGGCCCCGACACGCTCGCCACCGACGGCTGGGGCGCCGGGGCTATGCTCGGGGCGCTGCTGGAGGGCGCCGCCGGCTTCAACGACCGCGCAAGCCGTTTTAGCGACTTGTTCCTCGCCCCGCGCTGGGCCGCCGACCCGGCCTTCCGCGAGGTGCGCGCCGTGGCCCGCTACCCCGCCTCCGATGGCTACGCCGCCTACCTGTGGCGCCGCGAGGAGCGCGCGATCAGCCTGAGCCTCACCGGCAGCGCCGCGAGCGCCTATGTCCGCATCCTCGTGCCCAAGGATGTCGCCAAGCTGCCCCTGCGCGTCACGCTCGACGGTGCGAGTGTGCCCACGCAGCTCGACCAGGCCGGGGAGACGCCGTACGTGGCGGTGCCAGTGCAGGGCGGCGACGCGGAGATTCGGGTTGAGTGGTGAGGCAGCAGATTGCCCATGAGTGACCTGGCGATCATTATTGTCTCCTGGAATGTGTGCGAGCTGCTGCGGCGCTGCCTCCAGGCCGTCGCAGCCTCGCTTGCGGGCAGCGGCATCGCCTACGAGATCCTTGTGGTGGACAACGCGAGCGCCGACGGCACCCCGGCCATGCTGCGCGCCGAGTTCCCCCTGGTGCGGCTGATCGAGCCTGGCGCGAACCTGGGCTTCGCCGGCGGCAATAATCTGGCCCTGCGCGCCGTGCTGCGCGAGGGCCAGGCGCGCCACGTGCTGCTGCTCAACCCCGACACCGAGCCAGTGGGCGACGCCATCCCCCGCCTGCTGCGCGCGCTGGAGGAGCGCCCCGAGCTGCTGGCCGTGGGGCCGCAGCTGCGCTACCCCGACGGCAGCATTCAACCTTCGCGCCGCCGCTTCCCCACGCTGGCCACTTTCTTCTGGGAGAGCACGCTGCTCGACCGGCTCTGGCCCGCCAACCCCTGGGCGCGCCGCTACCGCTGCGCAGCCACACCCGACGACGTGGCGCAGCCCGTGGGCTGGCTGGTGGGCGCCGCCCTGCTTGCGCGCGCCGAGGCCGTGGCGCAGGCTGGGCTGCTCGACGAGCGCTTCTTCATGTACAGCGAGGAGCTGGAGTGGCAGGCGAGAATGCAAAATGCAAAATGCAAAATGCAAAACGGCGCTACCGCCTCCAGCTCGCTCGATGGCTCGGCGATTTGGTATGTTCCAGAGGCAGTGATTGTGCATCACGAGGGGAAGAGCAGCGAGCAAGCTGTGGCCGCCCGGCACCTGAACTTTAGCCGCAGCCGCATCCTGCTGGCCCGCATGTGGCACGGCTGGCGCTTTGCCGCCGCTTTGCGCGCCTTCCTGCGCCTCGGCTTCGCCTACGAGCTCGCCAGCGAGGGCCTGAAGCTGCTGCTGCGCCACCGCCCCGCGTTGCGCCGCGCGCGGATCGCTGTATACTGGCGTGTGCTCCGCGAGCTGTAGCCAGGACGGTGGACGATGGACGGTGGACGGTGCCCGCCTCCCGCCAGCACTCAGCACTCAGTCCTCAGCACTCAGTCCTCAGCACTCAGTCCTCAGCACTCAGCACTCAGTCCTCAGTCCTCAGCACTCAGTCCTCAGCACTCAGCACTCAGAATATGCTGCTTCAAACGCTCTCCGACCACTGGCAGATCCGCCCGCTGGACGCCTTTCGCCAGGGTCTCTACCCGCGCTCCGACGAAGGCTGGCTCCCAGCTATCGTCCCCGGCCACTGGCAGCAGATCCCCGCCCTGGAGCGCCACACGGGCAAGGTTGTCTATCGCTGCCGCTTCGAGCTTGAGCACTCAGCACTCAGCACTCAGCACTTTGCCCTCAACCGCCACTGGCTGCGCCTCAATGGGGCCTTCTACCACGCGCGGCTCTACCTAAACGGGGTGGAGCTCGGCGCCCACGCGGGCTACTTCATCCCCTACGAGCCCGAGGTGACGGGCCTGCTCCAGCCTGAGAACACGCTGCTGCTGGAGCTCGACTGCCCCGAGGAGCGCGATAAGCTCGGCAAAACGATGATCACCGGGGTCTTCTCGCACTGGGATTGCATGGATCCCCACGCGAACCCCGGCGGGATCTGGCTGCCTGTGGAGCTGTACGCCAGCGGCCCCGTGCGACTCCAGCACGCCCGCCTGCTCACGCTCGCCTGCGACGAGCGCAGCGCCCAGATCCGCTACGACCTTGACCTCGACGCCGCCGCCGGCGTGACTGCCACGCTGCGCTTTCGCTTCGCCCCGCGCACGTTTAGCGGCGAGCCTCAGCAGTTCGAGCAGCAGCACACGCTAACCGGCGGTCCCCAGGCCATTCAGGGCAGTCTCACGCTGCGCAACCCGCACCTCTGGTGGACGCACGATCTTGGCCGCCCCGATCTCTACGACGTGGCGGTTGAGATTCTGGTGGACGGCGAGGAAAGCGATAGCCGGACCTACACGTTTGGGGCGCGCACCTTCGAGCTGCGCGACTGGATCCCGCATCTCAACGGCGTGCGCTTCCTGGCCAAGGGCAACAACTACCCGCCTGGCGATATGCGGATCGCCACGATGACCCGCGCCCGCTACGACCAGGACATCGAACTGGCCCGCGCCTGCCACATGAATATGCTGCGCATCCACGCCCACGTGGAGCACCCGCTGCTCTACGAGGCCGCGAACGAGGCCGGCATGCTGCTCTGGCAGGATTTTCCGCTTCAGTGGATCTACGACCGCAAGGTGCTGCCCGAGGCGCGGCGCCAGGCCCGGCTGATGGCCCGGCTGCTCGGCGGCCACCCGAGCATCGGTGTCTGGTGTATGCACAACGAGCCCGTGGTGATCGAGGACACCGCCGACGAGTCGCTGCTCAGCCGCCTGCGCACCTATCGCACCGCCTTCGGCTTCGGCTGGAACCGCGACGTGCTGGATGGCCAGCTCAAGCGCGTGGTGGAGCAGGAGGACCCAACGCGCACGGTGGTGCGCTCCTCCGGCGAGATCGACATCCCCTACCTGCGCAAGGGCACCGACGCCCACGCCTACTTCGGCTGGTATCGTAACTACGGCACGCTCGCGGACGCCGAGACCATGCTGCGGCGCTTCCCCGCCAACCTCGCCTTTGTCACCGAGTTCGGCAGCCAGAGCTTCCCCAACCTGGAGAGCAGCCTGAGGTTTATGCCGCCTGTGCTCGACGACGACGCCGTTCGCACGCTCACTGAGCGCCACGGTCTCCAGGCCGAGATTATGTCAAACTGGATCGACTGGCGCGGCGTCGATCTGGCCGAGGCGGTGGCGCGCTCGCAGGAGTACCAGATCTTCATCAACCGCTACTACATTGATCGGCTGCGCGCCCACAAGTATCGCCCCACCGGCGGGATCGTTCCGTTCCTGTTTGTGGACCCGTACCCGGCGGTGCTCTGGAGCGTGCTGGACTACTGGCGCGTGCCGAAGCGCTCGTACCACGCCATGCGCCTGGCCTTCAGCCCGCAGTACGCCTTCTGCCTCTACGCGCCCCGAACTTACGCCATTGGCGAGGCCGTAGAGCTGCCGCTCTCTGTGGTGAACGACGCGCGCCGCTCCTTCCAGGGCGTGCTTTTGGAGGCGCAGCTGCGCGACCCGGCCGGCGCCACGCTTGCCGAGCTGCGCCGCCGCGTGGATCTGCCCGCCGACTGCCTGCCGATTATCGTGGACAAGCTGCGCCTTACACCCACCCAGCCGGGCCGCTACGCCCTGGAGCTGGCGCTTACCGGCGTGGAGCACGAGGTGCATCAGCTGTATGAGATCGAGGTGGCAGTGTAACCGCGACGTAACCGCCCGCTCTATGCTGGGGCAAGCTCAGCCCGCTGAGCACGCGGCGCTGCCGCGCAACGTCACAGGAGACCAACCCAATGAGCCAGAACCCGAGCGACGGGTTTGACCCGAACGATCCCTTCGGGGCATGGCGCAGCATCCGCGACGCTAACCTCGACGCGTGGGCCAAGAATCTAAGCGGCCTCGCCGGCACCGAACAGTTCGCCAAAGCGCTTGGCATGCAGCTCGACGGCATGCTCGCCGCGTCGGCCCCCATGCAGAAGGCCGTCCATCAGTACATGGAGTCGTACCTAGCTCAGGCGAACATGCCCTCGCGCGGCGAGGTGGTGAGCCTGGCCTCACGCATGACGAGTATCGAGCTGCGCCTCGACGACATGCAGGCCCAGCTCGACGAGATCCTCGGCGCCATTCGAGGCCTCGCGGCGGCGGCGCCTCCCGTGAGCGCCCCACCAAAACCCCGTAAGGTCGCCCCGCGTGAGCGCCCCTGAAAGAGCAGCCATGACAACCACACAGGCCCCAGATACAGCAGCGCTGACGCGCAAGCTCTACGAAGAGATCGAGCGCCTGGGCAAGGGCAGCGAGACGCTCGCCCGCCTCGCCACGAACCAGCTGAACGTGCCAATCGGGCAGACGCCCCGCGAGACGATCTGGACGCTCAACAAGCTCAAGCTGTACCACTTCTACCCGCAGGTGCCCGCCGAGCAGCGCAAGCCCGTGCCGCTGCTGCTTGTCTTCGCGCTGATCAACCGCCCCGACATCTTCGACCTGCGGCCCGGCAACAGCTTCGTGGAGTTTATGCTGCGCCAAGGCTACGAAGTTTATATGCTGGACTGGGGGCGCCCCGGCCTTGAGGATGCGGGCTACGACTTCGAGGACTACGCGCTGAACTTCATGGGGCGCGCCATCCGCGCCATGCAGCGCCACAGCGGCACAAAGACCTTCAGCATGGTGGGCTGGTGCATCGGCGCCGCCCTCACGGCGATCTACGCGGCCATGCGCCCCGACGACGGCCTGAAGAACCTCGTCCTGCTCACCGCCCCGCTAGACTTCTCGGACAAAGCGGCCGGCCCGTTTAACAAGTGGCTCAACACCGAGCACTTGAACGTCGACGAGCTGGTGCGCCAGTACGGCAACGTGCCCGGCAGCGTGATCGACTACGGCAATAAGCTGCTCAAGCCGGTGGAGAACTGGGTGCTCAGCTACCTGAAGCTCTGGGATAACCTCGACAACCAGGCCGTCGTGGAGTCGTGGCTGGCGATGAATAACTGGGTCTCGGACCCGGTGGACTTTCCGGGCGCCGCCTACCGGCAGTGGATCGTAGAGTTCTACCGCGAGAACCGGCTGATGGCGGGCACGCTCCAGATGCAGGGCCGCAGCGTAGATCTGCACAACATCACGGCCAGCGTGCTGAATGTGATCGCCGACAAGGATCACATCGTGCCGAACTGCCAGTCGATCACGGCGATGGAGCATTTTGGCAGCCACGACAAGCTGCTGCTGGAGATGCGGGGCGGCCATATCGGCCTGATGGTGGGCAGCGGCGCGCACAAGCGCACTTGGCCCGCAATCGACGGCTGGCTGGCGCAGCGCAGCGGCTGATGTGTAATAGCCGATAGCCGATAGCCGCGTAGTGGCGCGCTATAGCGCGCCCGTACAAGGTGGCCGATAGCCGAGAGCCGAGAGCCGCGTAGTGGCGCGCTATAGCGCGCCTGTACAAGGTGGCCGATAGCCGATAGCCGATAGCCGATAAAGGAATCTTCTCATGCGTCTCAAGGATAAGGTCGCTTTGATCACCGGCGCGGGGCAGGGCATCGGCCGCACCACCGCCCTTACGTTCGCCCGTGAAGGTGCCAAAGTGGCCGTGGCCGACATCAACATGGCGGCCGCCAGCGCTGTGGCCGCCGAGATCGCCCAGGCCGACGGCGAGGCCATGCCGATCTTTTTGGATGTGAGCCGCGCCGAGTCGGTGGAGCTCGCCGTCCAAATGGTGGCCGAGCATTTTGGCCGCATCGACGTGCTGGTGAATAATGCCGGGATCACGCGTGACGCGCGCATGCAGAAGCTGAGCGAGGAGCAGTTCGACACGGTGATCGACGTGAACCTTAAGGGCGTCTGGCTCTGCGCTAAGGCCGTGACGCCCTTGATGATCGCCTCCGGCGGCGGCGTCATCATCAATGCCGCCTCGATCGTTGGGCTGCACGGTAACTTCGGCCAGACGAACTACGTGGCCGCCAAGGCGGGCGTGATCGGCATGACGAAGACCTGGGCACGCGAGCTTGGCCCCAACAACATCCGCGTCAACGCGATCGCCCCCGGCTTCACCGAGACCGAGATGCTCGCCACGGTGCCGGAGAAGGTGCTCGACAGCGTGCGCGAGCGCACCCCGCTGCGCCGCCTCGCCCAGCCCGAGGATATCGCCAACGCCTATCTGTTTCTCGCCTCCGACGAGGCCGGCTTTATCACGGGGGTGACGCTCTCGGTAGATGGCGGGCTACTGTTCTAGGCAAGGGAACGGGGGACAGGGAACAGGGGACAGGGCCGCTGCACTCACCTTGTCATCCCGATGCTCACCTTGTCATCCCGACGCTCACCTTGTCATCCCGACGCTCACCTTGTCATCCCGACGCTCACCTTGTCATCCCGAGCGCAGCGAGGGATCTTCCCGCGCATTAGGACCGAAGATTCCTCGCTGCGCTCGGAATGACATGGCGCTGCGCTCGGAATGACATGGCGCTGCGCTCGGAATGACATGGCGCTGCGCTCGGAATGACATGGCGCTGCGCTCG
>ENA-ORBV01016865-ORBV01016865.1-microbial-mat-metagenome-genome-assembly--contig:-NODE-16865-length-10534-cov-7.627235_pt1 | contig 10534 bp, 13 predicted proteins | sample MGYA00237777_ERZ505514 | MGnify/ENA primary metagenome ERZ505514 (study PRJEB26160, sample SAMN06269048) | microbial mat metagenome | isolation source: Oligotrophic lake microbial mat | place...
ATTGCCCCGTCACGTGCTGCATAAACCGGCTGACCTTGTTCCACCTGCCCGGTCACCACCAGGTGAAAGTGATTCGTCATCAACACGTGCCCATGCACCTATACCTCAAGCTGATCGGCGTGGTGATCGACCAGGATCAGGAAGCACTCCCGGTCCTCGTCGCTATCAAAGACCGGCTGTCGATAATTCCCTCGCTGCGTTATGTGCAGCGCGTAGTGGGGGCGCGAATCTTGGTTTTCTGGCCATTTCATTGATAAGCGGCCCGCCGGCAGCTCCCGCCGCAACCACGGCTTCACTTCCGCCCAAAACATGCGTGCCTGGCACCGCGTAGGAAAAAGGGCCGACAAATGGATCAGGATAGCTCCCTTCTGGGTTAAGGAAAGGGTACCCCTGCGCGCACCCCCCACATCTGTTTTTGATGAGACCGGGGGCGCGTAGGCATATCGGGAAGCGTAGATCGGAGAATGGTCCCTAGATTGCAACGTGAAAATCGTGGAGGACAGATGAGTAAACGGCGTATCGCAGTAATTCTCTTGATGGCGATGAGCGTGGCGTGCGCGGGACGGAAGCCTGGCACACCAATTAAACCTGGGTTTAATGTCTACTCCAAGGGTCAGGACATCGAACTCGGGCGTCAGGCCGCGGCAGAAATTTCCCAACAGGTGGATGTCGTCCGGGACGGCGACCTGCAAGCGTACGTGAAAGGAATCGGCAGGCGGCTGGCGGCGGCTCCCTCGGCGGGAGGCTATCCGTACGAGTTCACCCTCATTAACGATCCAGCCATCAACGCCTTTGCGCTGCCGGGCGGACCGATTTTCGTCAATTCGGGGCTGATCCGCGCCGCCGACAATGAGGCGCAGGTGGCTGGCGTGCTGGGTCATGAAATCGCGCACGTAGCGCTCCGACACGGGACGAATCAGGCGTCAAAGGCGAGCCTGCTTCAGATCCCCGCCAGCGCTGCGGGCATACTGCTGGGCGATGGTTCGGCTACCGGACAGATCGCTCAGATCGGCGCCGGGATCGGATTGAATCTGCTGATGCTGAAGTATTCTCGGGGTGCCGAATCCCAAGCCGACGCGCTCGGCGCAAGAATTCTGCAGGAAGCAGGGTACAACCCCATCGAGATGGCGTATTTTTTTGAGACGCTGGAAAAGGAGAGCAGCGGCGGGGGACCGCAGTTTCTGGCCAGCCACCCCAATCCTGGGAATCGCGTGCAATCCGTGCAGGCTGAGGTGCTGACTTTTCCGTCCAAGCAGTATACAGCCGGCACAGGCAACTTCGGCGAGATGAAACAGCGCGTGGCTGGATTACCCGCTCCGGTCAAGCAAGTGCGGACCGAGCAGGCACGCGGACCATCGCAACCGTCCTTCTCCGGAGGCGGCGCAGGCACGCTGGAAACGCAGAGTTTCCGGATGTCGGTTCCCTCCAACTGGCAGGCTTACGGGGACAGGGCCGGGCAATCGGTGGTTGCAGGACCGCAAGGTGGATTGGTGTCGAACGGCCGGGGCCAGGTTGAGGTTGGCTACGGCGTGTTGATCGGACAGTTTCAGCCGCGCCGGGCGCGCAATATCCAGCAAGCCACCCAGGAACTGGTGAATGAACTGCGTTCTGGAGACCCCAGCCTGCAGGTGGGCGGTGCGCGATCAGTGAAGGTGAACGGGCGCGAGGGGCTGATGGCCGAGATGCAGGGAAGCTCTCCGCTCGGCGGGCCGGAAAACACCCTGCTGGTTACGGTGCCGCAAGGGAATGGAGTGATTTATTTCGCGTTCGCCGCGCCTCAGCAGGACTGGCCGGGGCTGAAGCGTGACGCGATGGCAATGCTGCAGACTCTGGAACTGGGCCGATAGGCTTGGGCTAAGAACAACGTGCATGCTGCTATTGACTTTATCGGCTTTTTTTGAAACAAAAAGCGCGGCAAAAGATCGACAGATCTAGATTAGAAGAGAGAAGTCCTTTTTACAATTGGAGAAAAAATGAAACGATCAATTCAGCGATGGTTATCTTCCGTGATGGTGCCTGTAGTGCTTGGCGTCTTTTCTGCGCAAGCGGCGACGACTCCTGAGCATATTCTCCCGATGAAGGAGCTGCAAGGGCTGCTACAGAGCGCGAGCGCGGAGCGTAGCAAGAATATTGAAGACATCCAGCGCGTGCTGTCTCACCCGGCAGCCACCGCGGCTCTCGAGAAGTCGAAGATCAGCCCGGAACAGATGCGAGCGGCTGTCGCCACTTTGGACGATTCTGAACTCGCCCGGTTCTCGGACCGCGCCCGCGCCTCGGAGAAAGATGTCGAAGGCGGCATCGTGGTCGGCATTCTGGCCCTCATCGGCCTGATCGTTGTCATCATCATCGTGATCGCTGTGGTGGCCGAGGCCCGGCCGGCGCCGCAAACGCAAGCTGTCCAGTTAGCGTAAAATCGCCGTCGCGTAGAAGACGTTATGGCCGCCTCGCAAGTCGCGGCCATATACGAACGAGAAGCGAAAGCCGCCCAAGGCCGAGACATTAGCCTGCACACCCGTGTCGTAGAGAAATCCCCGCGATCCAAGCCCCGCTACGCCTCCCACATTTCCCACGTCGAAGAAAGGGCCCGCGTCCAACCGGACGAAGGGGATCCGGAGTACGCGTCGGGTAAATTCGGTCTGCATCACCCCGAAGCGAGAACCCATCGGTGCATTCCCCTTCCTGCCATTCTGCGTACCGGCATGTCCTCGCAGCCAGAGATCGGTATCGCGCTCGATGGCGGTGATGTAAAGGGCATCTACTGGCAGGTCGCCGGACAAGGCAGCGGCCCGCAGGCGCCCACTGACTTGATAGACATCGTCCTTGGCTTGCGGGAGCCAGCGCAGGTTCGTATCGAACTCAGCGCCGATAAGACGCGAACCTGCTCCAGAGAAGATTCGGCCGGCACGGGCCGTCACGGACGAATCTACGGTCACGCGCCGCTCAGCCAAGCGCCACCGGGGAAGGTCGAAACGGTTGCGGATCTCGGCGATCGTCGCATTGGCGAACGCTCCATGGCGAAACGTATGGCGGGACAGAACGATGCCCGGCGTCCACGTGAGTCCGTTGCCGAGTTCGAACTCCAACGCGCCGCCGACAGCTGCGCTACGAATTCCAACGTCATTCCGCATCGGCAGATTCCACTCTTCGTCGCGAAGGTCGGTCCAGAGTGAGTAGGCACTGTGGATGCTGGGCACGCGGTAATTGACGGCGATGCGCCGCTTATCCGGATCCCATCTCCATTGCGAAGTCAGGCTGATGGCTCGATGCTGCAGGTTGAGCCAATCGAAGTTGACTTGCTGATAGGGCAGCCCCCGGACAATTGGCAAAACGCGGCCGATCACTCCAGAGAGTGGTTGCGATAGCACCGGCGCCCGTACCGTCAGGTCATAGCTGCTCCCTACGGGGGCCAACTGGAAGCGCGGCTCCGGGAACATACGCAGCCTCGCCAGGTTGCGTTCAGTCTCTGAGAGCCGCCGGGTGGTCAGCAGTTGACCGGTGGATACGCCCACCAGGCGTCCGATCATCTCCGTTCGCAAAGGCGGATCCGGGGCCAACGCCACTTTGCCGATCACTGGCCGCCTCAGCCGGTTCAAGTAGGGGAGAGCCGCAAAGACATTCCCGTCGAGAAGGTAAGCCGTGCCGAGAAACTCGTTGGCATAGGCGTTGGAAGGATCGAGTCGGAGCCCCTTCCGCAGATAGCTCTTCGCGCGCTCCGTTTGCTTATTTCGCCATGCGATACCCGCGAGCTCCACGTCGAAACGGGCGTCGAGAGGATAGGCTTTTCGCCCTTCGACGAGAATCCGTTCCGCCTCATTCAGCTTGTTCGCGGAGGCAAGAGAGAGGGCCCTCGCGAGCGCCGCATCGGCATCGGCCATCACCAGAAGGAGAAATAGCAGGCTCATCGAGTGCGCGGGACAGCCAGCAGGGCCCAGTTTCCGCTCACCTTCCAAGCCGCCTCGAAGCGGTCTAGAGGGTCACGCACCAGCTTTCCGCGCGCCGAATCGTTCAGCCAGACTGAGTTGTCACCCACCCCCACCACGACTGCATAGTGGAGCGGCCCTTTGGCACCGGACAGGCCGAGACAAACCATAACCGGTCGGCCCTTCTCCAGGTGATGCCGCAGGTCTTTCAGCTCGCCATCGAAGGCGAAAGCGTCGAAGCCGCGGGCGTTGAGGTACTCCTTTAAAGCGCCACCCCGGATGCCACGCCGGGAAGCAGGCAGCAGTTCATCAATGCGGTCGGTCTCGGCTGCCGCGTCCTTCAATTCCGGGTGGAGAAGAGCCCAATACTGCACCACCATCGCGATTGCTGCGGCGCCACAGCCCGCCTTCTTCTGCCGGACGTAGGGCACGTCGAGCCACGACTCGGCAAATGCGAGCCAGACGCACAAAACGGGGATAAGAAAGCGCGCCATCACCTCAATCTTACCCCCCTACAAATCAACAAAGCCGCAAATCACCAGCACATCGCATTCCCGCACCTTGGCCATGCAAGCCGCATATGGCGGCGACTTTGTCTGCGCTTCGAAGTGCTCCATCATCTCGACGGCGAACCCCGCCTGCCGCGCCGCCTTCGCCGCCTCCTCGCGATGCTCGCGCAAGTGCTCCGCCGTGGACGAGACTGAAGACGACGGGCTGAGTCCGGCGGGCTGAGTCCGGGGCATTGGATTCCAGTATAGTCAGGAATCAAACCAAGGTGATTGATTCGAAAACAAACGTTTCACCCTCTTTCCCTGCGGACTCCACCAATCCCCTCTCTCCCTGCACGCCCATCCTCGCCACCGGACCCGGCGGTAGCGGCCGCAACCGCACCGGAAACTTCGCTTCCGACCGCTCCACAAAACCCGCCTCCCCCAGCGGGCATTCCGTCTGCGTCGCCCGACGAATTGCCGCCAGTTCGCCACGCTCCATCCTCTGTCCCAAGCGCGCCGCGCAGTCGCTCGCCGTCGCCCGCCCGTGCAACGCCGCCAAATCGAGCCAGCCAGGCCCCTCAGTCAGTCCCACATGCGCCGCCGCTGAACTCCGCCGGTACTCTCCGCCGCAGTCTCCACCAACCGCGCCCGCTGCGGATCTAGGTAAACGTAAGCCAGCGCGGTGAGAAAATGGCGTCGATCCAACACGCAAGAGTAAAATCGGCTCTGCCACAACCGGCCCCGCCGATTCAGTCGGCGGTGCAAATATTGCGCATATTGCCCCGTCACGTGCTGCATAAACCGGCTGACCTTGTTCCACCTGCCCGGTCACCACCAGGTGAAAGTGATTCGTGATCAACACGTGCCCATGCACCTATACTTGGCGCTGATCGGCGTGGTGATCGACCTGGCCCAGGAAGCACTCCCGGTCCTCGTCGCTGTAAAAGACCGGCTGTCGATAATTCCCTCGCTGCGTGATGTGCAGCGCGTGGTGCGGAGGCGCGAATCTTGGTTTTCTGGCCATTCACTGTTAAGTGTTTTTCGCCGCCTATTCCTCTCATTTATTTTCGAAAAAAGATGAGGGGGGTGAGCACGCGGGTATCCTTTCCAGATTTATGGAAACGGACACATCCCCAACCGTTTCTTAGTTTTACCGCAACGACAGGTGAGATCGGGATCTGAGGGTCTATGTCACCGATCTCTGAGGGTCTATGTTAGGGTCCCGGTTAGGTAACTACCAGACCGCCCGATGATAGTTCGCCCGAATCGTCTCATCGGCCGTGATCAGATGGCCATCCGGAGCGCACCGGGCGTGCGCGACGATGAACCGGTCGAAAACGTCGCGGGTCCAGGACTCGTGGCAAACCGCCCTTGCCACGCGGTCAAACGGCAGCGGGCAAACCAGCACGTTCAGCGAATCGGCGAGGTGGGATAACACTAGATCCGCTCGATGTGGGCTACGCCGAACCTCGTATAGGTACTCTAACTCCACTCTCACCATCGGCGAGATCAGCAGGTCGTAACGTTCAGCTGCTGACCGCGCCGCCCGGCTCAATTTGTTCAACTCGCCGGCGGCCAAATGCGCCGCGACGTGCGTGTCAAGGTAGGCGTTCATTCCCTACTGTTAGCGGTTGCGCCGTTCCCATTCAGCGGTGATTTCCGCATTCATCTGCCGCAAGTCACCTTCAATGTTTTCGAACGTAACGCCCGGCTCAATGCCGGGCATCGGTCGCAATCGGGCAAGCTTAGATGGCTTCTTCTCGGCCACCAGCTGAATCGTTTTGCCCTTATACACGAACTCCACCTTCTCCCCGCGCGACGCCGCTTCGGCCAGCGCGAACAGGTTTTGCCGGGCCTTTGAAATTGTCATCGCCATCCCCTCAGGCTAACCCAAACTTGTACAACTCTGCAAGCCGACTTGTACCACTGATAAACTTCCCGTCGAAGAGGCGATCACAACCTGGAGATCGGTGACGTGGGAAATCGGTGACATGAGGGGGGTAGGCGCACCCCCCTACCCGAGTAAGAGGTGAAGCCAACTGCCCAGCGTGCCGTGCGGACTCGGGCTCCACCCTCTCGCCTGGAACGCCATTCCTCGGCACCGGACCCGGCGGTAATGCGACGGGATTCAACAAGACGGTGCAATGCCACCAAATCGAGCCACGCCGGCGGCCCCCTTGCGCCACAATGCGCCGCCGCCGAACTCCAGCGCCCTTTCCAGATCTATGGAAACTGACACATCCCCACAGCTTCAAGCCCAGCTAAATGCTGCGTCCGGGCAGGGCACTGGTGATGATGCCGAAGCTGGCGCCGGCCGAGACATTGGTGCCCGGATTGTCGTAGTTCACCTGGTTGAAGGCATTGAAGAATTCCGACCGGAACTGGAGCCGGAAGCATTCGGAGAGCTGGAAGGATTTGCCCAGGGTGAAGTGCCAGTTCGCCAGATTCGGGCCATAGATGGTGCCACGGCCGGCCGTGCCGTAGGGGGTAGGGGTGTTTGCGTTGGCGTTGTTTGGCATGGCGGTCGTAGTTTCTCAAACTTTCGGAGGAACTAGCACAAACACGGGGAAATGCGGCGATTCTGGACTTTAGAACGGGTTACGTGGACCGGTTGGGGAACGCGCCCCGCCGCTTGCGCGGCAGGCTAGGCGGGACGCTTGCGGAGGATTAGCGTGTTCTCCAGCAGGCACTAACCAAACCCGGCGATTCGGCGAAACACCAAAAAGCGGACCCCGAAGGGTCCGCCTCTCTTGCCGACATACCCGTCCCTTAGAAGGCGAGACGGAGACCGAAGCGGAAGGTCCGCTGGGTTTGGTTGGCGGCCGTGATGCGCATGAAATTAGCAGGCGCGGTGACGGTCACATTCGGGTTCTGCAATTGCGGAGTGTTGGTTACGTTCAAGCCCTCGGCCCGGAACTGAAGGTTCCAGCGCTCGGTGAACTTGAAGGAGCGGAAGAGACCGGCGTTCATGTTGAAGAAGCCGGGTCCGCGGAGGTTGTAGAGACCCAGGTTGCCGAAACGCGCTCCGGTGACGGCCGCGAACGAAGTTGGATCGTAGTAAGGGTCGCCCAGTCCCTACTCCCCGTGCTCCACTGCCCATCCTATGCCCCACTCCCAGTAATCCCACTGCCCGTAATCGCTAGCCCACAGCGCAAGCTGTGGGGCGACAAAGGCCAGGAGTAACGATCACAGTCGATTTCTCCTTCCAAATCAACAACTTAAAAGAATCAGCTTACTATGCGCCTGCTAAACTGGAAGATGAGACCCCAAAACAACCTTCGCCGACCGGGTAGGACAGGTCCCCTGACCTATCGACGCAAGCTCAACCCAATAGAATCAACAAGTCCCGGGTTCGTTTCGTCAACTTCACTTCGCCGCCTCCGCAGCGATCTTGAGCCGTTGATCCACCTTCACGCCGGAGATCACCTGCTTCTTCCCCGAAAGCCAGCGGATCGTCACCGTGACCGGATCGGCACTAGCGCCTAAGCCGAAGTGGATGCCGTCGAGCACGGAGGAGGCATAGCTGACGCTCGAGGAGTAACTCTGGTATTGGCCGCTGACCTCCACTTGGGCGCCCAGGCCGTTCACTAAGTCAATCTCCAGCCAGTGATTCGCCTGCGGACTTACATTGCGCCACAGCTCCGCCGGCCCGCCGAGGACGGTAACCACGGCGTCCACCCGGCCATCGCGGTCCAAGTCAGCAAATGCCGCGCCGCGGTGGGCTGCCCTTGCTTTCTCGAGGCCGCTGTTTTCCACCGCGGCGAACTTGCCCTTCGTCTGCCGGAAAACAGTATTCGCTTGTAAGTAAGTGGTAGCTTCGAATTTCTCGACGATGTCGTTGACGTGGGAGTTGGCCGTAAACAGGTCCTTGGCACCGTCGTTATCGAAGTCCACCCAGCCCACGCCCCAGCCGCTGAGCGCGTTGGTGAGCTTGGCCATTTGGGTGGCGAAGGTCTGGTCAGTAAACGCGCCGCCGCCCTGGTTGCGGAAGATGGGGAACGTGTCGTTATTGAGGCCGGTGATCACCAGATCGGGCTTGCCGTCGTTGTCGTAGTCCTGGAAGTCGGCGCCCATGCTGGCGATGGGGCGGCCATGGTCCAGCAAGGCGACACCGGCCAAAAGCGCGACCTCTTCGAATTTACCTTGGCCCAGATTATGAAAGAGGAAATTGGGCAGGTTGTCGTTAGTGACAAAGGCATCCATGCGCCCATCGGCGTCGTAATCGGCGAAGACCACGCCCATGCCGCGGCCTTTCGATAAGGCAATGCCAGACTTTGTCGAGACATCTTCAAAGACGCCGCCGCCTAAGTTGCGATAGAGCTGATTCGGCCGCGGAGCAAAGTATTTGGGATGGCAATAAACGCGTAAGTTCCGAGTGGTATCGCCGCAGAAACGGGCTTCGGCGGCGTCCCACTTACCATAATTGGCCACGAGCAAGTCGAGTTTACCGTCGCCATCGTAATCGAACCAGCCGGCGGCGACGCTCCATTCGTCGCTCTTGATGCGGGACTTCGCGGTAACATCCTCGAATTTCCCGTTGCCTAAGTTACGCAGCAGTTGGTTGCGATAAACTCCGGCGATGAATAAGTCAATATGGCCATCGCCATCGAAGTCAGCCGCGGCGACGCCCATCGCGTAACCGATACCGGCCACGCCGGCGGCTTCGGTAACGTCGGTGAACTTCCAGTGGCCGTCGTTGCGATAGAGGCGATTGGCGTCTTGGGGTAAGTCCTTACGCAAGGAAAGTACGGCGGCGCCGTTGGTGAAGAATAAGTCCGGCAGGCCGTCGCCGTTATAGTCGAAGATCGCCAGGCCGCCGGGCATGGTCTCGATCATTTGCTTCTGCGGGGTAGGGTGATTCTGCAGCACGAAGCCCGGCGGCGGCATGCTTTCGAAGCGGATCTGCGCGAGGGCCAAAAGCAGGATCAGGCTCATGGCGGGGTGATCTTGGCTTGGTCTTCGGCCAAGCGCTCCTGTTCGGTGTTGCGGGCCTTAATCTCCTGGTACTTAGCCATGGCCACGCGAGCCGGCTCGGCTTGCCCGGCGGCCTGATAGGCGCGGGCGAGCTGAAAGTGCAGGCTGCCGTCAGTATCGAGCGAGAGGGCGGCGGTGGCGTGGGGCAAAGCTTCAGCGGGCTGGCCGGCCTGCAACAAAGCGCGCGCCAAAGCGGCCCGGGCCGCAAGCATTCCGGGCTCCTGCTGGGCGGCTTGCTTCAGGAACGGGATCGCTTGGTCGGCGAGTTGTTGCTCGAGGTACAGGTTGCCTTGCAGAAAGTTGAGGTCCGCGGACTTCCTGGGAAAGGCGTCCAGCAGCTTCTGGGCCTCGGGATACTCGCGGGTCTGAAGCAGCCCGCCGATGAGTTCGCGGGTGAAGTCCGGAATGCCGGGGGCGAGGCGCAACGCCTCCCGCCAAGCGGCGACCGCTTCGGCGTACTTCTGCTGGTCGCGGTAGGTTTCGGCCTGCAGGCGGAAGCCTTCCGGCGATTCGGGCAACGTGCTCAGGCGGGCGAAGGCTTGGCGCGCCAACGAGTCATAGGCGCGCACCCGCCAGTAAAAGCCCTCCGGCGTCCGCAGCGCTTTGGCGAGCGTCAGCGCCTGCGCTAGCTTGCCGGCGCGGAAGGCGCACTCGGGGGTGACGACCTTGCAGGCCGGCTCGCCCAGCTTCACCTCGGCCACGTCTTCGGAAAGCGCCCAGGAGGGCTCGCCGGAGCGGCGGTAGATGTCGGCCACGGCGGCATGCAGACCGCGCATACCCGGCGACTTCGCCAGCGCCTTGCGGTAGAACAAGAACGCGGCGCGGTTCTGGCTGGTTTTCGAACGAGAGTCGGCCAGCAGGGCGAACCAGGGTCCGCTTTCAGGAAATTGCTTGCCGAGTTGGGCGAAGTCGGCGAAGGCCAACTCCTCGTAGGCGCGGCCAAGTTGGTACCAGACGGCGGCGCGCTGCGGGTCGAGGTTGGCAAGCGCTTCGAGGTGGGGCAGGGCTTCGGAGGTTTGGCCCTGAGCCGCGTCCACCAGCATCAGCCGGGCTTCGACGTGGCGAGGGTCCAATTGCACGAAGCGTTTCAAGGGCGCCAGAGCCTTGGCCGGCTGGCCGGTGCGAAGGTAAGAGGCGCCCAGGAAGAGG
>ENA-ORBV01016867-ORBV01016867.1-microbial-mat-metagenome-genome-assembly--contig:-NODE-16867-length-10533-cov-5.701129_pt1 | contig 10533 bp, 9 predicted proteins | sample MGYA00237777_ERZ505514 | MGnify/ENA primary metagenome ERZ505514 (study PRJEB26160, sample SAMN06269048) | microbial mat metagenome | isolation source: Oligotrophic lake microbial mat | place...
GAATGAGTCACGACCCCGTGAGTCCCGTATGAGGATACTCTTTGTATAGCCAATTATAGGCAAATTAGGGTATTGCAAATGACAAAAGTGATTTTGGGTAACGCCTGATTGACACTGCTTGATGAAAAATAAAACAAAACAAACAGAAACAAGCAAAACACAGAAACAAAAAGAAGTGACAACTAACAGTGACGTTTGTTGCGCAATCATTCTTTCTGGAAGCTGGAAGACACAGACACAGTTTTGATCCAACAAAGACATGTGAGCGTTCTTGACATCACACAAGACATTGATGTGTGGAGTGGTCTTGTGCATGGAACTTGCTGTTGGCGTCCACTGGTGTAATTAAAAATGTGCAGTGAACTTGTCAAAATTTTGAATAACAAATGCTTCTCAAAACAAATGAACTGCAAACTGAACACATTTTGCTGTTATCAAGGTCACCCGCAACTATGCCAACCTGCTCACAATGTTTGTTTTTTGAAGGACAGATGACAGAACATTGATTCTAATCAAATGTGTGATGCATTCCTTGCAATTGCCCTTCTGTCCCTTAACACAAGACAATCAAACATGAAAGGTGTTGCTTCCATCCAATCCAATCCAATCCCAATAATGTTCTTTGTCACTTTCTTCTATGGAGCAGCATTTCCAATGACAAGGACATGATCATGAACTCACCTTTTGGTGTTGGAGAGAGAAGTCTCAGTGGCACAGGAAGAATCATCACTTCAGTTGCAGGCTCAGACATGGGTTTGGCTTCATCTTTGTTTTCCTATTTTTCACTGCTGCATCAGTGCTCTCCCCGAACAAATTAGTCTTGAATTCTTGAGGCTGTTCCACACTGTTGATCAGACATTCTGGTGCCATCTGAATCAATGCTGCTGTCATCAGACAACACAGCGCCATCAATTTCAGTCTTGTCAATGTGCATGGTCAAAGGAAGTTTGACAATGGGACTGGCATCATCGTCCAACTTTCTTGTGTCACAACGAATGTAAACATGAATGTAAAACTCTCTGACAAATCTGCTACCACTTGGAGGCACAACCACATGGCAAACATGAACGCCACAAGAACCCCAAGGACATGCAGAGGAGTGGAGATCGTGCCCGACACACTAGAGGTTGGTTTGTCTTTACCAATATCCACAATCTTGAACTTCTTGAACAGCTCCATGGGCTCAGGAATGCTATCAACAAAAAAAATCAAACTAATTTGCTTCGAGTGGTCAGTTAGATTGGGATATGGAAGAAGCGCAACTTCTGAACCACGAGTCCAATCAAAGAGTTCAAAAGGGCAAAACACATTGTCAGATCACGAAGCAAATGATGACATAAAAAAACAATGAAAAAAAAAGAGGTTAGGATTAGATAAATAGGTTCTGCAACAGAGTCAAAATTTAACATTTCTTCGAACTTACAAAAAAAATCATTTTGCAGCCAAATTAGTTGCTACAAAAGTTGTTCTGTTCTGTGTTGTGAGTTCAAAAATGAATGCATGACAGATTTTTGGACATAACACCTCAATTTTTGGCTGTGCCAACTGAATCTCCAAATGCATGTTTCCCTGATTACTAAAAGCTCCAAAATCTCCAAAACATTTATTTAAAGCATTTCATCTGCTACTTAGAGATCATCATGTAACTGACAGCTACAGTTAAGTGTCATTTAAGCAATGTTATTTCCAAAGCATATGGTTTTCATTTTAGACAAATGTTTGCCCACCAATGCAAACATGTCCACCTTCAAACATGAATTATAATTGTCGAGCAAAAGCTTTGTTTAATTTAAATTCCTTCAGTGGATGACTCAACTGGCAATCTTTGACCTAATGACCACACATGTCGGTGTCATGGTGACATGCTAGGTTCATAGAGGAGTCAAATCTCACCATAAAGCCATAATTTTAGCCACCAACATGGAACATGGTAGCCAATGTGCACCTATCGGACATTATTTTCATTCTAAGCAGCTGGGCACCCTCCACTGGGTGTTTGGAGGCAAGCCTTTCTAAATGTCTTATTTACTATCTAAATAAGTTATTTGACTTGCCACAGCACTGCATTGCCTTTTCATTGCCCTGCTTCATTGATAGATGAACAGTTGCCAGATTGACTGCTAAGTGTTGAACAGCTCTTGTCTCCAAACAAGATTGTCTTCACCAAATTTTGAGTAAGTGGGAACCCCCAACTGATCTCAACTGACACCGGGTCACCCCATGTTATCACCAAACCAAAAATGCTGACTACGTGAACTACCTCAGTTTCCATGTTTCTCTGACAAAGTGTTCCATTTTGATTTTTTTGCCCTTCACCCCCCTGTTTCTTCATTCCCTCATGCTGTCCACCCTATCCCGAAGCCAGAAAGCTGCCGCTGTCCTTGACAAGATCAAGCCTGCTAGTGCTTTTAAAAGTGCCATGTGCAGAGTTGACTCTCCTCTCAAGCCCAGAAAGAAAGACACTCACCATCTCCTGTTTGTTCTTGGCCTTTGTAACAGAATCAATTTGGCTTCACTTGGCTAAAGATCTGCAACATGGATGAAGATCCCTTTATAACATGTGACCACCAGCTCCTCAATGGCAGCCCTGAAACTAAGGAAAATCTTGAAGTCAATGATCTTGTCCAATGCAAGGGGCTAGATGGGGCTACCGCTAAGACACAACCCCAACCATCACTTGCAGCTGGATGCTAATGGTGCTCATTGTTGGAGAGGATGACATCACTTAGTTCAACCACCCACAAGGAAATTGCTGACATGCTCTTTGCCCACTTCAACAGCAATGCAAACACTACCAATTACCATCATCCTCACAAAATCAAGTTTGGAAGTGATTTGACTTGAAGAGAGCTCATGCTAATTGTTCTTGGTCTCATGACAGCTGCTTATTTGACTGCTCCATTAGAAGAGCTTGGCACTTTTGATGGCATCATGAGCTTTTTTTGGGCAAACATTGAACATAGATGTGAAATCACTGCAGCTCATGTTCAATTGCTGGACAAGAAGACACCAAAGACAACAATGAAAATGATTGTGATGACACTGACAATGAATGGGCCATCAATGGCATGCTTCATTTACCAAGACATTGCATTCTTAGTTCTGATTGACATTCTGCTTCAACACTTCTTGTCTGCTCTTTTTAAGAACTGATGTGCAAAACAATGCTGCACAAATCCAATGTTGGACAAATTTTACTGTCCATGCTCTGTCGAACACCAATGCGCCACTACAAATTTACAAGACCATTCGCGTCTTAAAAACAAGTGGGCAGCGTAGAACCCAAACTCAAAAAGATCACTTCCTAAGAAACAAGGAGAAGAGGACAAAAAAGGCTGCTGATGCTGACAAGAAAAACAAAGACAAGGCCGCTGCTGACTGCCAGAAAAACAAAGAAAGGACAGTTGTTCCCAACCAAGCAAAAATGGCAAAGGAAAGCCAAATGATTTTGGACAATGCAGTGAACTTCAAAATTGTGTCTGTTGACCCTGAATTAAATAATTTTGACAACTTTGAAAAAAGTGAAAACATCAATGATTTTTAAGCACACACACTCTGGACGTGGCAAGTTTCTGGGATGGAACAAACTGTTTCACAGCAATGGACACGACGACACGATGCTCTTTGCTGAATACAAATTGACGAAAAAATCATTGAAAAATCAACTGAAAAATTGTTGCAGAAATCACCATGGAAACAACTGTAAATCAGACTTTCTGAAATCTACGGAATTCAACTCCGTCGATTCTTCCATTGATTTCAGTGGTGAACAAAATTACCATAGTAAAACATCACAAAATCAACGCAATGATCGACACAAAAATCAACGTGGAAACAAACGTAAATCCGGTTTTCTCAAATCAACGGAATCATGTTGATTAATCATTCCGTTAATTTTTCCATCAGTTTCAAATGTGCTAAAACACTGTGGTGAAATCAGTAGTGCCGCATCATCCAGGTTGACATAGATGCTTGTTGACGTGTGACTGCTGATGTGAACAAAGAAATCCTTGGTGAAGATGGGCAACACCACCTCCTTAAAACATGTGCAGAGAATGTGGGCCGCAATTCAACCAACATTGCTGTTTCAACAAGTTCTCAATCATCACTGAAATGATTGTCTTCAAGTGTTGATCTGGATCATCTTGCATGTGGTGCTTGTGACATTTGTCACTTCTTGGATTCCTTTCAAACCGATTGTGCTTGATGTTGCTCACCGACACACTCAAAGTCTTTGCTTTGTTCACTCCTAGATTTCGTGGGAACAGTGTCCCTGACAATTGATTTCTGATCCCAAGCCCTCGTTGATCTGCTTTGAATCATGCGAAGGTGTCAGGCGCAGGACAGATGAGTTACATGTCAGAAGTCATACCCTGATCACAGACTCAATAACAACACTGGTTAGATGAACAACAAGGAATCTTCCCATACTTGTTATCAACACAGTAGGGAATTGCTAGCAACACTAGCTAGCTAGTTAGACAGATAGAATAGAACAGGTTATGTTCATTTGCTTTGACACATGGAACAGGCCTACTGCCATAGTAGAAGGTGTGAAACCGATGCTAAGACTTCGTTTCAGTACAGGCCTCGTCAAAAGCGGTAACTCTGTACTCTAGTAGTCCCGGCAACCCACTGACGAACTTTTTTTTTTTGCGGTTTAGCTGGCGTGGTGCCAGACGCAAAACCGTATGCAGCCGGACCAATCATCGAACTCTCGGGGAGTACATGAGAGCAATGGCATTTAAGTATCGAAAACTGCATAGCGGGAACGAAGGGTGACCCCCGAGGCAACATTCCTCGCAGCTGAACCAGAGACCAAAAAGACAAAAAGGAACCATATTTGATATAAAAGGAGGTGTATATCGTGGTTTTATATATAAATAAATCTCTTTTTTTGACATTTAGTTACCCAAGTACATATCTCATCGCTGCCAATATCTCATTTCGAAATTCTCTTTCGTACTCTGGATTGCACTGGATTGCACTGGATTTCTTGAACTCGTGAAGCTTGGATGGCCATAAAAAAACTAGTGTTCGTGTTAGTTCTACTTCAATAAGGACAACCCGAACTTCAGTGAACGAAACGTATCTCATATTCAATCTGGCTGCCCCGGCAACTAATCCTTATGTCAAATGATTCTTTCACAAAACAATAGGTGCAACTTGGTACTCGATTACTTCTTTTCTAGCTAGCTACTTCAATGAGTCACTCAACTTAATGTTTAGGTAGCGGTCGTAGTTGGTTGCATCCATTTCAAACCGCCATTCTCAGATTCCATCGTTTGTTCGTTTTATCTGATCCAGCCAAACTTCAATGCGACTAATATTCCGTATACTCGGAGTATTTATGGAAGTATCACTGGCCAATCACAAAGAGAACTTCGACAGAGAAAGCGGTCTAATTGAAACAGTTGCCGTATGATATATTGCCCGTTTCCGAACTCCGACATGTTAGAGTCGAACTCGATGTTCCCTGTACTGGTACTGACCCTAATCCGAAGGAGGCAATCCTGCAGAAATCTATGCAAAACTGTAAAAGCTTTGCTTCAAATTAGGCATCTTTTCGGCAGAACCGAAGACCTCATATTGGTTTGGCTGCACGAGCTATTTAACCACTCAGAGTACGTACTGTAGTTGCGATTTTTCTATAGGTTTCGCTACAACTACTCCTACGACGTACAGTCCTACTGCAGCTTACGCAGTGCTGAGATAATTAGTGGGTTCGGGTGGAGTGTCACAGTGTCTGAAATCCGAACCCCACATTTCCTAGAGCAACTACTGTAAGTGCTCCGAGTATAGTATTAGTGTACTACTAGCGCAGAAGCTTATTGTAACATGTGCCAACGCATTTACTTTGAGTACTGGTGACGAATAACCTGAAGAGAACGAGCCACTTTCCGCTTCTTCTTTCCCTATTCCTTCTCTTTCCTTTCACTTTCGGCTACCAGTACGAGTAGTTTAAGTGTACGAGTACTAGGTACTTTACTCATATCTGCTACACAGAATAGTATTTGGCTCAAAGAGTTTACCGTGTAGCTAATCGTATTGCAGCTACGTATCAACATCCTTACGAATCTGACGCGTCGTAGGTTTAGCTAAACTAAACAGAGCACTGCCGTTATGAGTAAGTACGTCCAGTACTCTGTACTGTACGTATTACCGGTTGTTGGATGTTGCAAACTACTCCAGTAACTCACAATAAATTGTCTCGTGGTGCATGTTCTACGGCCCCCATCCAAATAACTAATCCTACTAGTAGACTACTTTGAGCTCACTCATCCATCACATAAACCATAAAACAGACTTCAGAACAACCCCTCTTTTGAATCTCCCAATTGCCCATATTGACAAAACAGACATCCATAACCTCTCTCCGTCATCTCAAAGACTCTCTCCAGTCCAGCCGATTCAATATCACTCACATCCCAAGCTTCATCACATAACTGCTAACGAATGATGGATATGCAAGCACTTCTCGGAGGCGCTAGCAGCAACACGGAACGCAGAATGACCTTTGGAGGTAAGACAGTTTGCTTCTTGATATCTGCTGGGTTGGAAATCACACAGTTGTATGCATTGATTGTGTGCGGTTATCCGTTCATAAATCATAGAGCGACCTGCTATGAGTTGTTTTAGTTCCTGCCAAGGTTATCTGCCCATCCATCTCGACTTGAGCTGCCTGATATCATCAGCCGTCTTTTTTCTCAATCACCGACTCTTGTATATCCTCCTCCTTTTGATGATGGATGTCTTTGTCCTCTTCTACTCCTCCTCCATTCTATAGACCTTCAAGATCAGCCACAGCAGCCACAGCAACCAATGATGAACGAACATGATATCCGCCGCGAGCTTCGTGAGCGGGAAATGGCTTTGGTTTTGATGAACCGACGACTTGTCGCAGCTGCTGCAGGAAATGGCAGCAGCACTCATTCCATGTCCTCCTTGCTGCAGCAACACCAACAGCAGCAGGCACAAGCACAACAAGGCAGCAGCTCTACACAAGGCCCCTCCTCTTCTCTGTTGGATCTCTATTCCAACCGCCAAGATGTCCTGTCCTCTCTTCTCACGGCATCCTCCTCCTCTAATACTGCTCCTACTGGAGCAGCAGGGGGAGTTGGAAGGTCTAGTGGAGGAGGGACATCGACTACTTCGGCTGCGGATCAGACGCAACGATTCTTTGCCGATGCTTGGAACTTTGTCTTGCCCAACGCAACTTCCAATAATTCAGCAGCACGACGTGGAAGTACCCATACGACTGGGAGTGGTGGTGCTACTACGGATCCCTTTCGGGCATTTAGCTTGGATTTGTCGTCGAGCGGTACGGGTCCTACTATCTCGCCCACGGTATTACCAAGCATATTTGGCAGAGGAGGCTCTGCTTCTACCGGTACAGCGGCCGGTGTGAGCTGCAACCACAATAGCGCTGGTACGGGACTTGGTAGTTTGGGTCTGAGTGCCACTCATACTAGTGGCAGTACTTCCGGCAACAACTGCAGCAATAGTGGCATTGACATTTCTGCTTTGGATTCTTTAAGGGTCCAACAAATGTTACGTGACAATGCCTTGATGCGAGAACGAATCTTGGGCCACAGCAGGAGCAGTGAATTGCAGGTCGGCTCTCCTCCCTTGCCCTATCGTCGCTCTGTGCTGAGCGGCAACACCAGCAATACCAATACTACTGGTGGCAGTAGTGGATTGCCCATATCTCTTGGTTCTGCTGGTGCTCGTGGTATCTTTCCACAACACAGTCATCATCATGAACGATTGATTACACCATCTGGACCAGGTCAGATACCTTCGGCTCAAGAGTCCATCATGATGGCTCATACAAGATTTGTCAATGGAGGTGATACTTCATCCAGTCTGAGATCCAGTCTCCAACTTTTGGCAGCTCCCGCCAACAACGGCAGCAGCAGCGGCAACAACGGCCATCATGATGAACTCACTTCTTCGTTGTTGTTGGCGGTCCGAGGCACCAGCGGCGGCGGCGCTCTTGCAAACAATAGCAATAATGGCAGCAATGGGACTGGTGGCGCCGTCGAAGCTGGCAAGTTCCCCACTTGTCTCCCCGTAGTATTGGCGGTTACAGAAGACAATGGCAAACTCTCTCGTCATCAAGTTCTTCTCCGAAATCAAATTGAAGCCTTTCAAGCGACAGCAGATGACTTGACGACTCATACCCGAGGCCGTAACAAACCCATCAAACTGGGTCAAGTTGGAATCCGATGTCGTCATTGTGCAAGGTACGTCCCATGGCATGTGACTGTCGGCAGTATAGTTGGCTTTTTCCTTTGCTTTCCTCACACCATTCCTGTCCATCATCGCTATGTATATATATTACAGACTCCCAGTGGCTCGTCGACAAAAGGGGTCCACCTACTTTCCAGCATCTCTTCATGGATTGTATCAAGCTGCTCAGAATATGAACACGACTCACATGCAGAGCGGCCTTTGCACTGAGATGCCTCCAGAATACAAACAACTGTTTGTCGAGACCATCAACACCAAGGTCTCCAGTTCCGTGGCGGGTCGCCCCTACTGGGCCAAGACGGCACGTCAATTGGGATTGTTGGACACGGAAGATGGCATTCGTTTCATTCGTGATCTTACACCCACACAGATTGCTCAAATCCGAGCGTCTAGTAGTAGTACTACTAGTTCTAGTACTAGTAGACAGGCGGCGACGGCAACACCAGCAGCGGTAGCAGCACCGCCATCATCATCATCATCGCTGCACAATACCATTCCTGCAACATATTTTCAAATCCAAGAACATTTACGTGGTGGACCCGCCGGAGACGGAAAGTTTTGAGGATCGAGTTTTGCTTTTGCTACAGTACTTTCCACCACCCAGTGACTCCTGTCTTGCGAACTTTTTGAAACACGACGTCTACATCATCCTTGTAGAATATATCAGCATCTATAATATGTACATCTTTCTTTCAACCTCCTACTGCATACTAGCATATAATTGTGATGCGCCTTCTATTCGCGGCAAACTAAAGTTAGTAGGTCTAAGCAGAAGGATTCCTTCAGGAAGTTCCTTTCTGTTGGAGGCCTAAGTATGTGCTCCTTGTGACTTTATAAAAAAATGCCTGCATTGAGGTCTGCTCTCCCCAATCCAATTGTGTTTATTAGAGCCACCTGAAGAAAAATGTGGACACAGCAGCCATTATTCCATTTGCTATTTTGCCCAGTCTTTGTTGAATCATCTCCACCAGTTCTCCTCTGGGCTGAATTGAAAAAGAATCAACATGTTGATTTATGATCTTGTGATTGCAACAATGATGCATTGACTGTGAATCCTCGGTCCACTCACAACAAGCTTGGGGTGTGTCTGTGTGTGTGGGGGGGGGCAGACAAGCATTTGTCAGAAAGCCTTTGTGTGTCCTTTTCTGGGTGTGTCAGAGTGTTCGCGTTGGATCATTTTAAGACGTCATCAATGAAAAACTGCACATGTGCATGCATTGATTGACATTTCAGTTTTCAATCCCCATGCATTCTTTGTGGACAGACAGCCTGTGCAACATTTCTCATTTTGTTCATCAGCAGCAAATTGTCCTTTTTGTGATCTGAGCTGTCATGTCTCTCCTCCAGGGAAACCTAAATCCAGGAGCACTGTCCGAAGCAAAATGAACAATGTGTCATGTCTCCAGTTTTCTATTGATCAATTGTTGCTCTCTGCCAATTCAAATCATTTTGAAGGTCAAGACCTTTCAAAGTGTCAACCACAGAAACAATCTTTGTGCAATTTGTGTTGTCTGGGCACAGCAACACATGTTGTCACATGTTGGACAACAGATGACTTCTCTCACCAACATGGGCCTTGATTTTCAAAAACCTCCATGACAACAAACACTGTTTGTCTCTTGTTCAAGGTCCTGCCAAAGCAACATTGTGCATTTTCAATGTGAGCAATGTTGCTTGCCCAAATGGGCAAAGTTCACCTTGTCACACAACTGTTTCAATTGCAAAACAAAATCATCAGTGCCGCAACAAAAAACAATGCAAAAATGAATTGTTCATGTTGTTGGTCAAAACAAACTGTTGTTGAAAACATTCAATGACAAGTCACAAATGTTGAATTGAATTGAAGTCTCCAGATCATTGTCAATGAGAAACAGCAACAATGCCTCACTCAAACTGACACATCAGTTGACTTGCGGTCAGTTGCAGTGTTTGTTGTCATGTGCATTCTTAGCAGAACTTGCTGTTGCCTTGTCACAATGCTGAAACCAGGTCAGATCACATTGCAGCAGCTGAATGATGTTGTCGCAAAATCCAACTAACTGGAAGCCACTGATGTGGTTAGCCCCCAACATTTTTGAGAACTCCTGTCTGACTCATGACTGGCACCTTTCCATGTTTAAGCACTGTCTCACTGGCACCTTTTCTTATGTGAGCGCTGTCTCACTGGCACCTTTTTTAATTCAACACTGTCCCAGGGGCACCTTCCCTCATGTGACATGCATGCATGCACACAACCACGCCATTTTCAGTCACTTTTGAATTCTTTTTGAGTCCCTTTTG
>ENA-ORBV01016870-ORBV01016870.1-microbial-mat-metagenome-genome-assembly--contig:-NODE-16870-length-10532-cov-5.505213_pt1 | contig 10532 bp, 6 predicted proteins | sample MGYA00237777_ERZ505514 | MGnify/ENA primary metagenome ERZ505514 (study PRJEB26160, sample SAMN06269048) | microbial mat metagenome | isolation source: Oligotrophic lake microbial mat | place...
ACATCACTCATTTGATGATGTCAGTCTTCATTTCTCATTAGTAGCTACCATTCACTAAAACATAGTAGATTCATAATGTTCATTCCACTACCTTTGTGCATGCTAGCTGTAGCACAGGGCACACTGCCCATAGTTATCTGCTCCACAACCATTTTGGAAACATTACCCAACTCACAAAAAATGTGCTGTTAACCAACAGAGAACAATGAATTTATTTCTTGAGAAGAGCGCTTTAACTGTCCAGCTTACATGAGCATGCTTGCAATTGAATTCACTTTTGTGTGCAATTGAACTTGAGAAAACAACATCAATGAAACTTTGTTTGGAAATGCACATAAAACATCACATCACAAATGTGGAAGCTATTTTTTCATTGTGTGAATTGCGAGAGTTCACATTGATACAAATGAGTCTTTGTCACTGTGGTCACTCAAAATGTATCCACAACTGCTGCATGTTTTTTGTCTTAATTAAAAATTAAAAATGGTTGGTTTTTATTACATTTCAGAGCCAACAAAATTGTTTTTTTCATTAACTAAAATCAGCCTTTTTTATTCTGTTGAATTGTCATGACCACCTTGCTCATTTTGTCATTGTCAAAACAAGTGTTGATGCAATGAATCATTGCACTACAAATGTCCCTACTCGCTGGCTACTCACATTTGGTCGGTGTTAACAATCACTGCTGGCAGTGAGCAAGTCTAAAAATTAAGAACACTCATCAGCTATTTGAACAATAGTCCAACCTGATCACCACATGTGACTTGTGCATCCAATGTGAAGAAAAACAAGAAAAAGAAAAATTCTTGCAAAAGATTCATGGGCAGAAAGTATGAAAGTCTTTTAATTTTGTTTCTTAACAATGCCCCTTGACAAGAGAGGTTTCACAATTCGGTCAATTGCTATGGATTTCATTCTTTGGCCTGTCAGAGCATGAGAGCTGTGAAAGCCTAAATGCTACAGGAGGAAAAGCAAAATTAAGGAATGCTAGAAAACACCATAGTCCGTTCAATTTTCAAACGACTTAATGGGGGTTTCCAAAGGGGCTAGTTGTGCATTGTTTTTGCAGTCCCTCACTGCACAGAAAACAGTGCACACTAGGTAATTTGAGAAGTTTAGCAGGGAGCCAAAAATGTCACATCTCAAACCATGTTAAAACGTGCCAGTACAAAAATGCACAGAATTTCTGTAGACAAGACGTTTTCTGACCTAAATCAGCTTCATTGGAGACATGGTAAGAAAAGACAGCTTGCTTAATGGTACATGTCACACGGGGCTACATGCTTGGGGTGCAAAGCACAAGAGGGGAGCGACGAGCGAAGCGAGGAGTGAGCCGACTGGCCGTCCCACACATCTACTTCTCCATCAAGACATGCTTTGGTGCATCCCTCCTCAGCGACAAGCGAAGCATAGCTTATAACCCTAGCCTCTACTGCACCCCTCCCTGCCAGCTCCATAAATCAAACGGCTTTAGCTCTGCACAATTCTGAAGTTGATGGTTCTCAACCTGTTCAAAAGTGAAATCGTGACTGGATCCAGTCACGACTGACTCATTTTCAGTATTCTCAATCAACGATGAATCAATCAGTGCAGAATCAATGATTGATTCAATCGAACGATGATAGATAGAACCATGTATACTAGCTAGCTAGTACCTGGTACTAGCTAGCTAGTACATGTACGTAGTGCTTGAAGCTCTATGGTTACTCTTGTTGCAACTAAAAGTACCTCTTCCTTCCTGCTGCGCAGCTATCTGGTTGCTCCAATTGGAATCAGAAGATTGGTATCGACTCTAAAGGGGCATTCCATTTTGGAACAGAGCAATGGATGCAGATCATGACGACGTGTACGATGTCCTCATTGTTGGGGGCGGCGTAGTCGGTTTGAGCATTTTGTGGTCTGCTACTCTGTTCGGTTGGAAATGTGCTCTGGTAGAAGCAGAATCGGATTTGCTGTACTGGGCCAGTGGTTCCAACAGTGGCATAGTTTGCACTGGAGTTGATGCTTCGCCAGGTACTCTGGAAAGAGCTCTGATTCGAGATTCCATTTCGCGAATTCGGCCGCACTGCCAAACGCACAATATTCCAATGAGGCCCGGTGGCTCTCTTGTGTGCCGATGGCCTTGGGACGAGGAGGAACAGGGCAATGACAAGCATTCTTTACAGGACGTTTTGATGGAGTCGCACGAAGCTGGAGACGAACACGCAAGAACCCTCTCTGCGCAAGAAGTTCAAATACTGGAGCCAAGTTTATCGAAGCAATGTCTCGGGGCTGTCCATATACCGGGCGAAATCGTGGTGGACCCATGGCTCTTCTCAATAGCTTATGCAGTTGAAAGCAGAGAAAATGGAGCCACAATTTTTGTGAAATGGAAATTTAACCCAGAACAATCATCTTTTGACGGAAACGTGTGGACAGCTGTCAGAGAAAACGATGCTGACGAACAGAATTGTTCGAGTCAATGCCAATCAATCAAGGCAAAGGCAATCGTCAATTGCACTGGATTGTTTTCGGATGATATCCAAGCCAAAGTTCACGGAAACAATAAAACGGAAATATACCCTTCATGGATTGCCAAACCACGACGAGGCCAGTATCGTATCTTTCAAGGGAATAGCAAAACTACTATTACACGGCCCATCCAACCCATCCCGACGCAGCGTACAAAGGGTATATTTGTTTTTGGTACTATTTACAACCAAATTTGTGTTGGTCCCACCGCTCTCGACCAAGAATCCAAAAGTGACCGTTCGGTTGATGCAGTGGTGTCGAAAGAGCTGTCTATGCTAGCCAAGAAAGTTGTTCCTGCCTTGGACACTACTTCGTCATACGTTGGAGACTATGTTGGACTGAGGCCCGGGACGGACAAACGTGACTATCAGATATATTCTTCAGCTTCCATGCGATGGGTTGCAGCCGCGGGTATTCGCTCCACTGGGCTCACTGCAAGCCTTGGAATAGGAAGACACGTGACCCATCTCTTGACTTCTCTGCTACCACAACCTGAGGCGCCAGTTCGTGTCAAAACATCACAACTTCCACCGCTGGCTCTTTTGATCCGACAGTACCACGAACGTGGAGATGGATGCGTGCGCCTTCAGGATGGCAACATCTATAAAGTGACACACCCGATAACAAAACTTGGTTGGGATGCCATCACAGACTTTGGAACGATTGAACAATCAACAGCACTTTCAGCACGCAGTAGACTTTGAGAGCAGATTTTTTGTGTGTGTGGCATCTGCCAGACGCATCGAATTTTTGGGGTTGTGAGTGCTTACCCGCTGACGTCGACAGAACGTCAGTGCAAAAATCGGCATAGTCTAACTAGTGGACGGTAAGACACTGTGGCTGACGATGGCAGGCAAAGTGGATTCAAAATTTACAGCGGCACCTTGTACTGGCTACAGCGGTGTAACTATCGAAATAAAAAATCCCCCATAGTTGTGCCCCATACTAGAGGGATGTTGCCATTGAGCGCTTGATTCAATTAGTGGTTTGGCAAAGGCTGTGATGTTCACGTAAAAATGTCGCACTAGAGTATTTCTATTTTCAACGTTGCGTCCATAATGCGATACTAGTAGAGTCACGTGACAAGACAGTGGCGAAGTGTAGAATATCCACTTGCGATCTTGCACTGTGAACCGGGCACTGCGATTATGCAGCGACTCCAAGTCGAGGTCCTCTGCCCCATCTCCCTACGGACCAGTTGGCAAACCTGCGCCAGGCAGTTTCCAAAGCTCAATTTCATCCCAACTCATTTCTTCCTCGTCTCCATCATCGTACTGCACCTTCCACACTTGGGACCTGCTTCCATTCTCCTGCTCGGCTTCATACGGTCCAGACACTACCGTACCTTGGAAGTACTGTCCTTCGCCGAAGTCCTTGCTCACCCGAACGCCAACAGGTGGTGTGACACTGCTTCGGCCCTTCTTGTTCCGCGGACCCCCCGAAGCAGAACTGCGGCGACGCTTCTTGGGCTTGCTCGCAGAAGCTGCTGCCGCAACATTTCCGCCCTCCCCATCAGCCTCCGCTTCTTCAATGTCATCACCATCTGCCTCGCCGGAATCACGACCCGCATCATTTACGTCAGTACCGTTTTCGGCTCGGACAAGACTTCTAAACAAAGCATAGTGTCTCAGCAGTCGATCTTCGTCTCCATGGATAAGATTGTCAGGTGATACATTCGCGACAGATGCATCAAATAATACAACGTCGTCGTTACGCGAGACGACACCTCTCCCAAAGTGCCTGTCTTTTGAATCTGGGTTGTACTCGAGGCACCTAGCTTCCGATAGATTGTACTTCTTGCGAAGAAATTTTTTGAGGCGAAGCAAAAGGGCCATGGCCGATGCCTCGCGTACGAGATTGACAAATCCGGGCCAATCGAAATCCTCTTTGCTCAGAGGTTCCGCTTCCTTTGAACGCGACGGTGCGTTGCTTTTCGCTGCTCGCTCAAGGCTGTCTTCTTCAAAGTTAGCATCATCGAGCTCGTCGCTGCTCGCCAAACCATAGGGGCGAAGAAAAGCTGCTAAACGGTCTAGAAGCTGAGGTGCTTGCAAAGCGACAATACTCGTGGCATGATGTTGAATAAAAAGCGGGTCCCCGACTGATGTGTAGGGTAGGTATGCTAGGACTTGGGCGGCAAAAGACAATAGAGAGAGATCAGCGTTGGCGCTTGGTGGCTCCTCCACGCTTGACCTGCGTCGACGAGCCTTTTTGGCGGATGCGATGATAGAGGCCTGACCATTGATATTGTCGGTTTCGACATGCTCAAACATTGCGATGAGGTTGCGGTAAAGGCCTTCTCTTTGTTTCTTAATGCCAACGATACATTCACGGAAGACATTGTCGAACACGCACTCTACTTCCACACGGTGGCCCTTGTGTGTTTGGACCAAGGCAGATGTCTCCTTTGTGGGATAGACCTCTGTCTGAAACCTGCATGCTTGCTTCACACCGGCGCAAACACGCTGGCGCAGCATGTCTGGCCTCTTTTCGCCCTCCAAAATGAGCAAATTGAGAGCAAATTTACGCACGCCAATGTTTTCCACGTCGCCCTGTAGCGCCAAAAGAAATGGCACTGCTTCATTGGGATTCACCAATCCTTGGCGTAGCAATTGCCCCAACAATTCAAGCGACGCTATTCGCAAGCCAGCCTCCTTGGACTGGGTCATTTCAAAAAGCCGAGCTGTTTGTTTCGTCAGCACTCCACCCACCAACGTGGAGTCGCCATCTTGATCCCCAGACACTTTCTTGGAGGTTGTAATTCCCGCCTTCGAGTCTATCTTCTTTTTGGCTTCGCCACTATCGATGCGCTTCTCTTCAGCTAAGCTGATATCCCTCCAACAACGAAGTGATTCCATCTGAAGTTCCAATGGAGCATCCTGCGCCATTACATTTTCGATCAAACCACTCTGAGCACTGGCAAGCATGAGGCGGGGATGTTGGGCGAAGATTCCTGTAAGTGCCCGGAGAGCGGAACACTTGATTTCAGCGTCCGACTTTTCCAAGTACTTGGAGAAGAGGCGGAAACACGCTAGCGGGACATTGTCCCAGGTCAACTCCGCTGTTTCGTAAAGCTCGATGTCGTCGTAGTCTACCTCTTCGTTCCAATCCGATGCGTCTACTACAACTTCGTGGTGACGGCAAAGAGACCCAAGCCCTGAGAGGAGACGCTGCACATTGTTTTTGACACTGTTATCAAAGAAGTCCTGGCTCCCTTCCTTCTTGATCAGGTAAGCATAAAACGTCGTGGCTAATCCCATTAGCTTTTTTCCAAATGCATTGTTTTCTCCGGCATCCCGATGGTGAGCCAAGCAACAGAGAGCTCGAACCGCAGAAAACAGAGCCCCACTCCCAAACTTGTAAGTTATCGCAACCAAATCTTTCCCAACGGACCCTGAGCTCAATTTGTCCATCTCAGTAGAATCAAGCAATGGTGCCACGCGGAAAAGTATGTCAGCTGCGGCACTCGCCAACGCAGACTCCTCGGCGGGAAGCAAACCATTGTCGGCTTTAAGATAGGGTAGAATTGTCTCCAGATGCTTCAGAACTGCACCGGTGGACACCTCCGCAAAAACGCCAATAGTTCGAATTGTTGCAACAATGTCGGCTCCTGTCACTTCAGCGCGCACAGCACGCGCTTCTTCCATCGCCAGGAGCAATTCAAAAAGTGAATCTACTAGATTGAAGCACTGCTTCTCGGCAATTTTTTGCCGTTTGATACGCTCAGCTGCCTTCTTCCCCTTGTCTGAATCGTTCACGTTGCACAATAGCTCCCGCAAAAAATTGGCTAACACCAAACAGAAAGTCACACGTTAGAAGCATAAAATCTGGGGAAAGCCTGCCTCCCAGACTGATCACAGCATTGGTCCTCGCAATTTAACTTTGCTGTATCCCAAAACCTACCTAGATTTTCGTTTGTTCCGCCAATTTTCACTGCTTCCACCATCTGTTCCGCAGCGAGTTCGGAACGAAGTTTTCCTAGCTGTTTTTGATTGCTTCTTGTGGCTCGTCCATCCATGGGCGGGGTCGGCGTTACGACCCCTGAAGCAACAGAATTTCCGCCTGCGCTACCTGGCGTTGAAGGAGACAAAGCACGTCGGAATCTTCCTGGGCTGGCAGCGGCAATTGTCGAAGCAACCCGAATATCCCCATCCTCTAGCCATAGTGTCATAAAGAGAGAATGGAGTGCTTCCCTGACTCCGTCATCTTCCTTCGGGTCGGCGGCCCTCTGAAGGCACTTATTACAGGCATCAGACCTTCCTTTGTAGTGCGGGTTTGAGCATAAAATATCTTGCAGAATTTTCACTGTCCGTTTACGAACGCTGACTCCAGGATCTAAAAGGCGGGGAATTAGGTGTGCATGAAAGGCATTTGCCAACGCTGGCGAACTCACAACGTAGGACCCGACAAGCGATATAACGGCTTCCCGCACCGAGATCGCTTCGTCTGAAAGTCTAAGCGACACGGCATTCATCACTTTCGACAAAAGCATAAGCTTTGGGTCGGCGTCCACAACCTTTTCAATCGCCTTTATCGACAGTTTTCGAAGCGACGCATGACGCTTGTCGGACATCAGCTTCAACATCAGTCCCATGATGGCGTTAAAAGATTTCGAGAAATTCGAATAATTGGTCGTCAACAGCAGTAAAGCTCTAGCCCCTCCTTCCTCTGTGAAACAAATCTTCGCAATGGCACGACTGGTTGCGTTGCCAGGAGATCTCCACCGTTCTAGGATTTGAGTGATAGCTTCTTGGTAACCAACGTCAGTCCTACCTTCGACATGTTTGCATTTGCTCTGCTTAGTGAGTTCCTGCACCCACTTAGCCATGTGGTACTTGTAGGGAACTTGGAGCGTTCGCTTGGCGAGACAAGCCTCCACGATTCTATTGATCATAAATGTTGAGTCAATGATGTTATGACTTTGGTTACTGCGGCCAGAAGCAGATATTTCATTTGCCACCTCGTTCAATATTGCGCGATAAGAGCAAACGTCGCATCTCCAAAACTCTGGAACTGAATCAGGATGATTCAAGCCAACACAGTCGCCATGGAAATACGCCCCACATTCGTCACAGGACAACTTTAATCCCACTTTATCGGATCCTTTGCAGTAACAATTCGCTGTCTGACCGGAAGCTGTATTATCAAGTTCGGTTCGAAATTCTTTGTCACGTTGGGTTGCAAAAACTTTGGCATACGCGGCGCAAATCCTGCCAAGAGTGTCAAATGCAGTATTCACGTGGGTGGATTCCACGACTGTTTCAGATGCACTCGAATTTGAAGCTTGACTTGCGATGATAATGTCACGGCTCAAGCCGTGGGTGCAGGACAACAGTACCATTTGGGCTGCCGAGTATTCGGGAATCATAAAAACCAGTAACAGGTCCTCCACGAGGTTGGTGAGAATGGGACGGAATTCTGACGCACCGCCATCTTCTCCTTTCCGACAACAACGCTGCAATAGTTGCGTGACAAAAACATCGGCGACCGATTGGCAACCCCGCAGGCCCGATTCTAATTCGCTGGATTGGTTGTTGTTGGCATTGTTTGCCTGCCCCGTTAGTTCGCCGTTTTTTGCCTCTTGTTGACTTGACGAACAAGAGAATGCGGGTCTGACCACGCAGCACTGAATGATAGACAAAACAAGCGCCGTGATCATTTGAATCTGATGCGGTTGAGGACCATTTGCCAGCATGGAAGAAAATAGGCTCGTTGTAAGATCTCGGGTTCCCCACGGAGCTGGACAGGAAGAGTAGCGTACAGGACAAGTCCTCATGTTTTTCTTCGATGTTGGCAGTTTGAGCATCAGAGGGAAGAGATCTTCAATAATTCCGGACCGGTGCATTGGAAATTTCCGAAAGACGGAAGTGACGAGTGAAATAGTCGCCAGTTGGAGTTTATTGGTATTATTTAGCAATGACGTGCTTGCCTCGATCTCTAGTGCGGCCAATGCACCGGACGCCAGCGTCACAATCTGTTGATCGTCCAAGAACAATTTGCTGACAGCCACTTCAATTCGTTCCATAAGTGTCAATTGATGCTGAATCGTAGAAACGATAGGCTTGTACACTTTCTGGAGCTCTCGAGCAGTAGCACTGTTATCTCCACTGCCGCCAACCGATTTTCTCTTTCGTTTACGAGGCGAAGTGATTCCTCTTTCATCGTCTTTTGCCAGTGAAGCCAACAAATGGCCCGTATTATTGAGTGCTGGAATGACATTTTTGGTGAGGTGATGCCGTAGCAGTGTGAAGGACGCGTCAATCGCATCCTCGCTAACAATGCTTAATTCAACCCCTGGGCTTGTCAAAATAAAGAGCAAAATGGATGCAGCCTCCAGCCCCAATCGGACAGCCGCAACTCGCTGATTGCCAACAGCTCCCTTTCGTAGCCACTTTGTAATTTTATATTATTTTAGTAAAAAATAATCATCAAATGTGAGCAAAAATGGTAGCTGAAAACTTAAAGATTGAACAAACAAATCATGGTCCAAGCAATGCCGCAAAAGACGATTCCAATGCCAATGACAATGACAATTCCATGCCTTACCTGATCAATATTTATTTCCCGTTGTTGAATTACGGCTGCTGCTTCTTGAACCAAGTCTACCCCTACGGCCAGATTCACATGTTTGTCTAAGAGCTCCGCCAATGTCGTCAATGAATCCCCGTCTACGGCACCAAAGCCGTGAGTAGTTGTTTGTCGGTTGCTGCCATTCGTGGATGCTCCCGCAGCCGCCGCTTGTTGTGCCGCTCGTTTGGAATTCTTGGTACAAAGCAAGGACAGAATTTCCAATTCATTCTCCATCAAAGGCCCCGAGTTAGCGCCGCCAATAGAACTAGCTGGTTGGTTGTTCGAAGAAGCCGACTGCTTGCAGGCTGCAAGAGACGACGCTGTGATGCGGCGGTTCCTTTCTGCTGAGAGGATTCGTTCCAGGGCATCCACGAGCTCGTCGTCGTCGTCGTCCTCATCATTGTTGTTGTTGTTATTTGTATTTCGAGTCATCCCTCCTGGACTTTGAAACTGTTGTTGTTGCGGAAAGGTTGCCATTGCGACAGACCAAATATGCTCGAGGATCTTTTGCCTTCCGTCTTCTGGTCGAGCTTTTGATTGGAACCGGCAGGTCGCTGTACCGCACACCTCGCTCAGTTGGGTACTCTCAACAGCGCTACTTAGTTACTGATAGTACCGGTAGCAGGGGGAGCACCGCGTTCAACTGTCCTTGTGAGAGAGATCGACACCTTCGGGGTTGACGAGAAGCAAGCCAACCGGAAACGAGAGAAACTAGGATCACAGAGACGCGCACTGCCTCCAGGAGGTTCTGTTAGAAGCGCGCCGTCTCGATCGCGCGCGCGCCATTGGCACCTCGCAAGGGGACCCAACGCTGCTCCAGTTTTGGGCTGAGAAATACTAGTAAAAATGAAGCACAAAACAATCCTCTGATGATGTGATTACTTAGGATCATGGCTGGCATTGACTGGGTTGACATTGCAGTGTGATCAACAATGCACCAGTGCATATGCATAACCACACATGCAAACATGCTAGAATGAAAAGAATGAGGAGAAAATGACATTTGTTCTTCCTTGTGCCTACATTTGTTTCTCATTCTCAAGGACTCGCTTGACATGTGTTTCTTCCTGCACATTTGACTACCACCACAAACTTGCACTGTGTCTTCTACTCCTGTAGCTGAAAAATTATTAGCAATGATGACCAATTGTGACAACATGGTGCATTTGTTGTGTCTCCTTCTAGCAAAAAATGCATTGTTGTCATTGACTCAAAGATTAGTATCATAAGGCTAAACTGCAGACAGCGGTAACCCAATGATGTTTCGAAAGAAACTTTAGAAGACACTCGATGTGGAACGGCCACCCCTCATTGCCTGTAGGGTAAGGTTGAGTATGTCATTGAAAAATAGGATTGGAAACAAATAAACAGAAGGAAATAGGAATAGACCACATCATGGAACTCCTTCGAAATTCACTTGAGAGATGTGGATACAAAAAGATATAGGTAAACCG
>ENA-ORBV01016871-ORBV01016871.1-microbial-mat-metagenome-genome-assembly--contig:-NODE-16871-length-10532-cov-5.459780_pt1 | contig 10532 bp, 8 predicted proteins | sample MGYA00237777_ERZ505514 | MGnify/ENA primary metagenome ERZ505514 (study PRJEB26160, sample SAMN06269048) | microbial mat metagenome | isolation source: Oligotrophic lake microbial mat | place...
ATATTACGCTGTTTTGATTATAATCTAATTTTATAGTCTAGGTTGCAACCATGGCGACTACCACAGCTTCCCCCAAGAAAAAGTCGGGACTCAAAGACTATACAGCTCGTCGTGGAACGGTTACCGAAGATTTGCTTCCGCATACACGACGCTATCGCAAAGAATTGCCTTGCCAAGGAGCCCCGGTGAATTGTAGCATCTTGGAAGATGACAGTGAGGCCAACGACGACGATCAGGTGAATAAAACAAGCCATAATGGTACTGCCGCCAGAAAAAGCAGTGGCGGTCCCGTCCAATTTCGGGTTCCCTTGGAACCTAGTTATCAAACGAGTATGAATGCTTCCACCACCACGACTTCGTCTACGACTCGGCATTCTCCCAAACTCTTGATGCAACCCTTGGAGGCTGCCGTAGCGAATCTTCCCGAAAAGTATTTCAAAAATTCCAATCTTCAGCCCTGCTCCTCAGCGTCGGCCACTCGACGAAATGCCACGCCAGGACGGTCCAAATCTTCGGATGATTTTCAATTTGGTGGGGGTGAGCGTCGAGGTGGCAAAAAGAAACCCGTCCCCAAAAATATCCCACAGACCATGGAACGTATTCGATCCACACTCACAGAGAATCAGGATGACGACACGGATGATCAGCCCATGAAACGAAGGAGTTCGTCCATGCCCGATATGAGACAAATCGAATTGATTCAAGAATGGAGCCAAAATCGCAATGCTGAAGACGAAGAAGCAAAGAATGCCGAAGAAGATGATTGGTTGAAATTACCCCCTCGTGTGGTAGCACGGATTGCGGCGGCTGCGGAATCGCCATTGTTGCAGCTCAAATCCAACCATGGGAATAAAAGTAGTGGGAGTGTGGTCAATCCCAAAGAACAACTGCACGACAGCAGCAACCACAAAAGGCACAACAAAAAGCATTATTCCATTCATTCCGATGCGGCCGTGGTCATGGACCCACATCAAGAGGGTAAAGACGAAACAGATACCGAAGCGGAGGATGATCCAGAAACGTCGACACCACCACCCGTGAGGACGATCCGCACAGAAGGCAGCAGGCGTGGATTAGGACAAAAGAAGAGTCGTTCCCAAAGTCCTCTTCGAAACAACAAAGGCGGCAATACGCTTTCCAAAGAACCCGCCCATCCCGCGAACGTAGGACCCCTCCATTATTTCAATGGCATGGCGTCTTTGCCGTATTTTTCGGCCTCGTGTTCGAATTTGGGACAATCTTCCTCGGCGGATCTAAATGCCTCCATGACATCCTTTGCCACCCAACAAACGTCCGCGACATCGTCCACCAATGCCACCAAAAGACGAGCCTTTGGGAATCGAGGTCGTCAAGAATTACCCGCCACGACCAAATTTTTGGGCAATTCGCGGATCAAACGATATGTCACGGCACCAGGAACCAATGCCGAGCAGCCGCCACCGGAGGATCCCTTTTTAAATTCCACCTTCTCCATGCCAACCAAGAAATAAAATAAAATGGCAAATGAAAATCCTCTAGAAAACCAAACGTCTTTGAGCCAACAACGAACAAACCATTATTGGACCACCGTCTCGAAAAAAAAATCCTTTTAAATTTAAATCATTGATACCGGTACGAAAGGTCATTCAGAATTATGTGAATTACCAAAATATACATGTTCCTCCTTCCACAACAAAAAAACAGGAATTCCGGAACACCTTTTTTTAATGATTAGGATTCATTTTATTTCCGGGGTTCACTTTTCCTCTTCCAACCGTGCAAATCCTGTCTAGGGCGGGACAAGAAGGAAGAAGCGAGAAACGCAAAACAAGGCAAAAACAAGCAAGAAAGGGGGAAATGTGAGAGTGCGGATCGTGGCGAACGGGAAGGAACTGTGCCAAGCATGGGCTGGGCTGGTATGGTGCCAAGACAAAAATCATGTTCCATTCATTTCGATGGCATCTGCCTCTGGACGTAGGTAGAGAGGCTGGAGGGGCTGGTGTAGTGGTACAGGGGTACAGCGGCCGTCTCTTTTCGGCGTCCTGTTTACGGGCTAGCTAGCGCAATTGCAGCGGTCATTTGTTCTCGTTCGTCCTACTACTAGACTAGCCTGCTATCCGCCGCAAATCAGCTGGTAGGTGCAAACTACTACTGGTAGAATACTAGTCATAGTAGTGAGCAACGGGGGAATCAGGAATCCCCCCTGGTGACTTGCTATGGCTCAGGCAGCAAGCTCGCTGTCGTGTGCTAGTAGCAGGCAAGATCTCTGTCTAGCTAGCTGCTGGCTGGCTAATCGCTAGCCAAAGAGGGATCATCATTGACTGGCAAGCTCCAATTCACTCATTCGCCTCCCCTCATCAGCTACGTCGTGCGGTCATTCCTTTCCATGCAGTCATACAATGTATGCAAGACTTGAGGGAGAAGCGCGGCTAAGCTAATCATCGCAAGTGAGCTGGACTTGCCACTGCCATAGCTAAAGTTGAGTGAAGTTCGTTGTAGCTGTAGCGGCTAGGCAGCAGCTGCTAGCTAGCTAGCTGGCGTGCAGGGTCAGGAAGTCATCCATCCTGGGCGAGTGGACATCTCTATAGCCAGCAGCCAGCAGCCACATTCTAGATAGAGAATTGTAAGTTGAGCCAGTCCTCGGCCTTCCCAAACCGCTCATCGCGAATCGCAGTTCATGGCCATGCATGCAATCTCATATTTCATGCGGTAAGAAGGGTTATTCCGCACCCTCAAAACCAGGAGTCACCACTCACTTGAAGCTGAGTGGCCTGCATGAAGCCAGTAGTTAGCCAGCACTCCAGTGAGGCCCTGGCCCTAGCCAGTTCGTAGAAGATTGGTTGGGAGAGGTTGTAGAATCTTTGCCCAATAAGTATAGCTAGTAGAGTAGTCTAGCATTATTAGCAAGTTGCAGTTCAACTGAACGTTTTGCCCTGTACAACAATTTGCGTCGCAAGCAAGTAACCTGCTGGCAAACCGTTACTTGCCATCATCGTCGGCACACCACTTCTCAGAGAACAAGCGAGCAGATGAACAAAGTGACGCTTCAAAGGATGTACTCCAACACTACTGTGCCAGTGGTGCTGCTACTACCAGGTAGTACCTGTGGTCACTGACCGTCACACTGACTTACGGAAAATTATCTGTAATTGAAATACAGACCAGGGCGCCAAACACGACACCCGCGGCGTATGCGGATCGAACTACGTGTTCGGAACGACTAGAAGGAAAGGTCTTTTACAGTGAAATATTAACCACTGAGTTTCCATATGCTGACGTATCAGTAGTTATTTCTTCATGTCCCTCATGTGTTTCGTTTTGTCCCTGCGCTGTCCTAGGTGGGGAATCTGTTCCTTCGTCAGACGCGGCCACCCAAAGAAGCGTCATCTACAATTTCGTGGGCTTTAAAAAAACTAAAAATATCAAGAACGGAATAAAAATATCAATGATTACAGGGCAATTGTCGACGCTATGCGGTTACAAGGTCCCTGGACATACGACGTACGTGGTGGCTTCGAAACGGGACTTTCATTGGCTGGGAAGGTTTCTGTCATGCATTGCGTGGTCAGACTGCAAACCTTCCTTCTTGTCCTTGGCCACTGATGAAGTGGATAGTCCAATTCCGGTTGTCGTGAACTCTGTGGATTCGGGATAGGCTTGCTGTACTTCAAGCAAGTCACGCCCGACGAATGGTAAGTGAGGATGAGAGTGAGAATGAAGAATCAACAGTAAGCCAAGTGAACCATCGACAGCTAGCTAGCTTGCTAGCTTGCTACTAGAAGTGCTGTTGGAAAAAATGCCGACGGCGTTTTGTTGCTGTGCCGATTGCGTGTAGCTAGGTGTAACACAGCCACACAGCCAACTAGCTAGTTAGATAGGAAGTATTGAGCAAGCTTCAAGTAAAGAAGGTCAAGCTCCTGGTATGGTCAAGCTAAAGTCTGGCTAGAAAAAAAATATTTAGTAAAATAATATGCATATGTTTATGTAAAAAGATTCTAATTCTGCAGTCCTTAAGAAATGTAGTGGAATGATGAACAAACTTTTAATCTTCAGCTGAGGGAAAATAGGTTTGGTTTTGTTTGACTTCAAAGACACGAATGTGGCTTTACCCCCACAGTTACTGCAGAGACTCCGAAGAAGACGAGGACTGCCCATAGTTGCCGCCGCCATTTCGTTGTTGCCTCGGCAACACTCTTCCATTTGAACTTGACGAGTTTGGTGAAGTGCCTCGACGAAAAGCAGTTGGTGACAAGGCCAGTGCCTCATCCAGAATTTCAACGGTGCTTCTTGGTCGACCATCTCTCTCTCGAAATTGACCCAACACCAAATTTAACGATCGTTGCCTTGCCCTTGCAGCATCCGGACTTGGTCGAGGCATGCGGGGACGAAACCCTCCAAAGATTTCCCTGGACATCATCCTTGATTCTCCTCCTTGCTGCATAATAGTAGATCCTGGTGAGCTGATGCCGAAAGGAAAAGAGGAACAAGCGCTAGAGGATGCCATGGCGGGATATTAGGAAACAGTTTAAAAGCTGTGAACAAAACAGGGTTTAAGAAAATTGTGTAAAGTGAAGAGGGATGGATAAGGGATGGATAGAAACACTGAATGGTTTCCTAACCATTGAGGTGTCCCAGACTTATCGTGGACGAAGGCGATGCGGTAGGCGACGAACGAAGCGTTGGAAGCTGCGAACTTCACTTTTTATCAATCTGACCACGTACTTACCATACCTTGCAGAATTCAGGACACGTAGGAGCTGTTGGACCAATCAAAACTTTCTTAGCTTATGAAAAAATATCAATGTCAGAATCTGGACAAAACCACCTTATGGGGTAGGTCATAATTGCCAGAAAGTTACGGCTTGATTGGCTATGATGATCGATTCAAAAGTGAGGTGACTGATGTCAGCACTAAATCGGAAGGTTCTAATTGATCCGGCTTCGACGCCTACCTTTATGTCCCGGTCGGCAGCGTAATGTACCCACGTAGGAATTTCAATTGCCCTTTCTTTTTCTTGGGACCCATCCAACGCTCTTTCTGGTCAAAATGGGAACTGGGAACACCGACGTGTCAACACAATCAAGAAGGGGGTGATCTTCAACCACAATGGATTACAGCACCTGATTGGAGATGACATTTGCGATTGTGGCTAAGCTTTTTTGGTCATCGAAATGTGTGTGAAGAAAAGTTAAGCTAAGTGGCTAAGACATTGTTTCGCTAAGACTGTCCCCAACGGTGGCCCGGTGACATGTGTCCTGAAAGGACGCATGTGTTCGGAGAAGTGAAAAGAATCCCTCAATTGACGAATGGAGGCAAGGTGGCATGAAATCATCAAGAGCCAAAATTCCCTGCAAAGAAGCTCTCATTTGCCAGGTTTTTTAGCATTGGCGGATTGGCTTGCGAGCACTGTGAAAGAGTCAGATGTCAAATGAGAATGCTTGGCAGGATGTAGGTCATCGGGCCGCCGTTGAAGACGGCGTGACTTTTTGAGCAAAGCAAAATGATGCAACATGTTTGTCTGGTAACAAATGTGCAAGAATCTTGCATTTTGATAAGGCCAACATGACAAATGTCGTGTGTGTTCATCATTGTCAACACAATGAATGTCCAGAAATCAAAAATTTGTTTTTTTGTGCAAAATTGGTTGGATCTGAGGTTTGGAACAGTTGATCAAAAGACCATGAAAACCAACACACACACAAAACTTAAAATGAAGATCATTGAATGCAACTCGTGAAATCTGCAACATGCTGTTCATGCAGTGACTCATTGCATTCAGCATTGATGTGACAAAATGAACTTTCTTTCTTAAGTCTGCAAGCAATTCCTCTCGTCTCAAAACATTGTTTGTGGGTCTCTCCACCTGCTGTGGTGGCTGCATTGCCCCTTTTTGCAAAACCATGCAATTGAAAACAGAATTGTGATTCAGCTGAGCAACAAAGCTTGCAACAAACTTGGTTCTCTTTGAAAACCTGCCTCATTTGTCAGATCAGAGTCATCTGCAGCAAACCCTCCTTTCAACTGTCACTTGTTGTCTCCTCTTTTGTGCATGCATGAATCACTGTTGTCGCATCCAATGCTGCATTGTCTCCCTGTTGATGCAGCAACATCAGGTCTGCTCACAGTTCAAGATGTCACCAAAACAATCTTGTCAGCTTGCACAACTCCTCTTCATGCAATCATTCTGTCTGTTGGACCACCTGTCATGGCATTGCTCCCTCTTGCCCCAACTGCTCTCAGGGATGACCTTTTGGCCTGGGGTTTCTGTGTTTGCAGCATCCAAGACATTGATGCATCCTTTTGTGTCAACAGAGGCCCAGAGAACTGAAGTGTCTTGAAACCACTGTGAAAAAGAAGGAGCAAAAAAATCTACAAGAATGCCAGGAGGTGCTCCGCTTTTGTTTGTTGTGGAGCTTGGATGTGTCTGCTTTTCTGCACAATGCTCAAAGCGAGTCGAGAACAGCACACCTAACAGTTGGGGCTGTGCGCACAAGATTCACAAATCATTGTGGCATGACGAGTGCCCAGGTGGGAGCACCTCAAACCGGACAGCAGGTGCAACAACACATGATGCTGGATGCCACTGATGTGGTTTGCCCCCAATTTTTTTGAGAACTGTCTCACTGGAACCTTTCCACTTATGAGAACTGTCTCACTGGAATCTTTTCTCGAGTGAGTGCTGTCTCACGGGCATCTTTGTTCAAATCAACACAGTCTCGGGCACCTCCCCTCACATGGCATCCATGCACACACACATGCCTGCACACAACCACACCACTTTTGGTCAATTAAATTTGGATAGACCCCACTTGACTAGTTGGGGGCAAAAAATAAAAATAAGATCAAGAGAACATGTGCAAGCATGAGTTCGAAAATGTGTGCGTTCATAAATTTAAAACTAGATGCACACTCACCCGACTGCGGCGAAGTTGATAGTTAGACCGCCCAATTTGAATTAGCTGCTGCATGCTAGCTAGCTAGCTAGTAGGACTGACAATGCCCAACAATTGAGTGGTTTGCAAGCAGGTCCCCATAGCACATTGTTACAAGGTTGTTGTTGTTCTTAACAACAATCGAGTTCACTACTAGCTAGCGATGATGCAACCGACGCGTGACCCATGCCAACATTTTTTTAGGTAAAGTGTCTTCAACTCCAGCTCAACGTTGGATTCTCCGTCACAGCAGGATGCACCACCCATTGATTGCGCAAATCCAGCACAGTGAATCCACTCAACGACGAAAAGGCATCAGCTAGCGACTAGTGCCGGCCTCTTGTAAATTCTTTAGGATGAAAAATCTCGAGTTCGCCAATGACTCCCCCGGAGGCGGATGACGCATTGTGGACCTCGATGCGGTTGGTTTGCTGGTTGTGGATAAACGTGTAGCCTGCATGCAACTCTGCCACAAGATCGTCCATGTGGACAAAGACACACTTTGTGAACGGCAGTGAACGAAGACTCCTACTGGAGTCACATCTATCATCGTCTCCACAATCATGCAACGCGACGCCCTCCGGGCTGAATGGGCAAAGAAATTAGCCGTTGTGGCCGTTAGGACAAAACAACGCCTTGCAGTGTGCGGAGCTAAAGTGACACAGGACCTTCTTGCAGTCCACGTTGTAGTGCAGATGACGATTTACCATTTTGGTTTGTGCAAGTTTCAACAAATAGATGAGTCGATCGCAGTTAGCAATTCGATGGTTGTTCGTCTCTCTCTGAAGTCAATGCTGCAAAGACATCCAAGGCAACGATTTCTCTTCACCGAGATCTAGCTATCCGCTAGCTTCAGCTAGCTAGCTAGATAAGTGCAAGCAATAGGCACTCAATCGATGTGCTGTTACGAAATTTTCGCATCGAGTTCCCCGAACGCAGTGCCCATTTCGGAATCTGCAATCTGATTGGACATTTTCTCTCAGCACGAAGTCGCGGCCAGGCCAGACACAAGGATCTTTTGCTCCACGGATAAACAACTAGCTAGCTGCAACTACCGGTAGCTTTTAGTGCTACATTCGTTCGGAAGGGCGGGCAACATTTCTGGCCGCTCTCATTGATCCGATCTGAAGTGGATTCGATGAGGATTCTTTGTAACACTGTTCAACTCTGAAATCTTAAAATGCTAGCTCGCTGTTTTGGGCAACAAACTGTTTCCATTAATTAAGATTTAGAACATCAAGAACATCACGCACAACGAAGCCGGGGAGCTTCATCACAATTCATAGCTGCCACCTCTTTGTTCAAACTTTTTGCTGTCAAATCCAACATCTTCTAGAGCTTGCTGCACTCCGGAATCGAGGACATTTTCTGAGTGCTTGTACTTGCTGTCGTCATTGTTTTGATAAAATTTCCCATCTGGGGTGACCATGATGTAGCTTTGAGTCACATCAGTGTTGTTTTCCTCGACAATGGTGACCCCTTTGCTTCTGAGGTGATTGTGGCGGTCGACAAACATTCGGAACTGCTCCTCCGTGATCGAGAGATCGTCATAGGATGCATCATTCTCTCCTTTGATCTTGAGCATTTTGAAGATCTTCCATCGTTGTGCTCCATTTTGGATGATGAAATCTGACCAATCTTCCATGTAGTTGTGCCTTAGAACGACCGTGTTGAGTTTGATTGCTATGTTATAATCATGCTCCTGGTTCAGCTGCCGAATGCGAAGCAAAGCTCTCTTGGTGATCTCCACGTGGTTGCCGAATCCACGGCCTAGCATTTTCTGGACTTTGTCATGCACAGAGTCGCAGCTGATTCCGATCTGATCCAAGTAGGGGACATATGTCATCAACCAAGTGCTGGTCAATCTTGACGCATTCGTAATGATGGATGTCTTGAAGCCAGCTTCCTCCTTGGCAAATCGAACATGCTCACCAAGATTCTTGTTCATGAGTGGCTCACCTCCAGCAAAGTTTATCTTGTAAAAGTTCCCCTCCTTCCGAAGCGCTTTGATTAGCTTGAATCCCTCTTGCAAGTCTAGATTCTTGATGACGTGGTCAAAATGCGCGTAGCAAAAGCTGCATTTATAATTGCAGTCTTTCTCGAGATGCCAGTTCACGGTGAGAAGAGGTGGCTTGGCTTTCGACGAAATAGAAACCCAATGGCTTTTACTTCCGCCGGATCCTTCCTGATCTTCCCAAAGCTGAGCGTTTGTGAGTAACGCATTGCAGTTTCCATTGGTTTGGACATGTTGGAGCCTGGAAACATCTGCCTTCATCGTCACCAATAGCAAGAGGGCTAGCTTCGGTATCATGTACTCTGCATTTTCGGGTACCACCTTGTACTCAAATCTGTCTTGGACAAGCGCATGCAGTGACTTCTCAAGCTCGAAGAGTTCCCGATAATCAAGGCACAGGCAGTTTTTGATCGTTGACTCAACGCAAGCGGGCGAGAACACGTCTTTTCCCGTCAAAATTCATTGCTGGTTGAAGATTGAATGCGCAGATCCAATGGCAATCCATTCGTTCAACGGTTTGCATGTCCACGCTGGCAAAGGCTTCATGTCCTGACTGATGCTCCAAAGCAATTCGTCGAATTCTGGCTCTGTCAAAGGGGTTGTAGATCCTCGATCTCTCTTCAGATTTTTAGCGGCCTTGAGGACAGTTCCCGAGCCGAACTTAGCAGAAAATTTTTGGTCCTTTGAAGTCATCTGGTGCGAACCAGCTCCGCAGTCTCAGACATGGAGAGCCTCTTCTTCGATGTCGGTCATTGCCTTGGCACATTCAAATCCGAGCCTTGCCTCTTCGTTAGGACTTGCGATTCTCAATGGGAAATTCAACTTCTCTTGAAAGAAACTTAGGCACTCGCGGCCATTCTGCGAATTCCGAAAAGCCTGCGTCGCCACACCAATGCTCTGTGTGGCACTGCACTCTTCAGATAGTCTTTGGAGTTCCTTGAGCTTCGACAGGCCCTCCAGTTGTAGACTCTTCGTGAATTTGTTCTCGTTAATAAATAGAACTTGCTGTGCCTTCTGGATGTGATTCTTCACGATTTTGTTCGTGCTCAAATCAACATCAGCTATTTGGAACTTGATAGATCCAGAGCCTATGTCACAGACTGCTCTCCTGCTAATCGAGCTGAACTTCCTACCGATCATTGTTTTAAACATTGTAGCGACGATGATTTTTGCATAGAAGCAACAGAAAGGAACATCTTCAAATGGCGAGTTTTTGAGAACACAATGACATCACCCACGGGTTTTGTTGTGGCTTGCAAAGACAACTGATGATGCTCTAGAGTAGCTCTCGACATTGCCACAAAGACACCAGCAGTAGGTGTTTCTTTACCAAACGAAATTTTAGCACCCAAATCGTGGAACCCCTGACCCGTTCATAACAAAGGAAGCACGATTGGTGTTCCTGTGGGGGGTCTCACTCCACCCGGGCGATTAATGTATGGGAGAACGATTGATGTGTGGGAGAACGCCCAGTCGCTTCGCGACTGTTGAGGGCGAAGCTAAGTAGCTTTCAGTACCAAAGCTACGTGGGAGCCCATTCGGAACGTCGAATGAGAAGGGCAAAATGCACGAAAATCCAAAATTCTACGGGAACTGCCTGCAGACT
>ENA-ORBV01016873-ORBV01016873.1-microbial-mat-metagenome-genome-assembly--contig:-NODE-16873-length-10531-cov-3.223359_pt1 | contig 10531 bp, 7 predicted proteins | sample MGYA00237777_ERZ505514 | MGnify/ENA primary metagenome ERZ505514 (study PRJEB26160, sample SAMN06269048) | microbial mat metagenome | isolation source: Oligotrophic lake microbial mat | place...
CCACCGAGATCTACACCTCTCTATTCGTCGGCAGCGTCAGATGTGTATAAGAGACAGCTCGTTGTTGAGTGCAGTGAGGCGGGCCATGACTCACGTCCCAACAATGAATACGAGAATGCAATGCCCGTGCCAGGCGGCAGGCAGATCTGAGGACAAGGAAACGACAGACTCGGTCGTTCTGCAGGCGCAGCGTGATGGTGCATTCTGCGGCGGACTGTTTCAATCTGCTGCAGTTGGTGCCGTAGACTGTGAAACATGACCGCAGAAGACTCGCCGCCTTTGACGGCACGCGATAGAGTTCCGGCGAACACTGGAACGGTTACGGACGTCAATTATAAAGTGCAGAGAGACCAGAAGCAGTTTGCACCACAGAGGGCACAGAGTTACACGGAGAAGTCAGATTCGACGTCGTGTGCTGTTCGCCACCTGAATTCATTCACGCTGCGAAAATCGGGAGTGTTTTCAGCAGGAAGTGGCGCCTGATTACTTACGATTGAACCCGCATGTATCGATCTCTGGATCCTGAAAAGACGATTGCCACGCTGAAGACGCTGGAGAACCGCATCGAAGAGCGGTTTCCGGGGGCGAGCCTGCGCAAGGTTTGCGAGGAACTGCTGACGATTTCTCAGGAAACCTGTGGACGGATTCAATGGCTTTCCAGGGGCCACGCCGGCATCCGGGTCGCCGTGTTGTTTGTGATCGGTCTGGCCATTTGGCTCGGCTGGCAGCTGGTTGGTCGGGTCAAGGTCCACACGGACGGTTTCAGCATCGAAGAACTGGAAGCGGCCACGAATGCCGTCGTTCTCATTGGTGCGGCTCTGTTCTTTCTGTTCACTCTGGAATCCCGCATCAAACGGCAGCGAGTCCTGAAAGCCATGAATGAGCTCCGGGCGATTTCGCATGTGATCGACATGCACCAGTTGACGAAAGACCCCAGCCAGGTTTTTGCCCCCGCCGGGAATCGCACACGTTCGTCGCCGCAGCGGACGTTGTCTCCGTTTGAGCTGACTCGGTATCTGGATTACTGCAGCGAACTGCTGTCACTGATCGGTAAGCTTGCAGCGCTGTACGCCCAAAGCACCTCCGACAGCGTGGTTCTCCAGTCTGTGAACGACATCGAAACGCTGACCAACGGCATCAGCCGCAAGATCTGGCAGAAAATCATGATTCTGGACGACGACCTGGAGCAACACAGGGCCGCAGTCACCGGTGCCTTTCAAAGTCCTGCCACTGCAGAGAAACCATCTCCCGCCAGAACTGTCTCGGTGCCGTTACCGGTTACCGAACCGAAGGCGTGACTTGTCCGGTCAAATTCTGCGGCGTACCCTGCAGTTCGGCGTTCGATTCCTTTGGATACTGACTGTCTCGGCGCGACTGCGATGCTTGAATTTGCCGTTATGCATGTCGGCCTGCTCTTCCGCGTCGGTTCGGCTCTGCGCAGTTGATCGGCCAAACGATCTCATACTGCGGCTGAGAGTTGCCTGCTCTTGGCCCGCCACTCCGCCGGCGGGGCCTTCGCGCTTGACGGGGACGCCGGTGAGCGCCTGCGAATTCGCGGAAAACTGTCCGGAAATCACCGTCCTCAAGACAATTCGGACGCCCAGCCAAATCCTTCCCCGTGCGAATCTGTTCCTGAGCCGGTATCCTGAGTCTGTGGTGACTGCCGAATTCATGGATTTCGTGTTTTTCGACGGGATGAACGGGAGGTGATTTCGATGTCGAATTCGACGCCGTTGAACGCCCGGCCGGAGGCGCCGGCTCATGTCACACCGTGCAAATCGCAATGCCGGCGCCTCCGGCTGGGCGTTCAACGAACAATCTGTGCCATCTTGATGAGATCAATTCTACTCCTCGCAACTCAGTTCGCGGTCACGTCGGCCACTTCGGCTGACGAGCCCGTGAAAGCCCTGACCGCGCAGGAGACAGCAGCAGAAATCGACCGGCTGTTCGATGACGCATGGAAGAAGAATGGTATCGAGCCGGCTCCGGCGGCCGATGATTCGGAGTTCGTCCGGCGACTGTATCTGGATCTGGCTGGTCGCATTCCAGCGGCCTCCGAGACTCGTGAATTCCTGGCCCGCACATCGCCGGATCAACGCAGCGAGTTGGTTGAACAGCTGCTCGACGGCCCGGCTTTTGTCCGGCACTTCACGATCATCTGGCGGAACGCATTGATTCCGCAGGCGTTCAATGAACCGTTCACGCGGCAACTGGTGCCCGGCTTTGAAGCATGGTTGTGGAAGCACTTTTCAGAAGAGACGGCCTACGACCAGATTGTCCGTGAACTCATCACGACGCCGATTGACTTTGGCAATGATCCTCAAGCGGTGCTGACCTCGGCCAGCAGTCCGAGTGCATTCTTTATCGTCCGCCAGCTGCAGCCGGAGAATCTCGCCACCGGCACATCACGCGCGTTTCTCGGAGTTCGGCTCGACTGCGCTCAATGCCATGATCATCCGTTCGACAAATGGAAGCGAAATCAGTTCTGGAACATGGCTGCGTTTTATTCGGGTTTCAAGCCGCCGGAAGGAGCTGACCCGGACAACCCGGCGATGATGATGAACATGAAGGAAAGCCTTCAGTCACGCTCCATCAAAGTGCCGTCCACAGGTGATGTCGTTCCCGCGGTATTTCTGACGGGGGCTGAGCCGGCGTGGACAGAGTCCTCGGTGCCGCGACAGGTGCTGGCCGACTGGGTCACGGCGAAAGACAATCCCTGGTTTGCAAAGATGGCCGCGAATCGCTTGTGGGCTCAGTTCCTGGGTCAGGGGATTGTGCAGCCGGTGGATGATTTCTCCGACAACAATCCGCCGTCGCATCCGGAAGTTCTGAACTTGCTGGCAGCACAGTTCGCCGCCCACGAATTCGATCTGAAGTTCCTCGTCCGAACGATCACAGCGACTCGGGCGTATCAGACCAGCAGCCGCCAGACTCACGCCAGCCAGTCCGATCCGACTCAGTTCGCTCGTGCCGCGCTGCGAGGCTTGACTCCCGAACAGTTCTTCGACAGCCTTGCTGAAGCCATCGGCTACTACCAGCCGTATCGCACCGACAATCCGTTCGTGATCGATGCGGACACGCCCCGAGGCCGCTTTCTGGAACTCTTCCGCGATGAGACCGAATCGCCACTGCTGAAGGAAACGACAATCCTGCAGGCCCTGGCGATGATGAACGGAGATTTCGTCGACAACGCAACGACGATCGAGAAAAGTCAGACTCTGCGCGCAGTCGCCGACTTCCCGCTGATGTCCGATGAAGAACGACTGGAGACTCTGTTTATCGCAGCCCTCAGCCGCCGACCGACTGAGTCGGAGAAGGTGACGTTTGGAAAGTACATCGCGGACGGCGGGACATCGCAGAATCCGCAGGAAGCGATGACGGACGTGTTTTGGGCGCTATTAAACAGCAGTGAGTTCTTGTTGAATCATTGACCACCGGGTAGGTCCTTTCTGCCGGAAAGGACTTTCGCTGAGTAGGTCCTTTCTGCCGGAAAGGACTTTCGCTGAGTAGGTCCTTTCTGCCGGAAAGGACTTTCGCCGCAAGGCGAACCTGCGCGACGTGCAATGGACAGTCCAGGCTGATTTTGGCGAATCGTATGCACTCAGGTCGCGGCACGCCGCGAAGTCCCGCTCGGCAAGCGGGACGTACTTGAATTGCTGTCCGGCAGACAGCACCTGAACCGATTAAGATCAAGATGAAGAGCAGGATTAAGAGTAAGAGAATCGCATGAACAACAACTTATCTCGTCGTCAGTTTGCAAAATACTCCGGGCTTTCCCTGCTCGGCGCTTCGGCGTCCGGCTGGCTGCCGCGGCTTGCCGCTGAGGTTCAGCAGGCCGGAACAAAGCCGCCTCGGTCCTGCATTCTGCTCTGGATGTCCGGCGGGCCGAGTCAGATGGAGACATTTGACCCGAAGGAGGGAAACGAGAACGGGGGACCGACAAAGGCCATCGATACGAGCGTGCCTGGTATCCGCATTGCCGAGAATCTGCCGAAGGTTGCAACCGTGATGGAGCATCTCGCGCCGATCCGGTCGATGTCGACGAAGGAAGGCGATCACACTCGCGCCACCTACTACATGAGAACTGGCTATCTGCCACAGGGACCGATTCAGTATCCGGCGATGGGTTCGTTTCTCGGCAAGCAGTTGAAGAAAACGGAATGCGATCTCCCAACGTTTATCAGTATCAATCCGTTCCGAGCCTTCAGCCCGGCCGCGTATGGTCCGGGATTTCTCGGGCCGGCATGGTCTCCGCTGGTAGTGGCTTCGGAAATGACAGAGGACGATGAGATTTCGTTTGAAGTACGGAATCTGAAACCGTCCGATCGGTTGTCGGCCGCTCAGGTCGATTCGCGACTGAGTCTGCTCAGTACGCTCGAACATTCGTTCCTTACCGAACGACCAGGCGGACCAGGCAGCAGCCATCTGCAGTCGTACGAGCAGGCCGTGCGGATGATGAAATCCGATGCCGTCAGTGCATTTGCACTGGATCAGGAAGATGACATGCTGAGAGATTCGTACGGACGCAATCCGTTCGGTCAGGGCTGTCTACTGGCTCGGCGGCTGATCGAACGAGGCGTCTCGTTTGTGGAAGTCTCCTTGAACGGCCTGGATGCCGGCGGAGGAGCCGGCTGGGATACTCATGCTGAAAACTTCACGGCCGTGAAATCGCTCTGCGATATTCTTGATCCCGGCTGGGCGACGCTGATGACAGATCTGAAGCAGCGCGGCCTTCTCGAAAACACGCTCGTTGTCTGGATGGGTGAGTTCGGGCGGACTCCGAAGATCAACGAAAACACCGGGCGAGACCACTGGCCCGGCAGCTGGAGCACCGTGCTCGGTGGGGCCGGTATCAGGGGAGGACAGGTTTACGGCGCGACAAGCGACGATGGCATGGAGATCAGGGAGAACCCCATGACGGTTCCCAATCTCATGGCCACGATCTGCAAAGCTTTGACGCTCAGTCCGGAAACCACAAACCTCAGCAACATCGGCCGCCCGATACCGCTGGCTGATCACGGCTCGGCTGCCGTGGATGCACTGCTGAGCTGAGCTGAGGTACAGGATCATTTTCCTCGTTACCAGGCTCCAGCCTGGTAACGGGCTTCCCGGAAGCTCCGCTTCCCGTGCGATGTCGTGACCGAGCGGCCGTCGCGCACGGGCCTCTCGGGTTATTCCTTCAGCCGCTCAGGCCTACAAAGCAGCTTCTTATCATTTGCGACCCGTCCGCAATGAGTACACACGTGCGATGGATCGCAGACAAGCTTCTTGTAGGACTTGAAGTCCGACTTCAGCAGCTTCTTGAGTTCACAGAGTGTCTTCGACATGAATTTCTATCCGGCTGTTTTACTGTTGACTCCCGGCGCGCCGGGAGTCAACAGTAGAATTCAGAACTCTCCCAACACTTCGCCCCCGCCCCGCGTTCCCAGTCCGCGCCAGACGCCGCGGTCGATGTTGTCGGAAAATGACCGGACCGATCCGTCCAGCAGCAGCGACTGCACAGTGCCGGTGTGAAAACTGCGCGAGGTGAAAACGCCATAAGTCGATTCCGTCGCGTTGTTGCCTTCACGGATGTTGACCCAGTCAATGTCTCGTGTCGTGCTGCCGTCGAGATGTGGCACTTTGGTATTGGGTGTGAACGTCGTCGTAAAGGCCGTCTGATTGGCTCGCGAATCCACCCACTCGTTGTGTCCGGAATTCTTCAGAGTGCCGCCAAGGGCAGAGATCGCGGTCGCGTCGGATGGCACCGCGGGAGCAGCAACGGCACCGACATCTCGCAGGTAATACTGGAACGCTTTGACTTCGGACATCGCGATGGTGTTGCTGGTGCCGTCCGTGAAGTCCCGCATCGCAGTTTTCGCATTCGGACCGAATGCCCCCGAACCGAATTGACCGCTGACTGGATTCCAGACAAACCATTCGCCGTAGTTCGCCGCGTAGTTACAGGGCCAGTAGTTCGTGCCGCCGTCGACATAGACCTTGTCATTGATCTCGCTCGGACACATCAGAGTCGCTACGCGGATCGCGGTGACTGTCGGCTGAACAGAGTAGCTTCGGCTGAAATCGATCAGGCTCGTCAAATTGGCCTGCTCAAGGTACGGCAGCAGCCGAGCCTGAACTGACCAGCCAGCCGGCTGAACGGTCGCCGCCCGGTAGGTGCCTCCCGGAGGAAAGGCATTGAACACATCGTGATAGTTGTGTAAAGCCAGGCCGAGCTGCTTCAGATTGTTCTTGCATTGCGTCCGGCGGGCGGCTTCCCGAGCGGCCTGAACGGCGGGCAGGAGCAGAGCCATCAGAATTGCGATGATCGCAATCACCACCAGCAGCTCGATCAATGTGAAACCACGCAATTTTCGAACGGTAAGGGTCGTCATGCCACGATTCTCCTGCACTTGAGTTTTGCTGCGGAATTCGCCCGATCGTATGGATCGGGCGTCCTCAGGGCGTGGCTGGCTGTGCACGAATTGCAAACTGGCTGGCTAGCTTTGAGTTGATACTGAGATTCAGTCTCAGTAACATATTCGTCAAATTGTCTGGTTTCAAGAGCGTTTGGCCGAATTCCGGATTTTTGTGGTTTCAGAGACTTGAGACGAGTTCTCATACAAGTTGCGAGGAGCGAAGCCCTGTGAATTCCACCAACAGCGAGCATCCAGGCACGTCCATCGTCCCTGCGGAACCTCGCCCGGATGTAAAGAACCGGGCTACCACGGTCCTGCCAAAGTCAGTCACGTTTGACGAGCTGGCTTCGGGCTGCGGTGAAGTCTTGATCCTCCATCACGGCCAGCAGTACCGGTTGCGTGTCACACGGAACGGCGGCCTGATTCTGAACAAGTAGACCCTGCCTGCCGGGCAGGATTTTCTGAACAAGTAGACCCTGCCTGCCGGGCAGGATTTTCGCTGAAAGCCGAACCCGTGAAATGTTGTGTTCACTCGTCGCACGTCTGCGGCATCACGGTCGCGGCGAGCCGCGAAGTGCAGCCCGGCAGGCGGCACCTACTTTGCCTTCCCCTCCACAAGCACGACGCGCCAGCGAGTGGTGCGCGTTACCATTCGCTGGCGCGTCGTGCTTGTGAAATCGGTGTTCCCAGGCGGGAGCCTGGGAACGAGGCTCGCCACTGGTTAGCATGACGGACTCTCGCAAACCCACTTGACCCCGGTTGCTTCCACCGGGTGTTCACTGCTGCTCATTCTTCAGGAGGTCCCGCCATGCTGCCTGCACACTATTCAACCATGGTGCTCCGAATCGGTGCCGCATGGATTCTTTCCGTGGCACTGTCCGTTGCTCAGGACGTGAGTGGCCCGACCGAAACCGTGCCGCTGACAATGGAGGGTGATCTTGCTTCGCAGATGGTCGATGGCATCGATCGCTTTCTGTTGAAGCAGATTGAGGCCGACGCTGCGTCACGAGCCGCACGATTCACAGTGGACACGTCGTCGCTCGAAGCATACGAGGCGTCACTGAAACCGCATCGCGAGAAGCTGGCGAAATGCCTCGGGATTCGTGATGCGCGAATGCCGTTTGCGAGTCCGGAAATCATCGCCGGTGTTGGTGCGGATTCGGTGATTGCATCGACCGAGCGCTTCACGGTGCAGGCCATTCGCTGGCCGGTGCTGAGCGACCCATCTCCGCAGGGACAGGGACTGCCATCGATCTTTGGCGAAGGCTTGTTGCTGACGCCCAAGGGAAAAGTTGTCGCGAATTTGATCGTCCTGCCCGATGCGGATCAGACTCCGGAGCAACTCTGCGGACTGGCTGACGGTATTGAATACTCGCAAGTAGCTCGCAACTTCGCCGAAGCTGGCTGCCGTGTCGTGGTGCCCGCAATCATCAGTCGTCATCGCGAGAAACGTCAGGGGCGGGCCGATCTGACGACTCGTGAATACCTGCATCGGGTGGCATTTGAACTTGGACGAACACTTGCGGGTTACGAAATTCAGTCCTCTCTGAGCATTGTCGATTGGTTCGAATCAGCGACCCCTGAACTTCCGGTCGGCGTGTTCGGTTACGGCGAAGGCGGCATGATCGCTCTATTCGCCGCAGGACTGGACACGCGCATTCAGACGACGTGTGTCAGCGGCTTTTTCGGCCCTCGTGAAGGCAGCTGGAGTGAACCGATCGACCGTAATTTCTCAGGTCTGTTGCGCGATTTCGGAGCCCAGGAACTGGCGATGCTCGTAGCCCCGCGCAGTCTTATCGTGGAAGAATCTGCGTTTCCGGAGGTATTGCTGGCAGGGAATGGCGGAGCGCCAGCCGAACTGAAATTCCCATTGAATGGACTCATCCGGAAGGAACTGAATGGGGCACTTCGTCGTGTGCAACCGATTGAGGGCTGGTTAACGCATCAGGAGACAAAGGGGCAATTCGGTTTCGTTTCTCCAAACCAGATGTTGACACCACTTAACGCACAAGTCGCTGTGCCATCAAGGAGTGAATTCGAGTTATTGACTGTCGCAAACACATTGCAGCCGAATCCTGCAGAACGCGAAGACCGACTTGTCAAACAAATCGACCGCCACAATCAGCAACTCCTCCGCGAAAGTCCGTTTGTGCGCAAGGATTTCATGGCGAAACTGGACACCACTTCGGTCGAGGCCTATCGCAAATCCGTCGAAAACTATCGCACAGTCTTTCGCCAAGAAGTGATCGGCGAGTTTGATCAGCCGCTGCTGCCATTCAACGCTCGCTCACGCAAGTCATGGGACACGGAAAAATGGACGGGCCATGAGGTCGTGCTGGATGTCTTCCCGGATGTGTTTGCCTTCGGAGTTCTGCTCCTGCCGAAAGATCTGAAGCCGGGTGAGAAGCGTCCGGTCGTTGTCTGTCAACACGGCCTGGAAGGCCGTCCGACGGATATTTTCATGGGCGACAATCCGGCCTACCACGACTTTGCTGCGAAGCTGTGCGAACGAGGATTCATCACGTTCTCGCCGCAGAATCCCTACATCTTCCAGGATCGGTTCCGAACACTTCAGAGGAAAGCGCAACCTCTGGGTAAGTCGCTGTTCTCGATCATCGTGCCCCAGCATCAGCAGATCGTCAACTGGCTGAAGACGCAGGCGTTTGTCGACAACGATCGCATCGCCTTTTACGGTCTGAGCTACGGCGGAAAATCGGCCATGCGGATTCCGGCTCTCGTGACCGATTATTGTCTGTCAATCTGCTCGGCCGACTTCAATGAATGGGTACTGAAGAACGCGAGTACTCGTCACAACTTCAGCTATGTCTGGACGGGCGAGTACGAAATCTTCGAATGGGATCTCGGCAGCACCTTTAACTATGCCGAGATGGCCGCGCTGATCTGTCCGCGTCCATTCATGGTCGAACGAGGCCACTTTGACGGAGTCGGCGAAGACGACTGGGTCGGCTACGAATATGCCAAAGTCCGGCATCTTTACGCCGCGAAACTCAACATCGGCGACCAAACCGAAATTGAATGGTTCGTGGGACCGCATACCATTAACGGCAAAGGCACCTATGCATTCCTGCACAAGCATTTGAATTGGCCGGAACCATAATTCCGGATGATAGTCACTGTAGGTCCTTTCTGCCGGAAAGGACTTTCGCTGTAGGTCCTTTCTGCCGGAAAGGACTTTCGCTGTAAGGCGAACCTGCGTGGCCTGCGATCAACGAGACAGGCCGATTTTGGCGGATCTCATGCACGCAAGTCGCGGCAGGCCGCGAAGTCCCTCCTCACAAAAGCCCGTTCATGTCCTTCTTCCCCAACATCGACACTCGACGTGAGTTCCTCAACCGTTCCGGCATCGGCCTCGGCAGCATCGCGCTGTCGGATCTGCTGGCGAAGGACGCTTCTGCTGCGGAGCCAAAGGATCGAGGCGTCCTTGGGGAACCACATACAGTTCCGAAGGCGAAGAGAATCATCTATCTCTTCATGTCGGGAGCCCCATCGCATCTGGATCTGCTGGACTACAAGCCTCTGCTGAACAAGATGAATGGCCAGCAGCTTCCGGACTCCGTCCGGGGGACTCAGCGGCTCACCGGAATGTCGGGCAACCAGTCGTCGATTCCGCTGGTCGGCTCACCGTTTCAGTTCAGGCAGCATGGTGACGGAGGAGCCTGGTTCAGCGAACTGCTGCCCCACACGGCCAGCGTGGCGAACGAGCTGTGCGTGGTGAATTCGATGTACACCGAAGCCATCAACCATGGTCCGGGAGTCACGTTTCTGCAGACGGGAACACAGATCGCCGGGCGGCCCAGTATGGGGGCGTGGCTCAGCTACGGGCTTGGTCAGGACAACGAAAACCTGCCGTCGTTTGTCGTGCTGCCGGACAATCGCGGCCTGCCGCCTTGCGGAGCAGCGCTGTGGGGCAATGGCTTTCTGCCGGCGTCGCACCAGGGAGTGATCTTCCAGGGAGAAGCGAACCCAATTCTGGACCTGCGGCCACCGCCATCGATCGCACCCACGGAGCAGGCGGCGACCTATGATCTGCTCACCGCGATCAACGAGGAGCATCTGAAGGCGAACCCGGGAGAAGACGCGCTGGTGGCTCGCATCAAGGCTTATGAACTGGC
>ENA-ORBV01016874-ORBV01016874.1-microbial-mat-metagenome-genome-assembly--contig:-NODE-16874-length-10530-cov-5.763322_pt1 | contig 10530 bp, 8 predicted proteins | sample MGYA00237777_ERZ505514 | MGnify/ENA primary metagenome ERZ505514 (study PRJEB26160, sample SAMN06269048) | microbial mat metagenome | isolation source: Oligotrophic lake microbial mat | place...
ACTCTAGACACTACTTAAATTTTTAGCATTGGTTTTTACCGGAGTTATCTCTGTAGTGATTGTGGTTCTCTATGCTATTTTTGGCCCGTTCCGTGCAACGGAATAATTTGTAATTCGCTGTAGTTTTTAGCACTAGCTCTTGTTCCTTCATTGGTACGTTCTTGTCGCAGGGTGACTGGTCAGAGTAGCTCAAAGGTTTTGCAAGTTTGTCGTCACCAAAAACTGAATCTCCCGAAAACGGAATCGTTGCCACCAGGTAGCTGGTCATTCTTTGCGCCGCGGGGTCCATTAGGAGCGCGCGGGTTCGCATGAGCAGCAGGGGCTTCGCCGTCATGCCCACCGGTTGCGCCCATATACTCAGCCTCGCAGTTGTCGGCAATTGAGAGGACTTCTTCCACCAAACGCGTATCACGGCACTTCTCCATTACGATCTCTGAAATTTTTGAGAGAGCTTTCTGGTATTGCAGCCGAGAATGGACCTCCGCAATGTATGTCGCCTGTTTCATTTTCAGCTCTTCCTTCAATTCGACCTGGGTCACATGCATTTTCTGAACTGTACTCTTGTATTGTTGGATGTCTGAAGTTAGCTTTGCATTCGCTTTAGTTAGTTGCTTTGCGTGTTGGTTCAGTGCCGCAAAGGAAGCACCAGCAGATGCATTGGCATCCATGAGCCTTTGGTTGTTGTCTTTCAAAAGATCAAAGTCGTCTCGCATTTGAGAATTCTGGTTGCGGAGTTTGAAGACTTCCTTTCTCAAGTATTCCAGCATCTGGGAAATGGAACCAAGCAAGCAAACCAAGAAGAAATAAATGACGAAGTGAGCTAAAATTGAATGAAACGATGGAGATAAATATAAATACGATCTCGTACCCTGCCAGATTCGTCCATCAAATGTTGTTGTTGCTGCGACAGCTGTGCAACCGATGGAGCCACTGACTGAGCCACCGATGCGCCTCCTGAAGGTACCTCTATGGATTGCTCGGCGGTAGACTTCGCTACCGATGCTCCTCCTGAAACAACACTTTCACTGGACTCTTGGGCGCGAGCGGGCTCGGAAGTTGATGCAACTGATGCTGCCTCCTGCTTCTTTTCCTCGACAATTGTGCTTTCTCGATAGTCTTGAACAGCCTTCTGGGCTTTCTCCTCAGCTTTCTTTTCGGCGTCGATCCGTCTCTGCTCGGCTTCCTCGAGTTTGCGCTGAAGAGCGCGAAGCTGATTTTCAAGCTTTGCTTCTTCCCGCTTCTCATGCAATGCGGTGCGGAATTTGGGTCTCTGAAGAGCCCCACGAACCATTGTCTGCACAACAATTGTCGCACGACGGTGGACCTTCAGATTAGTAATGGCAACTGACATTCTCCAGTGGGTCTGGATCATTGAAGCTTTGTAATTTCTTCGCTTCAAGATCAACAGTCGGACCGCCAATATGCAACGCAGCCAACACTGAGTTCGTATGCTGGCCGCCTTGAGCTTTCTGTAGGTTCCTTTCGCGATTGCCATCCTTACAATCGCCTGCAGGCTTATGATACCAGTCTTGCACTTCTTGAATTTCGATTTCGCGGTAAAGCCGCGAACAATTTTTTGGATGATCACAGCCCATACACTCAAATATTTCAATCGCTCTGATTCAAGGTATTCGAGAGACCCCGCACGGAAGTACGCACGAGATCTTCCAATAACAAAGGCCCTGATTATTTTTCCTTCGCGTTGGGCCTCTAACTTCTCCAACGAGCTCTCTAGAAGCTTTTCCACAAGGAATTTTGGCCTATCTTCCAGCTCGATTTCAGCCATAGCGCCCTCAGCTGGGTGCACGCCCTTTTGCCATAGAGATTTGAATCTGTCGAGGACAATTTCATGCTCAAGCCGATTCGGGAATGCCGACCTGGAAATCGTGACGGCCGCAACAACACCTGCGCAACGGAGTTGCTCGATAGTAGTTTTGTGTTCCATTTCAAGCGGTGCTTTTATTTGATTGGGTTTGATACATCGGATGTAACGTGTCCGAGTTGTCTCCAGACTTGTCATCAAGTCAGTTAATTGGCCCCTGAACTTTGTCCAGACGGAGTCAGCGGCAATACTACCCCTTCTTTGAGCATTTTTTGGCTTGATTTTTGTCGGTACCTTCTTCGATGGGCGTTTCTTTGACTTCTTCACCTCCACATTCATCATGCCATCATTCTTTATAGCGTTGTGTAGAATCTCATTTGTACTTTTGAACGCACAATCTTCTAGATCAGAGGGAAGAGTGTCCATATTTTTGGTGACGAAATTCGTAGCGTCATAAACAACTTTGCCTGCGTAGTGGATAATTCCAAACGAAATGTCTTTCCAAGCCTTTTCTCGGTACCAGCAAGGGCTGTCTCTGTTCATCGAGTCGACTTTAGAAACAAAAGCAGCGTCGGAACCCTGGATCCAAGCAAATGCAATAAGTGAGATTTCAAGGAAAGACTTTTACGTCGGCCTCCCTAAAAAGTCGAAACATAACAAATCGCACCTTTGGTCGAACGCATTCTTCATTGAGAAATGACAAGAGTCCCATCCTCCCTTCCACAAGATCTAGAACGTCTGTGTTGTCGTCGTAAGTGATTTCACCAAGCTCAATTCCTTCATACTCGTACTCAGCTTGCACAGAACGAAAGATATCTTGAGTGAATTTTTGTTGGAGTTTCTCATTGGCATAATTGATGCAAAGCTGCTCAAATCTGTTAGTTTCAAAGGATTCGAAGCCGAAAATATCCAAGAGACCAATGATACCGAAGCCATCACTCTTGTCGCCGTCATAGTTCTTTTCGGCACAGGTTGCGTCATTGATCTCTCTCACCAACCACAGAAAGGTCTTGGCGTAGATTTCTTTGGCAAATGCGTCGGTCGAATCACGGGCCTTTTCTGGGGTCAACGCTACCTTGTACTCCTCGCCACGGGCCCGAACCGTTCGAAGGGTGAGGGCTGCAATCAGATCGCCCTTGGCAACACCCATGAGTTCAGAAAGGCCTTCTAGCTCTTCGGTGGAAGTAATTTCAGATTTGTCTTCATCTTTCAAATCCGGTTCAAAGACGATATTACCCAACTGCAAGACGATGCAAATGGCGCGCATGAGCATTTTTAGAGAGTCTCCCTCGATTCCGATAAGAGCCAAAGAGTCAATCGTGTGCTGAAAGCGTTCTGCATCAGTCTGCTCCTCAATGATTTCAGTTTCTGTGAAGCCAACATAAACAAAGGACTCGTTGTCCGTATCTTCCAGACCGTCCCAGATATCCATTTTTACTTCTTCCTTGGCAGCCAGCAATTGATAGAAGATGTGAAAGGTCCGTTCCTCTTCTTCGTGGCTGACGACGCGGCTCTTTTCCAGCAGATACACTTCACATTTGGATCCTGCCAAGACGCAACTCGGTAATTGCTTTCCACATCGCGCGGCAACTTCTGGATCTTCTCCGTGAAACTGAAGGTTGATGTACTTCCCGAAACGACTGGAGTTGTCGTTACGCAGAGTTTTGGCGTTTCCAAAAGCCTCCAAAAGTGGATTGGAATCTAGAACACGTTGGACAATCACCGATGTTGAATGTGGCACTTCGTCCACAACTGCGTCGTCGTTCTTTCCGCTGGTTGTTGCTTTTTTGCGCCGGATTACGCTTTGGCCACTGGCTAGGCCTTGTGCTTCTCTTTGGACACTGGCAAGATCGTTCATTAGAATTTTGACTGTCTCTGTTTTACCAGCCCCACTTTCACCGGATACCAAGATGGATTGGTTCTCTCCATCAACTGCCAAGCCTCGATATGCCAAAGAGGATGCCTCGTATACGTGTGGTTCAATTTTAGAGCGCGGGTCTGCGCCATCATTTTGTCTGTAGGAATTTTCGAAGACCAAAGCGTTGGCATACAAATGTCGCCTTTCTTCCGAATACAATTCCAAGAGCCACTTGTAAGGATTCACCGCAATGACAATATCTCCCGTTCGTGTGTAAGGTTTGCTCTCGACGTGTCGTGATTTGAGATTGTACATGATTGCGGCCTACACAAGAAGAACACAAGAATAGATGATTAAATTTTTACTGAGATTTTGAACAGCAACTTCCAATGCAATAGTAATGAAAAAGTTCGAATCGTAACATACCTCATGCAGAAATGAAAGATCGACCATGTCCTCGACGGGTTTCAAATTGCCATGCTCGTCGACATTGGCCAGCGGCAAGGCTTGATTAGGATAGTCTTTCAAATTGATGACCTCTTTGCGAAATCGTTTGGCCTTGCGCCCTCCGTCCGATTGGATGCTTCGTTCGTCCTTGTACTCGGGAATTACCACGTGTGCCTTCGGTGCTGCTTCATTGTCGCCTTCTTGTTCAATTTTCTCCACACGTGCAGGAATCCACGCGTAAGCGTCATCGCGAATGTACACATGGTTCGTCGTATTCAAATGGTTCAATTCCGCTTCTCTCATCTTCCGTCCAGGGCTCATGCTGTTGCTATCTGCTATCTCGGCGGGGGCAGGCTCGGACGTGGTGGTGGACACAGGCTCCTCGGTGGAGACAGGTTCGGAGGTGACGGCGGGCTCCTCCATATTGTTGATTGATTCTGTAGAACAGTAATGGAATGAATTATTATAAATGTCACTCTCTCTTTCTCTCTGTGTGTTTTTATCCTTGGTTTCTATCCTTGTTTGTGTGTGGAAAGCTGTTGCTCACTCTAGACAATTTCTTCTTCAAACACTTTATCTGCTACTACAGAGACTTGGAAGATCAACGAACTCGAACCAGTCTGAGCCTTACGGAGGAAAAGCTGCTTTTGAAAAAGATTAGCGCCGCGGAAAAAGACAAACGTCAACTACAAGAATGTTTGGATTTTGACAAAAAAGTCAACACCAAGAAGGTATGTTAACAAATTGCTAGTTGTATTATCATCTACTGTTATGTTCGACAGGCGCTGTAAAGTGAATCGTGGTATCTAACGAAAAATATATTATACACACATACAACACACACACACAATGACACAGTCTCAAGTCCAAGAAATGCGCAATGCCATCAAGCCCATGACCGAACAAATCATCACCATCGAAAAGGCCGTGTCCCGTGCCAAATTGGCCAAGAAATTGGGTTGCAACGTCGAAGACTTGCAAAAGGAAGAAATGGAATGCCCAGCCGACAAAATTAGCAAGGTGATTGGCAAAAAGGGAGCCACGGTCAAACGCATTGAAGAAACCGCCAGTGTCTCGCTCGATATTGATGCCGACAAGCATATCATTGTCATTAATGGTGGGAGTCCCGCTGCCTTTGCTGCCGCCAAGGAGGAAATTACCAAAATTATCATGACCAAGGAAGAAGATGTCGATGTTCCTTCCTCCCTCATTTTGTATCTTGCGACCAATAAAAACATTACCGTCTTGGAGGAGTTAAAAGCGGCGCATCGCGAGGTGCATTTCGATGTGACCAGGACCAATAAAAAAATTCCCATGCGAGGACTGGCCGAGGATATTGCCAAGGTCAAGCAGAGTCTCATAAGTCTCAATGTCGTTCAGCAGGAACGCGAACTCACATCCGCCGAAGCCATGCTGGTCATTGGCAAAAAGGGTGCCACCATTGATCGCATCACGGCGCAGTACAAGGCGGCCATTGACGTGGAGAAAAAGGGAGACGACAAATCATTGGCCATTGTGGCAGGGCCCGCGGCAGAGGTCATTGCGGCCATGAAAGAAATCGAGGACTTATTGGACGCCAACAAGGAAGTCAGCAAGTCCATTCCTTGTGGCAAAGCCATTCGAGAAGCTCTCCTCAATGGCGGTGGAGCCCGCATCAAAGAATTGCAAAAGAAAATCAACGAGTCCACCAAGGCTCTTAATGCCGGTACGGTCAGTCTCAAATTCGACAAAGTGAGTGGTGACACGTCGCACATCGAAATTCATTGCAAAAATAGTGCCATTGGAACGGCCGTCGCCATGGTGGGAGACGCCATTCGTGAGATTGACTCGTCGACAGTGCGCATTGTTGCGGACAAGCACGTGCTTCCCCAAATTATTGGCAAGGGGGGAGAAAATATCAAGAAAATGAAGGACGGAAAAAATATCAATATCGAAGTTGACAAGAAATCGGGAGAGATTTCCATCAACGGGGTGGACCAAGCAGAGGTCGCCGAAGTGGAAAGACAGGTGTTGGCCATCATTGCCGAGAATAAAGTGCACAAGATCCCAGTGGATCCCGCTCAAGTCGAACACCAGTACCGTGAATTGGTGCGGTCCAAGACCAGGCACGAGATTACCGAATTGTCTATACGTCTTGACCTCGACAAGGAAGAGTCTATTATTTTGCTCCGTGGAACCAACGAAGGTGTTATGAAAGCGGCAGAGATGGTCAAGGAGTTCCTTGACACAAACTACATTGAAGCCGTGGAAATCACAGACTCCGACCGAGACGCTTTGCTTTCTGGCGGCAAAAGCAGCAAGATTGTTAACCTCGCCAAGGAACTAGAGGTTCACCTTTCAGTGGACAAGGCCACCTCATCCATTCAAGTCAAGGGAACGGCCGAGAAGGTCAAGGCTGCTGTCAAGCACATCAATGCCTACCTTTTCGGTGGCGAAGGAAACATTTGCACCAAGCTAGCCGTCGCCGACGAAGCTCTAGGAATTGTCATTGGCAAAGGAGGCAAAAACAGGAAAGCGATGGAAACCAAGTACGCGGGTGTTTCCATTTATATTCACCGCTCCAAAGACGCAATTACGATCCGCGGCCCAGAAGAACCCGCCACCAACTGTCGTAACGAGATTCTCAAAATGATTGCTTCCGCAAGAATTACGCAGAGTGTTTCTGTCACGGAGGAGCAAATGGCAGGCCTGAACAAATCGAACAAAATCCGCCAAATGACGCAGCATATCCCAGTGCAGTGCACGACGGAAGGCACCACGGTCAAAGTGCGAGGAATTTCCAACGATGTGAAGGACGCTGTTGCTTTGCTGAACGAACACTTGACAGGTGTTTACGAAAGCACGTTGGAGCTTGGCACATCACAGTTTGCAAAAATAAAGGCAGCAAGCCGCGACGAATCTCACTTTGCAAGAATGAAAGATTCCACCGGTGCGGAGCTCAGCCTAGATAACTCGAAAAATGCAGTCGTCATCCGCGGCAAGAAGAACAACGTGAAGAAGTGCAAGTTCCAAGTGTTAGACTTTCTTGCGTTCCTTGTACCTGGTGAATTCGACAAGGTCAAGCTTCCCAAGGCTTTGCATGCCACAGTTGGACAAGCGGCTACACTTATCGATGCGGCAGCGACAACCGGGGCATCCATTGCTCTGGACCGTGATCTAAGCATGATTCTGATCCAATCGTCGGAGCAAGGCCGTGTAGCTGATGCCATGAAAGTAGTCCAGGCCAAGGTCTCAGACGCTCAAAAGTTGATGTATGTTTTCGAATTTGATACTACGGATGCTTGGGTCATTCCCATTCTCATCGGCAAAGGCGGAGACAACGTCAACTCGATCCGGAAAAAGTCAGGTTGCAATGTTGAAATATCGAAGGAAGAGCGAACCGTTGTCGTCTCCGGAATTACGGAAGAGTCTGTCGCCAAGGCAAAGGAAGCCATCCAGGCCAGTATTGACAAGGCGAAGAAAGAGACCGCCTTCATCGATGTACCGGCCGATGCCATGCCAAAGTTCGTTGGCAAGGGTGGCGCGCACATTGATTCCCTACGAAAAAAGTTCGAGGTTGAAATTGAAACCATGAAGAAGGGTTCTTCCAAGGTGAAAATCACTGGCGAGGAGACAAAAGTCCTGGAAGCGAAGGAGGACATTGAAAAATGGGTCGCGGAATGGTCAAAGCCAGTAGAAAGCAAGCACGTCCAGATCCAACGGCATCACATCTCCGCAATTATTGGCAAGAATGGAGCCAACATCCAGGCATTGCAAGAGGAATTTGGCTGCAAGATTGACCTCGACCGAGAGAACTTGAAAGTTAGCTTTCGCGGGGATCCGGCTAAACAAGAGCTGGCTCTTCGAAAAATCGAAGAAATCATGGCTGAAATCCCCAGTACTCCGGAACGGGCCAGCCAGCCCAAGTCCGAAGAGGAGCCTGAGCAAAACAGCAGCTCTCCATCTGCTGAGCCAACCAAAAAAGAAGAAAACGGCGACAAGAGCAAGGGCGAGAAGGCCATCTCCATAGATGCCGAAGAAAAGAAAGATCGTACTACAGAGTTTCCTCAGCTTCCCATTGGAGTCGCGCCATCGAAAGGCAAGAAGCGACGCAAGCGCAAGCCTCAAGGAGCCGGCGGAAAGATGGGCAGTCCGGCAAAGTCCATGGGTTCTCCGTCCTGGGAAGAATCTTCTGTCAGCGATGAAGACGAAAAAATCGTGGCTCGGGACCCGGCAGTCGATGATTCCTTGACCGCCCATGTCGGCGCTTAAAAAGGAAACTACAGGAGACCTTTGGCGGCAGTTCTAGTACTCTAGTAGATTATTTTAGTGTTCATGTATAATTTCCAACAAACGTGTAAGCACGTAAACAGAATAATAAAAGAAATATGATAGAAACAAAACTGAAGAATCAACGAAGCAGATACCGAGCGAGACCTACTAGCTAGTAGCGCATGAGGACATGTCCTCTCACTCTTTCTACTGCACGTGCAATGACAAACAAGGCACATCCCATCAAGGAACGACACATGACAAAGTGGACACAGATGGCTTTCAGTAAAGTTGGAATCGTAACCTGCAAACGATTCCGGAATGGACTAACCAAAAGTATGCAGCTAAAACTAAAATTGAATTATTTATTATCACCAACCTAATGTTGTGCCATCTACATCTCGTTTTTTCCCCCAACAAAGTCCAAAATAAGGGACATCCCTTTTACTTTGCGCGAATGAAGATCCGGTGGCTGAATCGCAAGTAATTGCGTTCGCCAGACGAATCTTCAAGCAATTCACCGAGCATTCCCTTGTTGGGCCCTTCCATGACGATAAACCACCCTTCGCCTGTGGTTTCCAACTTGGCGGGGGCAGGTGCCACTCCTGGCTTGGTCAGTAGTTCTATGGATCTTTGAGTGAGAAAATAGTTGTCACCATCCTTCGTGATCTGAAAGTCTTGCCAATTGCCCTTGTAAAGGCCCACAAAGGGATCCAGCACTGCCGGATCAACACCGGCTGCAACCGCGGTCGTTGGCTCAAGCTTGGTGAAGGCTTTTATCATTTCGTTGGCAACATGTTCGTAGACCTCGACCCCGCGATCGCTGTTGCACATCATGACGATACCAAAGTTGTGTTCTGGGATCACTTGCATAAAAGCGCGGTAGCCAACATAAGTCCCGGGGTGAGAAGCGCTCGTGACCCCGCCGGGGTATTTGCGGACGAACCAAGTCACTCCTTGGAACTCGCCGGTTGGAGCCTCAACTGCCGGGGCGTAGGCAAAGTCCCGTGATTCCTTCGAGATCAGTGTGTTGCCAGACTTGTCCTTCCCGTCGAGCTGAAAGCGGGCCCACTTCAACATGTCATGAACATGCGACACGAGTCCGCCGGCGCACCCGGCCGTCGGGGGGAACGGTGTGAAGATCGGCTTGAGTTCAGCAATCTTTTCTTCGGCATAGATCGGTGGATGGCCCCAGGCATAATTGCTGCCAGGAGGAGGAGGGGTGGTGCCGTAGTCGAAGGTTGTTGAATCCATGCCGAGCGGGGAGATAAAGCGCTCTTCGATGAGAGTCTCGTATGGTTTTCCACCGGTGACCGACAGCACATGGCCAGCGAAGGCAAGACTGGTGTTGTTGTACATCCAGGTCTGACCGAAGGGAACGATCTGGGGGAGGTAGCACGCTTGGAGCATGCACTTCTCGGAGTTCGATCCACCTGGGGGGACGGGCAAGAAACAGTGGTCACCGCTCCAACCGGCGTGATGGTGAAACAAGTCGATCACCTTTGCTTTGGAAGTCGCCTCAGGATCGTTGACTTTGAACCACGGCAGGAGGTCCACCATGCGTGCGTTCAGATCCAGATCGCCCTGTTCGGACATCTGCACGGCCAGCATAGCGCAGAAGGTCTTCGAGACGGAGCAGATATGAAAGAGAGTGTCCGATTTGACTGGTTCTTTGGTGTCGACGTTCGTGACACCGATCCCGGTAGTATAGGAGTTGTCTCCGTGGATGACGCCGATAACAAGTCCAGGTACCCATCTTTTTGCCATGAAATCGGTAGCTTCGGCAACGACCGCATCGAAGGCCGCTTGGCCATCCTCCTTGGACATGGGCATTGGAGCGTTGGAGGGTTGATGTACTAGTAGGAACTGTGGGATATATGGTGCTTGCAGGGGAGCCTTGCAATTTGTCCAATTTTGTGGGCTTCGTTGTTGTCCATGTGAAATGCATGCTGCGATCTTTTCAAAGTTCTTACATATTCCCCTGTTATTGCACCAGTACGCTAGCTAGTAGCTACTGTAGCTAGCTACAGTAGCTAGTACGGTAGCCTACTAGATTGCCAAATGCACGGTACGACACCGGTACCTTGTACGTACCTGGTACCGTACCTGGTACCGACAGCGGTGACGTCGCATTCTTCGTACATAGTACAGC
>ENA-ORBV01016875-ORBV01016875.1-microbial-mat-metagenome-genome-assembly--contig:-NODE-16875-length-10530-cov-4.469530_pt1 | contig 10530 bp, 9 predicted proteins | sample MGYA00237777_ERZ505514 | MGnify/ENA primary metagenome ERZ505514 (study PRJEB26160, sample SAMN06269048) | microbial mat metagenome | isolation source: Oligotrophic lake microbial mat | place...
GTGTATAAGAGACAGACCAACCCCCGCCGCAAGCGGCGCGCATAAGAAGAGACTCGGCTTCGCCGATCTGTGAAGAATGGAAAGGTGCGACTTGGATTCCTCGCTCTTCGAGCAAGGAGATCCGCGATCGCTCCTTTCAGCGAACTTGCACGATTCCCCCGCCCTCGCAGGCTGGGAGATCTTAGCCTGACGCATCGTGGCGTTGGCCAGGTTCGTGACGTAGCGGTCCAGCAGGGGCGGAAGGTCGTCGCCATCCTCCCACCGCATGGTGCTCGTGAAGCCGCTGGTGGTGATCACCATGCGATGCGCCATGCCGTCGGCCACCTGCCCGCTGGCACGATACTGCGCCGGAAGGTCGAGGAAGGCGCGCTCCCGCGCGTCGGCGAAGAGCGCGTCCCGCGTGGCGGCTGGCACTGTTCCTTCCTCGATGTGGGTGTTGCTCCGGCACGCGCCGCCGGCGGCGGGGAGGGAGCTGGTGGTGCGAGTCCACCGCGAGGTCGTGCTGTCGAGCTCCACCGTGACGCGCAGCGTCGCGATTCCCCCGGTGGACTCGCGCACGAGGCGCCCTCGGTCGCCACCACGCCTTCGGTAACGGCGGTGCCGCATGCGGCGACGGCGAGCGCGGCGGCGGAAAAGGATTGCAACCGACGGAAGGTCGGCATGCAGGTCGTGGTCGCTGAGAAGGTGATCGAGCTCTTGCCGATACAGACCCATTGCTCCCCGGGTCATCCCGACATCGGCGTTCCCGGGTCTTCCCTGCTCAGCGTCCCTGCAGGTGCAACGATGCCAGGCGACCGAAGATGCCGCCCATCACCGCGCCCATCGTGGCGCTCCACTGGTTGGAGGCAATGAGGATGGCGAAGTCGCGACCCGGCGAGACGCCGACGAGCGCGTAGTGACGCACGTTGGTGCCATCATGGAAGAGCGCGCGCCCCCCTGCCCAGGCGCGGTCCGCGATGACCATGCCGTAGCCATATCCGCCGCCGGCCGGAAAGCCGACGAATGGCGCGGCCGTGAGCGACCGCCACTGTGTGGCGGACAGCACCGGAGTGTCGCGCCCCTGCTCGGCGGTGAGGAGCGCGGCGATGAACTTGCCCCAGTCGTCGAGCGACATGTGGGCGCGCCCCGCCGGGCCGTATTCGACCGGGTTGTCGGCGCCCGGCGTCTCCGGGAAGTACACCACGCGCCCGCCGGTGGCGGTGACGGTGTGCCCGAGCGGCTCGTCCACGGCGCCCGGCGTACCGGCGGCGCCGAATCCGGCCGTCGTCATGCCTAACGGGCGCCAGACGACATCGGCCAGCACCGCCTCGAACGGCCGGTTCATTGCCCGCTCGATAATCGCCCCGGCGATCATGTAGTGCACGTTGCCGTACTCGTAGCTCCCGAAGGTGGCAGCGGGGGGCTGCTGCACCGCCCACTGCACGGCGGCGGCGCGCGCCTCGCTCGGCGACGCGATCCCCGTGGAGTGGTCGCGCGGGAAGCCTGCCGTGTGCGACAGGAGCTCACGGAGCGTGACGCGCCGGTACTCCGCACGCATCGTCGCCGCCAGCTCGGGAAAGTGCTCGGGGAGCGTCGTCTCCCACCGGAGCCGCCCGTCGGCGACCAGGCGCGCCACGAGTACCGACGTCTGGTGCTTCAGCGCCGAGCCGAGGTGCCAGCGATCGGTGCGCGCCACGCCGATGGAGGTGCCGTACCGGCGCACACCGACAGTTTGCAGCTGCTGCACCCCCGCGCTCGTCACGATGGCCGCCCCGAGCGCCGGGAGGTCGTTCACCGCGCGGATCGAGTCCAGGATCACGGCCAGCGCCGGACGCTCCGGGAGTGGCGTGCGGGGCCCGGCCGCCGCCCCGCCGTCGCCGCAGGCGGCGACGGCGAGCAGCGCGATCGACGTCGCGAACCGCGCGAGCGAACGATCGCTGCGGAGGTGGAGGGGCGCGCCGATGCGCGTGGTCGTCAGCGCCCGCCCGACGGCGGACGTCCTCCGCGCGGGGCGGCTCCACCGCGCCGCGACTGTCCACCGCGCGATGGCCCCTGCGACGATCCCTGGCCCGATCCCCGTGACGGGCCACGCGACGCCCCGCGTGTGGGGCCACTGCGCGCGCCACGTTCCGATCCTGGCTCCTCGCGCCGCTGCTGGCGGGCACGCTCGCCGGACTCCATGCTCGCCTTGCGTTCCACCTTCGCCTTGGCGTTCGCGCGTTCCTGCGCCTTCTGCGCGCGCCAGATCGCTGCCCGCGCCGCCTGCTCGAGGCTCGCGCTCGGGCGCGCCGTGTAGTCGAAGTCGGGGAGCGTCACGCGCGGGAGGCGCTTCGCGAGCTCCTTCTCGATGTCGCGCAGCTCGCCCTCTTCTTCCGGCGAGACGAAGGTGAAGGCGTCGCCGGTCGCCGACGCGCGTCCGGTGCGCTCCACGCGATGGATGTAGTCCTCCGACGCCAGCGGGACGTCGAAGTTCACCACGTGGCCGAGCTCCTCGACGTCGATGCCGCGCGCGGCGATGTCGGTAGCGACGAGGACGCGGTACTTCCCGCTCTTGAACCCGGCGAGCGCTTCCGTGCGCTGGGGCTGCGAGCGGTTGCCGTGGATCCGCTCGGCCACGATCTCGTGCTTGGCGAGGAACTTCTGCAGCCGGTCGGCGCGATGCTTGGCGCGCGTGAAGACGAGCACATCCTGCATCTGCCCGCGGCGCAGGAGCTCGAGCAGGAGGTTCGACTTGAGGTCCTGCGCGACCGGATACACCGCGTGCGTGATGCCGACGGCTGGCGTCGCCTTGCGCTCGAGATTGATCGTCGCGGGCGACTTCATCATCTCGCGCGCAAGCTCGGCGATCGGCCCCGGCACCGTGACGCTGAAGAACAGCGTCTGGCGCTTGGCGGGGATGTGGCGAAGGACACGCCGGATGTCGGGAAGGAATCCCATGTCGAGCATCCGGTCCGCCTCGTCGAGGACGAGGAACTCCAGGCCGTCGAGCTTCGCGTACGGCTGCTTGAAATGATCGAAGAGGCGTCCCGACGTGGCGATCAGGACGTCGCAACCGCTGCGGAAGGCATGCTCCTGCGGTCCCATGCCGACGCCGCCGAACACCGCCGCGGCCGTGACCGGCGTGTGCACCGAGAGATCGTTGAGCTCCTCGAGGATCTGCGCCGCCAGCTCGCGCGTGGGCGTGAGCACCAGCGCCCGCGTCTTGCCGCGCGGGCTGTCGATGAGCTTGTGGAGGATCGGGAGCAAAAAGGCAGCGGTCGTTCCGCTCCCCGTGCTCGCGCACGCCAAGATGTCCTTCCCTTCCAGGGCTGGGGGGATGGAATCGCTCTGGATCGGGGTCGGCTTGGTGAAGCCGAGTTCCTTGAGACCCTTGAGCAGACTGGGGTGCAACGCGAGGGAGTTGAACGACACGCGAGAGTTGGGCGAATGGGGGTGCGCGCCCGGTCCCTCCGCGGCGCCCTGAAAGCTCGCCCCCTGCGGCTGGATATGCTACGGACCGGGGCGGGAAGGGGGCGCGCGGCCGGCTGAAGACGCCGCCGCCGCACGCGCCATTGGGTAGGGCGTGAGACTCGTTAGGTGTCGCAGGGGCGGCATGCCGAGGGAGTCCACTCGGGAGGAGTGGCGCGACCCAGTGCCGTGCTATCGCGTCACGGTGGCACCGGTCGCGCCGGAATGGCGCTTGCGGGTCGTCGGCACGGGGGGAGGCTGCGCGGTGCAGACCCCTCCACAGGCATTTCTGTCCACCCTTCTCGTACCGATGAATCCATCACAAGCCGAGACGCTCGCGATGGTAGTGGACACAGTGGCTGGACACGACGCTCCTCGCGCCCGTACCGCACCGGCAGGTCGTGCTCACCATCCCGAAGCGGCTGCGCGCCTACTGCTTGTATCGGCGCCGTCTGCTCGGCGAGATCGCGCGCGTCGCCGCCCGCATCGTCACGGCGGCCATCCGCACGCTGAGGGGTGAGCGGGACCTTGCGGTCGGCATCGTCGCGTGTCTGCAGACGCACGGCGCGCGCGCGAACTGGCATCCGCACCTGCAACCGCGCCAAGACCCGTCGGCGCCCGGAGATCCCGCCGTCGCCGGGGTCCAGACGCCCTCGACGCGCACGCCGGCACGACATACTTCCCACACCCCGATTGAAATTCCTTCTGTGAAGCGACTCTCCCCGTCAAGCCCAGAGTTGTAGTTTCTCCGCTTGCCGTGCACGTCGGATCGGTTGTCCGTGCGTTCCTCGAGGTGCTGCTCAGCCTTCTGTTCGCGCTCGTACGTGGGACGCGATTGGTCCAGAGCACCCCGGTCCCGACGGCAAGCCCGAGCCACTTGTGCGCGCTGGCGCCGTAGAAGTCGCAGTCTAGCCCCTGCACCGGATCCTCGAGCAGGCCGAGTGACTGCGCGCCGTCGACGACCGTGAACGCGCCCACCCGGCGCGCGGCGGCGGCGAGGCGCGGCATCGGCAGGAGCGTCCGCGGGCCGATGGCCGCCTCGTACACCTGCGCCAAGGCGTCGAGCGAGGTGGCGGGCACCGGCAGCTCCACCATGCGCAGCACGATCCCATCGCGGGCCCGGCGCTGCTCCAACGCGTCGAGCATCGCGTAGTAGTCGTGCGGCGAGCACACCACCTCGTCCCCCGCCTTCAGTGGGAGGCCGAGCAGCACGGTGTTTAGCGCCTCGGTGGCGTTGCGCACGAGCGCGATCTCGGCCGGCGGCACGCCCATCGCGACGGCCAGCTCGCGCCGCACGCTGATGTTCGACACCTGCTCCCACATCCCCGGCAGGTGCTCGGCGGGGAGCCCCTCGAGCGTGCGGGCGCCGCGCGTCAGCGTGTCGAGTACCGAGACGGGCGTCGGGCTGGTCCACCCGTGGTCGAGATTGAGCACAGTGGGGTCGAGCGCGTAGCCGCGGCGCACGCGCGCCCAGAAGGTCTCGTCCTCGGCCAGACGTGCCGGAGTCGCGTCGTGGCCCAGGCGCGAGAGATCGGCGGCGACGTCGTCGCGCGCGGCGAGCAGCGCGGCCGGGGAGAGGGCGAGCGCACCGGCGGCGCCGGCGGCAGTGCGGAGGAAGTCGCGGCGGTCGGGCATCGTGGCGGCGGGCTCGGGATGTGGCGGGTGGACCGCACTGGGTGATCGTGGTGCCGGGCGATCTGCTTCACCGAGAGCCGGAGGAAGCGCGCCGCGTTGTCGTGGAAGATCCCGCGCCGCTGCGCGGACGTGAGGTACATCGCCTGCTCGATCCCGCGCACTGCGGCGTCGATCAGCCCCGGCCAGACCAAGTCGTCGGAGCCGAACATCACGCGGGGCCGGCGTAGCCCGCGTCGCCGATTCCACGGAGGAAGCGGTGGAACACCGGTCGGGGCTCGACGTTGTTGGCCATGCTCAGCTCCACGTAAACCTGCGGGTGCGAGAACAGGAGCGCCAGCAGGTCCGCGAGCGCGAAGTACGGCTCCACGCGCGGGTCGTCGGCGCGTCGGGATCCTCGAAGAGGGGCGTTCGCTGGTCCTGTCGCGGCATGCGAGCCACCGGGGGCGCAGAGCTGGAGGCCGGTGGATCCGTAGTGTGGCTGTGTCGGCGTCACAGGGGCGAGAAGGGTGGCGCGGCGGCGGCGGCGCGCGGTGGCGGAAGCGCGGCGATGCGGCACGCGCGCGGGCGCGGGCGCTCATGGCGCAGGGGCTCGCGCTCCTAGGCGCGACACAGCTCGGACTTCAGTCGGCGTCGTGTGCGGCGGCTCGGTTGCACCGCGCGGCCGCTACTCGACGAATGGCGGTGTCTCCTGCGTCGCCCGCTCGACGCCCTGCTCCCGGTGCTCACCGATCCCATGCCATGGGCGCGCCAACTGCGCCACGTCACGCCGTTCACGGGCGTGCTGTCCGCCGCCGAGCGTGCGCAAGTGTATCGGGAGTTCGCGCGGCACGATCGGGCCTTGCGTGCATCGCAGTCGGCCACGGCGAAGCGTGTGTCGTGACTCGCGAACAGTTCGAGCACGCGATCCGCGCCGCCGGCGCGGTGGTCTGCGTCTCGGAGTTGCTCGTGATCGGCAGCCAGGCCGTGCACGGCAGCATGACCGGCCCATTGCCGATCGAAGCAGCGCGATCGGTGGAAGTCGATGTGGCGGTGCGCGGTGACTCGAGCTCCACGATCTCTAAATCTCGAAGGCAGTGGCCGGTCGCGAGAAGGATCGTGAGTTTTGTCGTGCTTTGCTGCAGCGCGGTGCGGTCATGACCGACGTGCTGGAGTCGCGGCTGGACACGATTCCGGCACTCGACGCGCGGGCCCGCGGCGCTGTCCGCGAATGGATCGCATCGTGAGCGACGGGCTTCGCACGAAAAGGTGATTCAGCCTTGGCGACGGCATCCGTTTCGAGCGTGAATTCGGCTGGTAGCGGTCTGTCACGTTTTCGTGGCGCCTGGCGGGATCAGCGCCCACGTCGCGTGCAATCGTAGCGGCAAATCCTCGTGCTGCGATGCAGCCTCGAGTAGCGGGACGTCCTCACCGATGCCGTCGTGCTGTCGGCGCCGATCCGCATCGCGCCGTAGCACGCCGGGCAGACGAGCCGGTCCCTACGCTTGCCCTGCACATCGGCGTCCTCGAAGGCATCCGCAACACGAGCTCAAAAAGAACCACGGCCTGCATCGCATGGCCTCTGGCTGGCAGGACGACTGTGCTTCTGCCTCATGATCCGCGCGCTATTGCCCGGAATTGCGCGATGACCCACATTCGCGGCAGATCTGGAGGTCGTGCGTGCGACGCTCTTCCATGACGAAGCAAGAAGAATTCCGCACCAGATCGTCCGCCTCGAACCCGCCACGGCTGCGCGGCCGTGGCGGGTTGATCCTGGTGCTCTGCGCGCTGCTGCCGCCGATGGAGCATGCAGCGGCGGAGCCGGCGCGCACGTCGCACGTTGTCGTCGACCGCCATGTGGTGCTGCTGCCCGAGCGGAACGTGGAGCTCACGATCACCGCCGCACCGGCGCAGTTGTCGCTGGTGCCGGGCACCACGAGTGCCGTGCTGGCGTACAACGGCCAGGTGCCTGGGCCGACGCTCGAGTTCCGTGAAGGCGACCACGTGGTGGTGCACTTCCGGAATCGCCTCGACTAGCCCACGTCCATCCACTGGCACGGATTGCGCCTGCCCTTCTCGCCCGACGGGAGTCCCTTCCATCCCGTGCCACGAGGTGGCGACACCGACTACGTGTTCACCATTCCGCAGGGTGCAGCGGGCACGTACTGGTATCATCCGCATCCGCATCATCTCACCACGCAGCAGGTGGTGAGGGGATTGTACGGCGCGATCATCGTGCGCGCGGCCGACGATCCGCTGCCGGCATCGCTCGTCGAGCGCGTGCTGCTGCTGTCGGACAACCGGTTTACGGCCGACGGGGCGATCGACCTGCCCGATCCTGATTCGGACGCCGGCAACATCGATGCGGAGAATGGTCGCGAGGGCGATCGCATCTTCGTCAGTGGTGCGATTGCCCCGACGCTGTCGATCCGGAGTGGCGAAACGCAGCGCTGGCGGGTGATCAACGCATCGGCGGCGCGCATCTATCGGCTGTCGCTCACGGGTCACCGCTTTCTCCACGTGGGCTCCGATGGCGGCTTGTTCGAGCGTCCGGTGGAGCGCGCGGAGATCACGCTGGGCGTGGGCGAGCGTGCCGAGCTGCTGGTACGGGGCACGGGTGCTCCCGGAGCCACCGTCGCATTGCAGTCGCTGCCATACGACCGCTACATCCCGCAGACACGGCCGGCCGACTGGAGCGCGCCGCGTCACGTCCTGACGCTGCAGTATGAGCGCGCGGCACCGGTGCCGTTAATGGCGATTCCGGACCGGCTGCGGCCTCTGACCGTGCTCGACACCCTGCGAGCGACGGCCACACACACGATGGTCCTGACGCAGCATCTCATCAATGGGCGCGCCATGGACATGAATCGCATTGACGTCACCGCCCGCGTAGGCGCGACGGAGATCTGGGAAGTGGTGAATCTCGTGGGGATGGACCACCCATTCCACCTGCATGGATTCCAATTCCAGGTCATTGACCGGAACGGCGTTCCGGAACCGTTTCGGAGCTGGAAGGATGTGGTGAACGTGCCTCGGCATGAGTGGGCGCGCTTCATCGTGCAGTACGACGACCATCCGGGAAAGTGGATGTTCCATTGCCACATCCTCGATCATGAAGACCACGGCATGATGGGTGTCCTCGAAGTCAAACCCTGAACAGCACGGAGCGCGTGATGACACAACGACAGCGGATTCGCAGTCTGCAGGCGGTGGTGACAGTGGCGCTGCTGGCGGCGGGGTGGACGGTGAGCACGGCGTTCGGAGCGCGCACGGCGGAAGGGGCGGATGCGGTGGTGAAGGCGCGCGGCTCGATGGTGGGCGTGACGGTGGGCGCGACTGACGCCTCGCATGCGCCGACCCGTGGCGCAGCCGACCTTCGCGAGCAGGTGTTGCGCGGTCGCGTGCTGACGATCAACCATGGATGCGGCGATTGCCATGCGCTGGGGCCGGACCCCACGCGTGACGGCTACCTCGCCGGCATGACCACGCCGCTGCAGGAGTTTCCCATAGGCCCCTGCGGGAACACACCGGAGACGAAGATGTGTTTTCGGACGCGATCCCGGAACCTCACACCTGACAATGCCACTGGCCTCGGCCACTTCAGCGACCGGCAGCTCTTCAATGCCCTGCGGTTCGGGCTCCGGCCCGGGGAAACGCCGGACGTCGAGATCACGTCGAGTACGCCCGGCGTCGGCAACTTTCCTTCGAGGCCCAAGTACCTCGCGCCACCCATGCCGTGGCCGGCATTCCGGCACATGAGTGATCAGGAACTGTTGGATATCATTGCGTATCTCCGCAATGGCGTGAAACCGGTGTCCAACAAGGTGCCGGACAGCGAAGGCCCGCCGGATTTCTGGGCCAGTGAGTACACCGTGGCCAAGATCGGCGCGTATCCGTTGGCGCCGTTCCCGACGGCGAAGGAGCGGGACCCGGGCAAGTAGTTTGGGTGACGAGGACGCCGCGGGGTCACGCGGCGTTTCGCGTTTCCGGCTTCGCGATGCCTGCTGCCGACGCTCGCGGCGCATGTCGTCGCGAGCGAGCACGTCGACACTGCGGCGCACGTCGTCGACTGTGCCCTCTGTATGTTGGACCCTCGCAGGCTGGTCGAATTCACCATCGATTTTCGCTCGGCCTCCACTGCTTCTGTACAATTTCGTTTCAGCGCTGACAGCGGAGAATCTGACAACGCTGCGTGGCACCTCCGTTCACCTCTCCTCCGTGTCGAGATGCCCTGCAGTCGTCGCGGCGCCTCTGCACATGGTCGATCTGCGAGGCGCGCGCCCGACGACCGCGAGTCTGCACTTCAGCGCTGTGCGCTACGCGCTCGGGTGGTCTCGAACAGGTCGGCGCTGCCAGCACGGGTCGAGTGGAAGATGAGCGTGGTCCCGTCCCAGGAAACCGACGAGCGCCCCTCCACCGCCGGGCTGTTCACGCGCGGCCCCGGATTGACCGGCGTCATCCACGGCGGCGTACGTGCTCGGACTCGCGCGGCGCCATACCGAGGCGGAGGCGCAGCTCCGCGCCCTCATCGCGATGGACTCCACCCGCGCACGCCAGCATTTCCTGCTCGGCTGGGTGCTGACGCACACGGGCCGGTACCCGGAAGCGGAGAGGGAACTCCGGACGGCGGCTCATCTCGCCCCCGCGAGCGGCTCGGGGGCGATGCCGATGCTCGGCTACGCACTCGCGCGTGCCGGGCGACGCGATGAGGCGATGCAGCCGCGCGATTCCGTGGAGGCCCGGCCTGCGAGTGTGCGCCGTGTCACCGTACTTCGCGGTCGCGTACTTCGCGGTCGCGTACTTCGCGGTCGCGTACTTCGCGGTCGCGTACTTCGCGGCTGTCGGCGACCGCGACCGCGCCTTCGGCATTCTCTCCGAGCTCGGGCGCCGACGTGAGAGCTGCCTGCGCGACCTGGCCGTCGATCCGACGATGGACGCATTGCGCGGTGATCCGCGGTTTCACGACGCGCTACGGGCCGTCGCGCTGGACTGAGGCGCACGTGGCGCAGTGTGCCAACGTGCTGCGCATCGAGATGGCAGCACACGGCGTCGACGTGGGTAGTGCCCACATGACATGGATCGACACCGACTTAAGGCGCGTTGCGCAGCAGGACCTTCCAGGCTTCCGGCGAACATCGTCCAGATTGCCCGGAGCGTTCGGCGAGGTCACGTCGCTGGAGCGCAGCGTCAGCGCAGCGTCAGCGCAGCGTCAGCTGCTCAACAACTTCGCCTTCATGATGCGCCTCATGCGCGCCACGACGGCATCGATGAGGAGCGAAGCAGATGCCGAGATGCAGGCGGCCGGTCGATCATTCGGCAAGAACGGTGTGGGGATGGGGGAGGGCAGTATCTGCGCCGCCCGGAACGGCCGCGCGGTGGTGCTCCCGCCTTCTCCACCGCCGCACTCTCGGTCTTCGCCTCAGCGAGCAGGCGTCGCTGCTGACCCATGGGTGCCGACATGCTCCCATACCGCGCCCCGACGCGTTGAACGCC
>ENA-ORBV01016877-ORBV01016877.1-microbial-mat-metagenome-genome-assembly--contig:-NODE-16877-length-10529-cov-5.759281_pt1 | contig 10529 bp, 13 predicted proteins | sample MGYA00237777_ERZ505514 | MGnify/ENA primary metagenome ERZ505514 (study PRJEB26160, sample SAMN06269048) | microbial mat metagenome | isolation source: Oligotrophic lake microbial mat | place...
CTCTCTATTCGTCGGCAGCGTCAGATGTGTATAAGAGACAGGAAAGCTGATACTGGCAGAACCAGTGACGATAATAAAGCCTCCGACGAAAACGCTACTAGTAACCAATCTGATGATGACAAGTCACAGATAGCAACAGAAGAGAACGACAAACAAGAAGAAATTATCTTGGAAGAAGAGACTCGATTGGTTCCTGGAGAGTGCGCAATCTGCATGCATCAATATACCATCGGAGATAGCGTAGTCTGGTCCTCCAACGCCAAATGCATACATTGCTATCACTCTGAATGCCTACGAGCTTGGCTGCTACCTTGGCAAGCGCGAAATAAGCTCTGCCCGTGTTGCCGGCAGTCCTACTGTATATCTACAACATTAGTAGTATCCCCGACCAATAGAAACAATGAGGTCCAAAACTCAGATGAGGTTGAGCACTCAGATGATTTTGAGCATTCAGATGAGATTGAGCACTCAGATGATGTTGAGCTCTCAGATGAGGTTGATCCTTCACATGAGGTTGAGGTCGAACACTCAGATGAGGTTGAGCTCTCAGATGAGGTCGAACACTCAGATGAGGCCGAACACGCAGACCACAACGTTAACGAAAGCGGCTAGGCAAGAACCAGAGAACAGGCAACACGCTTGTAGAATCATTGTTACAGCTACCCAGAAGGGAACCTGTTTGGGCAACATTCCTTCCTTCCTCCTCCCTTCCTTGCCCTACAGGAGTACCATGAAATTAGAAAGTTGCTCGATGGTTGGATAGACGATAGATTCAGGGAAGTGTCCTGGACTCGCGGTGCTTGTCGCAAACAATTGCTCCAGGCAAATGCCCCCGTCTTCCTGAAAATGCCAGAAAGGTATTTCATAAATCTTGGTGGAAACTCTCCAGTTGGTTTGCCACCGGTAACGGCTAGTAGAAAATGCAATTTAACTGTAAATATTAGAATTTATGTACGTTTTAATTCTTTCTTTGACCAACCAAAGCTAGAGCGAAGCATGGCCGCTGTGTTCACATTGTATTACCCTGCTGTTTACCGATCTTTGCGCTTCTTGGAGTCTTTCAACATGGCATATTTTTCTCTTTGCCGCTCTCGGCACTTTGTGCATTTGGTCGCCAGCCCCTTGTCACCAAAGGCAGCCCATGGTCGGAAATTCTTGCACCCTTTGCACCATTTGATTTGACGTCCCGTTTCAGTCACCACCCAAACGCCAATATCACACATAGTACACAAGCCCTTGTTCTGGGTTGGAATCGTCACCATGCAGTCATCGTAATCACCCGATGCAGCTCTACGAATCATCATGGGATCATTGCCACCAGGAGAATGTGAGCTGCCTGTGCTCAAATCATTCATCCTGCGGTTGCGCGAGCGAGAGCATGTAGGACGGATGCAGCCGCACATCACACAACATCTCATTCCGTTCGGCAACAACCGATTCTGTCGAAGAGTGGCATTGTTTGGAAAATTGACCAGCGTTGAAAAATCTGGTACTTTTTCATCCTTGCACTTTTCAATGTCGCCCTGAAATCTGGTTGGAAGAGGCTCCAAGGCAATGCAGCGCCCTTTGGATTCTCCAACTATGCTTGCCAAGTTCTGCGGCATCGTAGACGGAAAGGCTGGTGGGCCGGGCGCTCTTCTTGGTAATGCCATGGATGGAGGCCGCAAGATTCCATTCGGGTTGGGACTTGTTGCAAAGCTTGGCGTTGTTTGGAACCGATACGCATGAGTTCTCGGTGATAAAGACTGGACAGTTCGAATCTGTGTGGGAGAGGGGAAAGGTGACAGATGGGCTGGCGGCAAGATGGCGTGACGTTGGGCATACGGGGACCTGCTCGACACCCCTGAATTTGCTTCGGAGGGTTCTGACTGCCTCACTGAAGGCTCTTGCTCTCTTTGGCTATTGTCATTCTTTTCCTTTGATTGACCATTCTCTTCTTGACGTTGATCTTGTGGGCACTGCTTACGATACATAATTCCCTGGGACCCGTCTCCGTTAAAGTTGCTCAATTCGGATTGTGGATCCAAAATCAAGCCTCGAGTGTTGCCTATTGATAACGTTGGCAAAGTAACGCAAGGCGATAGAAGTTAGAATACGTCACAACTTTTTGAATACTTCAAGAACAGTAAAAAAAAAGGTGTGCTTACCATGGCCAGGGAAGGGTGAGTCCTGCTCCCTGTCTGCGTCGCCAGGAGCATCATCTCCTGTGTCCCAGGACAACATTGGCGACTTGGATAGAAACGGCATCATGGGAGGCGAAATCCTTTGCTGGTCTTCCTCGGTATCTAGCAAAGGTAGTAAATGGAACGAGTCATTGCTGCTCAGTCCAAAATTTTCCTCCTCAATGGTTAATTCACCCTGTTCATTCAAATCATTCATCAGTGACAAGAATGCTGGACCTGGTGAGTCGGGTGCTGTGGAGGACAAACCGGCTGCTTGATTTGTTTGGTTGGTGGTCCGTGTCTGCTGCGCTGTCTGCTGGTGTTCCTTCCGGGCTTCATGTGTAGGCGAGGCAGATACTGTGAGCACGAGCTTTTTACCTTCTTTTTCTTTGTCGTTAAGCGTCGTCGTGGGCGGCTCTGGAAAGGACAGAGAGCGCCTTTGCATCGGTACGGGTGACCTTTCCTCACAAATGGAGTTGCCATCAAAGTTATCGGATGAAATATCACAGTCACGGTGATCGTGAAGTCTTGACGAGTTCTTGATGGGGCTAGGAAAGCTGGGGGTTCGTTGGGGCATCTGCTGCATGTCACTTGTTTGCCTATCCGTAGGGTAGGGGCATGACATGGATTGCTGTATACCCGGGTGACGGTCCTGACGGGTTACAACATACTGCCTTTCCCAGTTGGGAGCCCCATAAACTGGATGGGAAGGTTGGGACCTTCCTCCTTGACCATTCGACTGAGATGATGCCTGGGAGACGATGTTTGGAGGATGACCAGCATGACCAGGAAAGGGCGATGGATAAGTACGAAAGACTTCAGGGCGACCTCTAAAGACGCCGTTAAATGGATGCCAATTGGGTTGACCCTGGTACGCAGATCCGGGATTGGGATGTCGTACTGGGGGTGGAGCAGGTCTACTGTTCAGATAAGGAGGCATGGGCTGTCCCTGTCCCTGCCTATAGAGTACGTGTGGTGCTTGCGGGGCCCTACTATAGAAGCCGTTGGGGGGACCACCGTGAGGCGGATGCTGGTACGGATGGTGAGCAGCAGCAGGGTGAGGGGGGTGATGAGGTTGGTGATGTGGAGGATGACCCGAAACTCCGAAAGGAGGGGGATTGCCTCTCCCAGCGGGTGATGGTCCTACAGGCGGCATCTGATGTTCAGAGGAATGCATGGAAGGCGTTCTATCCTCGTTAATTTCGGCAAGGTTGGTAATGAATATTTTCGGTTTCGACCTCGTGTGTTTCAGTTGGGATCGGCGTTCTTTTCTAATGATGCGTTTCTTAGAATCGTGAGGCTCTCGACGTTCAACAAGTGTCATGGCCTGGTTCCAGTGCTATCTAATTCGTTTCGGCCTTTGCTTTATGGTATGGTTATGGAGTTGTCTATATTGGGTTGTGCTTGATTGCTCAATTGAATTATGGGTATACTCCTTCCGTTTCGTTTCAAACTGTGTGTGACAGCTCTGCAACGAAGGAACGAATGAATTCAATGAATGATCTGGTAGCTGGTTACTTGTCGTTCTGCCAGTTTTTGTTACTACTCCAGATACGGAGTGTGCTGTAGAGATGAACTTGCCGGTGTTTATCCCGGCAGTGCTAGTACAGTAGTATTCCAATCGTAGCAACTCCTCGGAAGCGCTCCCGCTTGCACAGACGTCTTGCTTGGAAGAACCCCTTGTATTCCGTCTCCTGCCGTTAGATTCTTCAGGCATGAAGGTTTTCAGTCATCCCTGTGACACAGTGGCGGTGCTTACTGACCGATGTTTAAGCCACTCCCGGTGTTAGAACTGTGTAACTCAAACAAACACAACCAAGGCAGGTATTTGAAGTTTTTGCCTCAACGCTCATGTCATTATTTTCATGCCACGCTTGCAAAACGCCCGTTAAGCTTGTCACAGTAATTAGGTAGTGGTTAAACACGTCCGATTGAAGCAACTCCACCTAAGGAATAAAAGCCAGTTCTCGTTCTATGCTTAGACGCATCGGCGAATCAGATTGCCTAAGTACTCAACGGGTGGATTAACCCTAGTCTTAGCAAAAGATTCAACACTTCGTCAAATTCTGCAGTCGTGCTCGGGACAAGAACTTGGTCCCAATGACCGTTGGTCTTTTCGTGGTCGTCATTCCACATCCATGACTGCCAGTCATCGTTGTAATTTGCGCGAAAAGTCCGTGCACCTACATCGTATCAAGGTTTTGTCTATTTCCCACTTTCTTGTGCCTCTGCCTCTTGTTGGATGGATAGGTACAACTGAATTCCTTTATTAGTCTGGTTAATTGCCTTGCCTGTGTTAATAGCACAATCCCATCAGCGCCTCATATGTGCCCGAATATCCCGAAGGTTTTCATTTTGATTCCTACAAAGGAGAGCTCTCAACCTTGAAGTTTCTGTAGTAAAAAAAAGTTTGCACGCCAAGATGATGCCCCAAGCACCTGCTTCGACAGGCAGTCTCCACAGCGCGGCAAGTAGTGGGGATCGTGGTGTGAGTAGCCGCAGTAAAGGCAACAATGGTCCTAGCATGATGATGCCTTTGAGGTCCGAGTCTTTGGCCTATCCCAAAACGCCCGCATCCCACCGCGCGCAATTCTTTGCCCGACAACACGGTCAAAAAATCTTGTATACGGCCGCCTTTGTGGTGTTTATCTTGTTTATTTCTTCGGATTATGTGCATGACAGCAATGGTCTTGGAAGTCATGGGTTTTTGAGGAGAAATGCAGGGTATGTACTGTAGTGATGATTGATTCGTCAGGATATATGTTTGAAAAACAGCAATGTTTTGATTGTTTTCATTGTTTAGGTTGAATCTTTGTAATAAATTGGAAGAAATTGGTGAGCCTTGTCACTTACAATCCTGCGTTTTTTTGCTTTACCATTTCTCTTGTACACCATATGAAAATTATTTCATACTTTCTGCAAAACACAACACGACGATGCCAGTATCGGAGCCAATTTTGGTGGTGCGAAATACGCTGGATATTTTCATGTCAATGATTCCATCCAAGCCGACAATGTCTTTTCCTTTGCAGCCGTGACCGATCTCGATGAATTGTCGCGGAACAAGGAATCCCAAAAACCAGAATGGTTGTCTCATTTGCTGTTGGGAACCATCAAACGAGGTGCCGACAATAAGTATACGATTGATTTTGAACCACAAATGCGTACCTTGAAAACCAAACACAATGAAGCTGGACGCGGTGCCGAATTTTCCGAACTGACGGTTTATGACAATCGACTCTTGACGTTTGATGATCGCACAGGAGATGTCTTTGAAATTCTCAACACACCCGATGGCGAGGATTCTTTTGTGGTACCCCGTTTTGTCATTACTGAAGGTTCGGGAGATACAGACAAGGGAATGAAATGGGAGTGGGCCACAGTCAAAGACGGATTGTTGTACATGGGTAGCATGGGAAAAGAGTACACCCGGCCCGATGGATCGATTGCCAACACAAACAATCTTTGGATTGCTACCCTGGATGGAGAAGGCGTGTTGATGCGGTATGACTGGTCGAATGTTTACAACCTGGTCAGGGATGCGCTCGGAGCGACATCCCCTGGCTATGTCATTCATGAATCGGTCAACTGGTCGCCTTTGTTGAAAAAATTGGTATTTTTGCCAAGGAGGGTGTCCGCGGAGGCCTACGATGAAAATAAAGATGAACGTAACGGAAGCAACAAGCTCGTTTTGGTTAGTGAAGATTTCAAAACGACCGAAATAGTCGAAATCAAAATGGCGGATAAGGATGGTCTGCATGGATTTTCATCCTTTGCTTTTGTACCGAACTCGGGAGATAAGCACGCCTTGGCTCTTCGGTCAGTGGAGGAAGATTGTGTAGGCGGCGATGATATGATTTGCAAGCAACGAGCGTACGTTGTCGCATTCCATGTCTTGACTGGAGAAGTTCTCATGGATGAAGTTGAAATTGCTGCAAAGGAAAAATTCGAAGGAATTGAATTCGTCAATGCCCACGTGAAACCACCTGTGACTCACTAAAATAGAGAAATTCCTACGCATTTGCAAATGCATTGTAAGCTTTTTTCTTTCCAGTAAATTCGGCTATCAGTTAGTTTTCTGCCGTAGTTTCTGGTAGCACTTGTTCGCTCCTATACAGTTGGCATCATTGTGAACATGTGCTTCTAGCACGAAAGTCGCTTGCAGCCGCAACGCTTCCTTCCGCGCAATTAAATTATGGATAGATGACAGGGTGGTCGCAATCACGCAGCTGGATTCGTATTTTGTTGGTAAAAGATTACAATTTTTTTTTTTTAAGTTATGAAATCGAATGCTACTGCACACGAGGCGAAAGGGTGGTCAGGATGACCCCCTTTTAAACTTCTTCTCCGGACTTGCTATGATTACTGTAACTGTAAGATGAAAGCCGTTGATGTTCGCCTGTACTATTGAACGACAGCCTATTGAGTAAAGGCTCCGGATCGCTGTGCATGCGCCTGTGGTTGGAAGAAAAGCTTTCAATGCTCCTTGCGCTGTGCATAGCCGGCTCTTCTTCTTGTGCATCGTGCCACTCTCTTTCACGCACTCTGGATACTTTGATTCGAACCTCAATTGGCGCGGCCCTGAGACCGTATTTGCCTGCCAACCGCTTGGTAACTTCCTTTATTGTCATGTGCGACGTCTCTACCCCGTCGACTTCCACGATCTTGTCTCCGGCATGAATGCGCCCAAAGAGCGTGGAGTAATCTTTCACCTGTTCGACCATCGGCCCTGTTTGTGGCGCTGAGTTAATAACGAGCCCCAATTTGCCAAACCGGGGTGCCCGAAACTCAAAGAACTCGATTTCATTATCCGTGGACTCGTCGCTAGATTCACTTCTACTTCTCAAGCTACGAAAACCATCGCTTTGAGAGTCTTTGCTGTGCATCCTCTTTGGCAGGACGCTCGGGCTGGAACTTCTTCGTGGCTTTTGATCTCCTTTGGTTGGCGTTGAAACTCTCCTTGCCAACGTTTCAAGCCGTGTGGGTGTTGAAGATGGTCTCGGGGCTACATCCGTGCTACCCGTGGGCGTAGCCGGAGGAAGATTATTGGAGCTCTTCTTCACCAAGCTTACGTCGGCTCGAGTTGGCGTTGACGCCTGCCAATTAAGAGAACCTCTTCTCGTTTCCGCCTCCTTTCTAGTTGGTGTCGTTGGTGCCGGGCAATTAAAGGAAGTTCCTCGTCTTACTGGCTTTTTGATGGTGTCATCACGAGTGGGTGTTGCTAAACCCCCATTTGTTTTCACGATAGGTTCGGACTTTGTCGGAGTACCAGCACGCTTCGCGGACCATATGGCATCTTTGACGCCTTTGGCTATAGGACTACGATTCCAAAAATTCATTCGAGGTTCTACCAATAAAGGCCTTACAAACTGGGTTTGCGATGAACTCCTCTTCATGGTAGGACTTTCTGGAGATACTGACGGTTTACCTCGCCTTACCCAAGTAAAGGGAGTTGGTTCTTGCGCTGGGACGTCAGGCGAGGCATTCTTTCCCTTTCTGGACGGAGCTTCATACCTCATCAAAGGCAAGGACGCCATGGGCCTGTGTTTCTGTAGTGCTTTAGCATGTGGTGGCATTCCTTTGCCGAGACGAGGGATTTCTATGGGAGAAATGGGATTTGAGCAGTCTTGATCTGCTAACGCAATTTCACAGACAGATTCCAGAATGCTGCAATCATCGAAGCTTTTGGTTTTCCGATGGGCTGTATTTCCGGTAAGCAATTCTGTATCTTGTAGCCGGACAGGAGTCGAAGCAACAGAAACATCATCATCGCTGTCCATCACAATGCCAATAGGAGACGGGCGCCTAGACTCATGCCTTTTCCAGCGAAGCATTGCTGGATCGCTAACAAAGTTGCTGGTTTCACTGTAACCATAATTATGTTCACGGATACAATTTGATTAGAAAGGAATTTTGATAGGTTTCCTTCGTGTTCCAGGAAATAAAGCACACATATTTTACATACCTCAGAAATTCTGCTAGATCTTGGGTGGCTGTTGGTCTTTGTCGGTTGCTAATTGATGCAATGAAAACAGAGCTCGCTTCCACGCGCCTTGATGGAACTACCCCCGGTGCCCGGTCTCTGGGGTGGTTCCTCTGCCTACGATCACACATTCGGAAATCGTCAACCTCTGCATTTTCATCTTCGTCAATGTTGTCGTACACAACCATGGGAGGGATCACCCCTGCCAAAGGATGAGGCTCCTCTTCTTCTTCTTCCTCCTCCTCCTCTGACCCACTTTGCTCTTCGAGCCTATCGCTATTTCCAATGGTGACGCCAAGCTCTTCGTCATAGGGTAGAATGCCATTGTTCTCGTCATGAGACGGGGATGGTCCCACGCTACCACCGGTACTAGGACTCGTAGAGTCATCTCCTCGACTGAAACTGCCAATGAACCGCATGAGACCATTGGTTCCCGCCGTTGCAGTATCATCAAAGGAAAACATACTGCCAACATTGGACAGAACGTTGACAGATTCCGGACTCTGCAAATCTCGTTCTTCTTCCATAACTTTGGGACGCCGACGAAACCAGCGACAGCAAGGAAGTCCATTTGGGGAACGCTTGTGATAAAGGTAGGCACCGATAGCAAATGCAGCAATACCTATAAAGATAACGACCATGACAACAATGGCGGCTAATGCTGTGCCTTCGTCATCGTCGACATCTTCAGCAGTAGGAACAACGCCTTGTTCAGCCTTTTCGGCTGCCGAAAAGGCATATGCCTGCAAAAAGTAAGGATTTCCGGAATTCTTAATTTCATTGGAATACCCCCTACTATCGATGGCTCCCAAGAGCTTTTCTTTCGTTTCATGTTCTGTGATATTAAAAGTGAATCCCCGAACTGCTACATCCACCCAGAGGTCCACAAATTCTGCTGGACTGTTCTTGTCGGCTTCTTCTTCTTCATATTCGATGGTAGCTTGCGATTTCAACTCGACATGGTCAATGAAGAACTTTAGAGCTGGTTTCTTGTGTTTCAGATAGTCTTCCAGAAAACTTTCTGTCAATTCATTCAAGTCCTTAGCTGCCTTGACATCCAATAGTCCTGGTACTCGTGAGAGTTGATAGGACACTGTAATATCAAAACGGGTCATGGCGCTGCGTTTCATACAGAGAGGGTGATGGATTGATTGGACATGTGTGTGTGAGATACAAGAATTTCTCGTTGACTTCTTCTATTCCAATTTCCTACCCACATCACAATTTGTAAGATACTTACCCACAATCAATGTTACAAGACACGGGACAGTTCGTTATGAGTTCTTCCAAATCATCGAGTGTCAAACCAAGATATCTCCACTGAAGGCAAGACGTTCCCTCGTGGTCGGAGCATTTCAACCCATTGATGGGACTTCGATACATGGGCTCGTCATGGCAGATCAATGTCGGTGAAGTGGAAGGCATATGACTGGGTGACGCCGAAGGTCTGGAACTTGGTTGGTCGGACGGACTATCGGAGGGCGTGCTGGACGGGGAGTCACTGGGATATAGGGAAGGTGCTTCACTGGGACTCGTGGATGGTCTAGGTGAAATGGTTGGAACCGAGGAGGGAGCATCGGATGGTACATCGCTTGGGAAATCGGAAGGTGCGTGCGAGATTGTAGGAGCAGCTGTCGGCTGATGAGATACGGAAGGACTGTGTGTGTGTACCCCAACGAAGGAGGAAGAACTGAAATCCTCACGGTCCGAGGGGGACTCACTTTGCATGGCCAAAGGATCGAATGTAAAGTCGAAAGAAGGTGATTCCGTCGCTTGGCCTACTAGCTTTTCGAGGATTGTTGACTCCTGTGGTGATATTTTTGTTTCCGCCTTTGGCTGGTAAATGATTTCAACATATTTCACGAATGCTGCTTGCTCCGATATTGTGGCCTGCGATTCATAGTAGTCGTCGGGCTTGATCCCAGAGCCAAAATCAGAGTCGTCATAGCCAACCGCCAGATTCGTTTGAAGCAAGACCAGTACTACATGGAGAATCCCAGAGAGCCAAGCAGAAGAACGACACGGGCGACATGTTCGTTTGTCCCCAAATGTCATACTGTATTGACTCAGCCGTAAGATTGGGTGTAGTATGTAGAACTGTACTCGTCGACAGCTAGAGTTGCGACGCTTTTAGGAGTGGGCCAGTCGTGCGTGTTGTTGATTAATTTTGATGTCTGCCAAGTAGCGGAAAAGTAATGGGTAATGGTTTCGGCATAGAGCGTTCTGCCGAGCATGCATCGATTCTAGATTTCTAGTACATGTATTATAGGCATTGACAAGGTTGCTTCTCAGTAGAAACACTCCTCTCTTACAGCTGTCTCTTATACACATCTCCGAGCCCACGAGACTAAGGCGAATCTCGTATGCCGTCTTCTGCTTGAAAA
>ENA-ORBV01016879-ORBV01016879.1-microbial-mat-metagenome-genome-assembly--contig:-NODE-16879-length-10529-cov-2.861271_pt1 | contig 10529 bp, 9 predicted proteins | sample MGYA00237777_ERZ505514 | MGnify/ENA primary metagenome ERZ505514 (study PRJEB26160, sample SAMN06269048) | microbial mat metagenome | isolation source: Oligotrophic lake microbial mat | place...
GCTCTCAGTCAGGATCCGGCAGTGGTTCGCAGAGCGGTTCGGGCTCCGGCTCCGGCAGCGGCTCGAGCTCCTCTCAGTCCAGCCGCTCCAGCCAGTCCAGCCGGTCCAGCCAGTCCAGCCGGTCCAGTCAGTCCAGCCGGTCCAGCCGATCCAGCAGCGGCAGCAGCGGTGGCGGCAGTGTACCAGATGGTGCTCCTCAACAGAGCAGTTACAAGCCCAAGGGTGTCAATGACACCCCCTACACCATGCGCAGTACGTGATCGCTTGATCTAATTCAATCATCAGGGGCTGTACATGTTGACTCACGTGTCTGGCTGCATTATCCATCCGCTCCTCTTACAGAGCCCTACCCACATCACGATAAGCTGGCTGATAGGTGGATCAAAGGTATCGCATTGCGCCTGCCGTGTGTCTCCATCATGCACTATGTCTTCATGCAGTAATCTGACCCCCTTCGCTGCCTTACTGCACGCATGCACACAGGCGGTGCTCTGGCGGATGTCAACAATCCCCTATACCACCGTCCCCGCTTCGCTCAAGTGTCCCCAGTGCTGATGCAGCTGCGTACAGCCATCGAGCAGCGAGCTCAAGCACAGTATGGAGACGATGACTCCGCAGACACCGAACATGATGCCAGCGACGACGCGAATAACGATGAGGCAAACTCAGACAATGCAGACACCGTCACGGAGAGCCACTCTGGGCAGGACGAAGAGCATCACGAGACCGACAGTAACGATCAGCCGACCGAGCAGCAGAACTTCAACAACGACCTGGCGGCCTCCGGAGGTGCAGCTGGCAGCAATGACCGTGCCCCTCCATTGCCCACGATCACCAGCGTGAGCGATGATCCGGCCTTCATCCCGGTAGGTCTTGCCGGCATGCTAATATGCTAACCTGATGTGCTCATCATCACTGTGTTGCTCCTGCCTGCCTGCACAGGTTCCGTTAGGACACGAGTGGGAGGATCCCATTCCTAAGCTCAAGTCATTAGGCTACTCGGACGATCAGCTGTCACTCCAGCCACTCAATGCACCGCCGCCCAGTCGGCAGGATGCGGATCAGGGTAGCAACAACGCCGCGTACATCGACAAGAACCTGTCTGATGCTCCGGATGTGGAAGCGAACGTCGGAGACGAGTAAGCCTTCCTGTCTCACGTGTGCTCAGGGTTCATATACACCAGTACAGCAGAGAGGACATGTACACACGCGATGTGCATGCTACTGCATGGTGTTATGGTGCCGGTGCTGGTGCTTTCAATAGGCAAGCGAGAATTACTCAACAATCCTCACTTGCTTAATGAAATGCACCGGCACCGCTACCATAGCTACAATGTATAGGGAATATTTCAGTTCGTAATGTGTGTACAGCACGCGTGGACTGCACAGGACTGATCTATTATTCATCGTTGCGATGTGTACAGAGCTCGTTTCGCCCAGTCCAAAGCCAGCATGCAGGTCAAGGCGCAAGCTCAAACCCAGCAGCAGACAGCTGCTGCCGCAAAGGGCCCTCTGGACACGGTGTCCGCGTTGGATCGAAGTAAGTGCAGTGTGTGTGAGGCCCTCCGTCTGTGTACACCGGTCATCCCGCACGCAGTATATGCCTATGCATATCACTCATGGTCGCCATGCCACACGTCTGTGTGTACACATACAGTCATCTCTGATCGTCGTCGTCACGTGTCTCCCACCACCATGCTGTCACCCGTGGAGGAGAGGCATCTGTACGGCCCTGGTAGATCACCGTATGGGTTCTACCCGGCTCCCTACCCTAACGTGTACCCCACGCACGCGGCGACCGCCTATCAGCTGTGGCCTAAGACTGCCTGGGCAGGTAAGCGCGTTCTCGGTTGGGCAAACTCATTTATACATCGCTGATAGACCCTGTCAAGTGAATCATGCTCGCACACACGCTGAGCAATACTATTTCTGCATGCACACAGGTCCCCAGCCCTACACCGGTATGGTAGCACCGCCCATCATCCCGGGGGTCGCTCCCGCTGCAGCCTTCCTGCCGCCTGTACCCGTACCGATGGTGGCGCCTGTGATGGCACCGTCCTACGCTAGCTGGGGTGACTAATTCGGTCAGCCCCCACTCCTGAGTTATATTTGTGTGAGACCTTAGTAAACACGCCTAGTTCTCACATGTGCGCATTGCAACCGATCGCGAGCTACGTGGCTAATCTGAGCTGATCAAGCATATGACGGGGTGCTATATGGCCGAGGGACTGTTTCATTTGCAACCGCAGACGGTGCTCAAACTTTACAGCAATGGTGTATTTGACGGCACGAATCAATGGTAGGCTCACACAGCTCACGATCGATCTGCCCGATCAAGAGCTCGACTGACCACATTGGGCGGCAGCGCCGTTTGGCCTTTGCGCGGTGACCGCACCACCACCTGTTGAATCGCCTCCTGTCGCTGCGCCTGCCGCAGTGCAGACAGATCAGGCGGAGCCATCTGCTCGATCGTCATTTGAGAGAACGCCAGCGGGGTTAATGCACCCGTGCGCAGTCGGTCCAGCAGGTCGGGGTTCTGACCCAGATTATACAGCCAGTCCCGTGCGGTCTTCTGATACGGTTGCGATTGAGCCAGCACGCGCTCGGCCAGCTGACGAGCGATCGCCTCATTCTCAACGCGCTCGTTGAACTTCTGAACGAGCGTATGCATCAGTCCTGATGGGGAGGGAACGGGAGCCTGATCATGCAGGAAGACATCAGTATGAGCAAAGAGCAATCGCAAATAGAGCATGATGGTGTAGCTATGTCAGACAACAGCAGTGGCCTACATACCTGGGGTGTGGGGCCAGGTGGTCTAGACGGATTGATTTTGAGAGGTCGCGCGTCAGCTCCCCTCCTCGCTTTGAACAGCGATTTAGCGCTCGCAGGGGGTCTCCTGCGAGCCACACCAGCCTTCCGCTTCGAGCCCCGCCGCGCACGTGACACTCGAGTTGCTGTCTTGGCTGATGAACCTGAAGCACGGACCGCAGGCAGCGCACCGATCTGACTGCGCGTGCTATCAGAGTCATTGCCCGCGTGTTGTTCATCCTCATCGTCACCATCATCATCAGAGTCATCAGCAGGTGCATGCGTGCGGCAGTACAGCACCCGCTTGGCTTGATCATCCTCGGGAGAGATGTCGCGCATGTACAGGTTCGACGAGCGGGCACAGATCGGATGGTATGCTTTGAGACAGCGCGACTCCTCACATTGAATGCAGGCACCAGGGCGGTCACAATAATGACACGTCAACGCCATACGATCCTTCGAGATGTTCTCCACTCCCATGACGGGGCTCCGCTTGGCCTCATCAGCCAGGTAGCACTCAGGAATCCATACCGCACACAGGATGTGTGCGAACTTGCCGTTGAGTCGAGGGTCAGGGGACGCTACTGCCTTGAATGCATCCACCACATCAGCTTGCTGCTGACCGCATATCACACACGTCTCCGGATGGCACGCAGCTCGCAAATGTGGGGTCGGTGTGGTAGCAACATCCAACCCTGCCTCCTGGATCTGGTGTGAACACGCATCGCACCAGAACGCCCCGTCGGGGATGACCCCTGTATGATCCGAGTTACACAGGCCATAGCACGTGCAGTGCACCTCCACTCCACAGCCCTCACACACGATCATCGGATCCCAAGAGTACCACCACACGAAGCCGCACACGGGACACGGCGACTCATCGCCCACAGGGGGATAGAAGTGAGAGAAGTCCAACCCTGATCCTGCTGGACTGCTGGCAAGTGCTCCGCTGACGGCCGCTGCACTCTCTGCAGGATCAGCCTCGTACAGCGACACTGCAGCCGCCTCACGCTTGGAGCCTACATCAGCGCGGCGCACATTGGAAGCCGCCTTACCACTAGGCTCCTCATTGATCGGCGCCACAACTGCACCACGCTTGGTGAACTCCTTCACCGGTGCCACGCCAGGTTGAGGGACACCGATCGAGGTCACCACCCACTCCGCGTTCGCCACCGGATTTGCAGAGGTCATCTGCCGGTCCGACACCGCAGGAGCCCTTTCAAGCAGGCTCTTAAGGGCCGATGTTGGCGAGACCTGTGGGGTGCTGGCGACCGAGCCATGCTGATGTTGACCACTGGGTCGATCACGCACACGCTCTGCTTCAGTGTGTTTGGACTTGTTAGTAGCTGTGGATGCTGTGGTACTGCCATAGCTGGACTGGCGACCAATCAGCGGTACCGCCCCAACACTAGACGGCACGGTTTGCGAGCGTTGCGGCAGTGACGATGTGACAGGGGCACGTGCACCGCCCGCGGTGGCTGTTGTGCCTGTGGAGGGACGCGCAGACTGCTGCGCTTTGCCGGGCACTGACAGGCTGGAGATCATGGTCACAGCGTCCTTAGAGCGCTGTGCGATTATGCTTGACTCAAGAGGCGCTGCTCGGTATGGCTGCTGCTGGACCCCACTGCCGCTACCGCCTGAGGCAGAGGACTTCACAGCACGATCACGATCAAGATTCTGATCGCGGTCGGCGCCATGACTGGCGTGTCTGTCCCGATGACTGTGCTGGCTGGAGTGTGCAGTCTGCCCACGTGCAGCGTCAGCAGCCATCACGTGCATATCGCCATCAGAAGAGGACCGCTGCTGCTGGGACAGAGCCATTACCGCTGGATCCACGATTCGTGGGATGCGCCGAGTGAAGGTGGTGCTCGGAACGTCAGTCGCGGGTACAGGAACAATTGCCGCAATCGCGGGTGACTGGGACACCGCGCTGCTCGCTTTGACTGTCGTCACAGCAGGCGTGCTAACCGTTGCGATCACTGACCCTGCAGCCCCGGTCCAAGCTGGTGTCTGTGAAGGGGTGCTAACGCTCGGAGAGGAGCTATGTGAGGCTGGCACCACAAGCAGGCTGCTGTGATGGCTCGACCTAGCAGTCACCTTAGGGGGCAACGCGATCTGATGCACACCAGACGGGTAGACGACTGTACGGGAGACACTGCTGTTAGCGGTGGTGGTGGAGGTGCTGTTCACGGGACGCACACTGGATGACATGAGAGCGCTGCTGGATACTGATGGCCCTTGAGGGGATGGAGCAGTCCGCTGCTGTGACAGCTCAAGCTGCATTGGACCCGTTGCGCTGGAAGCAGTTGCTTTAGGGGAGGGCACCACAGACACAGCAGCTGATGATGAGGCTCGATGGTTCGTGGAGCTACGCCACGCGGCCTCTGCGTCCTCACGTGCTTTGCGGTCTGCAGCATCACGCTCCTTGGCCCGCTGTATCAGACTCTTGCGATCTCGAACCGCATCCACCTGGTCTCGCTGTTCACGCTGCCGCTTGCGAGATAGCCCCGGAGTGAGCGCACCACTAGCAATCAGGCTCGCAGGCATGCTGTGGAAGCTGCTCGGACCAGGCACCGTAATCGGCGCGACACTCTCACGCTTCACGCTGACCATAAAATCTGTATCCATGTCTGCCACACCGTCCGAGGAGCCCTGAGGCTTCACAGCAGCCACTGTGGACTCAATGTTCACTGGTGGAGCGACCGTGGTGGTGATGCCACGTGCCGGAGTGCTGACAGCGTTCAGCGCACTAGGAAGCCCCCCGCTGGCCGGCTCAAGCTTCACACTGGGTTGAGATGGCGCGATCGGTTGCGACGAGGATGTTGTCGTTGTTGTTGCAGCTGCTGCTGCTGGTGATGTTGCGGATGTTGTGGATGAAGATGGTGATGCTGACAGCACCTCATCAGTGAACGAGGTCGATCGCTTGGCTAGCGAGCGACGCTTCGGCGATGATGTGCGATTCAGTACACCACCGGCTTGACAGACAACAAGCACATACAGTGAGCTCACGAGTATTGCCAAATGACAAACGATGCAAGTGTACGGGTGATCGAACGGTGACCTACCCGCTAATGAAGTGAACGCCTTGAACTCTGCGGATGCGGTCAGCGAGCCCGGACCGATGCCTACCCAAGCAATCAACCATAGAGTATTGAGAGGAGCACCGTGTGTATGTGAAGCAGCCAGATGCAGTGTAGGCCGAGCAAGCGGAGCCTGCCTTACCTGCAGCCATACGACTCCGAAGGAGTGCCTCCGGATCTATTTGGCGAGGAATAATGGAGAAGTGAGCACCGCTACCTGTCACAGGCCTTGCTGCTGAAGCAAGTATCGAGATTAAACAGTGAAGGTAAAATGCAGTTAGCCAGGTCACACACTAGTACGGCTGTATCCAAAGTAGCACACTGTAGCACACCTGCAGGGGTCACCGCTTGAGGCGCGGTGATACTGCTGCCACTGCGTGTCGGATCAGCAGCAGCCGCCGGACCACCAGTAGCGGCACTCACCACCCCAGCAGAGCTTGATTGAGCACCTGCAGCAGATAGAGTGTAACCAAGCGAAGCTCTACTGATCACAGCCTCGTTGAAAGGTGTGGTACGGTGATCATCTACACTAGTCCGTGTAGCACCAGCAACGGATCCACTGCCTGGAGACCGTGTTAGAAGCGATGATGCAGATCCAGCAACCGCAGCGTTGACAGCACCAGAGGAGGGGCTTGGGGCGGCAGCTACTGTACCAGCATTGTTGTTCAGTCGATGCAGTAGATTGTCACGTGCAGAAGATGCAAGCAGTCCATTACTGCCGCCATCAACAGCAGCAGCAGCAGGTGAGGCAGGGGCGGGTGAGAGTAAACTGACACGAGCTGAAGAGGATGCGGCGACGCGCATATGTGACGAAGGCGAGCTGTAGCTGGAAGGCAAGCGAGACCCGACGCCCGTCACCGATGGTGCGCCACCGCTAGACGGTCTGAAGTTCACATTGCTACGGGGTGGCAGCCAGTCCCCGTCCTCATCCACACCGTGCTCACGATCATAGCGTAGGGAGCCACTGCTGGATGCGGGACTGCTCGCCGCCTTTCCACGGGTCAGCAGCAGAGCCTTAGCACGTGCATCCAGTCGAAGCAACGTCTCCTTGACTAGCCACAACATCCTGTTCTCCCTGCGGTCCTGGGGGTGCACGTAGGTCCACATGGCACGCGAATGCCGATCACAATAGGCGTACCGCTCCAGAAGCTTTTCTTCGTCGGATGTCTCACAGATCACAAACAGTAGATTGTGCAGCAGTGCACAGTGGGGATGAAATGCTTGAAAACACTTTTTGACGGAGCATTGCAAGACAGCAGAGCCATCCTTCCGTTTGCACAGACCGCACGCGAGCTTCCGAAAATCTCGTAGCTTAGCATCCCCGATGCCTTCGCACAAACGAGGCACGGTATCGGACAAACCCAAGTTGTGATTCAAGGCACAAAATTCATGCACCCACGTGCCCTGCGTAGTCTGTCGGAACGACGCAATGACTTTGACGGTCTCGTCTGTGCTGGTCAGATGACACAGTTCACAGCGCACTACCGTCTGAGATCGCGCTGGATGACCTCGCTTCCAAACGCATAGATCACAATACCATGGCTCTTCCGGTGCCAGTTTGCGCGGCACCTTATGACACGTGTCGTGCACCCACACGTTGCAACCGTCACAACAGATCAAATCGTTTTCAGCATCGGCTACATCCCCTGTGCATACCGCACACGCCTCATCGTCGTCACACCAGAGCGGACGTGGTGTACACTCGACAGGCAGCTTCATCACGACGTCCTCGGTCGGCAGTTCCCCGTCATCCAGAATCCTGCCTGACATCCCGTCGGATGTACTCTTGGCGGGCTCCCCTCGATCCACCTGCGCTGCATTGGGAGAGTCAGCCCCAGCGGCACGAGTGGTGGACGAAATGTTCCGTGTCGCGACAGCGCGGGACACAGGCTGCTGCTCCTCATCGGAATCGCTCAAAGTGATTACTGTACGTGTTCGCTTCATGTCGGATTGATCAAGCAGACAGCGGCATAACGCAGATCTGGGCACAGGAACTCAAAAAAGAGACAGACCAAATACCGATGAACACGACGATCTATCTCAGATCTACCAGGTTGCTACAGGATAACGAGGCGGTTGATATTTCGTCTCATTTGTCAGATCATCCCGATGTAGCAAACCGACCGCCAAAATCGCCCCAATCGAATTGCTAATGTCGCCCTAAACGCATTTAAGGGCACGTCGATCAAATTGCTTAGTCACGGGACCTCGCCAAATATTTTGCAAATGCGGCTCTTTTTGTAAGCTACTGCGCATGCCTCGTGGCGGACCGTTTGTGACGGGTTTGCAACGATCCTGATATATTGTTGCTGCATACCGTAAGATAAGGGCTGATTTACCGGGAACTGCTGATCGATTCGTGCCCTGCGAAAGCAGCGATTCGTAGCACGAGATGATGATGGACGGGATGGACGATCCCACGCACCAGAGCCGAACAGTGTGGGTCGGGGAGCTTGATAACTGGGTTACAGACGACTTCCTCAGGCAGATGTTCTTGCCGCACTCTGCCTACGTAAGTCTGTCGCATTCTTGTGGTGTGCAGTTGGGTCGATTCGCTGTATTCGGCGAGTGTGGTTTTGGGGCGTCAGAGCTGCGGCTTTTCACTTTTCTTCGATCATTTTTGAGTGAATAGCAGTCGTGATAGCATGGTTTCGATGGCGGTGCTGGGTTTCTATGGATCTCAGGTGCTGATTTCAGCATGCTGCTGCTCATGCAGGTGGTGAATGTAAAAGTAATCCGTGAAAAGGGCTCCGGCGCCGCTGCAGGCTACGGATTTGTCGAGTTTGTCACGCACGAGATTGCCGAACAAGTTCTGCAAAGCTATGTGGGCCAGCCTATTCCAGGTACCTGCACTTGCTTCAGCATCGTTGCCCCGCGTGCCCGCTTGGTAGCCCCGAATGTGCAGTGTCTGCTGTCGGAAGATCGCATTCTCACTGTTCATGGCGCTATGTCAGGTGCACCCAACAAGCGATATCGTCTGAACTGGGCACAGTTTGGTATCGGAGAGAAGAAACCGATGGCACCATTACAAGCCCATCACTCCATCTTTGTCGGAGACCTCGCTCCGGAAGTGACGGATCAACTGCTTGAGGTGCGATTGCTTGTACAGGCCTCCGATGTTGCGTGTTGTTGGTGGATCTTGAGGCCAGCATGTCTAGTCATATCATATATGTGGTTGCGTTTGATTGCATTCGCGATTAAACGTGTCGTTGGTTTCGTTCACTGTTTGTTCAGCAAACCTTTCGTCAGAATTTTCAATCGGTGGCGAACGCGAAGGTTGTCACAGACGCAGCTACCGGCAAGCCCAAAGGTGATGACAGCAGACATTTGTTGTGGGGGATGGTTAATGTGTCGATGCAAGTGTGTGTATGTGTGCGGGTGTGTATGTATACATCGCATCTTGCTCGATCGCTCATCCTCGATATGTGTGCAGGCTATGGGTTCGTGCGATTCTTTGACGAGAACGAGGCCAAGCGAGCGATAACGGAGCTTAACGGACAGTTCCTGATGTCTAGGTATGGATGCGTTGCTGCTGCAGAGAGGGTGCTGTGCGGCTACATATGTTGCATGTGTTGTTGGAGCCATATCTTAACCCACACATATGAACCCCCCTGTGCGCTATGTTCCTCCTGTGAACACAGAGCCATGCGCATCAGTACCGCCACGCCTAAGCAGAAGCCCGAGATGGGTGGTGGCATGCAGGTATCCATCTGACATATGCACGCTGCAGTACCCTGATGGTGTCATGTTGATGCTCATCTGGCTGTGTGTACTGTGTGTACTGTGATGCATGTGTACAGCATCAGCCGCTAGACCCATATGCGATGGCGTATGGCGGTGCATACGGTGCTAGCTATGGCGCTGCTGTGCCTCCTCCCATGGCGATGCCAATGTCCATGTCCGCTGGTAACCTAATGTGCAGTTAGTGCCTAATGTGCAGTTAGTGATCACGCTGGGGTGATTAGTTGGCTGATCTAGTGTATTGTGCTGATGTATGCAGGCCACGAGAGCACCGAAGATGATCCAAGCAACACCACCGTGTTCATCGGCAATCTGCACACCGCGGTCACGAACGACATGCTGCATCAGTAAGTGCATATTGCTCATAACCCCGATCGGGTCCAGCTGCTTATATTCCTGTGGTGCTGGCTGCTGCTGCGCAGCGCATTTGAGCGGTATGGTCAAATTCATTCCGTCAAGATCCCGCCAGGCAAAGGCTGCGGCTTCGTTCAGTTCATGACTCACGAGAGCGCCTCCATGGCTATCGTTGGCATGAATGGCAAGCATCTTGGTATGGGCAGTGCCTGTCTGTAATGCATGTAGGGGGATATGATTGCGATGATGTCATCTTGACCGTACGATGTGGATGTTGCTCATGTGTATCAGGTCCGACCGCTGTGCGCACCTCCTGGGGCAAGAGCGGTGCCAAGAAGCCGGGTGATGGTCCCAGCAGCGCTCCCTACGCCATGAACGTGTCCGCGCCGTCACCCATGGCTGTGCCGCCATCACCTTATGGCTTCTCATACCCGTCATATGACCCCTCAGCGGCGCAGTACTTCGCTCCATTCGGCATGTATCCTCCAGCCAGCTCTTCAATGGGTGGCGGTGCATCTGCAGCGGGTGGTCAAGCCAGCTCTAATG
>ENA-ORBV01016880-ORBV01016880.1-microbial-mat-metagenome-genome-assembly--contig:-NODE-16880-length-10528-cov-3.063726_pt1 | contig 10528 bp, 9 predicted proteins | sample MGYA00237777_ERZ505514 | MGnify/ENA primary metagenome ERZ505514 (study PRJEB26160, sample SAMN06269048) | microbial mat metagenome | isolation source: Oligotrophic lake microbial mat | place...
CGACACGCTGTGCCCTGCTATGCCTGCTGCTCTGTCGAACAATCCGCTCAAGTTCCACTGGACTGCCAACACCTTCACCACAGTCTACGATATCCCCAGCGTCAAGCAGGTGCGCGACCATGAGAGATTATGAGTCGCTCAGCGTTTTCATCTTGCTTTCGCATATCACACGCTCACGTGTGCTTGCTTTTCTATCATGTGATGTCTGCAGCTGATCGTGAGCTCCAACCGGCTGCTGGCGTTCAGTGTATCGATGTGGAACAACTTCTATTTCCAGCCGTGCTTCGGTGCTTGGGCTTCTGACCCGCAGGTACTTTATGCACGGGAGCTCGAGCAATTCTATAGCGATCTTCACCGCCTTCACATTCACCGGACTCGTGCCGCTGAAATTTTTTGAGTCTTACTGACCTGTCGCTGTGTCGGATCTGCGATCTAGTGTGCTGGTGGCGACACCTCCAAATGCACCCTGTGTCCCCTCAGCCTCAACTTTGAGACTCCTGTACGTTGTATCGTCCTGGATCCTTGCACAAATCGAATTGGAGGATCGGATGTATCCCTCAGCTTCTGACTGTCGTATCGTATCATGTATGATCAAAATCCCAGTGCTGCATCCGCAACACCACCGCCATGTACAACGAGGACGGCGAGTTCTATTTCACTGAGAGCTATCAGCTGGAAGGTGGTCACGCCATGGCTCTGGTTGGCTTCAACGATCACTACACCACCCGTGCCGGCTTTACTGTACGCCCCTCGTGTGTCTTAACCTACAAACAGTTCGCGGAAGCTTAGATGAATGGTTGTGGACTCGTGTATTGTAGGGTGGCTTCATTCTGCGAAACACTTGGCACGATGTGGGTGCTCGCGGTAAGCTGCTTACCCAACGGTGTAGCATATGCAAATACGTGCTCCATACTGGATCACGATTCGATAAGCCTACGGTAGTCTGATTCAATGTATCTGTGGTTCATATACTTCAGGCCGCGGCAGCCATTCGATGCGATTCTTCATGCAGCAGATTTCCGACATGGACGAGCGCGTGATCTGCCCTAACGCGTTCAGTCCTCGCAGCTGGTATGACACAGCTCTTTGCTCAGCGTTTATGATGCATTGTGAGGTGCGCTGACGCAACGAGTGTTTCAATTGTGAATGGCCTCGGCAGGTACGCCTGCCCCGATGCCTACACTAACTGCTTGTATCCGTACAATCAAACCGCTGCTTTGGGCAACTACCCCGTGCTGTTGCAGTACGTCCATTGCTGTTTCGGCTGCGAGATCAGAGCTTGTTGGTTTGAGTATTTACATGTGTGTGGACCGGTGGCAGATGCGTTGACACCTCCGCCAAGCCCTCGTGCAACAACGCAACCTCCATCACGTATCTCTACCGCAATGTGACGGACTATGGTGATGGTCAAGGTACTGTTGGGCTACTCGATGCGTTTTTCAAATACTCGATCGTATCTCCGTCCTGGTTCGGTGTGACGCCTGCACGCGTTTTCAATGTGCTTACTGCTTGTTGGTGTGCGTGAACAGTGATCCTGTGTTTCTGGATGATCGACAACACTCAAGGCAACAAGTTCCTGGGTGACATGTGCCTGCCTCCCATGTTGCAAGACGCAGTCGTGAAGTACATCCAACCTATTGCTTCTCAGCAGTACGCCAACAGCGAAGAGTGCGGTTTCTACTTCTGGTGAGCTCTGTCGTCTCTATGTATCATGTCATCAGGACGTATCTCACCCTAGTCTGCGTGCGTGCATGCCTCTCTGTGTTTCAGGCCCTACAAGGTACTGGAGCAGAGCGTGGCCAAGTTCGGTGGCTTCTACGTGAACGACTTCCCCATCGAATGGGAGTCGCAATCGTTCCTGGCCAACGCAAATCAGCAGACTGCCGGCGCTTTCAACTACTCCTGGATGCAAGCGTCGACGTTCACTCAGAAGTCTACTCAGTTCAACGGTCCGTTCCCCAACTTCGGCACTGCATTGCAACAGCGTCGTCGTCGTTAGTTTTGCCTTTCCTTCAGCCTCTGAGAATTTGGACTCAGCAAGCTGATATTGCCATAATCGTGAGTGTCCTCCTTTTCATTTTGTACGGTTCATGCGGTTCCCTTTTGCTTGTCGATAGCGTGTGTAGGGTTCGTGTACTCACGCCTGCGCCCATCTCGAATAGCATGCCGTACTGCACGCATCATGCAAAGCTAGTGGGGCTTATGCTCACACGATCTGGAAGTGTCCTTCACCAGTCAACTCGTCCACGTTGAGCAGACTTGCGCAAAGCAATCAACGTTGATCACGACGGACCGTGGCTCGATTTCTGCTGAAATTGCGAAACGGTTTTGCACACATGTTGCATTTTGGCTGAAAAGCGCAAGCAAGAATCGCCACGTGTGTTTGCTGTTGCGAAACCGCGTTTTCTTGGGTTACATTTCCATTGAGTTGTTTTTGCGTTCTTGCAAGCATCCTCAGCCACAAGGACATCCTTTCTCAAGCTTGGTATCATCACTGCGAAGCGCGCATCGTTTCCTGTGCTACACACCTCTGAAACACAAGAAGCATTTTCTCCGTTCAGCTAAAAATGACTTCACACAAGCCATTGCGGTACGTATCCTCGGCACCAAGCTATCAAATAACGTTCTGACTTGATGGTGCTTCAATACCCAAAGAGACAGCAGGGTGCTGTTGTCACTCGCACTATTTCTGTTCTACCTCGCTCCAACTTTCTCCGTGCCGCAAACCGGCAGCGGAGGCTTGTCGCTCTGGTTTGATAAAGAGCGACCTGATATCGTTGGCATTCCGTGGGAAAGCCCCACTCTGAACGAGTTCACCGTGGAGCTGTGGATGCGACCCGTGGTATGTTTCAGCCTCTGTGTGTCATCGTGGCTCGACACGATTATGTTGACGTCATGTTGCCATCTGTAGGATCGCCACCTCATCACCATGGCTGTTGCAGCTATGGCTGAGTATGACGCTGGTGTCGTTCCCGTCATGGATAGCCCTGACGGCTTCCAGGTATAGAATGCTGCTTCTCAAACCGCCATCACCTGTTTGACGATGAATACCAACCAAACGTAATGGTTGCTGGTGCACACTCAATATACGCTCTGTGTTGTTTCGATCGATGCACAGATTCGTCTGCGTGACTCGCGAATCTCAGTCTATCGCGACAGTGCAGTCAGCTGTCGGTCCGCCTCTTGTGTCTCCGCCATCGCATCGGCACAGTGGGTACATTTGGCGGTCACCTGGTCCTCTGCGACTGGTGAGTACTGATGGAGTTGAATCATATCAGCGAATGATCTTGGTGGAGTAATATTTTTTGTGTACGATGTCTGCAGGTGTGACCCGGGTGTTCATCAACGGAGCTCAAGCGTTCTCTACGACCGATACTGCACGATTTTTGGTGCCAGTCACACCCAACCCTTGCTTCGTGCTGGTAACGCCTCTCATATTGACACCATGCATGCATACCGTGTTCGTCATCAAAGCTGACTTCTTCACGCGTTTAACGTGTTCGTGTATGCCAGGGTCATGAGCCTGACTCGTTCTGCGGCGGTTTCGACGCGTTTCAAGCGTTTGACGGTCTGATGGATGAGTTCCGGGTCTGGAACTACACGCGGTCGGTGACAGAAATTTCCAACAACTTCCGTCAAGCTCTTACCAGCCCCTCTACTGAGCCTGGATTAAACATATATTATTCGTTCGATCAAGGTCGGTAGTGTCCCCAGAAGATGTTGATTGGGAATGCCTCTTCTTATGCGCTTCTGTCTTGCTAGCCTCTGATGTCAAGATCCCAGATCTGTCCGGCAAGAACAACTACGCCTTGCGTGGTCGTCTGCCGACGTTGCAGCAAGTGATGACGTATGGTAACGGCGATGCCAAGCTACCAACCCCTCCTCGATATGTGGCATCCGCTGCGCCGCTTGTGGGCACTGCGCCCATCACCGTGTACACCACTGCTTCTCAACGTGTCACGATTGATCTGTTCGCATTCGATCCCGTAACTGCGACACTGACGGTACGCGTTTAGAGATTTGAGTCGTTTGAAGCCAGTCTGACAACCGTGTCGTGTGCTCTGTTTTGCGTCACCAGACCACTGTGACCACCACACCAGGCCTCGGAGCGTTGCACCAGACCACCGATGACTCTGTGCTCAGCATCAACACTGTGGTGGCTGGAGTTACACCGGCCACGACGCTTGCGCCCAATGCTAACGGACAAACCAAGCGGGTGATCTACGAGCCCACATCTCTGTCGTCGCTGAATCCTACGGACTCATTTACGTACAACGTCAGCGATGGATCGGTTTCCGTGTCTAACACCGTCACCATCAAGCTGATCACCATTGACAATCCGGCTACGCGTCGCGTGACGTTCAACGAGAACGAGCTCAAGGTGCTTGTACTCGGTGGCGTGACCACCGACGGTGTTGAGCCGACTGTGGTGATCCGATCCGTGCCCGTCAAGGGCAAGCTGTACCAAGCCAACTTTAATGGTCGAAATCCTGGTGCCTATGGGGACATTCCCACTAATGTGGGCCAATTAACTGAAATCAACACCCCGGACACCGTTCTGACTGACTTCCACGGTGTGCTGCTGTACAAGCCTGTGGACAATGAGTACAGTGTCAACTCCAACACAGTGTACGCTCAGTTCAACTTCGCCTGGCGTCATCCGGTGTTTCCGTCCATTGAGTCCGCAGTCGCCACTGTGGAGCTCGTGGTGTTGTTCAAAAACGACCCTCCCATTGGCGTTGCCGCCAATCGCATGTTGCACGACGAGAACGTGACGGTGTTCACTCTGGACTCCACCGACACTGACGGCTCCACTGTAGGTAATTCCCGATTCTACCGAATCTCACAATTTCCCAAGCTGGGTACGTTGTATCAAGTGACGGACAGTGGAGCCACAGTGGCCTTGGGTGACAGCATTGTTGACAGGGGAAACGTTCCCACAGTGGTGGCGTGGGCATCCGAAGTGCTATCCGCTTCGTCTCAGTTCACTCGATGTGAAGCTGCGGGTTGCGCGAGCTTTGCCACCTGCCCCAATGCATGCCCCAACGGTGTGTCAGATTACCATGCGGTGCAGGTTTTGGGTCAACCTAATGCCTTCCCGATATTTGGTGACTCTCCGGTCACGTGGTCGTTTGCCACACTGGACAGTCCCGTCATCGAGTGGATCATCGTGCGCTTTCCGAACCCCATTTTCGTGAGTGGGCTGGATCTCTACGAGAATCAAGCACCTGGTGCGTTGATCAGCGTTGAGGCAGCCACTAACTTCCAAGAGACCACCGTGGCCTCCTTGCAGTGGCAGACCGTGTGGCAAGGACCGGTACAGCAGAGTCTACCGGCCACGTATCGCATCTTCTCTCCGCCTATCTGCCCCGTCGGATTCATATCCGATGTGATCCGATTGCGCTTCGATTCGGCCCAGATTGCAGGCTGGACGGAAATCGATGCCATCAAGTTGGTTGGCACCATTGGCCTGCCGAAAGGCAAGGTGATCGACACGGCTGGTCGAGTAGCCTATGTGCCTCGAGCGGGCTTGCACAGAGATAACGTGAGCAATGCGTACGACACGTTCTCGTTCCGCATCTCGGATTGCGTGGCGGAGAGCGGTGTAGACACCACTGTGACGGTCACGCGACCCAGTCAAGCGTTCTCAACGTATAACCCGGTGCTGCTGTCACAGTGGCGTACTGTGCCGGCTGTGTTACCTGCGGGTGAAACGACGGCAGTGAAGGTCAACGTGCAAGCGGTTCTGGATGATCTGCAAGCCGTAGGCATCGTATCCAAGACTGCTACGCTGGCATCGTTGGGTGGAGCCACCGTACAAGTGGTGGGCGCTACGGTCGAAGGTAAGAATCTGATCGGACTATTGATGTTGATTGCGCATTAAATGAGATTTTTAAACTCTATTGTTGGCATTTCCTGATTCAGGCGGGGCGATCAGTGTGTCTGAGCTCAAGGTTGGCAATTCGGGTCAGCTGCTCAACATTCCCAGTGCCACATTCCCCGGCGTGGTCACTGCAGACTTCACGCTGGACCTCACACCTGTCAAGGATCAGGGCAGATCGGTGGTCTTCGTGTGGATCACACTGGCGGAGTACACATACAGAACCCAGATCGCAGTGTCGCTCACGTGCTTGTCGGGCGATGCCGTGCTGCAAAGCACGGGCCAGTGCGTGCCTTGTGATCAGATCCCAGCTTCTCAGCTTGACGCCTTGTCTCCTGGTGACCGACTGGTCTTTGAACGCAACTGCATCAGTCCTTTCGATCGACAAAAGGGTATGTGTTACTTGCGCTGGCACTGTGGTAATGTTTCGAAGATGGTTTGAAGCTCGTGTGATAGCTCATCTATGCGGTGCCGTATGACTTCTATCCAGGCATACAAATTGCCCTGATGATCCTATCGTCAGCTGGTATCGTGGGCACGCTGGCCATGGGAACTGCAGTGTACAAGTATCGAGCGCATCCAGTCATTCGCTACGCCTCTCCTGTCTTCTGTGCCATCATCCTTGGTGGATTGATCATGGCGTATATGTCGGTCTATTTCGTGGCGGGCGAGATTACCAAGGGCTTGTGTGCGGCTTCCCAATGGTTCGGGCACCTCTCCTTCTGTATCATCTTCTCGAGTCTGTTCGCTAAGACGTACCGACTGAGTCAACTGTTCAACAACAAGTCGCTCAAGAATATTCGAATTTCCGACACAGGTATAGTTTTATTGAAGCACATCATCCAGCAGTTCACATGGTTCACTTATGCGCGTTTCATCAAGCTTTTGCATTTCTCATTCGAACTTTGTGCGGTCTCATGATGCCTGCAGCTCTTTTCTCCAAGTTCGTGGCGGCCTTCACTGCAGTATCGACCATTTACTTAGCAATCTGGACGGGTGTCGACCCCCCTGTGCCCACTTCATCGGTACGTAACAACCTCTTGCAGCTGACTGTTTCTGTGGCATATCGTCAATTTAATGTGGACACCAATGATGATGCTCGCAGATTGAGGTGACATCCGAGTGGATGAGCTGCAGCAGCTCGCAAGGGTACTGGAAGGTTCTGCCGCTGGTCGCAGAGTGTGCGCTGCTGCTGTGGGGAGTATACCTGTGTGTGCAGACTAGCAATAACCCTACCGCCTTCAATGAGGTACACATCTGCTTACTCGTACTCTGAGCGTGAATAAGTTCGTATCTCATGTAACCATCGACTGCAATACTTCTCAGAGCAAACACATTGCCATCACGATCTACAACACGGTTCTACTTGGTATCTTGGTGATGCCACTGGTGTTCTTCCTGAAGAACGACCCGGACATTGCCGCGCTGCTGATCTCATTAGCGCTCTTGCTGGGTGCTACCGTGATTCTATGTACGTCAACTAATCTTGCTCGCTCGCACGCTTGAGGTTCTGGTTTCTCTTGATTTATACTCATTCGACGTGCATTATATGCAGGTGTGCTCTTCATTCCTAAGATGATCGCCATCTACCGCAACGACGAGTCACAATGGTCCACCACGGGCACCAGTGCCAACCACACCGACCAACCCAAGAGTGAGCTCGCTGACGGGGTGCCCGCCAAGCCTCATCACGCAGTGCAGATGGCCAGCACCAAAGGCGCTCAGCGCGAGAAGGATAGCAAGCACGCGCGATTCGACAGCGATGTGGACAATCTGGATAACTTCATCGCCAAGGTGCCTGACCCGCCCACGCTGGCTCAGAAGGACTCGCTGCAGGACATGGCCAATCGCATTGACGAAGTGCACATTGTGATTCCATCCACCATGCCCACCAACCTGAAGGTATGTGCTTATATCAATAGCTGAGCGCCCTGGGTTGGGTTTGTGTTTTGATGTGCGAGCTGTTGCAGTTACAGCTGCATTGATTGTGCTTGTAAATGATCTAGCATGTCTCAAATTGCTGTGCCGAATGCTGCTGTTTTCAGGTCAAGACCGGCAACACACCGTCAGGATCTCCGATGGGCTCGCGCGGTCACTCTCGCCAGCCATCCCGTCAGATCCCGCTCGCGGCCAACTCTCCTAAGGCATCCGGCCTCCCGGAGTCTGCGTCAACCACCCACCGGCGCAACCCATCGCGCTCAGTAGCCGATGCACCGGCCATGATCGGAGGCGCGGTCACGCCGTCGAACGCCGCCGGAGCTGCCGGAGACTCGCATGCTGGGCACCAACGTGCGCCGTCCCGAGCTCAGCAGATCATCTCCTCGATTCTGCATCACCGCACGCCCAGTCGGGCCCAAGCTGGACCGGCCGGCCAGTCTTTGCTGACCACCACTCAAGCGGACTCGGATCAAGCCGCTGGTGGAGAGTTTGCCGATGTTGACCTGTCGCCATCGGCGGAGCCCGCTTCTCCCAATGAGTTGTAAACATAGCGTGTCGTGTCGCTGTTTGCGCTGTATAGGTCCAAGCAGAGTTGCTTGGTGTACATATTCAATACCTCTACGCCTGTTGCTAGCTTTTGCACATTTGCCACATACTGTCTCTATATGCCTTGGTGTTTTCAAATCAAACTCGATCTTACAATGACTGAAAATGACAGCATAGCATAGCATCATCACCAAAGGCATAACTGCACTTCTACAGCAGGCCCACTTCAATGCGGTGAGGTGCGGTGCTCTATGCTTCAGATCATCTGTATAGCTTGATCGGGAAGTTCTCGGTCACCATGTGATTATCCGCGAATAGAATAATCAGGTTGACTTCAAACTCAATCTGTAGCAGAAAGAACGGTACAAATTGTTAGCCCGCGCGAGAGGGAACGCGATTTGATACCGCGAGCAGATAGAACACGTAGCACCAAAAGACTGAAGGAAACATACCTTGAATGTTTTGGCGATCGTCGTGGCGCAAGTGAAGAGACGGGGAAACACCATATAGATGGGAATCGTCAGATCTCGAATAACGTTGCCATCCCCTAGCTGAATGTTCTGAATCTCAGTAGCTAGTATTCAAAGAACCGGCGCAGCACACTTAGAGTCGGACGAAAATTTAGAAATCATACAGTGAGAACAGACATACCTTCTCGAGCCTCACCCTCCAGATACACTGTGCACAACAGCAGCCAACGGGACATAGGTGGAGCAGATCACGCGATATCAGCGATGCACACAGAGTGATCGGCCAGAAGCATGGTGTTGAAATGCACGTACTACACGTTTCCACACGGACGAGCTGAAGCTCGATCGATTTGATGTCCACAGCGCAGGACTTGATGGTCAGGTCTCCGGTGAAGGGCTTCGTCACGCTGCACACGGTGTTGTCTAATCGCCCTACGAACGAGAAGTCTGGGATCTTGTGCTTGGAGCCCTGTGTGGGGTGCATCAGTAAGCAAGCGCCGTCTTCACACAGTGTGCTGCATTGCACAAGACGGACCTGCCGCACGTTCTGTAATGAGTTGGGCGAGATATTGAAAGCATATGGTGTAGACTGCCGTGTGCTCTTTTCCTCCTACAGTGCATTAATGCCATGTACGACGTCAGACATCCCGAACGAACGTCACACATGTGATGACGTTTTACCTCAGTCTCCACCGTGAACTCGACCGCCTTCACGTAGTTCTTTGCCAGCATAGGGCGCGCCATCTCGGCGGTTATCATGTACTGAATGTTGACGTAGACGCCATGGTACGTATCGTACAGCTGCTGACCCTGATTGGCCTTGAGCGTGAACTCAAAGGGGAACTCCACGGTGCCATTAGGAACCTTGCCCGCTGGCGTGATCTCAATCTGATAGCTGAGCAGCTGTATCGGCTTCAGCGAGCTATAAAACGCTTCGAAAAGTCCTACACTGCGCGCACTGAGTTGCAGTGCCGCCGTGCCCTCAACCGTCAGCTGGATACCATTATGTGCAGTCTGGCCCTGTGAACGCACCACAACCGCACCCGACACTTTGTCCTATACACACATCGAAACGCGGCGACGTCAGCAGAAAATCATTACATCAGTAGATTTCGCATGCTACACAAGGATCGCATGGACATACCCCGGGTTTATACACCCGATCCACGCGATTCAGTACGATGTCCACCGACATGGTGCAAGCGGAAAGCGGCCGGTCACATATCCCACCGGATACACGTGCTTCTGAGTGTTGACATCTGCTTCGATTCCATTATGCTACACGGCGTTCACCGAAAAGACCTTCCAGCTCTCTATTCAGCTGAGCCAAAGACCCTGAGCTCAATACAAACGTGGATAACAAAGTTTGACTTGCACCAAACTTGATGCCACTCGGAGCTCAGATCAGCTCAGATCGAGCCTGGAATTTCCAGAGCCGAATCCAATCGAGGAATATAATTATCTTATTGACCATGCCCAGTATATACAGTGCCAACATTTGCAACTTGGAACATGGATATAGGCTTACAAAGTCCAGTGCTAACGACCCCTGTCGTACCTAGCTTGAAGTCGACTTGAACACAGTAGAGCCAGTGGTGGGCAAGGAAATACTGCCAGTTCTCGATTCACGACGCTCAGTGCGGCTTCGGCGCCTTGCCAGCGCCGGTCAGGTACCATTCCCACGCTCCGGCAC
>ENA-ORBV01016881-ORBV01016881.1-microbial-mat-metagenome-genome-assembly--contig:-NODE-16881-length-10525-cov-5.455590_pt1 | contig 10525 bp, 7 predicted proteins | sample MGYA00237777_ERZ505514 | MGnify/ENA primary metagenome ERZ505514 (study PRJEB26160, sample SAMN06269048) | microbial mat metagenome | isolation source: Oligotrophic lake microbial mat | place...
AATTTACTATACATCAGTCACTCTTTGCTGTTTAGTATGGTATAGTGCTCACAATCATCAATAACATCACATGCAATGTAATCCATATTTGCTCCGTCTTTGTCGCTCAGCTTCCACAGTGTCACTAATCCAATAACTGCCAAGAAAAAGCCTCCGAAACACAAAGCGATACACATTAATAAGAAACAATACTCGTGCGCAAGTTCTTGTGGGCATAAGGTAAGCTTCCACGTGTTTGTGATTTGGTTTAGAGCCATATCGACCGGCACTAGTTGTGATAGAGGTTGGCCCAAGAGGGATTCAGGAATGGCACCAACTTGTCGAAGCCTACGTACCCAGCCATCTACCTCGTTTTGGTGGTCTCTTAGGATGTTTTGGATGCGTTTTTGGTCGCTGGTCCGACTTGCTTTGGCTTCTAGACAGCTAGATGTCGAATTAAAAAACGCGTTGGGTCCGGCAATGTAGGTTGCAGAGGGTATCAATCCCGCACGAAGAGCGAAATGTAATTCACAAACACACCAACTGCGAGAATACAAGTCCGTAACCCAATTGCGCACCACCACAAACATTGAGGCATGTTGCAGTGCCAAGACAAAGGGAGATTGTTCAATGGGAATGCTTTCGGATAGTAAGGATTCCGTGCTGTCTGGATCTTGAGGAATGGCAAAGGAACAAATCCACAAATTTGGTTTTGGGTCATGCAAGGCAAAGCATTGCTGCAGAGAAGCGACAAAGTCATTAAAATTTTCATCCCAACAATGTGTAACAAAGGCTTCGGTTTTCAATCCTTGTGGATTCTTGAACAAGGCATAGGAGGTACCCTTTTTTTGACAGGTTGGTTGAATGAAATAGTGATTCACATCTCGCATTGTGAACTTTTGACTCTTGTCCATGCCAAAAGCTGCCACCAGTTTCTTTTGGACTCGGACAAGTTGTTTGAAACTTATGGCCCACATAGCGGGATGCCCAACAGCAAGAGAACTGCTACTACCCGTTACTTCCGTCGCCCTGGACTCCTCAATGTCGTTTGCAAATGTTCCTTCCTCCAGGGTGGTAATGAAATTGTCGAGAGGATCAGTAGTAAATTCCGTACCAGGCTTTTCCGTCACCACGGAATCATCATCATCATGTTCATTGCTGCTATCGTCGCTTGGTGGTGCTTCTGGAAGCCTGTCCGCGACATGCGCATCTGCATCGTCATCCATAGAAGTATGCAAAAACACTTCCGAGTAGCCAGGTAAAGCTATTGTGCATTGCGTCGTTGTTCCAGACTCCTCTTCTGTATGATTGTGCGAGCTATTGTGTTCCATATTGTTTATTTGGTCAAAAGAAGCATCTTGATGTTACATGATGGAGGGTGTGGCGATCGCTGGATGACAGATGTTTGGAGCCAGAAGATGCCGAGAAAACTACAGTACGATGTCGTTTGGCCTTCCCAAAGATCATTTGATTGACTTCCTTGCCATGATGATTTAACGGTAAAAAACCGTGATGTTCCCTATGCACATGTATATCAACGCCTGTAACCCCAACCTTAGCGCACTAAGCACCAGCACCATGAGCGAAAAGGAATGAATGTCAAAAAGTTATTCCAGGACAACACAGAACCTTTTGAACACGGATTGTTTGAGAGTTGAAAAATCTTATCTTAAACAATCATCTCTCAAATGTTGGATCCACTCCCATGTGTGAATCAACTCCTAAATTGTCTCTTGTGTGTTCAAATCATCTTGTTCCTTGACGAAAGCATCTCTCAAAATTCAAGGCCTGATTTGTCAATGTGTTTTTGCCGTCTGAAAAATTGCGCTCAAAATGTTAGCTCAATTCTTCAAATTGTGTCTTCAATCATCTCCTGTCCCTGTTGTCACCGCTGATCGAATGCATGCAAAATGTCCGTTCCGACAGATCCGTTCGCACCATGTGCATGCCAAGCCCGTCAACACAATTTCCTAAGTGTCAAAACGCAACCGTGAACGCACGAGTGCTGTTTTGCTCAAAGTGAAACACCGGGTTTTCATTTGAATTTCGCCCTCTTGAACTCCCTTGAGTCAATGTTCTCCATGTGAGACCAAACACAAAGACATTCTTTCATTGCCGCATTCTTTTTTGCTGCCGCCTGAAATGTTTTTTCATGGCTGCAATATTTTTTGTTGCTGCCCCAACTGTCTTTTTCGTTCTGCTTTCTCTTTTGCTGTTGTGTTTTTTCCTTGCTTTGCACTGACAACCATTTGCTTCTTTGCACACACATCAACATTCTTCTTTTGGTTTTATTCAGTTTTTGTCTTTCTTGTGGTTCTCAGCACCACCCTTCTAGTTCATTCTGCATGTTTGTCATCCAAATCACCAAAGATGGAATCACTTGTTAGTGGTTCTGAATGGATCTTGCTTTCTTCAATGCCAATGAGACAACAAATGTCACTTTGTGTGTTGCTGTGTCATTTTGGCAATCGCTCAAATGATTTCACTCACCAGATCAAAAAGATGATGTCAAATCCACAATTGAGTTGACAATGTTTCTGACTGCAAAATCTTCATCAGAGAAGGAGTCAAACTCAGGGTGCCAGGCCTCTTCTGCAATGCAGTGGCACAGGTGGCACCACTTTTTGGCTGTGAGTTATGTGAGGGCTGCCCAAGACATCTATTTTTGGTGTGATAAATTGGTTTTTTAGAAATCACAAGCACAGCAGAACCAGTGTCTGGCTGCTCTTGTTTCACTTGACACTGGATGCCAGCTACTGCAACACCTTCCTACTAGCTGCACACATGCCCCTACACTGGAACACCAAGAGGTTGCAATGAAATACAAAGTGGAAAGCATTAGCCCACACAAGTCTATTCCAAGTACCAACCTAAAAAAAAATGTGCTTCCTGTCTGCATAATGGAGATTTCAGAATGTTTCTTTCGTTAAATAGGTAAACAGTTAAGGATGGAAGGATCCAATACACCGATTGAAAGGGCTGGAGCAAATTTCCCGTTCCATGAAAAGAGAGTGCAGCTAACATGATCAGCAGCAAATGGTGACTCGTCCAAAAAGTATTATAGTGACTGCGTCGCCACAATGTCAATGGATACGCAAATAGCATGCATCCCAGCATTATGATCCCGGTAATGGCAGCTCGATGTTGCAACAACATAACCCACCGTTCCGAGGCACTGGATGGGATGACCTCTCCCAATTTGTTCCCAAACAAGGCAACGATATCATCCGCCTCTGCCACATGAGCCAACCGATAAAAGTCGCAAATATGGGCAGATACGTGAGTCGTTACCCAAAGAGCCAAGACGCACCCCACAAGGATATGCATTTCCTGGAGTGCATCCATAAAGGGAAAATAGACTCTTGCCCTTGTGGCTCGGACTCGCGTCCATACATGTCGAGCCATGGGCAGAAGGATCAGCGCCGTGTTCAAGTTCAAACACTGAGCGGCTCCCCGTGCTACGATAATACAATTGCCAAAGACTGCCATCGCGTCTTCGTTATTGGCGTATTTGACGGCCTTGATCGTAAAGGCTACGATGTTGGCAGCGACGTAAAGACAAAGCCAGAAAAGTAAGCTCTTTTGCTTTTGCCAGAAGCGTTTTCCGCGACGGATTCGATGAGTAACTGCGTCATCCGTTAATGCTTTTGGATCTTCGAATAGGCGAAGCACATCTGGATTGCGTCGAAAAATATCTCGAAACTGTTCTTTGTTGACAACCTCTCTGTCGGATGATGATGCAAGATCCGAGGTACTGCTGCCACTGTTTGCGTGTACGTCCTCGAGCAAGGCTTCCACACAGGCATCAATAACAGCCGGTTCCACGTCCAGTTGAATCGTTGTGGCGGCTGACTGAAGCAAGAGGACCAATTCAAACCGTTCTAGGGTGCCTGTCTTGTTTAAATCAAGATCATCGAAAGCTTGATCCATGGCTTTATTTATGATCTGCTGGCTAACAGGCAGATCATCCTCTGCTGTTTCGTCCCCTCCTTCGTCTCCTTCCATAATGGTGCTCAAGTCAAGAGCGGAAAGATTCGAACGCGTTCTAAGAAGCACGTCGTGAAAGCAAGCATTATGCAAAGCATTCTCTGCGCCCATCTTATTCAGATCATCCTTGGCGTCCTCGTCTTCTACCGCCCATCCTGTTCGGTTGCTGCCTGCTGGAGGGACGATATCGGTACCAGGTGACATGATTAAGATCTGACCATCCTGTTCCGGACTCGGACTGCCTTTCAAATTCGAGGTGGTGGGATCATCCATGGCTGTTTTGAGTCTCTTCGTATATCGCTTTTATGCATCTCACTTCATCTAAAGTAGAGCATTTGTTGCACTAAAAGGTGGATCGTTTTTCTCTCCGCACAGCAGGACGAATGCAATCTCACCAAAGTCAGCTAATGCATTCCCCCAAATCATCATTCACTTGTCCGACTGGCTTCGTCAAATCTTCCACGCTCAGAATTTGGTGCTGTAAACTGTGCTGTAACGTAACCGACAAGGGTAATTTACCCATTTGTGCACGCCAGGCATACCGGTAATTCAAATAATTAAAATGTTAGAGACATACACATATATTGTTTGAATCGTAACAAAATCTGAACATTAGAGGGACACTGTACCTTTATTTTGATTGGCTCTGCGTGCCTGCCCGTGAACACGTGGAATAACCCTTGACCTTATAATTCTAATTGCTGTGCTTACGCAACCACCAAAAGCCACGACTGAGTTGGTGTGAAATAAAAAAAGCCAACATGACACGTTCGTTGGCTGACTTCATCCCGCCGCCACTGCATTCATGGTTCTGACTGTTTCATGCGGAATCATCGAGAATTTCACCCAACTATGACTTAGAGTTTTTTGTTGACTTGACGACAATGGCGCATGACGATGTGGCAGCTTCCGGTGTGACCCAGACACAGCTGTCAGCAGGCGAGCTGGCTAGATAAGATTGAATCAGCACCAGCTAGTGTATAGTTTGCATGCTACAACTTCGAGCTACTCGCAACATTCAGATGTTCTCACAAAATCAGATTCAACACATTTCCTAACCCAGCACTATAGTATATTACCATCCACCATGAAGATTGCCGCCTCGATCGCCTTGCTTGCCACCTCTGCTTCGGCCTTCAACTCCTTCAGTTTTGGAGGAGCAAAGAAGGCAGCCGCCGTCAAGGGCCCGGAACCATCTTTCACTATCGATACCATCCCAGGTGCTCTCGAACCTGTTGGTTTGTTTGATCCTCTTGGATTTTCGGCCAAGGCCAATGAATCTACTCTCAAGAGATACCGCGAAGCCGAGCTTACCCATGGCCGTGTGGCCATGTTGGCCTCGGTTGGATTCCTCGTTGGCGAATGGGTCGAGGGAAAATCCTTCTTGTGGGATGCGTCCGTGACAGGACCCGCCATTAATCACCTTCCTCAAGTCCCACCTCTTTTCTGGGTCATCTTGGGATCTTCCATCCTTGCTTTGGAACAACGCCGTGCCCAAATTGGTTGGGTCGAACCCAAGAATGTTCCCATTGATCAACCAGGACTTTTGCGAGAGGCATATACACCTGGAAACCTTGGATTTGATCCCTTGGGATTAAAGCCCGAAGATCCTGCAGAGTTCTTTGCCATGCAGACCAAGGAACTCCAGAATGGACGTTTGGCCATGTTGGCGGCAGCAGGATTCATGGCTCAGGAACTAGTGGATGGCAAAGGAATTTTGGAACACTTGTCCCTCTAAGACTCGCAAAACGACAATAAATACAGGTAGCCATGGCGACTAAGAAATGTACATAAACCCAATATTAAAAGAGAAAACGATAGGAATTACTGTGTGGTGCAATCCTTAGCTAATTTATGATAACCGATGAATTGTTCCGTCCAGTGTTTTTTATACTCTACTCGTGGCAAGGTTTTTCAGTCGGTATCCGGACTCCCGAATCTATGCCATCTGTAGCCTAACTCAAAACAATGAGTTAGGGATCCCCGGCAGCGCGACCTGAGTAGAAATGCAAAGATCAAGTACCCAGTGGTACGACTAGTACTACTGCTTGTAGCACTACTATACTAGCTACCTAGTCATTGAAAAAATTCGCCACCGACGATGCAGACCGCCGGCAATGGACCTGTCATATCCCAACTCCATGCCCCCAAGGCAAACGCATTGGCCGTAGCATGGCAATTGTGTAGTAGTACCTCCATGCATCCGATTTGTGCAGGTGAGATCGTGTGATGACCAAGCCCCGTCATCTTGCTTGTAACCAGATTTGTTTTCAGGCTACCAGGTGCTGGGGGGTGATCAAGGGTGAGTCTAAATGATTGAACACTCCTACTATTGCCCGGGTGGGACGTCACGACAGAAAAAACCACGACTCAATTGCAACGACCGGCCATAAAACTGCCATCAACCATCACCATCATCATAATAATTATGTGCACCCACTTCAAAAGCAACAACGAAAGATTTCAGCGGATACCGTAGCTGTCGATATACGTGAATGCAGTCAATGATAAATGGAGGGCCCCGCTGCTGCTGTTGCTGTAGCGGCTGCAGATTGGCCGCTGCGCAAAATATGTGAACCTCATGAAACAAACGATGTTGTCATCCTGCAAAACGACGCTGAGAACGAGGATGACATCATTTGGCCACTACCACCACCTCAAGGAAATCGACGTCTCGTAGAAATGGTGCGAGACCGAGCGGAAGACTACCGCCAGAAGCCCAGCATGGAAAAGCCTCTGGTCAGTGTGCAAATCTTGAAAGAATGGCGCCATAATCAAAGACCGCCGGGACGTTTTTTGGTCGCCGAAAAGGGGACACAACCAGTCCTTTGGAAAGATGTGGGAGACAAAAAGGCACGAAGTTTTATCAGTCAACTATTGAAGCATCCTCCTCCTACGGCCAAGGAGAACTCCAATTATACATTTATTACCAAAAACGGCGTACTGCAGCTTGGCAGGGAAATGGACGAGAAAGCAATACTTTCGGATCACAAACAAGGGGATTCCTCGTCTACAAAATCAAATCCCGAACACTCTCCGGGCCTTGCCAACAAGTTGTATGAACGAGAAAGTCATATCCAAAAACTGCGGCAGGCGTTCGAACGCACTTTGGGGACAAAGGATGGCGGTGAGGACAATCCAGCTGAGTTGGTCGTCATTTGCGGGCCGTCGGGGTCGGGTAAATCTGAGCTTGCCCGATCGATGAAAGCCTTTGTTTCTTCCCCTATCGGTGATAGGGATGGATTCTTTCTCTTGGGAAAATTCGAACAACAGCACCCAAAAGATCGGGCCTTCTCGGCCTTTTTGGTGGCGATGCGACAACTCACAATACAAATTATGCAAAGAAGGGATATCGCCTGGGAACAAGAGATTCGGCAGAAGATTTACTCGGCTGTGGGATTGTCTGAAATAAGTCTCTTGGTAGAGGCCATGCCGTTTCTGGAAAAGTTTTTGGATTATCACGCACAGAGTGATTATGGCGGCGGCGGCGGTGGCGGCAAAGCGGTGGATAAAAACAACAAAGAACGCTTTGCCACGGCATTTCGACGCTTTATCACATCAATCTTGGATCCGCAGAGGCACCCAATTATTTTGGTTCTCGATGACATTCAATGGGCAGATGAAGGGTCTTTGCAATTGCTGCGTTCTCTCATTTCGACCGAGGTCGGCAACCGACGACCGGGACTTATGATCGTTTGTACATGCAAAGGAAATGAGGTTTCTACCGATGATGCTCCATTTTCAGAACTATGTCGAAGTCTCAAGTCAAAAGGAATACGCATCACCAATGTGGAGGTGACAAATTTAAACGCCGCTTCACTGTCAGCGATGATGGCGGACGCTGGGCTACCTGTCGACCAAAGTGCTGCACTTGCAGAAGCGGTTCATACCCAGACGAAGGGCAACGCATTCTTGTCAACACAGGTATTGCAGTGCTTGCAAGAGCAAGGCGTGTTGGAGCAACACAAATTCGGTGATGATGCCGAATGGGAATGGGATGAAGATGATTTTCTGTTGGAAGCAGATGCTGGGTACGACGAACAGATTGTGCACTTGCTCCAACGACAAATTATGAACTTGCCAAAGGAAGTCCAAGACGTGCTGAAGGTCGCAGCCTGCATTGGTGGAGAAATACGTGAAAGCCTTCTTGTGTACGCAACGACAAATGTCGCATCGTCGAATGCATTGCTGGCTCTGAGCATTGCTGAACAGCGCGGTATTATCGACTACAACTTCGATGTCGGTGCTGGGAGTTTTGCACACGACAAATTTTTGGAAGCTGCCTACGAACTTATTCCTGAAGACGAAAGGGCGGCATTTCAACTACGTATTGGGGAGACGCTGCGGTCGCGATTGCCAGAAGAGGAATTCAACGACAATCTTTTGCTTGTGGCCAATCTCTTGGTGCGGGGAATGGATCTCATCGAAAGTGAGGATGAAAGAGCAAGACTATCTAGGCTGTGCTTGTACGCTGCCCGAAAGGCCGCCAAAGCAGCTGCTTACATCTCCGCAATGCAATACATAAACTATGGAATCAATCTCTTGCCAAAGCGAAACTGGCGAGATCAGTATGAACTATCGCTTCACCTCTATTCTCTGGGAGCTGAAATTTCATATTGCAAGAGTGATTACGATACCGTACATCAGCTGACACGGGCCGTGTTTGACCATGCAAGGTGTCCCGACGACAAGATTCAAGCCTACACGTCGCTGATCTTGTCAAAGGAAGCTGTCATGGAGTTGAAAGATGGAATGGAATTGTGTTTTAAGGTCTTAGCACAGTACGGAGTACGTTTTCCACGAAAGCCCACCAAGGTGCATCTCTTGCTGGATTTCTACAAGACGCGCCGATCGCTCGCGGGAAAAACTGCCAACGACATTTTGAACTTAGAGCCGATCAGGGATTCTAATGCTTTGATAGCAATGAGCATCATTCATTTGCTGTATCCAATTATGGTGGTAGAGAATTTCGTCCTGTCTCCTCTGGCCGCTTTTCGTTTAATCCGGCTGACCATGCAGCACGGGCTGAGTTCGATGAGTAAGTGGCAAATTCCTATCCAACAATATTTCAGCTACTGTTCTTGTGAATCTGAACTTGCGAATGACTGGTTGCATGTGTGTCTGTATGTCTTCCAGGTAGTGTCGGATTCGGATTCTACGCGGCCGTACTTGCACGAGCGGGGAAAATTGATGAGGGCTATTTCTACGGCGAACTTGCACTCCGGATTATGCACAAGTATCCTGTTAAAGAGTTTGAGGGTCGAACCCTCTTCGCTGTCTGGGGCTTCGTAAAAACAGAATATGAGGGCCTGTCTTACTGTCTCGTTCCGATGATGGCTGCCCACCATTCAGCGATGAACACGGGTGACTTTGGTGGTGGCTCGATAGCCATGCTTATCCATACAGCTGTGAGTCTTTTCATAGGACAGAGGTTGGATAAAATTGTTGAAGGTATTGACGACGCTATCCAACGTTTGAAGGATTACAATCAACGGGCCCAGTTTGGATTGCTGATATGTTTGAGAAATACGTGCCGGAAACTCATGGATCGACCCGATGATTCGTCTGGAGGCTACCCTGATGAGGTTCCATATGGATCGATGCTGCCAGTCGTCTATATTTCCTTTCAGCTATACGAAGCAGTGTACCTGAACGATATTGAACTGGCTGGTGTCCTGATTAGAAAATTTGAAAAGTCTAACCCTGGTCCTGTGCTCCCTGTTATGCACAACTATTTTGTGTTTTACAAGGCCATTGTTACTGCTGCAAGCTCGGGTCCAAGATCATTGATTCGCCAGTGGCAGGCTCGTAAGCTTCTTCAGTATCTCGAGCGGGCCATGCTGCGTTGTCCAGAAAACTACACAAATAAAGTATTTTTAGTGAAAGCCGAAATCGCTGCATCAAGGGGTTGTTTGGAAGAGGCCGGGATGCAATATGACAGATCTATCCATTATGCGGCAAAAGACAAGTTTCCAAACGAGCAAGCGTTGGCGTGTGAGAGAGCAGCTACAATGTACGTGACATTTGGCCTACCACTGGAAGCTGCAATTTACTATAGTCAGGCTATCAAGTTGTACAAGCAGTGGGGTGCAGAAGTCAAAGTGAAGCAGCTGGAAGAAATCATGAAGGAGAAACACATCGCTGTCTGCTGATATAGCGGCCCTTGTCCAGAAAGCTCTGAACCAGCTGACATCGTTTGGCACTTTGGTCGCCGAACGGCAGGCTACTACGCAGTTTACCAATGGACGGAGGTGGCTATTGTTAGCATAGCGAAAACGAGAACCTGAAAAGCGACATCACAGCTTTTTTTCACTGTGTGCTGACCAAATAAATTTGCAGGAGGAGGACATGTATTTCTTTCGGATGAAATCACTGTGGTGGGTACACAGTTACAGGATAGCGCTTCCATTTGTCGACATGACTGAGGCATTGGGCAAGAATGAAGTGTGCGACATCTGGGGCGCGCCTCATGCGCATTTAACCGACTAAATTGTGCCATAAATTTATACTACAATTTTGAAAATTGTCGTATAAAACTGTGCTATAAAACTGTGCTATA
>ENA-ORBV01016884-ORBV01016884.1-microbial-mat-metagenome-genome-assembly--contig:-NODE-16884-length-10524-cov-19.687470_pt1 | contig 10524 bp, 10 predicted proteins | sample MGYA00237777_ERZ505514 | MGnify/ENA primary metagenome ERZ505514 (study PRJEB26160, sample SAMN06269048) | microbial mat metagenome | isolation source: Oligotrophic lake microbial mat | place...
AGGCGAGTCACGTACACGGTCACGACGATGGTGGCGAGCAGCCCGACGCCCAGCAGCACGTACTGCCACGGGTTCTTTCCAGTCCCGCCTGCAGCCGCGGTCTTGCCCGCGAAGCCCAGATAGACGTACAGGAACGTCCCCGGCATCATGCCGACCCAGCTCGCGAGAATGTGCGGCCAGAAGCGCACCGGGGTGAGCCCGTAGAGGTAGTTGCCCAGCGAAAACGGCACGGCGGGAGACAGCCGCAGGAGCGCGATGATCTTCCACCCTCCCTGGGCGATGGCCGTATCGATTGCGCCGAAGGTGCGGTTGCTCTCGGCCATGCGGCGGACCTTCTCGCGGGCGAGGTAGCGAGCAATGAGAAACGATGCCGCAGCCGCGAGCGTGGACGACACCGACACCGTGGCGAATCCCCAGGCCAGTCCGAAGATTGCCCCCGCCGCCAGCGTGAGCGCCGAGCCCGGCACGAAGAGCAGGGCGGCGACGAAGTACACGACGCCGAAGACCACGGGTCCCCACGGGCCCAGCGTCGCCACCTTCTCCTGCACCAGGTCGAGCAGTTGGGCTGTCGGCAGAGCGCGGAGGACGACCAGCACGCTCGCGGCGATGACCAGCCACGCTGCGACCCGCAGCACGCGGCGTGCCCCAGATGTCGCGGCCGGGGCGGGTGCGTCGAGGAGCGCGGGGGTGACTGGCAGAGCGGTGCTTGCGCCGCTGGACTGGACCGGGACTGGCGCGTTGGTGACAGAGTGGCTCATGGCTCACGAGGGAATAGGCAAGCCGCCCGTCCTATTCCGTGCGCACAGCCCCCCAGATGACGACGGCCCCAGCGTGTGCCGGGGCCGCTGCGAGCGTTCACTCAGTTGTCGCAAGACGAACACGTGCGCCGCACTCGTCGCCTGCGCCTGCTCGCCCCACGGCCCGTTCTCGCCGCGTGTGTTGATCTAGCGGGCCATGGAGACGGCGGCCCCCCCCAATTTCCCCGCCTTCGCCGGGCTTGAACGAGGGCGCGGAAGGTCGGCGTGGTCGTCATGGTCAGGAAGACCAGCGCGGCGGGATTGGTGGGCGCGAGCTCGGTCGCATCGACGAGTTTCACCCACAGCTCGGCCCCGAGCACGCCCGCGGGCCGGGCGCGGCGAGCCCGGCAGTTTCGGCCCGAGGTCGGTGTGGAGTCATCCGGCTCACTTCTCGGCGATGCGCTGGGGCGCAGTTGGTGCGTGAGCCGCTGCCCGCTCTCGACCAGCGCGAGCGAACCCCTGCACGCTCCAGAACTTCTCCACGGCGGAGTAGTAGTTGTTCATGTACGTAATATTGATTCGCCTACACCGCAAAGTTCCCATCGGACCGGGGCATGTAGTGTGTACTTCCGCGTGGCATGGGGGGGCTCCAAAGAACCAAATACACAAAGGGCCATATGGCCACATGAAGAACGGGAACGAACCGTTCCCGAGCGGGCACCCGCGCCGGGCGCGCGGCGAGCAAACCCGCTGCATTCCGCGTCGCTCGAACAGCACTCCCATCGGCTCGGAATGCTCGCCGGAGGAGTTGGAATGCGTTCCAGAGGAGTTGGAGTGCCCGCCGCAGGAGTTGGAATGCGTTCCGGCTGAGTCGGAATGCTCGCCGAGCGAACCGGACAGCCCCGGTGGGCGTGCATTCCGGCCCGGCGACAGGCCCGGGTGAGGCGGACGCGGGCTACGCGCCGCAGCCAGCGTTCTTCATCGACTTGCGGACGGACTTCACGTGGGGGTGGCTCTCGTCAAAGTGCTTGAGGAGGATGGCCAGAGCCTTCGTGAAGTTGACGCAGGCCGCGGCGCGGTCGCCTTCGTCCTTGCAGATGAGCGCCAGGTTGTTGTAGCTGGTCGCGAAGGTGGGATGGTCCGGGGCGAAGTGCTTGGAGTCGATCGCGATGGCCCGCTCCATGCTCGCCCGCGCCCCCGGCAGGTCGCCCTGGTCCTGCTGGATCGTCGCGAGGTTCGAGTAGCAATGGGCAAAGTCCTCGTGCCCAACGGCCGCCTCGACCGCGGCCTCGTTCTCCGGCGTGAGTTGCAGGCAGGCCGCGGCCTCGGCGTACCGGCCCAGCGCTCTCAGCGGCGCGACCAGCCACACGCCCACCCGAGCGGCGGGGCCGCTCTGCCCGGCCTTCCACAACGCGGCACACATCTGGGCCAGCGGCGTCAGTTCCCACCGCAGCGACTGATCGGTCAGGGCGGCGGGGTTGTCGATGGTTCCATCGCCCTTGCCGTCTTGGCCTTCGACGAGGGTGCCCTGCCGGGCGGCGGCGCACGCGGCGATGGCGCGGAGGAGCGGGGCGGTGATGGCTGCGTTCGTGGCCGCGCGGTTGAGCAACTGGGCCCGGTGGGCCCGGTGCATCTGGAGGAGTTTGCCGTCTTTGACGATGGGGCGCAGCAGTTGCAGATGGATCAGGGCATCGATGACGGCTTGGGCCGGGTCGGGGTTGGTGCCGGGCTTCGACGGGAGGCTGATTGTGGTGTCCGCCTTGAGCAGGGTTGCCAGCCAGGGGCGGGGGATCATGTCGGCGGGGAGCTGCGCGGCGTAGGCAAGGGCCTGCTGCTCTGGCTGGGGCAAGGCGACGAATGCGGCGTCGAGGACGTCGGTGATGGCGCGGGAGTAGCCGATGTGGGCCGCGATGCGAGGCTCGGCGGCTTGCATGTGCGGCAAGCGGCCCGCCCGCAGATCGCTGGCGAAGGTAGCCCAGGTGGCGCTGGGCGTGAGATGCATGTACGCGCCCATCGCGGCGATGGCGACGGCAAGGCCTTCGACTTGCTCGATGGCGTTGCCCACGACCTTCGCGTTGGCAGGTTCGCCCGCGTCGGGCCGGAAGTGCGTCAGAATGGCCGTGGCCTGCGCGGTCGCGAGCCTGCCGATGGTAACTTCGGCCACGCCCGGCAAGTCGGTGGCCCGGCTGGTGATGAGAAGGTGGGTGTTGGTGGTGGGCAAGAGGGCTTGCAAGGCGGGATCGGAGCATTGCTCGGCGCTGGTGATGTTGTCGAGGATGAGCAGGGCGAGCGCGCCGGTCTCGAGGGCGGCTTTGACGGCGGCGGCTCTGGCCGGGTCGGGCAGCGAGCCATCGACGCCCACGTACGGAGCCAGGGCGGCCAGTTCGGTCTGGATGTTGCCTTGCTCGCAGCGGATGAAGAAGCGGCCTCCGGGGTATTCGCACGCGTATTCGTGGGCGTAGAGCTGGGCGGTGATGGTCTTGCCGTAGCCGCCCGGGGCGGTGGCGGCGGCGGGGCGAGTGACGCCCGCGGCGGGATTGAGATGGAGCTTGGCGCGGAGGAGGGCGAGTTCGTGGGGACGCGAGGTGATGTTGTCGCCGAGAGGCGGGAGGTTGGTGCCGCGCGGGGCAGAGGCGGTTGGGATGGCGGGGGTGGTACCCAAGGGCGGTTTGACGACGCGCGGAGTGTTGTTGATGCGCCGCTTGAGGGCTTCGTAACCGTCGGGGGTCCAGGGAAGGAGGCGTGTCGTCACTGTCAGGATCATCGGGATGCATGCTTCATGCGCCGGATCGCACAGGACAGGAATGATGCGCGAGTTGTGACCCTTGAAGGCATAGATGGCGGCGTAGATGATCCCTGATTCCCACGCCACGCCGAACCCGACTTCGGGTTCTTCGTCGTCGTCGAACCGCTTGCGGTACTTGGGTGTGCACACAGCCAAGACGAAGTCGCACTCGCGCAACTGGCGTTCCATCCAGCGGGGCCAGCCGCTGGATGGGGGCGTGTCTTCGTGGTACTGATCAATCTCGGCGTCGATGCTGTCGGCGCGGAGCTTGGCGGCGAGCGCGAGCACGCGGACGCGGTGCGCATCGTCGTCGTGCGAGTAGCTGATGAAGATCTTCTTTGGCACCGACATCACTTACCCCCTTCGACAATGCCCGCGAAGATACCCCAACAATCCACCACCGCCCGCGCAATCGGCCAGGACGCCGAGGGTGAGCAAGGTCAGGCCCGCGCCAGCGGTCATCGGAATGGATGGAGAAGTGCCCACGGTTCCATGGTACAACACGGGCCGAGCATGGGGCGGAGGCTGATCGTTGTCGGCAGTCTTGATTCTGACGCATGTTACGTTTGCTGCGGCCTCCCGCACCCCGTCACCACTCCACCCCGCCACCACTCGCGCCGCCGCTCCCTGTCACGCGGCGGGCGGGGGCTGGTCGGTTGGGTCCGTGCGGGAGATCGTGTGCCAGGAGCGCTGGCCGCACTGGGGGCAGCGCGGCTCTGGCCCGGGGCACGCCGGGAGGCATGGGGGAGGTGCGATGAGGCCCGGCATCTCTTCCGGGTGAGGCAGCGCGGCCTTCGCTGCGGCCACTACCCGGCTTGCCGGGAGCGGATTGATCCCCCGTGAAGGCGGGCTAATCCCCGGCTAACGTAGGATTCACGCCCTCAATCTACCGTCTGCGATACGTCGTCCAGACGATGTTGATTTTCGGGCTCGCGAACTCTTGCGGAGGCGCACCACGCCACGGACACGGACTGAGTAGGGACTGCCATCAAAGACATTGTAGAAACCGCAATCGCCGCTGGCACCTTCAAGACGCTGGCCACCGCGCTCGGCGCGGCGGAGCTTGTGCAAACACTCAAGGGTGAAGGCCCGTTCACCGTGTTCGCGCCCAACGACGCCGCCTTCGCGAAGCTTCCGTCCGGCACCGTCGAAACCTTGGTCGCGCCCGCGACCAAAGCGAAGCTCACCGGGATTCTCACTTACCACGTTGTCGCGGGCAAAGTGCTCGCCGCCGAGGTGATGAAACTCCACGAGGCGAAAACCGTCAACGGCCAGTCGGTTGCGGTCAAGGTCGTTGATGGAAAGGTGAAGATCGACTCCGCCACCGTGGTCACCGCGGATATCCAGTGTACGAACGGTGTGATCCACGTCATCGATTCGGTGCTGATGCCTAAGTAAAGTAAGGACTGTGATTCGCTGACGCTCCAGCCCAGCCACCTGCTGAAGCCCAAGACCAAGGTCGAAGCTCGCTGTTTCGCTGCCTCATTCCCCCCTCTGGCACAGGATCCTCCGCTCAGACGGCTTGGCTCCTACTCACCATCCGTTAAAGGAATCTCCGATGACCGCGACCCGTGAAGAGACCGTCCGCAGCTACCTAGGCGACCTGATCGCTGTCTTGGACCACGTGTCGAAGGCGGTCGGCAAGCAGGCTGGCGACGACGACTTCCGGCGGATTGCTCACGCCGGACGCGTGATCGACAACCTTAACTCGGTCCTCATCCGCCATCACGCCGACCTTGAGGCGCACGTGAAGGCCATGGGCGGGACCAACGCGGGAGGGGTGCTGAAGGACATGCTGGGCACTGTGACCGGGGCATTGGCCGGTCTCTACGGCAAGATGCGCGGCGAGACGGCCGCCCGCATGTTGCGGGACGACTACACGGCGCTGAGCTTTGTCACCGCCTGCACCACCATGCTCCATACCACCGCGCTGGCCCTCAACGAGTCCGCGACCGCGGCGCTGACACTCCGCCACATCCAGGAATACCCGCCCCTCATTATGGCCCTGAGCGAGCTCCTGCCCCACGCCGTGGTCGCCGATCTGGCCGCGGACGAGGTACCAGTGGTCAACGCCGGGGCCGCCGAAGAGGCGATCCGGAACCTGAACGATTCATGGCACGGGGCTTCCGCTTCCAACCTGACGTGAAGGAAGGGCATTCAACGCGGTTCTCATCGCGCTTGAATTCGACCAACCGGGCGCGGCGGGTCGGCCCGCGCTACTCGCGGTTCGGCACGATTGTCTTTGGGCCTGCGGCCGTCATCGCGTATATGAAGGGCGTCTTCCTGCGCGACGGCAAGCGCTTCCTCGGCCACAACCCGGGCTCGGCCTACGCGATCTTCGCCATGCTCGGGCTGGTGCTCGCGCTCGCCGTCACCGGGTTCATGATGGGCCAGGGCAACGAGAGCGTGAAGGAGATCCACGAAGTGTTGTCGTACGTCACGGTGGGCGTGGTAGTCGCCCACATCCTGGGCGTCGCGCTGCACACAATCCGCCACCGCGAGAACATCATCGCGAGCATGATCCACGGCAAGAAGGACGCGGAGCCGACGGATGCAATCAGATCGGCCCAGCCCATCGTCGCGATCGTCTTCCTAGCCATCGCCGGCGCGTGGGCCTTCGGCCTGGTTCGCAACTTTGACGGCGCGACGCAGACGGCGACCCTTCCGCTCATCGGCACCACACTGCAACTTGGCGAAGCCGAGAACGAGGGCGGGAAGGGGACAGGTGAAAGGAAGAAGAATGACGATTGAACCGGCGTACACCAACCAGTTCGGAGCTCGACGCCGCATTCGCGTTCGGGCATGAGCAATGCGCCAGAGCGCAGAAAGGATTCTGACCATGCAAGGATTCACAGGCAACATCGAGTCAAAGGCACTGAGCAACACATATTTCCGTGAGGTTCTGTTCACGGCGAAGCACTGCCAGCTCGTCGTCATGTCGCTCGCCCCGGGCGAGGACATCGGCAGCGAGACACACCCGGACACGGACCAGTTCTTCCGCGTCGAGGCGGGGTGTGGCAAGTCCGTGCTGGACGGGGTCGAGCACGCGCTCACGAGCGGCTCGGCCGTCGTTGTACCCGCCGGCACGGAGCACAACATCATCAACTCATCCACAACCGAGCCCATGAAGCTCTACACGATCTATTCTCCGCCCAACCACCCCGAGGGCACCGTGCACAAAACCAAGGCGGACGCCATGGCGCATGAGGGTGCATCCCCACGGTGATCGGCCGCGCCCTGCAACGTTCCTCGCCAAGCGACGGACGGACGTTCATGGGTTCCGGGTCCGCCTACACCTTCGCCCCAAAGAGCGCGCCCACGCCCGCCGTCAGGCCCATCGCCAGCGCGCCCCAGAACGTCACGCGGGCGGTGGCTCGCCACACCGGGGAGCCGCCCGCGCGGGCTGCGATCGCACCCAGCGCCGCGAGGAAGACCAGCGATGCGCCGCTGACACCCCACACCAGATACGCCTTGGGCAGCACGAGCACCAAGAGCAGCGGGAGCGCGGCCCCGACGGTGAACGTCGCGGCCGAGGCGAAGGCGGCCTGCACCGGGCGGGCCGCGAGTTCTTCGGTGATGCCCAGTTCGTCGCGGGCGTGGGCGGTGACGGCGTCCTTGGCCATGAGCTGCGCAGCGACCTCCCCCGCGAGTTTGTCATCGAGGCCGCGCGTGACGTAGATCGCGGCGAGTTCGGCGTGCTCGCTCTCGGGCTGCGTCGCCAGTTCGTGGCGCTCGCGCGCCATGTCCGCGCCCTCGGTGTCGGCCTGCGAACTCACGGACACATACTCCCCCGCGGCCATCGACATCGCGCCCGCGACCAAACCCGCGAGGCCCGCGACAAGGATGCCGCTGCGGGCGGTATCGGCCGCGGCGACGCCGACGATCAGGCTGGCGGTCGAGACGATGCCGTCGTTGGCGCCCAGCACCGCGGCGCGGAGCCAGCCGATGCGGTGAGAACGGTGGGATTCGGTGTGACGCACGGGTAGGCCCCTTTCAATGCAGTTGGAGCCGGAGCAGTGCGTGAGCGTAGGGGAAGGATGGGTATGAAGGGTTTGCGGTGCGTGAGCGACCACGGATCCCGTGTGCTCCCGCCCCCCGGCGCCCCCCATCAAAGCGGCAACCGGCCCCGTGGTCACGGGCGATCATCGCTTCGTGCCGTAGGGCCGGTGTACCCACCACGGCATCGGCCTCGGCGACGGCACCATCATCGAGTACGGTGGCAAGGGCACGGGCCATATGTCCGTGCGGCGGGTGCATCACGACGACTTCCTCTCAAGCGGCCCGTCGTTGGTCCGCGCGTACGCCCCCGGGACCGCGCTGCACCCGGGCGAGACTGTCCGGCTCGCGTGGGCGCGTCTGCGGGAGCAACGCTACGACCTGTTCAACAACAACTGCGAGCACCTGGCGAACAGGTGCAAGACCGGGCACCACCTGGCCCGGATCAATCTTGCCCCAGTCGATACCCAGCGTGGCACCGATCCGCTTGGCCTCATCGGCGTCAACTTTTCGCTTGCCCGTGGACAACTCCTTGCCGCCCTGGAATCTTACGCGAAGGAGATGAGCGGCTTGATCATGCCGTCCTCTTTGGTCTGCATCATTTTGAACGCCCGCTCGATGTCCTTGAACGCGAAGCGGTGCGTGGTCATGGCGAGCGGATCAACGCGCCCCCGCTCGATCAAGCGCAGCAGACGGCCCATACGCTCGGACCCGCCCGGGCAGAGCGCTGTGCGGATGGTCTTGTCGCTCATGCCTACGCCCCAGTCCAGCCGCGGGATCGGCACGCTCTCGCCGTCGCCGTGATAGCCGATGTTGGAGATCGTCCCGCCGGGTCGCGTCACGCTCACACACGCGGCGAAAGTTTGCGTCGAGCCGAGGGCCTCGATCGCCGAATCGACACCCTTGCCGCCCGTGAGTTTCATGATCGCGGCGACCGGGTCTTCCTTCGAGTAGTCCACAACCACATCGCAGCCGTACTTCTTCGCGAGTGCAATGCGGCCGGGCATGGACTCGATGCCGATGACCAGCCCCGCGCCGCGCAGGCGGGCGCCGACAGTCGCCATCAGGCCCACCGGCCCCTGCGCGAAGACCGCCACGCTCCCGCCCATCGGGATGTTCGCGTGCTCGGCCCCCACGAACCCGGTCGAGAGCATGTCGCAGCAGTACGCGGCCTGCTCGTCGGTGAGGCCGTCGGGAATCAGCGCGAGGTTGGCGATGGCGTTGTTGACGTGGAAGTACTCGGCCATGCTGCCGTCTTTGAGATTGGCGAACTTCCACCCGCCGAGCATGCCGCCGCACTGGCTTGAGTATCCGCGCTGGCAGTTGTCGCAGGCATAGCACGGCGTGATGGCGTTGACCGCGACACGTTGGCCGATCGTGAACAGGCCGCTCGCGGCCGCGAGTTCCCCGAGTTCGTGGATCACGCCGACGGCCTCGTGCCCCAGCGTGAGGCCTTGCCGGTCGCCGATTGCGCCCGCCACGGTGTGCGTGTCAGAAGTGCAAATAAGCGCGGCGGTCGTGCGGATGATCGCGTCGTTCGGGCCGGCGCGCGGGACGGACTTCTCAACGACGCCAACGCTGCCGATGCCGTGCATGACGAAACACTTCATCAACTTTGGCATTGAAGGCTCCAACTTCAACGGTAGCCGCGACAACGCCATAGCTATCGTGATCCTCGTGGCATAACCAGCCGTCGGCCTTGCTAGAGCTCAACACATTCTCGATCATTTAGTGACGATCCCGGTTGAAAAGTTCAAATCCCGCCAACACTGACCCGAAAAACGCGCCGAATCCGCCTTCGGGTGAGGGACGATTGAACGACCAAACTTGGCTGCAAGTCCCATTCCCACAACGAGAAAGCCCTTCGACGTGCTCGTCGAAGGGCTTGATCTCTCGAAAAGTCGGGGTGACAGGATTTGAACCTGCGACCTTCTGGTCCCGAACCAGACGCGCTACCAAGCTGCGCTACACCCCGGGTGAGAACGAACTGTCAAGTCAAGCGTAGCACCGGCCGCGGCGGGCGGGAAGGGGATGACGGGGCAATTACTCGAAACGCGCTGTTTCGGGGGGGAACGAGGGAAGGGTGGCGTAAATGTTGTCGTCGCGGGTGCCGGGGTCTTTATCTCGCCCGGCGGAGTAGAAGTAAGGGCGGTTGCCGGGGCAGAGACCCTCGTCGGCATTGCCGGAACCGCTAGCGCTGGTTCGGTAGGAGCGGGAGTATTTGAGAAGGTCGGGGTAGCCGCGGGCATAGAAGTTGCGTGTGGGTCGAGTGACAGACTGGGGCGCGTCCGCATTGTCGTAAAAGTCGCCGTAGCCGCCCTGCCACATCGGGTGGACGAAGCGGAGCGGCCGACCCCAGGCATCGAGCACGGTGAGGCCCGAGAAATTGCCATCGTAGCGGGCCTGGCCGAAGCTCCAACTGAGTGGAGATGCGCCAAGGTATTTGAGTTCGATCTGCTGCTTCAGGGTCTTTTCCACCGACGCGGTTTCGGACGCGATGATCAGGTAGGCCGCGAGGGTTGGTTCGACCGGCGATCCGGCGATGTCGGTGTTTTGTCCGTCGATGATGGGAAACTGGGGATCGGCTCCCGCGCCGCCGCCCAGGCCCGCAGGCTCGAAGTCACCGTCCAAGAACGCCGGGAACTTGGATTCCTTGTCCGAGTACCACGCCGTGAGCGTCACATCCAGCACGCGGATCATGTCGCGGGTGATGCGGTCTTCACCGCCGCGGGTCACTTCGCGGCCGACGGTGATTGAAAGCGTGATCAGGATGCCGATGATCCCGAGCACGACCAACAGTTCGATCAGCGTGAACGCCCGCCTTGTCTGGTGTCGCAGCATTGCAAATCTCGAAGGAGCAGGTTCGGGCAAAGGTCGGTCCCCAAAGCATAGCTCGTGTTCATCCCTGCACAACCCATACGGGCAAGTGGGGGGGTGGGATGCCCGAACCGTATCATCGGATGGTTGAATTGACGCGAATCACCTTGCGTTGGGTTTGGTTTTGTC
>ENA-ORBV01016889-ORBV01016889.1-microbial-mat-metagenome-genome-assembly--contig:-NODE-16889-length-10523-cov-5.290350_pt1 | contig 10523 bp, 9 predicted proteins | sample MGYA00237777_ERZ505514 | MGnify/ENA primary metagenome ERZ505514 (study PRJEB26160, sample SAMN06269048) | microbial mat metagenome | isolation source: Oligotrophic lake microbial mat | place...
TGCTTCTACTCACCACCCTCCATTCCGTCCTTTTTCCTCCGAAGGTATGTGCAATACATCGAAAATGACGCTGGTGTCATAGCGCGCAAAGAAGCACAGGAACGACGAGCAGAAGCTGAAAAAACAGCCGAAATAGCTCAAGCCCAGGTAACCATGAAGGAGTGCTTTTGAATAAATTCATTTTGATTTGATAAAATGTGTCTTTTTGTGGAGCTTACTAATCTTTTTTTTTGTTCTTGCAGCGGATGGAACAACAACGAAGAGAAGCTGCGAAAATGCTTGACCGCGTGGGTGGAAGTGTGCATCTTGAAGCTACCAAATTGGAACGCAGCGGCGATGAGGAGAGTCATCCCACCATCTCAGTGTCACTCAAAACGGATGTCGCACGCAACAGCAAGAGGAAGCCCAATAGTGCTAGCAACAAAGTGGGATTTTTCGATGACGATGATGATGATGACGACGACGACGGCGGCCGCCGCGACGATCAAAACGAGGACCATAATGATTCTGCCAACCCCACAGCTAAATCACCGGCACCTGGGCCCGCACCAAAAAATTCTGCCACTGTCAGTAGTGCAACCTCATCGAGGAATGCTTCCGTAAAGCGACCAGCTGATCATAAAGATAACGACACGGCAAACATCTCCCTCAAACGACAACGCCACGGCAATGAGGCTGTCAAAAGCAACGCGAAGTATCAAAAAGAGTCAATCTCTAGCACTGGCAGTGATTCAAAGGGAGAGATCGGGGAAGACAATTACAAGAAGGGCAAAAACCACAATTCTCGAGAGGAACCCTGGCTTAAACGAGACATCGTGGTCAGGATCATTACCAAAAAGTTGGCCAGTGGAAAGTACTTTCGGAGAAAAGCTGTTGTCGATCGTGTACTGAAAGAAGACAAATTCACGGCAGAAGTCGAAGTTCTGGACTCAGATCCTGGCAAACGAGACGGAGGTGACATACTACGCTTGGACCAGAACGACTTGGAAACCGTTGTACCCAAAGAGGGCAAAAAGGTTAGAATTCTCAAGAACGACAAGTACCGAGGCAAAAAGGCCAAAGTTGTTTCTCTAGACAAAAAGAAGTACCGAGCGACACTGAAGGTAGATGAGGATGGAACTTTGCTGGAGAAGGTTGACTTTGAGAATTTTTCCCAGCTTGCCTGATCGGCAGGTCCGCGGCTTCAGTGGGTTCCTTCATGGCACATCTAAGCCTGCCTATCAGCCGTATGCTTTATTGGAATTCATCTCTGTCATTCCAACGTATTTCCAGGTGTGGGTTCAATGAAAACCTTTACAAAATTGGTATTATTCATGTAAGATGAAAAGGCATATTTACTGTTTTGAAGACGATGATGGCCTTTGTGGATTATCAATTTTTTTTAGAACAAGTGTGTTTATATAGGCCTACTAGTATGCATGTGCAAGATCATGACGAACCCGAAAATCAGAATGACAGTACCGGCTCACTACTAGTAAAGCCAGAAAGAATCTCAGGTATTTTGTTGAGGAAGCATTCTATCATGATGTGCTTAGTAACCTGACAGCTTTATCTGGTCTGCAAGTTGCAGAAAGCTGCAGATTCTGACCCAGACAGAGGACGTCAGGGATTATGTCTGCCCATTGTCAAGCAGTGCTTTAGCAGTGCTGCATTGCACTCAACTGTAAGTGTGCTGCCTGCGCAGGAAAATAGGAATTTCCCGAACATGGAAGTGTCTCAGGAGAGATGAATTTCAAAAAACTCTCACAGGAAATTAGGAACAAAATTCCTGCATGCATGACTGGGGACTTCTCAATCATGTCATTGCACTTCTTCCTTCTTATGAATTTTGAAGGCATCATTAAATAGCTGTTAAGACCGTCAAGCTTGAAATAAGGCGTTAAATAATCTCAATTCATGTCACACACAATTGAGACTTTTGAAAGGATCTTTAGACCATTCAGAATGCGCCACAGATTAACGTGTGTTTAAACCAGGTCCAGCGTGCTGGCCAGTGTCTCTCACTTGCTTTGCTTGCATGTCTTTGTGTCTGTCTTTGTGTCTGTCTTTGTGTCTGTCTTTGTGTCTTTGTGTCTGTCTTTGTGTCTTTGTGTCTTTGTGTCTTTGTGTCTTTGTGTCTTTGTGTCTTTGTGTCTTTGTGTCTTTGTGTCTGTCTGTCTTTCTGTCTTTCTGTCTTTGTGTCTGTCTGTCTTTGTGTCTTTGTGTCTTTCTGTCTTTGTGTCTTTCTGTCTTTGTGTCTGTCTTTGTGTCTTTCTGTCTTTGTGTCTGTCTTTGTGTCTGTCTTTGTGTCTTTGTGTCTGTCTGTCTGTCTGTCTTTGTGTCTTTGTGTCTGTCTGTCTGTCTGTCTGTCTGTCTTTGTGTCTGTCTGTCTGTCTGTCTGTCTGTCTTTGTGGCTGTGTTTGTGTCTGTCTGTGTTTGTGTCTGTCTGTCTGTCTGCATGCGTGTCTGTTTGTCTGTCTCTCTCTGTCACTAAAACATGGGTTAAGAAATGGTTAGGGTTAGCAACTGTTGCAGGGCACCCAGCAGCCAGCTTTGCAGTGCTGCAGCTGCTTGACTTTCGCTCTCACTGTCCAGGAGCAGCAGCTGGCAATGCCTGCCATGCATTCTGCTGCTTGTCTGCTGCTGCTAGCTGCTCCTATGGATAGTCTAGCTGCCATGGACCTGATGTTCTGTCAGCTGTGCTACTTCATTGTTCAAATGTGTTGACATGGGTCTGCAAGTCTGAGCTAAGGTCTGGAACGTCCATGAAATTGGAATTTTGGACCGATTTGCGTGCATTTAGGTGCTAAGAGTTTATGTTTGGTTTCAAATTCAAACTCAATAGCTTATGTTCAGTGTTGGTTCTTTTTGGTGTGCACCAAACCGAATGCCAAGGAATTTCTAGCTTCTCATTGGTCTGCGCCAAAACAGAACCGAAATGAACCGATTCAACCCATTTGGAATCTGACTTCAGAGTGAGGAAGGAACGACAACGATGGATTCTATTTCGGTCTATCGGTCAATTTCCTGGACGTTCCTGAGAAATCTGATGAAGTCTGTGACACCCTCTTTCAATTTTGGTCTAACCTCCAAATTCATGGCGTCTTCACCCACAACTTGCAGCTGCTTTGTCATCATTGATGATGCCAGCCAAGAATAAGGTTATGGGCCAGAAGACAATCAATGTCCGTCATCTCCCAAACCCGGGTCATCGCCTGCATGGGTTTCAATTGAATAGGCAGCGAAGTCTCGGGTTTGAAAAAAAGATCGCAACCACCCAATAATAATAATGGATGTCACCAGCACCATGCAGGCGGTTACGAGTTAATTTTAGTAGTAGATAGCCACATAGATCTCTTTTTCGTGGCACGACGACAACAGAAACAAAATATTAACATAATAGCAATTTATTGAAGCTGTACGAGGCTTCAAGAATAACTTTACTTTAAGACGAAACCAACTTTTTTCCACCATGGGCAAGAAAGGAAGTGGCGAGGGCGGGGGCGGCGATGTAGCTGTGAATAAGACAGTCAAGTTCTCTGTGTTTGATGCCCCGGGAGTCTCACAGCCCGATTGGAGCAATGTCGCTTCCGAAAAGCAACAACCTAAAGATGGAGCGCAAGGGCGCCGCGCCAAAGCTTCCACTGGGCCTCGCATGGACTCGGAAGGAGGAAAAAGCATCGGCGGGGATTCCTTCCTGAAGCGTACGACGAACCCCGAGTGGCTTAAGACTCGCGTCGAAGTTTACGACAAAATTAAGCAGCGTCGGCAACAGGAGTTGAGCTCAAAGAAGCCGATTGATATATCTGTCACAATGCCAGACGGAAATATGTTGAAGGAAGATAAGCAGGGAAATCCATTCCAGGCGTGGAAGACCACACCATATGAAGTAGCTGTGACCGTCAGCCAGGGACTCGCGGATGCTGTGACAGTGGCGAGGGTCACCTACGATTCGTTTGTCGATGATTATAATCCGGCCGAAGACGGAATGGAAGGAGAAGACACTCTCATGGATGCTATGGCTGACGGAGGAGTGGAACAAGACAATTTGTCGGAGACGACTCTTCTGTGGGATTTGCAGCGGCCTCTTGTGGGTTCAGTAGCCAAACTGGAGCTTCTCAAATTCGATGACGACAAGGATGCCAAAACTGTCTTCTGGCATTCTTCGGCACATATGATGGGAGAAGCACTTGAGCACAGTTTCGGATCCAAGCTCACAATTGGGCCACCTTTAGCTGGTGGTTTTTATTATGATTCCTATATGGGAGCAGAGGCCCTACGAGAGGATGATTGTAAGCCAGCTCAGTTTTTTTGTCGTAGACGCGTAAACATATTTGCTCACACTCACGATTGTGCAACCTCCTAACAGATAAACCGATTGAAGCAGAAGTAAATAAAATCATTAAGGCAAAGCAGAAGTTTGAGCGCATGGTGATTACCAAAGAAGAGGGACTCGAGTTATTTGCTGACAACCCTTTCAAGGTAGAAATCTTGTCCACCAAAGTTGCCGACGGAGCTCGCACCACTGTCTACCGCTGTGGAGACTTGATTGATTTGTGCCGCGGTCCTCATGTAACCCACACGGGAAAAGTGAAGGCATTTGCCGCCACCCGCCATTCTTCTACAAACTGGCTGTGTGACACCGATAACGATACATTGCAGCGGATGTATGGTATCAGTTTCCCGGATAAGAAGATGCTGAAGGTTTGGAAAGAAAACCAAGAAAAGGTGCGTCCCGACATTGTATGAGTATGGTTGTTGTTAATCGAAATCAGATGCAACCGACGTAATACGACCACCAGCTATGACGATAAAACCGAATCTCATTCTCGGAACAAAATATGACCGACAAACTTTCCATTCCGCTGATTCTACTGAGCTCTATGATGTGCATTTTAACTGGAAGTCTCGCTTTATGTGCATCTTACGTTCTCTATCTCATTTGTTGTGTAGGCAAAAGAGCGCGACCATCGTCGGATCATGGCGCAGCAGGATCTCGTCATGTTTCACGATTTGTCGGCTGGATCTGCATTCTGGCTTCCACACGGCACCCGCATCTACAACAAGCTTATCCAGTTCATCAAAGATTTCTACTGGGATCGCGGTTACGATGAGATAATTACGCCCAATGTGTTCAATCTTGATTTGTGGCACAAATCTGGACATGCGATGCACTACAAAGATGCCATGTTCTGCTTTGACGTCGAGGGTCAGGAATGGGCAATGAAGCCCATGAACTGCCCCGGACATTGTCTTGTGTTTGGCAGCGCCATTCGATCCTACCGTGACCTACCACTTCGCCTAGCTGACTTCGGTGTGCTTCATCGAAACGAGCTCTCTGGAGCCCTTACGGGGCTGACCCGTGTACGCCGTTTCCAACAGGACGATGCGCACATTTACTGCCGTGAAGACCAAATCGAATCGGAAGTGGTAGCAGCTCTCAACTTCATGAAGGATGTGTATGATATTTTTGGAATGTCCTATAAACTTGAGCTGTCTACGAGACCAAAAAAAGCGCTGGGCGACATCGAGCTCTGGGATCGTGCCGAGGCGGCGCTGGCTAAAGCAATGGATGAATTCTCTGGAAAGGGCAGCTGGCGAGTAAATCCTGGTGATGGTGCTTTTTATGGCCCAAAGATCGACATCAAAGTTATGGATGCCATGGATCGTATTCATCAATGCGCCACTGTTCAGTTAGATTTCCAACTACCCATCCGTTTCGATCTGCAGTACACCACACAAAGCAAGGAGGAAGGAAAGCAGTTTGCAAGGCCGGTCATGATTCATCGTGCCATGCTTGGGAGTGTGGAGAGGATGTTCGCTGTCCTGTGTGAACATTATGGAGGCAAATGGCCACTATGGTTGAGCCCGAGGCAAGTCATGCTTGTTCCGGTCCATGCTGAGTTTTACGACTTTTGCAATGACGTTCGAGATAAGCTTCACAAGGAGGGCTTTTACGTTGACGTCGATTTATCAAAGAAAACTTTCCAAAAGAAGGTACGAAATGCGCAGGTTTCACAGTACAACTTTCAAATGGTGGTCGGGAAAAACGAGGTCGACAATGGGTCGGTGAACATCAGGAATCGTGAAAACGAGGTTGAAGGGGAGATGAAGGTCGATGACATGATTGAAAAGCTGAAGCAGATGAGAGCTGACCATAAGTAGACGTGCCTGGGTCAAATGCTTTCAATTGAGCCAGTAACGATGTTTTCGACAAGTTTAGCGCTTATAGGATGAGTGAGGACGGAGAATAAATTGTTATTTTACAATCGGATTGATGTAAACTTAATCGTAACGCTCGATAGCCACTTAAGAATCTGCCAACATGCCTGTAATATCCGATTGTGTTCGTTTCTTCCGGTGGCAATTCTTCGCATGCCTATCCAAGCAACCGCGTCCACCTCGTCGCACTGCAGCATCAAAGAGAGCGCGTTGGTGGGCATACTCCACGCTTTTCGGAGTTTCTGAACCGCGCTTCATAATCAAGCCAGCTCCTTGAATGGGGGCCAAAATTTCTCTACCTTCGACAGAAGCACGGCGTGCCTGGCATTTCATGTCAAAGTCTTTAGATGCCTCGCAAAGGGCAAGACGCAAACCACGATGCTTCACATACTCTTCACGCGTAGCGAGTAGGGGGGCTTTTGCTTGATTCGAGATCAAAGTTATGAGGTCTCCATCTGCCGCCAGGGAAGGACGGACCCTTGGCGGAAAAGAGATGCGCCGAGATCGCGACGTGCTACTTGGGGAGCTGTCAACAGACGAAATATCGTCGAAAGACTTTGATCGTTTGCGGAAATATTTGTTTCGGCCTGTATCCCTTTCGGGCGTGGGACTCGTTGATGACTCATCCTCCTCCAAAATTGCACTAGGAGCTCGTACACGGCGAGAAGTCTTGCGAATAAGAGACTCTCCTATTTCATCGTCGAAGTCCCCAATATCAGCCAAAAGCTGCGCAGCATTCTGTGGACTCCAGACCATGGACGCGCGATGTGACTCCCTTCTAGTCTGGCCCTTCATGAGCATCAAGAAGTCATCGTACGATATTGTCCCGTCATCATTTTTGCGGCATTGTTGCATAGATTCTGCCCACATCTTTTGCAAAGAGTCCTGGTGGGTTTGCCCAAGAAGGAAATTCAAATCATCAAAGCTGATATACCTAAATCCCAAACAAACAAACAAACAAACAAACAAACAAACAGAAAATCAATGAGACTTTTCGACAGATTGCGACAAGTAAGGAACCGTATAGTATCTTACCCTTTGCGGTCAGAGTCGAGACGATCAAACGCAAGTCGAAGATTCCTGTCATCTACCTTGCACTGAGAAAGTCCAGCAGCAATGAATTCGTGCCAACGAATAGTAGAATCATTCTTGTTTACTCGCAGCGCATTAAATATATCTTCAACCTCCTCTTCTGTGAGTCCTCCCAGCGCTCCAGCGCCGGCAGAGTTTATTAGCACATCTTTCATCGCAGAAAGTGTTATCTCTCCGTCGCCATCCGAGTCAATTTTTTGGAATTCATCCCGCAGCTCGACGATCTGTTCAGGCAAAAGCGTAAAACTGAGCACCTCATGTAGGAGCCGCCGCATCTCGGAGTACTCCTTAAAGTTCACAAGTGCATCGACAATTCTCGGACTCAGCTTATTTCCCTCGCACGATGAACCATCCTTGTTTGCATAAACTTGCAGCCACTCGTCTCGTTGTGCCTCTTTTGCAGTGGGGCGCATTCTGGGGTCGACATTCAGCATTCGTTTTATGAACCCCTTGGCAAGGTCGGAGACATTTGCCCAGATATCAGCGGGTTCAAATTCGAATTTTCCAGCAAGAATAGAGAGGCGTACAGCACTCATATTGTCATCTTCGTAACACCCCCCAAAAGGAGTCTCCCCACTGAGCAACAGATACGTGATGACGCCCACTGACCACAGGTCTGACTTCTCATCGTAAGAACCCTTCAAAATTTCTGGCGCACAAGTGTATGGCGTTCCCACCTGCTCATGATGGAGTTCGCCAAGGTCAAAATGTTTGCTAAGACCAAAATCAATCATTTTAAGCTCTGAAGCCGCGGCAGGCGAGGAAAAGAGGAAGTTCTCTAACTTCAAATCTCGGTGAATGACACCTTTCGAGTGGAGGTAACGCACTGCCGACACCATTTGCTTGATAAGCCGAGCGCAATGAGCTTCACTGTAGTGGACATCCGGCTGCTCATCAAGACGATGAAACAAGTCTCCTCCTAGACAAACCTCCTGGAGCAAGTAGATTGTATTTGTACTCTCGTATACCTCCTACAATCGCAGTCATGACCAAGATGAGCAGTGAGAGCTTTCTCACGGCGTTGACTGATTGATGGCAGCACAGTGAATGCAATATCAATACTCTATGAACAGGAAGCAGCCTCTTCTCTTTTACGTACGCACCTCAATTCTTACGATGTTTGGATGATCTAATTGACACATGATTGAGATCTCCTCGCGCAGCTGCCGAAGGCCTTCGTCTGTGTTGATCAAACCAATATCCAAGACCTTGCAAGCGTACTGAACTCCAGTTGCCTTGTGCTTCACCAGACGGACAATGCCTGATACTCCTTCCCCTAGAAAAGGACCGTCGTGTACTCCATCGTAGATTTCTTCAATAGGTTTTCCAAATGGCGTCTAATACAAAGAAGGAAAGTGTGCATTGATTTCCGAGTGAGAGGAGGGAATAAGAATGCTCGGTAGTAAAAAACAATTGCAACCGAGGATGTTTTGGAGCAAGAGTAGCAGCAACAGCAACCGAGGAGTGCAGCAGAAGCCGCAGCAACTTATTGACGTACCTCAAGTCGCACAACTGCTTGCGTTAAATCGCCATTGCAATGCATTAAGTTTCGCATGGACTGAAGATGCAAGGGGTCTACCTGACGAAGACTGCTGCCATCTTCTCGGGAAGACCCTTCATTCGAAAAAACATAAGAATCTCCCAAGCTTTCTCCCGAGAATGATGACGCCCCGGAGGAATAACCTCGTGCCTTGAACTTTTGATGCTTCGTGTCTTTTTCAGCGCTTAAAGTCTCCTTTGCCGAATGACTTGATTCTTTGGGTGATTCGACCCCATTGGATTGAGCCTCATCACTTGCTACTTCCTTAACGCCTGGCAGATTCTGCTTTTCAGGGCTTCGAGTGCTGTTTGCTTGGTCCATCAAGTGGGTCGACGACGCCGAGTCCTCATCTTCATTTGTCCGTTCGCCAAGTCGTTACAATGTTTAAAGTTAAAGGACGCAATTAAGTTGAAAATAGGCTTTCATGAGACATAACCCAACTGTGTGCTGTAGCTGATACTAGTAGCTCATGCAGGCGAAGGCGACGTTCATGATAACTTACCCTTCATGAGCTGCTTCTTGGCGTCCATGCCCGTCTTGGGTTGGTCTTCAACTGCATTGGCACTTACGCAGTTTCCCATGGTTAAATTTTATCTGGTTGTTCGTCTTCTGTCCACCAAGCTTACTGTACGAATACCGTAATGTATTTTTGGGGGTTGTGGTTCTTGTGTTCGAACTGACTTGATGACTTGTATTGCAGTCCGTCGTTTTTCTTAGTGGCACCTGAGCTACTCTCCGAAGACGTGTCTACCGGGATTGTATGTTGGCAATTATGTACGTGATTGTCTGGCTATTCAAATCGGTGCTTCTTACTCAGAGAGAAGATGGCCAAACTGCTGGTCTGCTGTACTCTATTGCAGATACAAGTGTACCAGTATCTGTTGCGAATGCCGAAAAAGGACAAACAGATTTTGTTTCCCCGGCCGAGACCGATGCGTGATGTACAGGCTATTCCTCATCATGTCACTACGACTTACCGGGGTAGGTTACCCGCGTTACAAATAGATATGAATTGTCTTGTTAATGATTTTGCGAAAAGCGAACCCTGTTCTTTATTGATGCTTCTTGGATGAAGAAAGAAAAAGAATCCGTTTGCGTTCCCCACAGTGCCAGCCATGCATTGTGCGTCTGATGTTTCACCGACCGCACAAGAACCTCATAGATGATGGAAACGGAACTTCGGCCGGCCTCTTCGGTGCATGGCGAAGAAATCCGCGGTCCCCCTTGAACACTCCCACAAAAATACCAAATCCAGGGGGAGGACACCCACCCCTGCTTCTGGACAACAACACCCAAAGCCTTCAGCTAGCTAGGGGGTGTCACCCACCCAAAAACTGTGTTTTGGGGGTTGTGGGACTGTTGTGGGTTAATTTTGAACACATTGGGAGACACTTGCCAATCTAGCATGACTAGAAGCATTCAACAGTCGCATGAAACAAACCATCAAATTAAAAAAAGAGTGAGTATATCCATTGGATTGCCAACTGGGTGCTTTTGTAGCTTTTCGGATTTTTGGCATTCGGTGAAGCTGCCATCTGTCCATCATTGCTACACACCGTCTCTCTGCAGTTCATCCTACGTCTGACAGAACTGCGATGTTCTGGTGCTGAACATTGTCTCTGTCTCTTATACACATCTCCGAGCCCACGAGACTAAGGCGAATCTCGTATGCCGTCTTCTGCTTGAAAAA
>ENA-ORBV01016890-ORBV01016890.1-microbial-mat-metagenome-genome-assembly--contig:-NODE-16890-length-10523-cov-4.368179_pt1 | contig 10523 bp, 9 predicted proteins | sample MGYA00237777_ERZ505514 | MGnify/ENA primary metagenome ERZ505514 (study PRJEB26160, sample SAMN06269048) | microbial mat metagenome | isolation source: Oligotrophic lake microbial mat | place...
ATACTCAGGCGTTCCGATCGCAGGTATATTTCCGGCACCCAGCGAACTACTGAATTGATCTGCGGTTGTGAGCGCGAAAGGCGTGACGTTTGCCCACTGTGGCAGTAACGCCGCTGCGTTGCCTGGAGCCGTCGGTTGCCAGTCACCCAGATCAGTTCCCGGCTCATAATTGACCGTCGCAGTTGCCCCATCATTTTCTCGCGAGGCCAGAATCGCATCGGCGGCCTGACGCCCGACACGACGGCGCCATTCGTCACCGTCGTCGCGCCGACCGACGGCGTGTACGTGATTCAGGTGCGCGAGACCAACTCCGGCGGCGGCGACAACCACGTGGTTTCCCAGTCGGAAGGCGGCGTCGGCGCCCTGGTGGTGACCCCCAAGCAGGCCTTCGTGGTCGCCAACAAGATCGAGATCGATCGTCTGTCCAGCGAAGAACCGCTGTCCGGCTTCGCCCCCAAGTCCTTCCCGTGGACCCAGCCGCTGCGCGAGGCGCTGCCCAAGATCCTGACCGGCAAGAAGTTTGCTGCCGATGATACCCTCGCCACCGGCCTCGCGGCGTTGCCTGGCGACTTCACCAGCGAGGTGCGCGCCCAACTGACCGAGAATGAATTCCGCCGCTACAAGTCGCTTGGCCGCGATTGCGCCCTGGTGATGGAGACGGTCTGCCGCCAGATGGCGGTCGGCGACAGCGAGCACCAGGTCGAGGCCGACCTCGCTCGCCACCTGCTCGCGCGCGGCATCCAGCCCTACGTGCTGCTGGTCGCCTTCGATGAACGCATCCTGCGCCACCGTCACGCCACGCCGACCGCCAAGCACCTGCGCAAGCACGCCATGGTCGTGGTCTGCGGCCAGCGCGGCGGGCTGATCGCCTGCCTCACCCGCTTCATCCACTTCGGCGTCGTCGCCGCCGACATCCTCGCCAAGCACGAGGCGGTGTGCCGCGTCGATGTCGCGCTGTGGGAGGCGACCGTGCCCGGCAAGGCGTGGAAGGACGTGCTCAAGGTCGGTCTCGACCAATACAAGAAGGAAGGCTTCGCCAAAGAGTGGGAACTGCACCACCAGGGCGGCCCCACCGGCTACGCCGGCCGCGACTTCATGGCCACGCCCGACGAGAAGCGCGTGGTGCTCGACAAGCAGGCGGTGGCGTGGAACCCCTCGATCACCGGCACCAAGAGCGAAGACACCTTCATCGTCGACGGCGACAAACGGGTCGTGGTCACCCAATGTTCCGACCACTGGCCGCAGGTGAAAGTGGCGACGCCCAAGGGCGTCACCATGGCGCGCCCCGCCATCCTCGTCCGCTAGGTGCTTGCCGTGGATAGCGCGCTTCCCTCGACATTCCCGACAGGCTGGTAGGAGCCCCCCGATGCGTCTCCTGCTCGCCGCGTCGATCGCGGCGTTGATCCTGCTCGCTGGCTGCGGCGCCGAAGAGCGGGAACATCCGCCCACCATCGTCATCCAGATCCTCGAGCAGCCCGGCACCTACCTGCTCGCCGGCAAGCGCCTGTTCACCAGCGATCTGCAGGTCGAACTGCAGTCGCTGGCCGACAAATACCGGCGCAGCACGGGCACCAGCCGGGCGCGGGTGCAGGTCTACTATCCCAGCTCGGTGCGCTACAAGCGGGTCCAGGATCTGCTCGGCTGGTGCGGCCAGGTCGGCCTCGACAAGGTCACGGTGGCGGTGCGCGATTCCGCCGAGCCGGTGCCGGCGGCGACCGCGGGACCGGAATCGAAACCGTGAAGGCGAAGATCGGCTGCCTGCTCGCGCTGGTCATCATCGGCGCGCTGAGTCTCGAACTCTACGTCCTTTTATCGCTCTTCGGGGTGCGCTGGATCCGCGACGACGTGGGAGCCTTCGGCCTTATCCTCGGCCTTTTCGTCGGCGGCTACCTCGGCGTGCGCGTCGCCATGTACCATGGCACGCGGATCATGCCCGAGTTCCTGACCGGCGGCGCAGGCAAGCGCCTGGTCGGCTTGGTCGGCGGCGTGCTGCTGGTCTTCCCAGGCTACCTCAGCGATGCGGCCGGCCTGCTGCTGCTGCTGCCGCCGGTGCAGGTCCTGTTCTCGCGCTTCGCCAATCTCGCCGTGGCCGCGATCGCGCGCAATGCGATGCAGGGCATGATGGGCGGCAAGGGCTTCCCGGGCGGCGGGTTCCCTGGTTTTCCCGGCGGTTTTCCTGGGGGCGGGCCATTCCCGGGCATGAAGCCCGACGACCGCGGCACCTTCCCCCGGCCGACCAAGACCATCGATACCACCGTCGACAAGGACTGAAGCGATGCTCACGCACAACACCTACTTCGAAGGCAAGGTCCAGAGCGTCGGTTTCGAGCGCAACGGCCGCAAGGCGACGGTCGGCGTGATCGCCCCGGGCGAATTCCACTTCGGCACCGACGCCGCCGAGCGCATGACCGTGACCAGCGGCGAACTGCACGCCAAGCTCACCGGTGGCGTGTGGGTCGTCTATCCCGCCGGCACCGCCTTCGAGGTGCCCGCCAAGAGCGGCTTTGACGTCAAGGCCACTGCGCCGGCGGCGTACCTCTGCGAATTCCTGTGATGGGTCCGTGGTCCGTGGTCCCATCGCCGGCTCTTGATGGGGGTCGTCCCCCATCGAGAGCCGGTGGTCCGTGGTCGAAGGCCACTCGGACCGGTGATTCCTCTCGGACCACGGAACGCCGGCTCTCGACACTCGGGGACACGCGTCTCTTGCCGGGAGTGGGACCACAGGTCACGCACCCATGATCGAGGCCGTCCTCTACGACCACGATGGCACGCTGGTCGATTCGCTCGGTATCGTCATCGCGGCCACCAATCGCGTGCTCGAGCAGCGTCGGCTGCCCGTATGCCCGGGGCCCGAGATCATCGCGGCGATGGTGCATCCGACCGCTCCGCGCATGGGCCTGCATGCCGGCATCGATGATCCGGACGAACAGCGCCTGCTCGCGAGCGAGTTCTATGCCGCCGCGCACGTGGTCGGCAGCGCGTGCGCGAAAGTCTACGGCGGGGTGCACGCCCTACTCGCTGCCCTCGGCGGGCGTGGACTGACGCAGGGGGTGATCAGCAACAACCAGGGCCGCCTGATCCGCCGCCTGCTCGCCGATCTGCGGCTCGACATGCACTTCGGCGTCGTTCTCGGCGAAGAGGACATGCCTTCGCCCAAGCCTGATCCGGGTGGCATTCGCATCGCCGCCGAGCGCCTCGGCATTCCGCTCGAACGCTGCATCTACGTCGGCGATACGCCTGGCGATCTCCATACGGCTCAGGCGGCGGGCATCCGCTGCGTCGGAGTAACGTGGGGTATTACCAGCCGGTCGGCGCTTGCGCGCCATCCCTTCCTGACCCTGGTCGACCGCCCAGACGAGCTCGAGGCGGTGATCGCGCGGGGGTGATCGCACCCGCGTCCGGGGCGGGCAACGAGGCAAGCGTTGCGTAGACATGGCCGAGTTGTTCGGCGAACTCGGCTATTTCTTTCGGCGCCAGAAGTTGAACGGCATCGCCGCCAAGATCGACGTCAGAACCAGTGGTGCCCAGGCCGGGCTGGGCGTGGGCCTGTCCTTGTGAAATAACGTTGAACCTCAAGCGGCGCTGATCGCCGCCTGAGCATGATGCGCCTGGACCTTGACCTGGCGTACGCCCCAGATCGCGCGCAGCGCGTCGATCAGATGCCGGCTGGGATGCACGCGCCAGCGATCACCGAAGGCGAGGGTCAACAGCACGTCGTTGGCGGTATGCACGACCATGCGTACCGGGCACTGCCCCTGATGTTCCTTGAACAGCAATTCGGTGCGCGCCACGCGCTCGGGATCGTGTTCGGCGACGTCGAGCGCGAGCAGGATTTCGCGCGTCAGGCGCTCGACGACGAGATCGGCGGGGATGATATCGGCGATGATCAGCGAGGGCAGCGCCTGGACGACCTCTTCATGCGGCGCCGTGGGTTCGTCGCCGCCCTCGGCGAGATCGACGGGGATGTCCTCTTCGCCAGCCATCGCGGGCGGTGCGGACTGACGCCGGCGTTCGCGACGTTCGAGTTTGCCCGAGAACAAAGCGACGACGTCGTCAGCGCACTCGTGGGCGAACTTGTCGTAGGGGCCCTGCTCGATCTGCCCGCGGCGCTGCTGGCCGCCCGCGAACAGCACTCCCTCGAAACGGCCGTACGGATCCTCGAGGGTGAGCACCGCCATGGTCTTGCCGGTCTTGGTGCGGATCACGCGCTTGTCGATGATCACCGCGGCGAGGGTGACGTTGGCCCCGGTCGCCAGGCGCGGCAGGTCGCGGGTGTCGATGGCGGCGAACGAACTGAGCGTGGCGCGATGCTCGGCCACCGGATGTGATGAGATCCAATACCCGGTGAGCGCCTTTTCGAAGGCCAGCCGTTCGGCCTGCGGGTAGTCGGGCACGTCGGGATAGCCCTGGGTCACCTGCTTGAAAGCGGCATCGCTCTCGAAGGCGCCGAACAGCGTCTCTTGGCTGTCCTTGCGCGTCTGGGTCAGCTTCTGCCCGCGATCGAAGGCGCGGTCGACCGCCTCGACCAGGGCGCGGCGGTTGGAATGCAGACTGTCGCAGGCGCCGACCTTGATCGCGTGCTCGACCACACGCTTGTTGACCGCGCGGGTGTCGATGCGTTCGCAGAGGTCGTAGAGCGAGGTGTAGGGACCGTTCTTGCGTTCGGCGATCAGCGCGTTGGCCGCCGCTTCGCCTACGCCTTTGACACCGCCGAAGCCGAAGCGGACCTGCTGCTGCGGCTGGCCATCGGCACCGGCACGGCTGACCAGGGTGAATTCAAACCCCGACTCGTTGATATCGGGCGGCAGCACCGGTACTTCGGCGGCGCGCAGGCGTTCGACAAACAAGGTCATCTTGTCCTTGTTGTCCATCTCGTAGATCAGGTTCGCGGTCATGAACGCGGCGTAGTGGTTGGCCTTGGCCCACGCCGTCCAATAGGCGATCAGGCCGTAGCACGCCGAGTGCGATTTGTTGAAGCAGTACGAGGCGAAGCCGAGGATCTTCTCGAACATCTCCTTGGCCTTGCCCTTGTCGAACTGGTGCTGCGTCCAGGCCCCTTCGACGAACTTCTCTTCGACCTTCTTGAGGACGTCGATGTCCTTCTTGCCCATCGCCTTGCGCAGGTCGTCGGCCTCGGCCGGGGTGAAGCCGCACAGCTCGCGGCTGATGTTCATCACCTGCTCTTGGTAGATGTAGAGCCCATAGGTCTCCTTGAGCGATTTCTCAAGCACGGGGTGCGGATAATCGATCTTCTCGCGTCCGTGTTTGCGGTCGCAGTAGCTGATGTGCATGTTCGCCATCAGCGGGCCGGGGCGGTAGAGCGCGACCAGAGCGATGAGATCCTCGAAGCGGTCGGGTTTGAGCATCTTGATCAGCTCTTGGAAACCCGACGACTCGCACTGGAACACGCCCAGCGTCTCGCCGGTGCCGAGCAGGGCGAAGGTCTTGGGGTCGTCGAGCGGTACGGTGCCGAAATCGATTTCGACGCCCTCCGCCGCCCGGACGATGTCGGCGGTTTTCTTGAGGATCGACATCGTCTTGAGGCCGAGGAAGTCCATCTTGAGCAGGCCGCACTTCTCGACCTGGTTCATATTATACTGGGTCGCGGCCCTGCCCTTCACGCTGCACACCGGCACGTAGTCGCTGACCGGGCCCGGCGCGATGATGATGCCGCAGGCGTGCACGCCGAGCGAGCGGCCGAGGCCTTCGAGCGCCATCGCGGTGTCGAGCACGTCCTTGGTGCGGTGGTCGGCATCGTAGCGCTTCACCATCGCATCGACGGGATCGAAGGTGTTCTTTTCCTGGTCGAGCGGTTTCTTGCCCAGGCATACCGCCAGGGTGTGTTTTCCCGAGGGATCCTCGGTGACCAGGTTGGCGAGATCCTGCGCCTCTTCCGGCGACCATTCGTAGGCGCGGGCGACATCCTTGATCGCCATGCGCGCCTTCATGGTGCCCAGGGTCATGATCTGGGTCACCGCGCTGTGGCCGTACTTGTTGGCGACATACTCGATGACCTCGCCGCGTCGGTCCTTGCAGAAGTCGATGTCGATGTCGGGCATCGACTTGCGGCCCGGATTCAGGAAGCGTTCGAAGAGCAGTCCGTAGCGCAGCGGGCACATGTCGGTGATGCCCATCGCATAGGCGACGATCGAGCCGGCGGCGGAACCGCGGCCGGGGCCGACCGGGATGCCGCGGTCTTTGGCCCAGTTGATGAAATCGGCGACGATGAGGAAATAGGCGCAGAAGCCCATCTGGGCGATGGTGTCGGTCTCGAAGGCCAGGCGTTCGGCGACCTCAGCCCCTGGCACGTCGCCATAGCGCCGCGCGATTCCACGCGCACACAACGTGCGCAGCCACGACTCCTCGCTGTGGCCATCGGGGCAGGCGAAGGTCGGCAGGTGGTAGGTGCCGGTGTGGATGACCGACCCGGCGCAGCGCTCGGCGATGGCGCGCGTGGCGCGGATCGCCTCGGGCATTTCCGCGAACAGCGATTCCATCTCGGCGGCGCTCTTGAGATAGAATTCGTTCGCCGGCATGCGCTTGCGGCGGGTGTCGCTGACCGTGGTGACCTTCTGGATCGCCAACTGGACATCGTGGGTGGCAGCGGTCTCTCGCGTCAGGTAATGGGCCCAGTTGGTGGCGACCAGCGGTACGCCGCTGGCCGCCGACAGGGTGCGATTCGCGGCCAGGGCGCTGACCGGGCCCTCGGTGCCGTGGTCGGTGACTTCCAGCCAGACGCGGTCGGCGAAGATGTCGCCGAGCAGGCCGAGCTGGCGGCGGGCCTCGTCCTCGGCGCCGACCAGGAGATGGCGGTTGATGAAGGCGTCGCGACCGGCACCGGTCAGGCAAAGCAGGCCTTCGCTGTGCTGGGCGAGGCATTCGAGATCCACGCGCGGTTCGAAGTAGAAGCCGTCGAGCCAGCCCTTCGACACCAGCTTGGTGAGGTTGGCGTAGCCTGCCTCGGACTCGGCGAGCAGCACCAGCTGATGCGTGTCGCGCGTCTTCTCGCGCATGCCGAGCGGCGCCACGTTGACCTGGCAGCCGACAATGCCCTTGAGGCCCTTGTCCTTGCACTCGGAATACAACTCGAATGCCCCGAACAGGTTGCCGCGATCGGTGAGGGCCACCGCGTCCATGCCCAGGGTCTTGGCCTGGGCGACCAGACCCTTCACCGTGGTGGTCGATTCGAGCAGCGTGTAATGGCTGTGGACGTGCAGGTGGACGAAGTCGGACATCGCGTCGCACCCTATGCCCTGGCAGCCAAAGGCCATTGGACCTGGCCACGAGACCGTGAGGGCGGTAGGCCGGGCCACGGTGGGTCTGTTGAAGGTTCGCCGGTGGGCCCTTCCGCAGCGCCAGGGCGGTTGCCCATGATGCCGGCCGAGGGGGGATCGTATGCGTCAGACGCACATCGCCGCTACCGCCTGCTCGCGTCGTGGTCCGGTGCGGGTCGAGATCCCAGCCGTCACGGACCTGTCCCAGCGCCTGCGCGCCGCGGCTGCCGGTCGCGCGCTGCAGCGCTGCGGCCAACCGGTGCGGAAGCGCCGCGCCTGAAGCCGGACTTTGCCACGCGCTGGGGATCCTACCATCCGCCCGACCATGGGCCTCTATACCGCCGCGCTGCGACCGCTCCTCTTCGCCTTCCCGGCGGAAACCGCGCATCACGCGTCGTTGTTTGCGGCGCGCTTCGGCCTCGGCCTCGCCCCGGCCCGCGCCCTGACGCGGGCATGCCTGCGCGTCAGCGATCCACGCCTGGCGCAGACCGTCTTTGGCCAGTCATTCGCCAATCCGGTCGGGCTCGCCGCCGGCCTGGACAAGAACGGCGTCGCCATCGATCCGCTCGCCTGCCTCGGCTTCTCGCACGTCGAGATCGGCACCATCACCGGGCAGGTGCAGCCGGGCAACCCGGCGCCGCGCCTGTTCCGCCTGGTTGGCGATCGCGCGATCATCAACCGCATGGGCTTCAATAACCGCGGCTCACGCGAAGTCGGGGCGCGGCTGGCTCGGCGTTACGCCAACCGCCGTCCGCGCTGCGTGCTCGGCATCAACATCGGCAAGTCGAAGGTGGTTGATCTCGCCCAGGCATTGTCGGACTACGAGGTCTCGGTGCGCGCGCTGGCCGCGGTTGCCGACTACCTGGTCGTCAACGTGTCGAGCCCCAACACGCCCGGCCTGCGCGATCTTCAGAGCGAGGCGGCGTTGCGCCCGCTGCTGGCCGGCGTGCGCATTTGCCTCGACGCAGTCCGTCCGGGCCTGCCGCTGCTGCTCAAGATCGCGCCCGATCTTGCTGAGGCTGGCATCGATGCCGCGGTCGACGTTGCGCTCGAAACGCGTCTCGACGGCATTATCGCCACCAACACCACCATCGCTCGCGATGGCCTGAGCGCACCGTCAGAGCGGGTCCAGGCGATCGGCAACGGCGGCCTCTCGGGGGCGCCGCTGCGGGCCAAGGCCACCGCGGTGCTGGCCCACGTCGCGCGCCGTCTCGCCGGTCGTCTGCCGGTGATCGGCGTGGGCGGCATCGATTCCGCCGAGTCCGCGTGGGAGAAGATCAGTCACGGCGCGACCCTGGTGCAGGTCTATACCGGCTTCGTCTACGAAGGGCCGGGCCTGGTGAAGCGCATCAACCGCGGCCTGCTCGCCAAGCTCGACCAGCACGGCATTTCCACCCTCGCCGCCGCCGTCGGCCGCGCGCTGTAGACGACCACCGGCATGGCGACGACCGCCTGGGATCGCCGAGCTGCGCTCGGCTCGTTCCGGCGGACACGCTTCAGCCGCGCGGACTTGTCCGGGATGAGGTCCATGCGTGCCGGCCGCCGTGCAGCCCTACGTGCGCTGGGGGATGTCGTGCGTCCCGCGCTCATCCCCCTAGCCGCCACCCACGTCGTCCCGCATACTCCGGCCATGCCCGACGACACCATCGCCATCCACGGTACCAAGGAGCGCGGTCGCCATCTGGCCGTGATCATCGACGCCAGCCTCGACCAGTTCCGCAATAAGACCGCGATCGCCCTGCTGCGCTTCTGTCCCCACGACGTCGTTTGCGTCGTCGACGCACGACACGCCGGCATGGACATCTTGCAACTGCTCGGCGTCGGCCGTGGCATCCCGGTGGTCGCCTCGGCGCTCGACGCGGTCAAATTAGGCGCGCGCCATCTGGTGATCGGCGTGGCCACGCCCGGCGGTTACCTGCCGGCCGAACTGCGTCCGGTGGTCTACGAGGCGATCCGCAACCGGGTCGGCATCATCTCGGGCCTGCATGAAAGCATGGGCGGCGACCCCAACCTGACGTCGCTCGCCGCGCGGCATGCGGTGGAATTGATCAACCTGCGCACGGTCTCGGACGAAGCCCACGTTATCGGCACCGGCCTGGCGCGCGGCTGCAAGGCGTACCGCGTGCTGACCGTCGGCACCGATGCCAACATCGGCAAGACCACCACCACGCTGATGATCGAGCGCGCCCTGCGCGCCCGCAAGGTGCGCACACGCTTCGTCGCCACCGGCCAGGACGGCATCCTCATCTCGGGCCGCGGGCTGTGCATCGACCGCTGCATCGCCGACTTCGCCAGCGGCGCCGCCGAGGCCCTGGTGCTGCGCGAGTCCAAGGGCGTCGACGTGCTCATGATCGAGGGCCAGGACGCTATCCTCTCGCCGTGCTATTCGGGCGTGGCGATTTCCCTGCTGCATGGCAGCTGCCCCGACGCGATGGTGCTCTGCCACCAGCCCAATCGCGCCAACCACCGCCACACGGACGTGCCGATTCCGCCGCTCGAACAGTACCGCGCGGCCTACGAGACGATGCTGGCGCCGCTGCATCCGGGCAAGGTGGTCGCGATCAGCCTGAACACCATGGGTCTGGACGAGGCGGCGGCGCGCAAGGCCATCGCTAAGGCCACCGCCGATACCGGCCTGCCGGCGGCCGATCCGGTGCGCGAGGGCGAGGTCGGGATCAAGCGCCTGACCGAGGCGATTCTGGCGGCCAAGGTCCGCGCCGGCAAGCCGCGCGCGACGCGCAAGCCGCGCGCGACGCGCAAGCGAGTGGCCAAGCGCGCGCGTCGGAGCTGATCGTCCGCCCTGCACCTCGGCGCGCGGCTGCCGGCGGGAACGGCACTCCGCGGGCGAGGAGGCGCCAGCCGCTGGCTCGCGGCGCGCTTGCACCCCACGGCTCCGCCCATCAGCTTGCCGCCGAGGACCCATGCGCCGCCTGATCCTGACCGCCGTCTGCGCTGCCTTCGCCGTCCTGCCGCTGCGTGCACCGGGCGAGGACCAATCCACCGATCCGCTCCGCCTCCTGCCCGTGCTGCCCAGGCCGCAGGTCGCCGCCGCTGCAGCGCTTGGTCAACCGACGACGGTGGCACCCGGTATCGCCACCGTCGCGGACGCGGTCGTGCTTGAGGGCAGGACCCTGTTCGAGACCGGTCCGGTCGACGGCCTTGAGGTCCTCGCCTGCCTCGAAGGCGGCAAGTATCACGAGAGCCTGGTCCGTCTCGCCACGGGCAATGGGCAACTGGTCAAGTTCGCGG
>ENA-ORBV01016891-ORBV01016891.1-microbial-mat-metagenome-genome-assembly--contig:-NODE-16891-length-10522-cov-13.669028_pt1 | contig 10522 bp, 6 predicted proteins | sample MGYA00237777_ERZ505514 | MGnify/ENA primary metagenome ERZ505514 (study PRJEB26160, sample SAMN06269048) | microbial mat metagenome | isolation source: Oligotrophic lake microbial mat | place...
GTAAATTGGTGGATTGTTGGGGTCCCACTCTAGTCTTTTTGCCCACAAAACTTTCTCATCTGCCCCTCATTTAATCTACCTGAGCACAAGATTCTGGCAGTGGCCCTACAGCAATTCACCTCCTTTCCCCTGTTTCTGTCCCATATTTGGCATGCTGTTCTTGTATCTTTGACAGCTGTTATTGCCCAGCGAGCCCAAAATTACCTTCAAAATCCAGCGCGTTTGTATCTCAACGAGCCCCTAAAAAATTGATTTAACTATTATAATTATTTCCTGTTAGATCCAAACTTAGTGTTCTTTGCAGTTTTTTTCCCCTCTGATTGACATTGTAACTTATGGACATTTGAAGTGTTTTTTTCTTCATTTTGGGAAAACACCACACGTTTTTAACCTTATGTTAGCCTCTATTTAAGCCCGACTCATGCCCTTGTGCCAGCTAATTGTTGTCCATTAGGCATAAATCTGTTATCGAATTGTTAATGTTGTTATCGGCAACGCATTGTACATTTTTAATGCAGTTGGCCCCGATTCTGGGCGCATGTAACCCTTGGAGAGGGCAGTTGCCTCTAATGTGGGGCAATTGCCCCGTAGGCCTCCCTTACATTGGGCAACCGCCACTGACGCATTTCAATTGCCCATGATACCGGTTATAGACGACAGTGAAACGCGAGAGATTTTTGCGTTTGAAAATCAAGCAGATGAAGACTGCATGTCTGAGTCTTCTGCAGAGAAATTTGCCAGTCTGGATGATTGGGTTGATCAATCACACCAGACAGAAACCTTTGCTGCAGCTGATCTTGTCCAAGGCCAATCACCCAAAAGATAAGTCACACGATTTGTTGTTCAATGAACAAAAAAAAATTGGCAGAATTGGCTGAATCCTTGAGCAAAACATGTGCCTGAGGATGACTTCTTCAGTTTCATCAAATGCAAATGTCCACAATGCTAATCCCGATGTTCAACAAACCCAACAGCAAGGGTTTTGTCATGTCAACTGTTGTTTACAACAAAGCACAAGCACCATTGTTTGGCCCTCAAATTGACGCATGAAATGTCTTGAAAGACAATTTGCAAGAAACAATGATGGAGCTGTCAGACAAGAAAATTTGTGCAACCCAACTGCGCACTTATGTTTCTTTCTGTTTTGGATTAACACAGACACATTTGTTTAATGTTACTAATGTTTTGTGCATCAGTCCTTGCTGGGTGTTCATCACAATTTCATTTGGACATGTCACGACAGACTGGCTGAAGATTTTGCTTCCAACTTTGAGATCGCAACTCCCACGCCCACTGCTGCCCTGCGAGTTGCAGCAACAGCTATGTTTGACCTGGGCAATCTTTCCTTTCTGAAATGTTTCTGAGTTGTAAAGTGTGATGGGTGAGCAAATCACAACATGTGTGGATGTGGGTCTTCATGGAGTTGCTGCCTTGCTGGGTCTTCACTAGGTTGTGACGTCATCGTAAATGCACGGCGAGCGTTTTGGTCACCTACCTCCTACAAAAATCCTTATAGTGGAGCTTTTGCGCGATTAAAATCTCGTAACTACTTGGCGAACATTGTTTCAGTTGAACGTACCAATTGCGCTAAATGATTTCTCCTTCCGATCGCCTCTGCTCACTTTCTTACTGTACATAGGCATATCACCTTTTGCCAGGACAACTGCTGGTACCTGGTTTACAAGGTCAGGGCGCTTGCCCGGCTGATGATGATCGCCATGCACCAACTTGTTAGAGTCTTGTTAGTCTTCTGCTGAACTAAATAGAGGCTGCTGAAAACAGTTGATCTCTGTGTACTTCACTTCTGAAGAATCAAATCATCGGAAGGGAATAATACAACCTTGAAATGATGATGAAGTCGGCAGTCTTGACATTCGTCCTTCTCTTTTCTATTCCCGCCAATGGCGATGTATCTTTCACCCTCGATGAACTCATCAAGCTTAAGGAAGAAGCTGAGCAACATGTGTCGGAACCCCCCGATTTCATGGCCGCCTTCGATCAGTATTATCAAGAAGCAGAAGGGGGCGACGGACGATTGCTACAAGAAGGAGCAGAAGGAAGTTGCGGCTATTTCCACGATAAGTGTGGTCCCGAACTCACGTGCATGCGATTTGGCATCGAGCATAAATGTGTGCCAGTGGAATGTTTGGTGAACTTGGGTCAGCAATATCGCAACACAACCTTTACGAATTTGTTTTATGAACAAATCTTTGAAAAAGCGGGAGTAACACCCGAAGAAGTTGGTTTGGCCTTTGCCGAAAAGGACGAATACAGGGATGATCCATCAGCATTGTTTGGATTTGACAATCCATGGAAACGATTTGCTACTGTCTTTCACAACAATGCTCCTGATTTTACTGAAATGCTCGCAAAAACCAACGAATGCATGGCCAAGGCTCCGAGCGTGCAGGGTGTCACTCCTATGATTGGTTTTACCTATGGCGTTGGGGCTCTTGTCAAGCTGGATTGGGCCTTTTTCTGGGGCATTGGAAGTGGTGATATTAATATTGAAGATGGAACATCGTTTATTCCATCAACCGTTTATGAGATTAGCTTGGCGGGCTTATTGGGAGCCCACATTCATGTCTCAGGTATGTTATACAATATATTGTTCAAGCTCTTCTACCATCCACTCCTCCCTGACCTTTATAAAATCTCCCAGCCTCCTTCGGCTGGACTTTTACAGGTACCGTCCAAGATATCCCCGGAGATTCGTTGGTGTTTGCTTTGCAACTTTCGTCCCTCGTGGGTCCGAATTTTGCGGTCAAGCAAACTTGTGACTTTCCAGGTATGTTATAAAAGAAGGGCAAATGTTTATTTTGTGTGCCTGCGGAATGTTGCTACTAGCGTTGACGATGACATTTATGATGTCAATACGATGGTTTATCTCTCTAACACTTTTCTTCGTTCTTGCCGTGTGTGCAGGTCAGGTTCCTGGAGTCATTCTTGATGCTGGAGGAGGTGCTGGCTTAGGTCTCAGTTTGGGTTGGACGAGATCGTGGATGGTCATCAACGGTACAAAACTAGCTCCAACCCAAGCGCCAAGTACGGCGCCAAGCAAAGCACCTGTTTTGGTGCCTGCCTAAACGTCTTACTTGATGGACTACTATCTATATTAGAAACATAATTTTTGAAACGGGTGCGTGCAAGTACTAGATCTCGGAGACTAGCGTTTCCACATGCTAGAATAATAAAACCTTAGCAAAAAGAAATGCACGCGGAACACGTAATCGTTTTGCTATCAGCCTTCGATATGATAGCGAATAACATAAAATGAAAGTTCAAATAGGCCTCGTTTTCTTCTCTTCCTTTTTGGAATCAATCAAGAAATCTGATAGATACAGTCCTTCATCGACAGCACTAGGAGTGATCTTCCGAGTCGGCGCCAGCCCCAAAGAGATCAAACAGATGCTTTACAGATGGGTTCTGCTCACAGTACCAGAGAAATGGAAAGGATTGTTACGGTTGCGCCGCGCCCTCCAATCCAGTGTTCTCAAACTGAAAATCTCCGGCGGGATGCAGAACTGACCATAGACGATTCTCAAGTGTGCGCACGGGCAGAGTATATGTGATGTCACCGTTGACTGCAAAGGTAAGATCAAGAGAATTCTTCATGTGTGCTAACGGTAGTCGAAAAACACGTGGGCTGATACGATGCGGACTTCCATAAAGAAGACGGCCGCAAAAGACGCTGCCCACGGTTATACCAGCAGAAGGCAGCTCGCGGACGGGGATTGAAGGAGCTTGCTCAATATAACAATCCACGCACCAGCGAAGTCTATGTCGGATCCTCGACACAGCAAATCCCTTCGTCAGGTCGAAATAAATGCAACCGCCTGGATAATGGACTGAAATTGTTCGGCAAAGTTTCTGCGCTTTCGATAGACTCAACTTGGTTTTCTTCAGTTGTTCGTTCGCTTCAGCGGCAAGCTGCGTTGCGACGTGGGATCTATAAATGTTCTTGAGCAGTTCCAGAGTCTCAGAATGCTGGACTGGTGAAATGTTGCAAGCCATTCCAGGACGAGCCGCTTTTGCTGCCAATTCGTCAAAGAATATATGCGAGGTCTTGACTACAGCATTCCGAAACGGACTATGCCTCATAGTCGCATCATAATCAGGCCGCCCTTGCTTGTGGAGCTCTTTTAAACACGCAAGTGTTTGACGTGTGTTTTAATTTCTACAAGCGTCGCATCATAACCTTCGATTTTGAAATAGATGAAGACACCTGGACCAAGAAAGATGCGGGCCGTGACAACCTCTTCATAGACGGGAACTTTCGCGCGCCAACAAAAAGTGTTATTTCTGTGAGGCACATGAAACGCCGCAGAGGACGACATTCGGGCAAAGGGACGATCCGCTAATGCCCGTTTGACGTAAATTGTCCATAGTTCGGCAACAAGGCAGAGGACGACATTCGGGCAAAGGGACGATCGCCTAATTTTCATCCCAATATCCATCCTCCACGTTGGCTTGAGCTAGTAATTCAGAAGCCGCGTACACCTTAAGGAGCAAAGCCAATCTCGAAACGGCGCCAGAGTGATATTTTGTTCGCGCAAAGACTGATTCTCTTTGAGTGCTTCTGTGACCAATACATCACGGGATCCATTTTTTATCGGCATCATTATGAAATGGCATACAACCAGAGAAATAAAAATAAAGGAACCCTCATTTTACTAGATGGATTGTCGATAGATGCACGATAATTTTATCGATGCTTTCGCTTTCGCCTGGTGTTGCTGCTTCTGTCCTTTTTGGCTTGTTCTTCCTGCGTGGAAACGAAATAGAATAGATTGTCGCCCTTTCGGGAATGACTTTGTTTCCGTTGTGTCTTATTATCCTTGTCGTCTTCCTCATCTTGTTTCAAAGACCCATCCCCTGCAGTAGCACTCACGTGGTCATTCTTGCTGCCACTCTTCTTTTTATTGAGTAACAAGATGGGCGTTTGATTATAACAGCGGGACGAAATCTTGGAACATCCTCGTAGATTGACACGTTCCAAATGCGCCGAAGCAGCCTGTACCAGTGTTTCGACGCTCCCATCGGTCAATGCTCGACTAAATGCCAGATCGACCAATCGTAGGGTGGAAGATACAGATGCGGACTGGGACAATGCCACGATCATTTCATCGGTGGCAATGTACCGTAGCGACAGACTTTCCAAAACGTGGGTGGATTGCAACAAGGCAGCAACCCATTGGGGTGACAATTTGAGGCAGGAGCTCAAATCCACTTGTTGAAGATTGCGGCTGTACTGACTGGATGCTGCTGCCATTTGTGTCGAGGTTGCGGTTGTTGGAGACGACGACAAGACACTGCCAAACGTTCGGAGGGACCGACATCCATGGAGGTTCAGTGACACCAAGCGACACGACAGCGGGTCACTAGGATGACGAGGATTGTCATTTGGTTCCAGTTCATTATTATCATGGTCATCCTTGCGAATCAAGGGAATGATAATTTGTTCCAGCCTTGCACAGGAACTGCAGTCCAATCCCAACAGTGTGAAGGGGGCAGAAATCTGTTTTAAATGGAGACACCCCCTTGCCGATACCTGTTTCAAATTGGTATACTTGCTGAGATGAGCATGACGCCACCAGGTATTGAGACGTCTTTGAAGCCATTGTCCATAAGTATGTTCAATCCCCCCACCGTTAAAGACAAGAAGTTCTTCAATAAAATCAATATAAGAGGATCCGAGATCCAGTGCCGTAAGAGACTCCAAATCCTTAAAGACCGCATCTGTATATTGGTCATCATTATTATTCTCATTGTTGTCGTCGTCGTTGTTGTCGGAATTGCTGCAAAAATCCATGCGTGGTTCGGGAAGATGCCCCCTTGTTCGTTGTGGGGGAGCAGCATTATTGCACCAGTCGCGACTTCGCAGTTCGCTGTCCTGAGTAGACATGCCGGCAAGACAACGCCCCACAAAGAAAAAGTTCTGAACCCAAATGTTCGTAGGATGATTGACATCCACGCAGCCTGCACAATAACATGGCAAAGGTTTCTTGGAGTCGACTTGGTGATACCAGGCTACGTTTACTTCCGAGTAGCTGCGGCTGGGTAAGATATCCCGCCTGTCAATGAGGAAGGACAGAATATTTGCTTGAACTTCAGGTGGGAATATCTCGCTCATTTTATTGCTGGTGAGGTAGCTGGATAACCACCCTCTTAGATTGTCACTGTGATTATAGATAGTAGATCTTCTCGCTGTCGGCTGCAGTTGCTGCCTGGTATTGTTGCTAATGGTGGCCCAATAGCTATCTACTACTATCAAAGCTTTCTGTTGCCGCAACTGAAGCAGCAGCAAAAGACGAGGTTATTGTGAGAAAAAGCTATCCTTTCATGACACGTCACCGTGGTCTATGATAACGACGCACAGTGGTTTAAAAATGTTTAGCGCGCGCAGTTGTTCACACTAGTTTTGTTGTCAAACTGACGTCAGCGATCGACCTTGGCAGTATCTTTCGTGTCATCCTCATCCTTTTACCAACACTAACTACTAGCTACTAGCTAGCTAGCCGCAATAGCGCCTTCACTTTTTTCATTGGAATAGCGTTGACCTTCGCAGCTCCCGACGAGAAAATGCAGCAGCAAGGCGAGGGTGACGTTTCAAGCTGTCAAGGCGGCACATGCCAATACTACAATCGATCCCGACAGTTACGCCAAATGGATACTCCACTTTAAAAAATAGGAGAAGAAGTGTAGCTCACATTGCTCGAATAGACTTATTGAAGTCATCTATCGACAGTCTACATTCTGGTGTTGTTATCAATCCTATATCCCTGTGTCAACAATATTTATCTTCTTCTTCTATTTAGCTAGCTAGTAGAATAGCCATGAAGTCACCACTATCCCTCTTTTTGTTGTTGGCCATTGCCACAACGGCAACTGCCATTCAGCGTCCTGCTCCTGTGACAACAACGACGACAAACAAGCCCCAAGTTTGGCAACAAATTCCCCGAGGTGGAGATGGCGGTACCGTGGCAGCATCGGCTGCTACGACTGCCACCAAGACGGCCACCAAGGCCGCTGCTTCCAGCAGTATCAATATCCCCCAAATGGTGTCGGATGCCATGACCAAATTGACCGGCTCCTTTAAAGGTGCCAAATCCGATACGTTGCTGCTATTGTTGGTGACGGCATGGGTTCCTACCATCTGCAACATGATTTCGACGTCGCCCATTTTGGGTTTTCTCGCGAGTGGTGTCGCCTTTGGACCTCAGGGTGCCAATTGGGTTCAAGATATTCACATGACGGAACACTTGGCGGATTTGGGAGTTGTTTTGTTTTTGTTTGAAATGGGTGTTCACTTGTCCTTGAAAACGTTGTGGGATATGAGAGCCATTGTCTTTGGATTGGGCGGAGCTCAAATGGCCATTACGGCTGGATTAGTGGCGCTTGTGGCCAAACTTTGTGGTCTTTCGGGAGCTGCTCAAGTTGTGTTGGGAGGTGGATTGGCCCTGAGTTCGTCGGCCTTTGTCTTGCAATTGCTCAAGGACAAGAATGAATTGGAGACGGTCAAGGGAAAGCATTCCTTTGGTGTCTTGTTGTTGCAAGATTTGGCCGTCGTGCCATTGTTGGTAGTGACACCCTTGTTGGCAGGAGGAGGTGATGTTACCGTTGCTGTCATCAAAGCCTTGGTCCAAACTGTCATGGCCCTTGGTGCGATTGCCTTGTTTGGTAAATTTGCCATGAATCCATTCTTCGAAACCGTATTGGACAAATCCAAATCCCAAGAAGCTGCCATTGCCGTTTCCTTGGCTACCATTTTAGGCATGTCCTTCTTGACCGAAGGTCTGGGACTCTCCAATACCTTGGGTGCCTTTTTGGCCGGTGTCCTGTTGTCGGAAACATCCTTCCGACACACCGTCGAACATGAAGTCTCACCTATTCGAGGAATTCTGGTGGGATTGTTTTTCTTTTCTGTTGGATTTGAAATTGATTTGCCACTCCTGTTGTCGTCAAAAGCCAAGACGGTTGCTGCGATTGTTGTGGGACTAATGGCGTCCAAGACTGCCATTATTACCGTGCTTTGCAAACTCTTTGGGTTGGATTTGGGGACCTCGCAAGAAGTTGGATGCCTGCTCAGTCAAGGTGGAGAATTTGCCTTTGTGGCATTCCGCTTGGCACGAAGTCTAAAGATCTTTGACGCTGAGCTTACCAAATTGATGCTTACATCCGTGGCCCTTACCATGGCCTTGACACCGTTGATTGAAGGAGTTGGAAGTTCCGTGGCCAAGAACATGCGAGCAAAGGCGGTTGCTGACAAAAAGAAGAAATAAATGCTAAATTACAGAAAAGAAACACATATGGCTAATCAAAAAAAATACCAACATTAAGTATTAAAAAGTGAAGTCAACATCGATAATGTACACAGCACCATAGTATGAATCAAAAGCTTATCTAGCTAGAAGTAATAGTTTCAATGAACGCACTTCTGCAGCTGCATGCCTCCCGGATCACCACAACTTTAAAGGCGCTTTTTAACAAGTGCACTACTAGCTAGTAGAGCCAACTATAGGTTCCCCAAGAATTCAGATATGGATAAGCTGATCCTCTTGTCTGTTCTAAGCAGAGAACTACCAGAGCTTGTTTTCTTAAGCTAGGTGACATGCCACATCTGCTGCAATGGGTTACGGAGCTTCTTTTCAACCATTTGTTGTCACACAAACCAAATAACATGTCAATTTGGATGAATTCTCTCCAACATTTGCTTTCTTATCCAAAACCTAATTAACCTAAGATTAAAATACATGGCAAGAGCTAGTTAAGTGATGATGCTTGTGGATTCTGAGGGCACTGGTCCGATGGTGTCAAATGTCACAATGCAATTAGACCTTGCACATGCAATGCAGTTGCAGAGAAAGCTTGACCGCAATGCTTCATTAATGGCTTTCAGTTGGCAAATTCACAAATTCAAAGGTGTGCCCTCTAGAAATGTCTCTGTTTGTCAACAATTTTTTTGGCTTAGACCAACTTCAACAACTCATTCAACAAGCCCAGAACAAACAGAACTGAAAAACCGAAGTCTAACTTAGTTACATTGATGTTGACATTCTTTGATAGCAGCAATTTTTTTAATTGCTGCTGTGAGAGCCTTCAATGGTCACTCAACCATTAGCAAAAGCTGTTGATTCTATTTCCCACTTTTGTCCAGATTTGGCAGAACACAATTGTTCTTTTGCGTGATTGATTTTCTGCTGTGTCTCCACAATGCTCATGTTTTTGTTTCTTGTGCAACACGATTTGTATGCAGTCATGCTTTTGCACTTGTTTCTTTCATGAAATGCAAATTCTGCGTTTGTTGACATTTGAATTCAAATTGTTGTGCTTCTCAAAAAAAAATCTTTTTCAATCTTTTCTTTCAATTGTCAGTTCTTCTCATGATGTCCTTCTTCTTCTTTTGGGAGATCACCAATGGCTATGAAGTGAGTTGTGCAGAATGATTTTCTTTGCACTTAACTGTTGCGTTTTTTTCCTGCTGCCAAAACAAAGCAAAACACAGAACGCCATGTGTCTGTCAATGAGTGATTTGGTTTTGCACAAGTTTGTTTTGATTTTTGTTGAAGATCACGCTGTGTCAGAGGCAGAAGTTTTGACCAAAAACTTGGCAGCAGACCATGTGGCCTCATTTGTCTTTGTTGGGGCGTTGTGTGTCATGCTTCATTGTTTTGTTCATTTCCTGTTCCGGTCCTGTTCTCATTTGCATCAACAACGATCCAACACATTGCTAGCACCATTGACAACTGAGCAGTGCACTGCGACACCAATTTGATGATTTATCTGCAACCATCAAAACACAACAGCACAGCGCAGAGGGAGAAAAATGATGTTAGCCGATTCGTTCCCGATGAACCTTTTTAGCATTTGTGAACCTTTTCAAAAGAGTTTCATAAATTGTGTCCTAAGACATCAGTTGTTACCAATAAATTTATGAACCAATTTTAGGGACCCCTATGTTTGTGGTCTCACTTTTCACAAAGGGTTCATAATTGTGGTCCTTTTTGTGGGCTGATTTTTTCACAGTCCTTTTGCACACCAACCTGAAAATTGTGAACCAGTTTGTGAACTGATTTCAAATGACTCGCACATCGACTCGCGGGTTGCGGCAAGTTCCTGTTCCACTCTGGTTGTCATTTGCAGCAACAATGATCCAATTCAGTGCCCTTGACTAAGAGGCAGTGAGCTAAGACAGCATCAAACCTTTTCATCTGCGACCATTAAAAGACATGCTCGGAGAAAAACATTCTTCGACGCACATTGTATCTAACACCTTTTCGTCGGTCCCGAATTCGGTCCGTAAACCGAGCTGATCCCACGCTCAAGAAAACGATGACCATCCTAAGTACTAGTTTTTAGAAAAAGCTACACAGTGATATGACCAATGATTGCAGAGGAACCATGACTCTTCCTTCCTAAGGTGCCCGCAAAGTCCCAGTGTAATTTATCGGTATTGTACCTGTCTCTTATACACATCTGACGCTGCCGACGAATAGAGAGGTGTAGATCTCGGTGGTCGCCG
>ENA-ORBV01016892-ORBV01016892.1-microbial-mat-metagenome-genome-assembly--contig:-NODE-16892-length-10522-cov-4.987937_pt1 | contig 10522 bp, 5 predicted proteins | sample MGYA00237777_ERZ505514 | MGnify/ENA primary metagenome ERZ505514 (study PRJEB26160, sample SAMN06269048) | microbial mat metagenome | isolation source: Oligotrophic lake microbial mat | place...
CTTCCGGCACCGGCGGCTTCGCTTTGCGCCACGAACGCGGCACCGGCTTCTCCCCCGCGTCCTTCGCATCGAGGTTCGCGACCAGCCAACGCAGCCCATCGAGATTGTCGAGCAAGCGCGCCTCCGCGTCTTCACCGGTGTGATTGAGAATGCCAATCGGCCCGCTCCACCCGCTCGCGCGGATCGCTTTCAGCAACTCCACGTCGAGCTCGCCCTGCGCGAGCGGCATGATCTTGTTGCCCTCCTTGTCCGCGCCGCGGCTCATGCCGTTGAGATTCAGCGTGAGCAGATACGGCTTCATCTTCGCGAGCAGCGCGGGGAAGCGGTCGAGGTGCTCGTGGCCGTGGTGCAGGTTGTAAACGATGCCGACGTTCGTGATGCCGTCGCGTTTCAGCCGCTCGATGATCGCGATCTGATTCTCCGGTTCGCCAAACCAGTTGCCATGATTATAGAGCGCGACCTGCAGCCCGAGCGGCGCCGCTGCTTCCGCGATCACCTTGATGCGCTTCGCCTCGGCTTCCACGCGCGCCGTCTGCTCGGCGTTATCTTTCGTCGGCACGCCGCCGCCCGTAATCCAAAGCTGCGGCTTCACGCCGTGGCGCTGGAAAAGCTCCAACGTCTTCTTCGCTTCCTCGTTCAGCGAACTCGGAAACCACCACGCCGTGAGCTCGATGCCATGCTTCTTCAGCGCATCGAGTTCCGCGTCCCACGTCGGGATATGCTCGGCGCGGTAGTCGTAGGCGAAGCGTTTGAGGCCGAGCTTCTCCAGCATCGCCGCGCGCTCCTCCGGCCCGCGTTTGCCGGCATCGAATGGCACGATGCACCAGGCGACGAGGTTGTCGCGGTCGTAGAGATCGGCGGCGTGGGCGAGCGGCGCGAATCCGGCCACGAGGAATAGCAGCGGGAGGAATAATCGGGTGAGCATGCGTGGTGAAGTTAGGTGGAAGTTAGAGGAGCGCAAAGTCGCGAGCCCATTGCCGCAGGACGGCCGCGACATGCGCGGGATTGGTCCGGTGGATTTGGTGGCCGACGCCGTCGAAGCGCACGCGCCGGCCCTGCGGGAGCGTTCGGTCGGCGAGGTCGGCATCGGCATCGGTCAGCGCGCCGCCGCTTCGTGAATCTCCCTGCAGGAGGAGAAGCGGAGGCCGCACGCACGACCACATCGCGGAGTGATCGAAACCTTCCAACCATGTACCGGCAACAAGCGGCCCGAAAATGTCCGGATCAGCGTGCGAGAGACACTCCGCGCTGAAGCGCAGCGCCGCACGATCGCGCGTGTCACCGAGGCGAACTTCACCTTTCGGCCCCGGCTGACGGATGTCCGCGAGCGCGTCGGTCATTGTTTCGAGATCGCCTCCCTGCCGGGCGACGGCCTGCATCCCAGCAAACTGCGCGCGATACGGAGTCGCGGCGATGTCGCGGCCCATGGTGTGGAAGGGCGGATCTTCCAGCACCGCACCCGCGATCAATTCTGGACATTCCGCCGCGAGGTTGAGGGCGACCATCGCCCCGAGCGAGTGGCCGAAGACGACGAGCGGGGCGGCGAAGTTCGCGCGAAGGAATTCGGAAGTGTGCTGCGCGTAGTCCACCACGTGGTAGGCGCCCGGCGTGCGCGCGGATTCTCCGTGTCCGCGGTGGTCGATCGCCACGACATGCCATTCAGCCGTGAGCGCCGCCAGGAGCGGTTCCCAGTCGCGCCAGCATCGGGTCACCCCGTGCAGGAGCAGCAGCGTCGGCCCCGCTCGCGGACCCTCGACGCAATACAGCGCCGTCTGGCCGTGGCTGGCCCGCGGGACCAGCGGCTGATGGTCCGGCGCGCTCACTTCTCGCGTTTGACCACGGTCGGAAAAGGCGGCGCGAGTTGGCCGGCCTTGATGACTCCTCCCTGCAGCACGGCGAGGAAACGCTGGCGATCTTCGAGGATGGAAATATCGGCTAACACATCGCCATCGACCACCAGCACGTCGGCGAGTTTGCCTTTCTCCAGCGTGCCGAACTCATCGCCGCGGCCCATGATTTCCGCGCCGGTCTTTGTCGCGCAGGTGATCACCTCCAGCGGCGTGAGCCCCACGTCTTTGACAAAGAACGTCAGCTCGCGCGCGTAATCGCCATGGGGGTTCCAGCCAAAGCCATAGTCGCCGCCCATGCCCAGCCGCCCGCCCGCGCGCAAGATGCGCCGCGCGCTTTCCGCGCCGCCATCGAGCGTCTCTTGGTGACCATCGATCACCGTCTGCGGCAGACCAAACTCCGGCCCGAGCTCAATGCTCGCCTTTTCAAAATACAACGCGGGTACGCACGGCACATCGCGCTCCAGCAGGAGATCGAGTGCCTCGTCGTCCATGAAGGTGCCGTGCTCGATGGCATCGTAGCCGGCACGCAACGCATTCTTGATGCCCTGCGTCGCACGGCAGTGGCCAGTGACCTTGAGCTTGTGATTGTGCGCCGTGGCCACGACCGCGTGCATTTCCTCGAAGGTCATGCAGAGCGTGTGATGATCGTTGATGTCGGGCGAAGCGGCGTCGCCGGTCGGATAGGTCTTCACCCACTCGATGCCATCCTTGACCAGCGCCCGCACCGCCTTCCGCGCGTCCTCCTGGCCGTTGATGATGAAGACGAGGCCCTCCATGCCGATCTTGCGGAACTCGGGATTCCAATCCATCAGCCCGCCCGCGGAGCAAATCTCGCGGCCACTCGTGGCGAGACGCGGCCCGGCGATCAGATCCTCCTCGATCGCCTTGCGCAGCCACACATCGACATTGAAGAGACAGCCGCCCGAACGCGCCGCGGTGTAGCCACATTCCAGCGCGAGGCGCGTGTTCACGGAAGCGAGTAGCGAGACGTATTCGACCGGGTATTTGATATCGAGGTCTTCCAGCGCCGCGATGTTGAAGTAGGTCGCGTGGAAGTGTGCTTCGACCAATCCCGGCATGATCGTGCCGCCGCGCGCGTCGATCCGCTGCGCATCGGGCGGGACTTCCGGGCCGCCCTCGGCGGGTCCGGCGTAAGTGATGCGGCCATCGCGAATGACGAGCGCGGAATCCGGCACGGGCGGCGCGCCGGTGCCGTCGATGAGTTGCCCGTGCGTGATGAGAGTGGTGCCGGTAGCGGTCTTCATGGTCGGGGGGAGGATGGAGTTCCGTGATGCTGCCGCGCTTGACCTCCGAGCGCTAGAAGCGAGGCGGCAAGCTTTTGGACAAAAGCGGCGCTCAACCAGGGTATACCTCAGATGCACAGAGGACACCGCGGGAAAATCCGAGGCGTGAGCGTGAATTTGAGCCACGGATGCCACGGATGAAACACGGATTGGTTGGCTTTTGATCCGTGAACATCCGTGTTCATCCGTGGCTGAAATGGATTTTTCCACAGACTCTCGGGGTTCTCCGCGTCTCTGTGGTGAAAACAAAACCACGCTCAGGCGCCGCGATAACGCTGCCGATAACTGGCCGGCGTATCGCCCACGAAAGCGCGGAACTCACGGGTGAAGTAACTCTGATCCGCGAAGCCGTGCTCCACGGCGATCGCCGCGATCGGCGCACCGCTGTGGACCAGCGCGTGGCTGGCCATCCGCACGCGCAACCGCATGACATACTGATGTGGCGAGAGCCGATAGTGGGTGCGGAACTGCCGTTCGAAGGCCCGCACCGACAGACACGCCAGTCGTGCCAGCTCCTCGTTTCCCAGCGGCTCGCGGTAATGTTTGCTGATGTGCTCGATCACCCGCCCGAGCGGCATCGCGGCCCAATCCTGCACCGAACCTTCCTGCACCGGCCGCGTCATCCCGATCGTTCCGGTCACGCGCCCGCGCTCATTGCGCACCGGCAGTTTCGTCGTGAGACACCAGCGCGCGGTGTGATCGAAGCGGCCCACCAGTTCCACGCGGTTGATCACCGGGCCACCAGCGAGCACGAGCTGGTCATCCGCGTCGTATTGCGCGGCGAGATGCGGCGGCGAAAGATCGAAGTCGGTGCGCCCGATCACCTCCTCGCGCCGCTCCAGCGCGTAGTTCAGCAGGAATTCCACATTCACCCACTCGTAGCGCCCGGCGCGGTCCTTGATCCAGAACTGCACCTCCGGCAAAAAGTCGAACAACTCGCAGAACTGCGCGATCTGCGACGGTGGTTTCTGCGCAGCGCGGCGAGCCATGGCGCAGCCCGCTCAGCGCGGGCGGACGGTCAGCTCCTCGACGATTGCGCGCGACGGGAGATGGATCGCGAGGAGCGCACAGGCGGCGATGTCCTCGGGCTGCATCATCTTCGCGCGGGCTGCGGCGTCGGGCACCACCGGGCGCTTGTCGAGGATCGGCGTGTCGATGTCGCCGGGGAAAATGGCACACGCGCGAATGCCGCGGGCGCGCTCCTCGGCATTGATCGCGGAGGTCAGCCCCGCCATGCCGAACTTCGAGATGACATAACCCGGCCCCGCTTTCGGCGACGCCGCTTTGCCCGCCTCCGAGATGATATTGATGATCGTCCCCGAACCCCGCGTCCGCATCTGCGGGAGAAAAGCCTGCACGCAGTAAAAGGCGCCGTTCAGGTTGGCGTTCATCATCTCGTGGTAATCGGCGAGCGAGAGCACCTCGAGCGCGCGCTGCGGGACATTCGTGCCCGCGGCATTGACCAGCACCTCCACGCTGCCGAACTCCGCGAGCACCTGCGCGCTCATCGCTTCCACGGCGACCGCATCGCCGACATCGCACGGCACCACGAGTGCGCCGGGCATGTTAGCCGCCACGGCTTCGAGCGTTGCACGACGACGCCCGACCAGCGCGACGCGCCAGCCTTCTTTGGCCAAGGCGAGAGCGATCGCCGCGCCCACGCCGCTGCCGGCTCCGGTGATGACTGCTGTTTTTTGCATGGATGATGAGTCGGATTTTTTGGCCACGGCTTTTCACGGATGAAACACGGATGGGGAACTTCTCAATCCGTGTTTCATCCGTGTTCATCCGTGGCTAATTTTCTTTCGGTGAAGCTCAGCGATTAGGCAGTTCGACCCAGGCCTTCTCCTCCGCGCTCTGCACCGCGGCGTCGATGACCTGCTGCGTGCGCACGCCGTCGTGGAAGCTCGGCACACACGGGCGCTGGTTGCGGATCGCGTCGATGAACTCGAACGCCTGGTCGTAGCGGAACGTGATCAACGGATCGCCCACGCTGGGATCGCGCGGGCTGCCCGGCCACGTCCAGAATTCCCGCGGCACCGCCAGCGGCGCGAGGCCGGGGCCGCCGCGTTTGCCGTGGAGCAGTTCGTTCCATTTGCCGGTGGTAAATTCAAACGTCGCCTCGCTCCCGTTCAGCTCCACCCAGTCGAGGCTGCGCCAGCCTTCGTTGCGCCCGCTGGCCAGCTTCGAGCTCTCGAGCACGCCGGTCGCGCCATTGCGAAACTCCGCGAGGATCGCCACCCAGTCATCGAGATCGCTGGCGTGGCCTTCGCGGTCGTCGATCATCCGCTTCATGTTAGCCACGATCCGCGTCATCGGCCCCACGAGATGCTGCGCGAAGTCGATCCGGTGCGAGAGCATGTCGCCGAGCTCCCCGGTGCTCGCGAGCGCCTTCACCTGACGCCACCCGAGATCGCGCCGCCCCCAATCCTGCAACCGGCACGAGCGGTAATGATAGGGCTGCCCGAGATCTCCCTGCGCGATAAGATGCGCGAGGTAACGCATCGCCGGCACAAACCGATAGGTAAAGGCCGTCATGTGCCGCACCCCCGCCACATCCGCCACCTCGGCCATGATCTCGGCTTCCGCGGTGTTCATGGCCAGCGGCTTTTCGCACAGCACATGTTTGCCCGCAGCGATGGCCGTCTGCGCGATCGGCCCGTGCGCGACATTCGGCGTGGCGATGATCACCGCCTGCACATCATCACGCCGGACGAGGTCTTCGTAGTTTGTGGAAGTCACGCCGATCCCCGTGTCGCGGCTGGCCTGCTCCAGCGTCGCGGGATTCGTATCGCAGAGCGCGACGACCTTGGTCTCCGCGCAGAGCGCAAGGCCGGGGAGATGATTCTGCAGCGTGATGCCGCCGCAGCCGATGATGGCGATGCCGAGAGTGCTCATGGAGGTGCGCGCAGTTTGTCGCCTGCACGCGCCGCCGCAAGACTCAATCCCCGGCGCTCTTGCTTAGAACGCGATGCGCACGCCGCCGCTCACGCCGTGGCGCTCGTAGTTTTCCCGGCCTAGTTCGCCGTCGTAGTAGAAGTAGGTCGAGAACCGTTCGCTGCACTGGATGGCCACGCCGGCGCCGATCAACAGGCTATCCCGCCCGATCTCCGGCCCGTTCACCAGGAAGCTCCCGCCCGCGCCATTGGCAAAACTCGCGTCCAGCCCGTAGCTGCTGTCGCCGTATTCATGCTGCCACGAAGCCCGGATCTCGGGCCGCACCAGCATCCCGCCGATCTTCCAGTCGTAGCTCGCCTTGAAGCCCAGCGTCGTCCGGATGCTCTCCGCATTGCGAGCCGCGATGTTCAGCGGCGCCAAGCTTCCCGTTTCCGTGAAGCCATCGATTCCGACCAGCGAATATTGATACGTCGCCGTCGGCCCGATGGTCAGCGCGCCCACAGTCCAGTCGTATCCCGCCCCGGCTAACACATTGAGTTCGCCGCCGTCGGTGTCCCCGCGGGCCGTGCCCTGCAGCGCGCTGCGCTTGGTGTCGTAGCTGTTGTAACCGCCGGTCACCGCCAAATCCACATAGTAGCCGCCGCCGATCGCGCTTACGGGCTCGGCCGCTTCTTTCGATTCCTTGCCCGAAGGCCCGCCCGCGCCGCCGCGGTTTTGGAAATACGTCGCATACAGCCCGAGCTTGCCGCCGTTCACCCACACCCGACCGTCATTGGTCAGGTCCGCCGCGGTGCCCGCGTAGCCCGCCGCGATACCGATCGCAAAGTTAGGGCTCACCTTGTAATCCAAGCCCAGCGTGAAGCCGCCGGTCGTGATGTCGTAGCCGCGCGCGTTGCCGTCGCCGTCCACGTCCACCCACTCACCCACGCCCGTCAGGAATGCGCCCCACTTCTTCTCCTCCATCGGCGCGACATCCTTGATCTCCTTACTTTCCTTGCCGCTCGGACCCGCCGCGCCAAACAGACTGCCGCTATAACCGGGCCCGGTCCCTTGCATCGCCAGCCCGCCCGCGCTGAACCCGCTCGACCCATGCCGGATGTCATCCGTGCGCCGCTGCAGGTTCGTGTTTTGCACCACCGCCAGCGACGTGCTGATCGTGAAGATGCTCGTCAGCTCCTCCGGCGCGATCCGGTCGAAATCCCCCGGCAGTTCCGTGCGCTTGCGTTCGTCCAGATAGACCAGCGCCTTGTCGTTCGGCTTCTCCGCCGACACGCTGTCCAGGGTGCTCGCCACCGCCCGCTGGTTCGGCGTCAGGCCGTAGTAGTCTGCGAAGTCTTCAAACGATCCGCGGACCAGTTCCAGCGACACGCTCGTGTCGCCATACACCACCGTCGGTTCCAAAATCGTCTCGCTGGTAAACGGATTGCTCACCGTGAAAAACTCCCCGTGCACCCCCTGGCCCGCGGTCAGGAACGTGATCTTGTTCCCGCGCTTCAGCTTGAAATTGTTCAGCCTCACCAGCTCCAGCGTGCCGTCCAGCTTTGCCGTTCCGCCGACCACCAACCGGTCGTAATCCGCCTCGCTCGTCCCTCCAATCTCGATCCGCAGCGTGCCCGTCGAGCTCTGCGTGTAATTTCCGCTCACCGTGATCCGCCCCGGCGAGTTCCCCGGCGACACCAACCCGTTGTTTACGAGGTTCCCGATGATCCCCCCGTTGCCGGCGAGCTGCGAGCCGAAGAATACGTTCAGGTTCGCCAGCAGGCTGCTCCCCGAGTTGAGGTGGATCGCCCCGCCGTTGCTCAGATTCACCGTCCCGCTCGTGACCAGCAGTTGATTGAAGATGTCCAACCTCCCGCCCGGACCGAAGAGCAGCGACCGGATGACATTGTTCTCCGTCGGCGTCCCGGTCGTCACGGGACCATTGACGGTGAAATCCGCAAACGTCGGCGTGTTCACCGGCGCTGAGTTCTGCAACAGCGCTCCCGACGCCGTCGCTCCGGTGAAGGTGAACTGGACGTTGTTCGGATTGAGCAGGAACAAGCCCTGGGGGGTCACGTTGGGGATGGTATTGAAGAAGGTGGCACTGAAATTACCGAGCACAAAATTCGTCGAGCCAAAGGTGGTCAGCGTGTACGTCGTGCCCAGGGTGAGCCCCGTGGAGTCGAGCGCGTAGGTGCCCCCCGCGCCGCCATTGGTCAACGCGTTGGTCACGTTCACCATGTCCGGCGTCACCCCCGGGGCGAGCTGGATATTACCGCCGTTCCAGAGGAACGAGCCGGCATTGACCGCATTGGTCGGCGCCAGCGTGCCACCCGCATTGATCGTGACCAACCCGCTGGCCGCGCCACCCAAGGCGCCGGCATTGGTCGTGCGAAGCGTCCCGCCATTGATCGTCGTCCCGCCGCCGTAGGTGTTCGCGTTGGTCAGGACTTGGGTGCTGGCGCCGTCCTTGATCAGTTGGCCAGTGGCCCCGGAGATGATGCCCGCAAAGGTCGTCGTTCCCGCCGCCGTGCCGATGGTCAGGGTGTTCGCATTCAGGTTGACCAAAGAGGTGGCCGCCCCGGTCAGCGAAGCGATCGCCTGATTCGCACCGAGGTTTAACTGGGAACCACCGAGGCCCAGGTCATCCATGGTCACGGCGCTGCGCCCGTTGGCAGTCGGCAGCGCATTCGCCACGTTGGCATTGAGGATGCCGCTGCCGGCCGTTCTGTTGCTGCGGATGATGGTCGAACCGTTGTAGGTGTTGGCCACATTCTCATTCACCGTCACGTGGTCCACGATGAGGTTTGAATTGGCCGACGCGCCAGTGATCCCCACCGTGTTGACGGTGATTGTGCCAGGAGTCACCCCGGTGCTCTTCAGAGTCAATGTCGTGCCGTCCTTATCGATGCCTCCCGAGAGGGTCAGCGTGACCGGTCCCGCGACGCCGATGGCAGAATTGCTGCCGAGGGTGATCTTCCCGCCGTAGGTTGTCGCCCCGTTAAATGCCACCAAGGCCGCCTCCGACTGGCCGGGGAAGCCGGCATTTCCGAACCCGTTGATGGTCAGCGCTTCGTTGCCGATGGTGACCCCCCGGAGATACAATACCCCGCCGTTCAGCACGACCGTGCCGTCGCCAGCCACACCAGTGGCCTGACCGAGGCCGCTGTTGTTCGTGATATTCAAGGCCCCAGCGGTCACCGTCGTCACGCCCGCGTAAGTGTTCGTCCCGCTGAGGACCAATTGTTTGCCGACTCCCGGATTATTGACCGTCACGGAGGAGGTCCCGCCAGCAATCACCCCGCCGAAAGTCGAGTTGGTTAAGCTCGTGTAGTTCAGGCTCCCGGTCAGCGTCGCGGTCGCTGCGGCCGCGCTGATTGTGGCCGCGCCGGACACATTGACTGTCCCGGGGGTGGTCAGATTTCCCGCCGCCCCGATGTTGAGGTTGGCCGAGTTGTTGACAAAAACATTGCTCGTCCCGGTGGTGGCGCCCGCGATGGTCAAAATGCCGGTATTGATCGTCGTCGTGCCGGTATAAGTGTTCGGCCCGGCAATAGTAAAGTTTCCCGCGCCTTCCTTCACCAGTTGGCCGCCCACTCCACTGATCGAACCGCTAAAGGTCGTATTGCTCGCATTCCCGGTGGTCAGCGTATTTGCATTGAGTGCCACCGTGCCCGTGCCCGCCAGATTCCCAATCCGCTCGCTGGAAAGCAGGTTCAACGTGCCTGGGGTATTCACCACCACCGCGCCCGTGTCCGCGATTGCCGCCCCGTTCTGCAGGCTCAGGATTCCGCCGCTCACCGTGGTCGTGCCCATATAGCTATTCGTCCCCGTCAGCGTCTGCGTGCTCGCCCCGTCCTTGGTGATGCCGCCCGCCCCCGAGATGATGCCCGCAAAGGTCGTCGCACCGCTCGTCGTTCCGATGGTCAGCGTGTTCGCACCCAGCGTGACAATCGAGGATGCCGCACCGGTGAGCGAAGCGATCGCCTGGGCCGCACCCGCTGGGTTGGCCGTCGTGCCGCCGATATTCAGGACCGAACTGCCGGTGCCGGCGTCATCCATGGTCAGTGCCGTGCGGCCATTCGCCGTGGGCAGGGCATTGGCCACGCCTGTATTCAGGATTCCCCCGTTGCGGATGAAGGTGGGGCCGTTGTAGGTGTTGGCCACATCCTCATCCACCGTCACGTGGTCCACGATGAGGTCCGAATTGGCCGACGCGCCGCTGATCCCCACCGTGTTGATGATGATCTTGCCCGCAGTCACCCCGGTGCTCTTCAGAGTCAATGTCCGGCCGTCCTTATCGATGCCTCCCGAGAGGGTCAGCGTGACCGGTCCCGCGACTCCGATGGCAGAATTGCTGCCGAGGGTGATCTTCCCGCCGTAGGTTGTCGCCCCGTTAAATGCCACCAAGGCAGCCTCCGACTGGCCGGGGAAGCCGGCATTTCCGAACCCGTTGATGGTCAGCGCTTCGTTGCCGATGGTGACCCCCCG
>ENA-ORBV01016894-ORBV01016894.1-microbial-mat-metagenome-genome-assembly--contig:-NODE-16894-length-10522-cov-3.319674_pt1 | contig 10522 bp, 9 predicted proteins | sample MGYA00237777_ERZ505514 | MGnify/ENA primary metagenome ERZ505514 (study PRJEB26160, sample SAMN06269048) | microbial mat metagenome | isolation source: Oligotrophic lake microbial mat | place...
CCGGATTGTTGAACAACAGCGTGGAAAACGTATGGGTGTTGCCCGCCGCAACCAGGAAGGTGTAGCCGTCGGGCGCGGCTTTGGCCACGGCTTGCGCGGCGACCATGCCCGAGGCGCCGCCGCGGTTGTCATAGAGGACGGTCTGGCCGAGAGCCTGACCCACCTTGATGGAAATCGGCCGGCTGATCGCATCCGTGCCACCGCCCGGAGCATAGGGAATGACCCACAGTATCGGTTTGCTGGGATAGGCCTGTGCATGGGCCTGGGAAATGCCGCCCAATAGACATATGGCACCCATGGCACCCATAGCACACAGGGCCAACGATGCTGCCGGGATGGTGCGAGTCCAGTTCATGTCCTTCCTCCTCGAGTCCTAGATAGACGACTTGAAAAACGAAACCCCAGCCCTTCCCAACTTATTGGAAGCAACCTGATCCTGCGACTGGCGCGGATGCCGGCCGCGGTGCCGGCTTTGGGTACCGGCGGCCCGCGTGCCTATATTAACGTAGCCAGAGCGGTCCAGAGGACCGCCCTCGCGCGCTTCCAGAGGACCGCCCTCGCGCGCTTAAACGGTGGCCTGACTGCCCAGGATGGCCGTGCACTGGGTGGAAAGCACGCCACCGTTGCCATGGGCCAGCGAGACGTCACAGTCCTTCACCTGGCGCTGCCCTGCCTCGCCGCGGATCTGGCGCACCTGCTCGATCAGAATCATCAGGCCATACATGCCCGGATGGCAGTAGGACAGGCCGCCGCCGGAGGTATTGACGGCGAGCTCGCCACCGGGGGCGATGCGGCCGCCCTGCACGAAACGCCCGCCCTCGCCCTTGGGACAAAAACCGAGGTCTTCCAGGAACAGGATGGGGTTGATCGTGAAGGCGTCGTAAAGTCCCAGCACGTCCACGTCGGAGGCCTTCAGTCCGGCCATCTTGTAGGCCTGCGGGCCGGAGACGGCCGCGCCCGTCACGGTGAAATCCGCCATGCTGGAGATGTTGCGATGGCTCATGCATTCGCCCACGCCCAAGACATAGGCCGGCTTTTTCTTCAGGCTCTTCGCGCGTTCGGCGGTGGTGACGATGATGGCGCCGCCGCCGTCGTTCACCAGGCAGCAGTCGCGCACCGTGAAGGGACTGCTGACCGGACGGGCCCTGATAACGTCTTCGATGGAGAGAGGGTCCTTCTCCCAGGCGCGCGGGTTGAGCAGCGCCCACTTGCGCGCCGACACCGCCACCTCGGCGATCTGCTCGCGCGTTGTGCCGTACACCGCCATGTGACGGCTGGCGGCCATGGCATAGGCACTGACCGGCAGGCGGGGCCGGTAGGTGGTCTCGTAATAAACGTTCTCGCGCGGCGAGGCGGCGGCACGCGTCACGCTGCGCTGCGTGCTGCCGTAGGTGATCACCGCGACGTTGCACAGGCCTTCCTGCAAGGCCAGATGGGCATGCGCGAGCAGCGACATGAAGGCCGAGCCGCCGATGCGGGTGGAATCCTGGTAGCGCGGCTGTATGCCGAGGTACTCGCACACGTCCACCGTGGCCATGGACAGCTGGCTGGCGGCGGCGAATACGCCATCCACGTCGGAGAGCTTGAGGCCGCAATCATCCAGCGCGCGCAGGGTTGCCTGCGCCATGAGGTCCTGCGGAGAGGTCTCGGGCACCACCTGCCCCAGGTCGGATTCGGCGGCCCCGACAATGGCCACACTGCCTCGCTTCAAAGTCATTTCGAGCCTCCTGATGTAGCCGGAACGAACACGGGGTACGGCGGCTGCTTGTCGTTGCCCGGGTGCATGCGCAGCTTCACCTTCATGCCGACCTTCACGTCGTCCGAGGGGATGTCCTCGACGCGGCTCATCATGCGATAGCCTTCGTCCAGGTCGATCATGCACACGTTGTAGGCCGGCTTGTCCTTGTTGACGTCGGTCACCGTGGTGGTGGCATAGACGGTGCCGAGGCCCTTGCTCACGCGCCACTCCATATTGCGGCTGCCGCTTTTCGGGGCGACGAGGCGCGGGAAGAACACCGGCGTGTTGTCGTCGGTGCAGACCTGAAAGGCCAGTTGGCCCTTCCTGCAGTACTCGATGTAGGTTGCCAGCGGAGAAGTCTTGATTTCATTCATCTCCATCGACACGGCTTTGGTATCGGTTGCCATGCTGTCCTTTCCTTTCAGGTTTGACTGATCCACGTTCTGTGCAGCCTGGGCCGCACCATTTTCATTATTATCACTATTAATAGTAAATTACCTGCAATAGACAATTCATGGCTTTAATGTTATCAAAGCATCCGCCGCGGTGATCGTCTTGGACGTCATGAACAAGGGGTTGATGTCCATCTCCGCGATGCGCTCGCGGTGGTCGTGCAGCAACCAGGACACCCGGCTCAGCACCTGCGCGAGCCCCTCCACGTCCAGCGCCTCCTTGCCGCGGTAGCCGTTCATCACCACCGCGCCCTTGATCTCCTGCACCATCTCGCGCGCCGCCTCGATGCCGAAGGGGGCGAAGCGGTAGGTCACGTCCTTCAGCACCTCGGCGAAAATCCCGCCCAGGCCGAACAGCACCGTCGGCCCGAAGCACGCATCGTTCAGGCCGCCTACGATGACCTCCAGGCCGCTGGCCATCTGCTGCACCAGCACGCCTTCGAGTTTTGCGCCCGGTTTGTAGGCCAGCGCGTTCTTCGTGACGGTCTGGGCTGCGGCCTTCAGTTCCTCCAGGCTGGCGATACCCAGCTTCACCCCGCCCGCCTCGGTCTTGTGCGGGATGTCGGCCGAATTGATCTTCACCGCCAGGGGGAAGGGGAACGGTGCCTCCTTGAGCGCGAGAATGTCTTCCAGCGACAGGTTCGCCTCGCCCACCACCGGAATGCCGTAGGCCTTGAGCACCGCCTTGGCGGCGTACTCGCTCAGGGTGGCCTCGCCCGCCGGCAGCTTCAGCTCCTGTTTAGCCGATTGTCCAAGATCGGGCCGCGCTTCGTTCTTGTTCGCCGCCAGATACTTCCGGCGCCTGGTGGCGAATTCATTCAGCGCCGCAGCAGCGCGTGCCGCGCGCGGCGGCGTGACATGCCAGGGAATCTCGTTCTGGTCGAACACCCCTTTGGCTTCATCGTCGCGGTCCGGGCCGAAGGCAATCATCACCGGCTTGGGCGTTGCCCGCACGATGTCCATGTATTCCTGCATCTGCGCCTGGGTGTTGGTGCTTTGCTTGGAGCGGATGATGACCATGTCGATATTGGGATCGGCCAGCACCAGGCGCAGCGCATTGTTGGACACGCTGGTGCCGTCCTTGCTCGTCTGGCCGGAGATGTCCACCGGATTGGCCGCGGACGCGAAGCCGGGCAGGATGGCCTTGAGCTTGCTGAGCGTGTCGGGCTCGAGGTCGGGCATGGTGATGCCGGTCGCGTCGGCGCGGTCGGCCACCAGCACGCCGGCACCACCGGAGCCGGTCACCATCGCCAGGCGGTTACCCGCCGGCAGCTTGCCCATGCGGAACACGCGCGCGATATCGACCACGTCGTTGGCATCGGCGATCTCGATGAATCCGCCGGCGCGAAACGCGGTCTTGTACAAGTCGTAGCTTGCGGCCAGGCTCGCGGTATGCGAGGCCGCGGCCTTGAGCCCGGTGGAGGTATTGCCCACCTTCCACACCAGGATGGGCTTGCCCACTTCCAGGGCGCGCTGGCCGATGCGCGTGAGGCGCTCGCCGTCGGCGATGCCCTCGATAAAGGTGGTGACCACCTTCACCTCCGGGCGTTCGAGGTAGTACTCGAGGAAGTCCAGGGTGTTGAGATCGAGGCTGTTGCCGATGGACACGATGTAGTTGAAGCCCATGCCGGCGCGCTCGATGGCGGTGACCATGGTGAGGCCGAAGCCGCCGCTTTGCGTGATCATCGCGACCGGGCCGCGCGTGATGTCGTTGTACTGGAAGCCGGAGCCGAAGCCGGCGTGCATGCGATTGGTGAGATTGATGATGCCCAGGCAGTTCGGGCCCACCACGCGCACGCCGCTTTGGGCGACCACTTCCTTCAGTTCCAGCTCGAGCCTGAGGCCTTCGGCGCCGATCTCCTTGAAGCCCGAAGACAGGATGATGGCGAAGGGGATGCCCTTCTTGCCACATTGCTCGATGACGCCGGCCACCAGTTTCGAGTTGACCGCGACGATGGCCACGTCCGGTGCTTCCGGCAGGTCCATGATCGAGGCGTAGCAGGCGACGCCGCGTATCTCCTTCAAGCGCGGATTGATGGGATAGACCTTGCCCTCATAGCCGAACTCCGTCAGGAAGGTGACCGGCTGTCCGCCGATGCTGGCCTTGTTGTCCGAGGCGCCGACGATGGCGACAGAACGCGCGCCCATCAGCCGATTGAGGTCAGCCGCCTTGGCAGCTGCATGAGTATTGCTGGTCACCTGTCCTCCAAGCTCAAAGAATTGTGTATCGTGTAATTGCAGGCAGTCTGGACGGGGCCAGACCGGGTCGGCGAATTAGCATCGCCGCCGAATCACCCGCACGCATGCGCGAGAAACCTTGTGGCGCAATCGGGAACGGGAAAACGGCTGACGGATGATGCGCGCAGGCCCTGCCCTTGTCGAGACCCCGGACTGCGGACTGCGGACCCCGGACTGCGGACATGCCGCGGACACGTCATGAACACGATGCTGCAAAGCTTCCAATCGTGATCTGCACGCGTTCTGCATTTCGTGCAAACCGGGCTGCCAAGACGCGCGCAACGCTTTGCTAGAATACCTTGGTATACCAATGAGGAGCAAGCAGAGTCATGGCTGAACAATACGATGTGATCGTTGTAGGCAAGGGCAACGCCGCGCTGTGCGCCGCGGTATCGGCCCATGAGAACGGCGCAAAGGTCCTCGTGCTCGAAGCCGCCACGGAAGATGAGTCCGGCGGCAACAGCCGTTTCGCCGGCGGCGTGATGCGCTTTGCCTTCAACGGTATCGAAGACCTGCAGAAAGTCACTGAACTCACCGACGAGGAAGTGAAGACCAGCGATTTCGGCACCTTCACGCAAGACGAATTTTTCGACAGCATGTACAGCCTCACCAGCTTCCGCACCGACCCGGATCTGTGCGAAACCCTGGTGACGCAAAGCCTGGATGTCATGATCTGGCTGCGCAGCAAGGGCGTGCGCCTGGTGCCGAACTTCGGCCGCCAGTCGGCGATGGTGAACGGCAAGCGCAAGTTCTTCGGCGGACTGCCCATCGAAGCCTCGGGCGGCGGCGCCGGCCTGGTGCAGATGCTCGATGTCACGGCCAAGAAACTCGGCATCCCGGTTTCTTACGAAACCCGCGTGATCGAACTTCTCTACGACGGCGAGAAAGTCAGCGGCGTGCGCGCCCAGCAAAAAGGCAAGGCGGTCGAGTTCAAAGCCAAGGCCGTGGTGCTCGCCAGCGGCGGCTTCGAGGCCAACCCGGAAATGCGCACGCGCTACCTCGGCCCCGGCTGGGAACTGGCCAAGGTGCGCGGCTCGCGCTTCAACCAGGGCGACGGCCTCAAGATGGCGCTGGACATCGGCGCGGCGCCCTACGGCAACTGGTCCGGCTGCCATGCCACCGGCTGGGACCGCAACGCACCCGAGTTCGGCGACATCGCCATCGGCGACCAGTACCAGAAGCACAGCTACATCTTCGGCCTGCTGATCAACTCCGAGGGCAAGCGCTTCGTCGATGAGGGCGCGGACTTCCACTCCTTCACCTATGCCAAGTACGGCGGCGCGGTGCTACAGCAACCGGGCCAGTTCGCCTGGCAGGTGTTCGACGCCAAGGTCTCCAAGCTGCTGCGCTCCGAATACCGCATCAAGTACATGACCAAGGTCAGCGCCAACACGCTGGAAGAACTGGCGGAGAAACTCGAGGGCGTGAACCCGCAGGGCTTCCTCAAGACCGCGCGCGAATACAACGCCGCCGTGAAGGACGACGTGCAGTTCGAGCACACCATCAAGGACGGCAAGGGCACCGTGGGCATAGAGCCGCCCAAGAGCAACTGGGCGCAGAAGCTCGACACGCCGCCCTTCGACGGCTATGCCACGACTTGTGGCATCACCTTCACGTTCGGCGGCCTGCGCATCGATCGCGAAACCGGCCAGGTGCTGAACGTGCACCTGAACAAGATCCCCGGCCTTTACTGCGCCGGCGAGATGGTGGGCGGCCTGTTCTACTTCAACTACGGCAGCGGCACCGGACTGGTGTCCGGCGCGGTGTTCGGCCGCATCGCCGGACGCGGCGCGGCGCAGGCGGCCAAAGCCGCCTGAAAACGCATTGAATCGGGATCGCCGGATGTAATGATTCTGGCTGGTTGAGCCTGGCTGTCGCAGCATGCAAACGGGAGAGTGGGATGGCCGGCACTGACATCACCAACCAGCTCGCGCAATACGTTGTGGACGCAAGACCGGCCGATCTGCCGGCCCCTGTTCAGCGCGAGGCCAAACGATCTTTTCTGAATATCCTCGGCTGCGCCATCGGCGGCGCGCGCCATGACACCGTGAACATGGCCGACGAGGCCCTTGGTGACATGGACGGGCCGGGCCGGGCCACGCTGCTGGGCCGCGGCCGCAAGGCCGATGCGCTGCATGCCACGCTGATCAATTGCATCGCCTCCAGTGTGTACGGCTATGACGATACGCATGCCGAAGCCATCGTCCACCCGTCCGGCCCGGTCTTCGCCGCGGTGCTCGCGCTGTGCGAGCGCTCGCCGGTGCATGGACGAGACCTCCTCACGGCCTTCACGCTGGGCGTGGAAATCAATTGCCGTTTGAGCAAGTCCATCTCGGTGCCTGCGTCGCGCGGACCGGTGGCCTGGTCGCAGACCGGCATCACCTGTTCCATCGGCACCGCGTTGGCAGCCGGCAAGCTGCTGGGGCTGAATGTCCAGCAGATGCGCTCAGCCATCGGCATCGCCGCCTGCCCCGCATGCGGGTTCAATCCGAGTTTGTCCTCCGAAACGCGCCCCGGCCGGCTCCCCAGGCAGCGCAAACGCCCCACGGCACCGATGCCCTGCCGTCATTGCGAGTATGACCTGCGGGGAGTGCCGGCCACTCCCACCGGCCTGGTGCTCTGCCCGGAGTGCGGCAACACCAACCCGCCCTACGTCAACCGAGAGCGTGATGAGGCGACCTCGCGGGAGGCGGCGAAGCAGGCCCTGATGAAACCGCTGGTCATCGCCGCCTCCGGCATCCTCCTGGGAGGAACCGTGCTAGCCGCGACCGGCGGCGTGCAATACCTCATCGGCGGTGCCATCATCTACGCCGTAACCGTCGTCGTTTCCTATACCGTGCTCTGCCTCTGCTGCCTGGCCTGGGTTGGGTTCAGTAGCCCCGTGGGGACGATGGCGCTGCACGTCGCGGCGATCCACGCCGCGACCGGCTCCCTGTTCATCCTCGTGAATGCGATCAGCCCGTTCATCGCGGGCCTCGCCCTCACCGGCGCGCTCTATGTGTACCTGCTGTCGGACCTCACGGAGATGGACAGCGGCGACGCCATCATCATCATGGTGCTCAACATGGTTCTCTACCTCGGTACGGGCATGGTCATCGCGGCCCTGTAGGCATCCCTTTGGCCGTAACCCTTCCGCCACCCCCCGAGTTGTCACAACCCGCGGAAGTCCGCTACCCTTTGGCCACCTCAACGCCCGCGAATACGAAAGAGAAGAGCATGCCGCCCGAACCCAACCAAGCCGCAAAGCCCTGCACCGTGTGCGGGATCGATTGTGCGGGCAGGCCGCGCGCCAAGGACGCCCAGGGTCGCTACACCTGCAAAGACTGCATCGAGAAGGCCAAGCAAACCAAGACGGCCCTCAAGACAACCCCGCCCCCGCCGGCCACAACCAGCAAGGGCGGGTCGGCCCCAAGCCCTTCGGAGGGCGACAACAGCTTCCTGCTGGACCTGGGGTCCAAGGCCAGCCTTGCCACCACCGGCACCCAGCCCTGCCCCGAGTGCGGGCGCGCCCTCACGGCCAACACGGTGCTGTGCATCGGTTGCGGGTACAACCTTCAAACCGGCAAGCGAGTGCCCATGAAGGTCATCAAGGCCAAGAAACAAAAGTGAGAAAAAGCTGCTTCGGGCGGCGGGCGCTCGTTCAACATCAGCCCCACCGCCAACGTCGCGGTGGTCGCCCTCGTTCTGCTTGCGCTGTTCGGTGTTGGAACCACCGAGCCCGCCCTCATGCAGGTCTTCATGGGGGTTTCCGGGCTGTTGTCGCTGGCGATGTATGTCACGGTGGTCGTCACCGCGTTCATGGACCGCCTCACGGCGGGGCTCCTCTGCATGCTGTGCGGGCCCTACTTCCTGTACTGGCTCTTCCTGGAGTGCGAAAACTCCTTGGTGAAGCAACTCTGGTGCGTCGGGTTTGTCGGCGCCATCCTGACATACTTCGGCTTGCAGTACCTGCCCGGCGGCGGCCCGTAGCACGACGGGTTACAACTGGCGGCCAGTCGGCGCCGACAGGTACCCCAGCCGAATCAGGAATGCCGTCGCTTCAGCGACCTCCCACTTCGTAAAGTCGCAGAGGCAGCGCGGCTGGTCGGGAGCGCCCATCAGGTCCGGCGGGTACACATCAGCCCCGTCCCGCCCGCTCGCTTCCGTCACCGCACGGAGAACCGCGATGGACGCGGTGATCAGGCGGTCCGGATCAATCTGTTCACGCTGCTTCTTCATGGCCAGCCTCCCGTGCCGGGGCAAGTCGAACGACCGCACGCCAGAATCCTCATCAGATGCTTCGTGTCGTGCGCCAAACGGATGCAGCATCGGTCATCGGCGTCACAGACCACTCAACTTGTCACTCACGTTGCGGCGTCCGGCCGGAAAACGCCTGCAAGTTGTTTTCTGCAAGGGCTTTAAGAGAGCGCCAAATCGATGGCCCGCACAGCCCGAAACCCCGCTCGGTTTTGGTGGCGTTGTGAGGTTGTTTATTCATTCAACCGCCCCACAAAAACGATGAACGCATTGGCACGCCCGTGTGCCCGAATCCGCAGTTTCTGCCGACCCCTCACCCGGGTTCTCCATAGGTCCGATATTCGCATGGCTGAATCAACCCTTGATCGCGTTCTGGCTTGCCCCACGCTCCCAACGCTCCCTGGCGTTGCGGTCCAGGTGCTCGAACTGACCCGCGACCCGCAGGTTTCGATCGCGAAGATCGCGCAGGCGGTCCAGAACGACCCTGCCCTCTGTGCCAAGGTCCTCAAGACAGTCAACTCGAGTTACTACGGCCTCTCATCCCCGTGCCCCGGGATTACCCGGGCGATGGGCATGCTCGGCCTGGCTACCGTCAAGGCCCTAATCCTGGGCTTCAGCCTGGTCGACTCCACCAAAAAGGTCGGTCTCGATGCGAGCTTTGACCTCACTGCGCACTGGCGCCGCGCTGTGTACGGCGCCGCCGCGGCCCGCGCCATCGCCATCCACGTGCGCAGTTGTGATCCCGAAGAGGCGTTTGTGGGCTCGCTGGTGCAGGACATCGGCACCCTGGCCTGCTTCGCCGCGCTCCGCGCTGAATACCAGGCGATCCTCAAGGCGGCACCGGCCGACCACGATGAGATCATCGGTCTCGAAAAGGAGGCGCTGGGGTTTGACCACGCCTCGGTCGGTGCGCTGCTGGCGGAGCGGTGGCACCTGCCGCCGCAGCTGATCGAGTGCATCCGCTGCCACCACTCTGAATCCCAGGCACACCCCACCCATGTCCCGCTGGTGCGCACGGTTGTGCTGGCCAACCTGTGCGCCGGCGCCCTCACGCTGCAGGATCCCAAGCGCAAGCTGGGCGGCTTCATCGTGAACGCCCGCGACTGGTTCGGGATGGACTCCCCGACCGCCCGAAACCTCATCGAGCAGGCCGCGCGTGGGGCCGCTGAACTCTCCAAACTGCTGGGGCTTAAGACCGGGGCGCAGCCGGATGTCGCCGCAATCCTGGTCGAAGCCCATGAGCGGATGGTGGTGGCCCAGGAGGATGTCCAGAAGGAATCGGTCGAGCTTCGCCGCAGCAACGACGACCTCGCAAAGAAGAACGTCACCGACACTTTGACCGGAGCGTTCAACCGCGCGTACTTCGATCGGGCGCTCGCAACCGCCTTTGAACATTGCAAGGCCTCGGGCGGGTCCGAGCCGCTCTCTGTCATCTTCATCGATGCCGAACAAGTTCAAGTCCGTCAACGACACACACGGCCACCAGGCGGGCGACGCGGTGCTGAAAATACTCGCTCACAGGCTCCAAACGGCGGTCTCTCGCGTCGGGAGCTTCTGCCGGTACGGAGGTGAAGAGTTCGCGATCGTGCTGCCCAGCATCGGCCTGGACAAGGCCACGCGCCTCGCGGAGTTGCTGCGCCAGACGGTCTGCAACACACCGTTTGACCTGCGCGAGCACGGCCTGGCCCTCGCCGCACTCCCCGTCACGATCAGCCTGGGTGTCAGCACCTTGGACACGGGCAATGCCGCGCACATCACAGCCCCGGAACAGGTCACGCACGCCGCCGATCAGGGCGTGTACGCCGCGAAAAAGGCCGGCCGAAACTGCGTCAGGTCCGTCGCGGCCTCCCCCGCGCAC
>ENA-ORBV01016895-ORBV01016895.1-microbial-mat-metagenome-genome-assembly--contig:-NODE-16895-length-10522-cov-3.292676_pt1 | contig 10522 bp, 12 predicted proteins | sample MGYA00237777_ERZ505514 | MGnify/ENA primary metagenome ERZ505514 (study PRJEB26160, sample SAMN06269048) | microbial mat metagenome | isolation source: Oligotrophic lake microbial mat | place...
CACACACACACACACACACACACACACACACAAACACACACACACACACACACACACACACACACACACACACACACCCGTTTGATTTCCTGCACCGCCTGCTTGGCATTGTTCTCGTTGCGACACGCGATGATAACATGGGCGTTGAGAGCAGTGAATGCCTCAGCGGTAGCTCGACCAATGCCCTTGTTGCCTGTTGATCACCCTAAGTAAGGCCACACCTCGATCGATTAGACTAATTGAATACGGAAGAGCCCTTACCGCCGGTAATTAGCACCACCTGCCCTTCGAGGTCAGGCTTGCCGACTTCGGTGATCGTCGGGTTGAAGAAGGTTAACTTGGCCCACAACAGGAGCAGAACCACTAAAGTGACCACCATCCACGTCTCCGGTCGGGGCACAGAGAGTCCGGTGACGAGAGGGAGACCGTACATAATCACAGCTGTCAAAACCACCACTGACAAGGGTACGCACAGAGCCAGTAGCAAAACATTAAGGCTGACTGTACTACACTGTAAACAAGCGGACAGAAAGGCAGCACGATCAACGTAGAGAACGCACCAGCGATAATATACAGCTGTCGGGTCACCCGCCGCCAATCGTGCCCTTCAGCTGAGCCGGGGAGGAGCTCTTCGGAGGCGCCTTCGGATTGCGGAGGTGTCCGAAGGCGGTGAGTGTGCGCTGGATGCCCTCTTCCAGCGAGTAAGGAGGATGATATCCAAAGTCGCGGTGAGCCTTCTCCCTAATTAACAGCAAATAGAAGACAAGCAAGTCCTGATTAATACTCAAGCGCGGTTGGGGCGAGATAGACACGTTAAATAATCACACATGTCCTCAAGGCAGTGGAAATGTGCCGCAGGTCGCGTGAAAAAATCACACAAACATTGACCATACGTGAAAATATTGAAGCGCCAGCAATACAATAACGGACCCGCCGAGTACAGTCGTACTACAAAGCTCGCCACGGGTCGCAATGGGTCGACCAACCCAAAACGTATTCACACTTCTCTTTGGAGAACTGATCGCCTTGCGATCAACCATCGCATGGCATGGTGGAATACGGTGACTCACATACATAGTGCAGTGCTCCATACACCTGTTCTGACCGATTGACCGTCAACACATGCGGCATGCAGCAGGCAGAGGACACGAAACTGCTGCCGCCACACCAGCGACCATCGAGCATGTAGACGAATACACAGGCTGGACATATGCTGAATGGTTGTGATGATCAGCATCGATAAGCTGCCGCTAGATCGCTCTTTGACCGCTCGCTGGCGTCGAGAGGTTATTGCGGAGAGCGAGCCGTGTGTAGCTGACCCGCATCCAGCAGTACTGTGTCCTTCAAATAGGGATCTACCGTATACACTGATAGCGAGGACATACTGATGGGACGCATGATGAGAGCACTGACACGCACGGAGCGATCTTGCACTGGCCACCCGAGCGATGAGCACATAATGTGGCCATCATCGTCATCATCATCATCATCATCATCATCATCATCGGCCGGTCGAGAACGGCACTGTCACCTGTGATATGAGCCACTGACGCGGGGCAAAAATCTCGAGGAAGTGCTTTACGCGACCCAAGTATGCGAGGTTTCGCCAGTTTGGTCTTGATGTGATGCTACCGGCACATCGTCGTCGCTGTCCTCATTGTGAAATGGGCCGACCAACCCAAAACACTAGACTAGGTACATGACCGCCATCCGCCTTCTTGGATCGTCTAAAATAGGGCTCCAGGAACTGCAAATGGCAGTTGATGTGAACAGCAGCATATCAGACGAGTTGCAGTGCGAGTAGTGATCACGCAGTCCCCTCCATGAGCGATCACTGGCCGAGCATAGCTCTGTATGACCATATGCAGACTCAAGGAAACAGTGCAACCAAAAAGTCGCAAGTCTATACAGAAATTGAACGCTTCAAGCAGGGCGAAACCGCGAATGTTGGTATGATGCAACCCACACAGCACGCTCGAGGCGTGCTGCGTCCCAAAATGGGTTGACCAACCCAAAACGCCAACCGATCTGGTCGGTCAGCAGCTGTTTGTTCAACTCACCCAGATAGAGCTCCAGCAGTGCACAGTGACAAACGCCATCAGTGGAAGTGTCTAGCAAACGCTGACAGGCATAATGCAACCATCATTAACAATAGATGAACGCGATCATGCGGCACCTGTCTCACGGGACACGAAAGGACAGCAACATCAGACCAAAAGTGTCAGGCAGGGTTTGAAAGGGTGTTTCCTGCAACTAACAGATTGTACGGAAGCTGGTGCGGTGTATCGATGGGAGCAGCTGTTCGCATATTACGCTCGAAGAGTGGACCGACCAACCCAAACAAGCAGTCGAGGAAGGCGATGAAGGTCGTTTTGGCCTCCACCAACAAACGGCTCCAACAGGACACATGCACCGCTCACTGTCGTGCCGCAACAGCAGTCCAGGGTATGCAGTGAACGGCTTCATCTCACAATTGATGGTCCAGTATGTGAGAGATGAAAACGACAACCGCAGGCTTGTCCCCTTGAAACAGAGCTACGACTCCGAACGAAAATTCTGGTTCTAATGATCGCGACAAATGCCGAAGTACATCAAGCTCAGCGGCGCACGTGACCAACACGATAAGGGTACATCGTCACCGCTGTCTCCCTGGATTGTGGGCCGACCAACCCAAAACTGCAAAACGATGTGTGCTGACTGAATTCCGCTTTGTTGGCTCACTCAGATTGACCTTGCTAAAAAAAACCGATGGCAGCAACGAAAGTTTCAAGTGTGCTCAACTCCAACTGGGCTTACAGCACAACTTGACGGTGCTTTGCCCCACAGGGCCATCACGTCCTGCGTGATTGCACAGTGTGTAGCCGATAGAGGACGTGGAGAGGATAGCAAACAAATATTCCCAACAAGTATGCAATGTGGTAACCCACATTTACATGACAGTTGTCATATCGTGCTGCACTGCCACCACGCGTTCGATCCGCCATTGCGGAGCAGGAATGGGTCGACCAACCCAAAACGCAAATGCAGACTGGGGAGTTTTCCGGCTAGAGCCTTGAAGTCCCCGAACCAAATCATGCATTCGCAAACAGTCAAAACGTCTCAAACATCATGGAAAGGTCCTCCATCGCCGTCACTGGTATTATCGCATACCAGCGAAGGGAGGCTGCCCTTCCAGCGTGATGCGCTGACCAGCATGCAGTGGTCATCACAAGGAGAAGGGCAGTGTGGCTGCAGACGAGGATACAACACGAGATCAAGCGAAGCAGAGGATTCAAACCAAGAGCGTTCTTCGTGCTCTGGGATCTTACCACCTATACATGGTTGGCTCAGTACAGATTAAACAATGCGCTGACCAACCCAACACGCGAGCACATGTGACTGGTCAGCAGCTGTATTGTTGGCTGATCAGAAGAGGGCTCCAGCAGCAGCGCACACTGACAACAGTCAATGAACGAGACGGCTAACTAATGCTGATGACAGGAGCCGAGCATTGTGCCTGCAAACAGTGCCGTGAATGCACGCAGCAGGACGGCAAATGCCAGACGAGCAAGCGAACCCCGAACAAAAAAAAAATAATACTAAAAAAAATCTACGTTGAGAGGTCTAAATGCTGGATGGATCCGATGATTTCATGATTGATACGCGGTGCAAAACGATTTTGCATCAGCGCCTCCCCAATTCTATCGCGATGGGTCGACCAACGCAGAATCATCACACAATTGGAACCATTGATTTCAGTTTCCTTGCTCACTCAGATGGAGTCCCAACAACAACCACCAAACGACGGCCAGCAGCGCCTGATCGCGGTGTCCCGCGGGCCCGCTAGGGCTTACAGTACAGCTGACGCTCCACAGACAGGGGACCGTGATCGAACTGAACAGGATCCAGCTGACACAGCGAGACTGAACAGGATTCAGCTGACACAGCGAACAGCGAGCGGAGATGTAATCCAAAAAATCGAGAGATCGTCAGTTCAATCATATGGTGCAACAACTCACCACGACTTTCATCTCGTGCTGCACCGACACTTGTTCGATCACGCGTTGCAGACTGCGAAATGGGCCGACCAACCCAAAACGCAAGTGCCCAAAGTTGAGCTTTCCAGCTTGAGCCTTGCAGTTCCAAACCGAAAGTTGCATTGACAGGCACCCGAAACGTCTGAAACCGCATGGTCATATCACCTCCGATGGGAGCTACCCTCAGCAGCATGACTGTGCGCGCCCATCGACCGATGGTAAAGACAGGGGACGGCATGTATGGGACCGGATGCCACCGTTTGCGATACAACTTGATGATGCTCATCGATGGGAGTGAGAGAACGGAGCCCGCATCAGCGCAGCGAGTGTCAACACGCTATGCCTGCTCCACGCGAACGGTATCCGGCCAAACGACCGACCAATCCAAACCTCTCATTCAGCATGATCCGTATCTACTGTGAAGCAGTAGCAGCACACGGTGACCACGGCAACGATTTCACTGGTCTCACAAGACCACACGTAGCATGAAGCACGCAGTGATCCCCCAGCTGTCACATGGGCTATCAGTGAGATGATTCACCGCCATCGCTCGATGCGGTTATGAGCGAAATGATCAACGACGGTGGAGGCGCCAGAAAAAAAATCGCGATATTCACAATAGACCGCTACAAGGTGCTCATCAGTTTACTTCTGCATGCTCGGGTTACCGATCCTTCGTATTCGCTGCTTGCTGCTTTGCAAAAATGGGTCGACCAACCCAAAACTTAAAACAAATTGTCGGGTCCACATCCATGATGCTAACTGCGCCACATGACCACGGCTAATGGTGGAAGTGCATCACAAACGCTGAGTACAGCAGGCGGCCGCGAACCCGTCATTCGGCATACGGGCCGAGCGGCGTGCACGCTGCTTAATCGAATGTGCCTCGAGGGACATGTCAGGCAAGCAGCGACATGAAGCAAAAGTCTCAAGAGATATCCACGTCAGAGTCAGTGCCATCTACCTCGGACAAGAGGACCGGTGTGATGTGAGAATACTACGAGGTCTCCACCTGAAGCATTCGAAATGGGCCGACCAACCCAAACCACCACACAAGTTGCCCCCCTGGTCTGTGGTGTCCTGACTCCCTCAGACGGTGCTTAATCAACCAATGATAGCAGCGGCAACTAGTTCGCAAGAGCCTCTAGCGCTGATGGGCTTGCAGCTGGCGGTGCACTTATCAAGAGGACGATCAGATTCCGGTTGACTAAGCACGGTCCACGCGGGCACCGGACGCGAAGAGATCAGCGCATGAAAGAGTTGCCCCAGACCACTCTGGCTGTCGTGCGCGCGCTGTCTGCAACCGTTCAATCAGATACTGCGGCCCGTATAGGCCGGTCAACTCAAATCCACACGAGCCGGCTGGTACCGTCAGACACACATGAACAGGGCTCCGGTAGCTGATGATGACAGCAGCGATGAATGAAACGCGCTCCACGATCACTGAGATCTTACAAATGGGTCGTGAACTCATCATATCAGGTGTCACTGATGTCATCGATCACGCATTCAGCACACGCGATCATGGACGGTGCATGGGGGCAGGGTACGACGGCATGATGGCTGACTCCAGCCGACAAAGCAGCGCAAGAGAAAAATCGAAAGAATTCGTGGCGTTCAAGAGAAGTGATCACAAGGGTCGGATCAGAGCTCGCATACGATGCCGTCGCTACCTGAACCATTCCAAGTCCAGCCGCTTCGAAATTGGTCGACCAACGCAAAATGAAATTTGATCTGGCCGGTCAGCAGCTGTCCTTGTCGTGGTCTAAATTAGTCTCCGCGCGGAGTACGAAAACAGCAGCCATTCGCAGAATTGCTTAGCAAACGCTGTACGCATGAAGCAGCCACGCAAGCCTGGTTTGGTATGAGACCCGCAGGCGCAGTATCAAGTGCATGCCACATCAAACTGTGACACCAGACAAAAGTCTAGCGATATCGAGTGCGCCGACAAACAGAACCACCCAACATTTGACAGCTGGCGTCATGTCTCAATTGAACTGACTTTCCGCTGCTGCATCCAAAATGGGCCGACCAACCCAAACCGGAAGCCGAAGAAGTCGGCAAACTCTGTCGTCCTGGCAGGGCTTCAGCAGCACGGATTCACCCTTGATTGAGGTTCCGCGAATGCATTGTTGATTAGACAGTAACCACGCTCTCTGTATCTGAGAGATAGCTGATTCTGATCATGTCTGCATCGCAGGGGGAAGACAGGACAATCATCGGCGTTCACAGATCGCATACATCAGCGTCAAACAATCGGGAGATACTCCGACTCATCATGGTTCCAGCGGACGCGATACATTGAATTCTCCAATATGTGCTGCCAACACCACTTCGTCGATGTTGTCCACCTGCAAAATGGGTCCACCAACCCAAACCGAAAGAAAATTCGGGACATTGGATTCTCGCTTCAGGCTCTCCGAAATAGAGCTCAGACAACCCAAAACAGCAACCGTTGCGCATGTCTGTGTCAGCTGCCAGGTTTTCAGCAGATAGCGCATTCGACACGGGGACCGGCGGACACAGTCTGATCTCGGCAGGTTCCCGGCGACACACACTGGGTGCCCGACTTGCCAGCCAAAGATTCGAGAAATGCACTGCTGCAGTAGTCTCAGGACGAGACTCTCGCAAACGGGCACGCGCTAGCCCACAACCATTCAATCGGAAAGTGCGGCCCTTGGAAATGGACCGACCAACCCAAACTGGCACCCGATTTAGATTGCGGATCAGGTCAGCTGAATAGGATCCCAGCGTACAGCGGCAGCTGCAGACTAGCTCCACCAGCACTGGGAAGCCAAGTAGTAGTGGCCGTGAACTGCTCGCAGCAGCATTTATTGATTCCGCGCTCCTCACCCGGGCGCTCAGCCCAGGAGAGCGTGGCATTGTGTACCGCAAACCACACAATGATAAGCAAAACCATCGCAGGACTCATGACCTCGCGAGGAAAGGTTTTCAGCAACCGTTGATGATAGCTTCCGCGAGCATGTATGCGACCAGTGTGGCAATGCGAGGAGTCCCGCACTCTACATGTGAGCGAACCTCGGTGATGCAGCAGGCAGACGACCGACGCAGCTTGAGTGCTGACAAGGGTACAGCGACAGCAAAAATCTCGAATTGTTTTAGAGGCGAGAAAAGCGAAGAAAAACGTCATTGACTCTCGAATGATGTAACCAATAGATGGGTCACTCCGTACTTGCTGGACTCAAAATGGGTCGACCAACCCAAACCGCGAGCCGATCTGGTTGGTCAGGACCTGAGGGCTCTGGCAGCAAATAATGACAACAGCGATCAATTAAAGCGCCCCACGAGCGCTAAGCAGCAACTAATGGACCATGCACTCACAACCGAGATGCCGGTCATCACGGAGGCCGAGCAAGACGTGACCAGCGTGAAGGCCGCATGTGACACATGGGATGGGCAAAATTCGAGTGATTATAAGAAACATCCAAGGTGACGGCAGCTGCACATATCGACAATTGGATCTCGTGCGCTGACGTCAGCACATCGTCATTGTTTGCTCCATTGTAAATGAGGCGACCAACCCAAAAGCAGGTCGATCTCGGTGACCAACCTCTGCCGTCTTGGGTCATCTAAACCGCACTCCAGTAGTAAACACAGTGACTGCAGCGAACGCTTGAGGTCCCTAACGAACGACGAGGACACATACCCAGCACTGCAACTAGCAACAGAGCGGTGTAATACATGTGGCGAGACGCGCATATGCCGCACGGGCACACGACAGAACACAAAAATGTATCGAGATGTGAACAAATCGGAAACTCGCCGCGATGAAGTTCCCGAGAACACCGATCCTTGATGTAATTGACATGCACGTCATCGTTTCACGTTTCTGTCGATGTGGGCCGACCAACCCAAATCACAAGCGGCGAATCGATCTGGCTGTCCTGGTTGGCTCTAAACTGGAACCCCGTGACCATAATCTGCAGTGATAGTAGCCAGCGCTTCCGTACACGATAACAGAGCATGCAGCAGTAGTGCAGCGACTAGCCCTACATCAGTGCAGGCGTCACCAAGCTGAATGAATGCTCGGCCGATGCAGATTACACAGACGGGGAAGAAAAATTCGAGAGATAGACTTGAAAAAATCTCAAATGCACGATATAATCGATGTGTCGGGTTTTCGGTTCGGCATGCTGGCATGCTGATCTGATCACTCGTCGTGGTTCCAAAATGGGTCGACCAACCCAAAACCTCATGCAAGTAGTAACGTGACTAGTTGACACTTACGCGTATCCTAAACGCAGGCAGCATGCACCAGATACGTACGAGCTGTAATAATGGTGCTTGCCCGCATAGGTGACGCTCTGAATGGTGAAGGTGGGCGTGAACTTGAACACCTTAGACAGTGCACCGGCAATAGTGGCCAGCCACATCATCAAGGAGAAGGGCATCACTATGCGCGGCAGACCGAACCCCATTCCCTGCAGCCAGAATGGAGGGGAGCGTGATGATAAACAGAGGATCATTATCGATCCAGGACCACCCATAACACATGCCGTAACGCGTGAGGTATGAAACGTGCGCAGACAGATGGAGTTATGAGATGGCCTCACGGCATGCAGATCACCATTTCGGCATACGAGTTTTTGAAATACCTGAATGAGATCAGTGAGGAAATCCCAGAACAGCACGGGCTGTCTGTTGGTGATGAAGTAGGCCTGCAACCACACACAGAGGACGGTCGATCATGAGCCACCAGCGTCATCGCATGCTCTCAGTGCACACGCGTCCAGAGACACATCAACGTCGCACCTCACACCCACATCACACGAGAGACTCAGTATCATCACACCTGTCCGTGTATCTTGGCAGACGGTGCCAGCTTCACCGCAGCCAGCAGGTGCGCGTAGGCCACATTCTCGACATAGGTGAAGTCCACCAGATTGGTACCGTCACCGATCATGTACTTGCTCTTGTTGCCCATACCGGCTGATCGAGCAAGAGACAGAGCGGCCGACACACACAGCACACCATGTACACCAGAGTGGTCAGGAGCTCGTATTCCGCCACGCGGTTCAAACGCACCACCCCAAACCCACCCACCTCTGTGCAGCGCGGGCATGAGGTGCGGGTCACGAGGCCCGAAGATACCGTGAGGCCGAAGAGCACACGTGCTTAGGTTCTTGGAGGCGGCCTTCAGAATCTCTTGCTCGCCAGCCAGTTTGCTCTATCATGCGGGGGTCACACACAGCCACAGTCAGTACGCGGTATGGGATGTATCAATGGTGGTCATCAGATCAGTGTAGTGTGGAGACAACAAAACACGCGGTGACGATGCCACATGGAGCCGAACCCTGCCGTAACTAATAGATGAACTCATTATGCTGACAATATCATCGACAGCTCACTGTATGCACTTAGCAAGTTGTAGCACCAAGTCCACCACACCGATTACACCTCACCTACCTTGGTGTAAGCATCCAGGCTCTTCATCGGATTAGGAGCAGTCTCATCAAGCTGCTTCTGATCAGAGCCATCAAACACCACGGACGCGCTGCTAGTGTAAACCAGCTTCTCAACGCGCTCGGCACTGCAGAATAGAACATACACACACAGGTCGCCAACATGAGCATCCTCAACCATCAGACACCAATTGAAATCTTGTTGCCCGGTGGCTTCACCAATGAATATCACAAAGTGAAATCCTAAAGTGCCCATCATAGAAACAGCGGGTGGGCTTACTCGACCATTATCAATCAGCATAAAGGTTTACCAGCCACTTAATAATCGTAGTAGCCACCCTACATACACTCATTGACCAAGCTTACCGGCAAGCCTCGATGACGTTCTTGGAGCCGTTCACGTTGACGTTCCAGAACAAGGTGGGGTTGTTGGAGGTAGGAGGCGGAGAGGCAACATGGATCACCGCCCACATGCCATTGGCAGCCTTCTGCACGTCTTCCAGCGCCAGCAGGTTCCCAACCATGTACTCAACTCGCTTATCACTGCCAGGCGAAGGCAGATCAACAATAGCGATCAAGTGAGCTCAGGACCCGTGCTCGCATAAGCATATTGCATATAATGTGTGTTTGGTATGGATGAGTATATCGCCGGGTAAGTCAGGCTCTACATACCCGTCGGCAGGAGCTCGAATATCAAACACGCGCACGATGGCACCGCAATGGAGCAGCATGTCCACGATGTGGGAGCCTAGGAAACCGATACCACCTGTGACCAGCACCCGCTTGCCCGCGATCAGACGCCGGACGAGTTTATTATCGAGGAGGATCGGCGGTCGGGACAGCAGTTCGTTGAAGTCGAGCTCGCGCAAAGCGAGCGCCCCAAGGGAGGCATCAAGATCGGCCAAGCGATTCATGCGCAGCAGACGGACTCCTCGTTGACGCAGCCGCGCCAGAAGTTCCGCGTCCAGATCCGCTGGTGCGAGAGCGCCATCGAGGAACAGAACGCACCGCTCGCCCTCACCGCGGGAGAATTCTTCAAGGAGACGATCCGCGTCTTCCGCGCTCCCCAGCGCGCGGATGCCC
>ENA-ORBV01016896-ORBV01016896.1-microbial-mat-metagenome-genome-assembly--contig:-NODE-16896-length-10521-cov-11.948296_pt1 | contig 10521 bp, 9 predicted proteins | sample MGYA00237777_ERZ505514 | MGnify/ENA primary metagenome ERZ505514 (study PRJEB26160, sample SAMN06269048) | microbial mat metagenome | isolation source: Oligotrophic lake microbial mat | place...
GATTCCAGGGGTCAATTCGGTTCAAAGTTTGGGTTCATTATGGCTGCAGCAGGTTCTGCAGTTGGCCTCGGCAACATCTGGCGTTTTCCTTATGTAGTAGGCCAAAACGGTGGCGGAGCTTTTGTGTTTGTCTATGTGCTTTGTGTTATCCTAATTGGACTTCCGCTTATCTATAATGAAGTTGCGCTCGGTCGCATCACCGGAAGAAATACGATCGGTGCTTTCAAAGGAACAGGAGGCAACAAGTTTTGGGTATTCATGGGTGCGGTACTCGCGCTTTGTGTTAGTTTTTTTGTACTCAGTTATTATGGTGTAATAGCCGGCTGGACTATCGGTTATATTGTTAGTGAGTTCACCAATTTTATCAAAGATTTTGAAACATTCAAAAGTGCGCCAGTCTATGTAATTCCTTTCTTTGCCGTATTTATGGTTGTAACCGTAGCCATTGTGCTGGGGGGCGTTGCCGGGGGTATTGAAAAGGCATCTAAAATTCTAATGCCCGTTTTATTTATACTGGTATTTCTGGTGATGATACGAAGCCTTACCCTTGATGGTGCTATGGAGGGTGTTAAATATTACCTTACTCCGGATTTCACGAAAATAAATGGCGGAGTTATTCTCTCGGCATTGGGTCAGGCTTTCTTCTCTCTCTCCGTAGGTTGGGGCATTTTAATTACGTATGGATCATACCTTCCCAAAGATCAAAATATTGTAAGCAGTGGCGCGTGGATTGGTTTCATGGATACGGCAGTTGCATTATTAGCAGGACTCATGATTTTCCCAGCCGTATTCGCATTTGGAAAAAACCCCGAAGAAGGAACTGCGCTTGTCTTTAAGGTTCTCCCCGATATTTTCAATTCAATGCCAACCGGTGGTCGCATTGTAGGTGCTTCATTCTTTTTGTTGTTGTGCGTTGCTGCGCTTACTTCATCTATTTCTATGATCGAAGTTCCAGCTTCTTATCTTATCGATGAAAAGAAATGGAGCCGCAAAAAATCAGCGTGGACAGTAGGTATCCTTGCATTCCTTGTCGGGATTCCTTCGGCACTTTCCGGTGGCGCTTCCGAAATGCTTACCACCATGTCACTTAATTTGTTTGGATCTGTAAAGGTGGGGTTCCTGGATATTATGGATGCACTATTCGGTGGTTTATTCATTGTTATTGTTGCCTTGATGACGTGTGTTTATACCGGTTGGATTATGGACATCAATAAATTAGTGAAAGAAATTTCAAGCGGTGCACCCGGATTCGAGAAACCTTTTATTGGAAAACTTACGCCCGCAGCATTCTGGGTTTTCTTTATCCGCTTTGTTTGCCCGTTGGTTATTGGATTGGTGTTGTTAAGTACAGTTGGGATTATTTAGATCTGAACAACTTATAGAATCAATACATTAAGTATTCTCGAAGTTGTTCACTTCAAGCTCAACACATATTCTTCATCCAAGGTGTCAGCTACATTAATAACTGTTCCATCCCGATCAATGGTATAGTATTTTGGAACCGCTACAATATTCAGGTAGTGCCACAATTCAGGATTGATATGGTCGGAGCCTCCAAATACCATTGGCCAATCGTAGTTATTCTTTTCGATGAATTTCTTCATTTTGTCGGGCGACTTATCAAGCGATATTGAGTAAAACTCAATGTTCGGATTTTTCTTTCTTAGCGCAGGTATCTTTGGAATTTCCTTCAGACACGGACTGCACCACGTTGCCCATAACTCTACTATTACTATTTTATCGTTTAGTGTGGAAAGCTTAACATCCAACCCATCTTTATCAGGAAGTTGAAAGTCTCTGATCCCTTTATCTAAAAACCTGTGCTCTACAAAATGTTTACTCCCTGCTGCAAATTGCTTTACCCTCTCATTAAGCCCATTCTCTGCCAACGAGTCCACCAGATTAATTAAAATAGCTTTATCAACAATCTTAAAGTCGTAGGCTTCCTTATAAAATTTGATTAATTCCATCTGCGCATTTTCTCCCACATAACACTTTGCTATATCTGAGATAATGGCTTCTGTCCCCTTGGTCTCATCTTTAGATTTCTTTACGTACTTAATTACGTAATCCCAGTCATATATAATCTCCTTGTCAGGAACTTGCCCATAAATAATTGTTGAAGTCAACATGAATATCAGGAACTGTTTCATAGGTTTTTAATTTGAGGTTCAACGCATAAAATCGTTGAATAAAGGTGCGGAAATATTCTCCTACCTCGACACTCATTTTTTACACTTAAGCGAGTATGCAGGCTGTTCAAGTCAATAACTTTGAAGGCCTTATAGGCCTTCTACCATTCTACTGCATAAAATTCTTACTAAAAATTTTCAGTGGGCTTGTAACATTCTACTGTTCCTTGTCTCTAAAGGGAAATTATCAACTATTTAAATCGTGAAAAATGAAAAAATTAATCATCAGCATGTTGTTCATTGCTTTATCCAAAGCAGTGGTAGTAGGGCAAATCAATCCATATCCATTCGAAGTTCAGATTTCAGGGCAGGGAAATCAGGCTATTATTTTTATTCCTGGTTTTGCTTCGGCAGGCGAAGTGTGGGACGAAACTAAGTTGATGTACGAAAGTCACTACAGATGTTACACACTAACTATGGCGGGATTTGCCGGTGTTGCACCACAACCGAATCCGTCTATATCAAAATGGGAGCACGCGATAGCTGACTACATTAAAAAAAATAATCTTAAAAAACCTATCGTTGTAGGTCATAGCATGGGTGGCGTATTAGCCATGGCATTAGCAGCAGATTATCCGGATTTGCTTTCAAAAGTGGTAGTAGTAGATGGCTTACCGTGTTTAACCGCCATGATGAATCCATCCTTTATTGCGAAAGAAGAAAACGACTGTACTGAAATGATAACGCAAATGGCTTCGGTAAGCGATGAACAATTTTTTGAAATGCAAACAATATCGATCAAATATATGCTGGCTGACACGTCTCGTCAAAAGGAGGCTATCAATTGGTCTATTCAATCGGATCGAAATACATTTGCCAAAATCTATTGTGATTTTACCAACACGGACTTACGCGTAAAAATTGCGAATATCAAATGCCCCAGTTTAATTTTATTAGAGCCACACTTCCTTAACTTTCAATCAGCCATCAACGAACAATTTAAAAATATGAAACAACCAAATATTCTGTTTGCAACCAAAGGTCTCCACTTCATAATGTATGATGACAAAATGTGGTATGATCAGCAATTGACTAACTTTATTAATCCTAAAGGCACGTTGTGAAATTTAATGAACTATATGCTTCCTATTGGCAGAAAGTTTTTCGATTGTGCATGGGCTATGTAAACAATACTGATTGGGCAAAAGATATTGCGCAAGATACTTTCGTGGTGATCTGGAGAGAGTTGCCAAAATTCAGAAATGAAGCTTCAATAGGAACATGGATTTACAGAATTGCAACGAACCAATGCCTCCGCCAAGTAGAGAAAGAAAAGAGACTACCTAAGGTAGCGGTGAATACGAATATAGCTGAGCCTGAACTACCCGATCTTGAAAAAAGAACTTCGCTACTGTATCAATATATAGTTGAACTACCTGAAATTGAACGAATCATTATTTCACTTGAACTGGAAGATGTAAAACAGGCGGAGATCGCAAGCATTGTTGGTATTTCTGAAGCAAACGTTCGGGTGAAAATTCATCGGATAAAAGAAAAATTAACAAACAAATTCGAAAAGTATGAACACTAGAATCGACATTAGAGAATTGTGGAGCAACAAAAGTGTATCGGCACCAGCTGAAAAAGAAATTCGTGCGAAGGCCGAAAAACTAACGAAAAGTATTCGCAATAAAACTCTACTGGGGTTAGGCGCATTATTGATTACTATCATTTTCATTTTATATGTTTGGTTTAGTACCGATTTTCAAATGCTTTCTACACGAATCGGAATAACGGTTATAATCTTCGGCATTGGATTAGGGGTTGTTCATTTTATAAAAACGGTGTTTTTACTCATTGAAAATACCGCGGTTGATAATAGTACCTATATAAAGTACATGATGAAGTTAAAGAAGCAGCAGGATTTTATGCAGACTAAATTAATGAATAGTTATTTTGCTTCGCTTTCGGTAGGACTGCTTTTGTATATGTATGAACCCACTGTGCGCATGACACTGGTGGCAAAACTTATTACGTACACCGTAACTTTTGCGTGGATTGGATTTAATTGGTTCTATCTGCGTCCAAAAATTGTTAAGAAGCAACGTGCCAAAATGAATGCTGCAATTGAATCTCTGCAAGGTATCTCCACTGATTTAATAAAAACTTAATAGTAATTTATTGTCTCAACCGCGAAGTTCAAGACGTAAGTCCGCTGGGAATACACATCTTTTTATGTGGCGAGAGTTCTGTGCATGCACCATAGCGGGGCTTGATGTTGTGTTTTAGTTTTTTAATTTCGTTTGCCCACGCGGGGCAGTCTCTCGGCAGGTTGGTCTTAACATTCCGAATCGCTTCATTGATAGTTGCTCCTAAACCAGCTTCGACTATTCACTCACATTGTTAGCAACAAGCAAAGAAATTCAATATAATTGGGTAACAATAGAAATTGGAAGTAAAAATATACATACCGCATCCAGCTTTGCAGGCTCATGTCTTGAACATATCAACCGTGAACGCCATATTGCCAGAAGGAATTAAAGAAGTGATAACTCCTTATCCCCCTACTCCTTTTCAATCGTTGATTTTCTATTGCAATAATTCGGTTTCGATGAACAGGGTTGGAGAAATGGATTTTAATAAGCAACCGCTGGCGGTATTAGTAGGTCCACAGCTTACACGCGTAAACGTTAAAGTGCATAAGCAGATAACTGCCATTGGTGTAGACTTTCTTCCCGGAGGCATGTTTAGGATGTTGGGTATTCCTATGCATGAATTCTTTGATGGCGGATTTGATGCTCTTGATTTCTTCGGCTCAGAGATTAGGATTATTAATGACCAATTACAGCAGGTATCAAATTTGGTTGAAGGGAAGAACATCGTAGAAAAATTTCTCTTAAAACAAGTGGCGAGCGTCAAGGAAATATTGCCTATTGATTCTGCTATGCGCATGCTGTTAAGCAATAATGGCAATATGACTATGGAAAAGGCAGCTTCACTTTCTTGTCTGAGTTTGAAACAATTTGAAAGAAAGTGCCAGGAAAGAATTGGAATGAATCCTAAATTGTATGCGCGCATTTTAAGATTTTCAAATGCGTATAGGTTACACGAAGCTTCTCCGCAGCTCAGCTGGATAGAAATAGCCTACGCGTTTTCGAAGCACCTAACTTTCGGTTGAGAACAAAGTTTGATACGAGCCCAAACCCTTGAATTTATGACTATTTCGCCTATTTTTTATATACATTGTTGTATGCAGTTGTAACTACAATAGGTTAATCAATACAATTCTTGTTATAAAAATCAACTACCTGCCAAACATCTTTCATTTGTTTTTGATTAATTGCTTCTATTATTCTTGAGCAGTTTGAAAAATAATCCAATAATACTTTTCTTTTTAATCTAATCACTCCTTGATCAGCTCTAATGAAAAAAGGGTCTTCTTCTTTTTTTAGTAAAGCCATAGACCACAATGCTGTCTCTCCTTGTTCAATCCATTCTAATTCGTAGTGGTTAAGATTTCCTTTGCTTACAACTTTCAAGAAATACTGTTCGCCATTATTATGGTCAATATTATATTTAGGGTTGACTAAACTAAATCTTTGAGACGTTTGGCTTAGCCAAAAGCTTTCATAGGTAATGTTAGTTACTCTAAAGGAAGCAACATTTTTCCTCTTGTATTTTTTTCCTTTTCCGTCACTGGTTGTTAGCCTTATTTTTTTATAAAATTCTCGAGGTATTCCTTCATCTATGTATTGCACTTTACCATGTAAAGTATCTCCAACATATAGTACTATATAATCAAGTTTTTCGTTTCCTTGGGCAAATACGGATGTTTGTAATGAAAACATTGTTAAAGTAATCAAGATATACAAAGTAGTAGCGGAATTTAATGTTTGAGATTTGTTCATAATTCAATATTATCAGTATAGCTTTTTACTTTCTAATTTTATCATTAAGGTTTTTAACTATTTAGGGAATAACTATTTGTTTTTGTAGTCGTAATTTTTAACGTTCTAATAATTGCAGGTAAAGTGTTGTCTTTAATTGGCCACAGTCGATTGACCCAAGGGAGTTTCACCCTTAGGTTCTCACGGAACTGCGCGTGAAAGTCTCCCTTCATACGGCTCTTCCTGTTAATCACAAATGTATTCAATACACCATGGATACACCAATTTTTTTTGGTTGTGATTTTGTCTCATAGTAATCGATCATCCCAAAATTCTTGGTTGTCAAAAATTATAAAACTAACTGGCTCTTCAATGGCTATTTCTCGTTTGTTGATGAGTTTGACCTATACACCTTCGCGTAACACGAACAATGACGGGTAAGAATGTTGGTCAGCGACCAACATTAACCGGGGGCTGCAAGTGCGGCTCGCAATGTGTGTGCGATTTATGGTTTCGCTAATAGAGTTTTGATTCTGCCTTTTATATTGTCATAAACAGAGGTCAGCCTGCGTTTTGCCACATCTGTCAGGAGAGCTGTATGAGCTAATGCATCTCTTATTGGTTTATACTCATTAGCATCTCTTGCTAGACATGCCTCTTTAGTTGGGTCTCGTTTGTCAACTAAGTAAGCCAAGTCGTTCATTGATAAGTAACTTAAATCACTGCTTGATCTCCTAATGTTAATACTAATGTTACCCTTATTCTTGTTGTCAGTCTCAACCCTTTTCCATTTATTAAGTTCCAATACAGCTTCTGGTGAGAGGGCAATCTTCTTATCTTCAATGTATTTTCTAATTAAGTTCTCCGAGATAAAACACTCTGCGTATGAGGAGAAATTATATTGAGCATCATCAGCTAGTGAGTTAACCCAAGAATCTATTTTCGACTTATTTGCCGAACCTTTTGGCGGGGTATAATCTTCAGAAACAGCGTTGAATAATTCCATCGACTTTCTGTCTTTCTTTGATATCCGTATATTGTCTGGATCGCCATCTTTATTGTGTTTTACCCTCCATTTGTCCCAGTCTGCAAGAACAACTCGCATAATTTCCTCCTTCAACTTTTTTAGGAACTCTTCAAATAGGGGATCATCGGCAATGATACCTTCCCTGCTGCTTGTAAATCGGTCAATCTTTTTGTCATCTAAAACATTAAAATGTATTTGACCATATAAATATTCCTCAACAATTCTGGCCGAGGGTATGTGTTTTAAGATATTTTTTTCGCGAAGCCTACCATTGACGAACAAGTCAACACTAACTCTTTCGTCAATATTGAAAATGTTCAAATCTCGAGGTACTCCAACAGAAGCAATAAATCCAGCAATTCTTTTGTCAGCTTTTATTTTCTTATTTTCTTTAACTAGATTCTTTAATTGAAGGTGAACATAAGGGTCGTTAAGATTATTAATACTCCACACGAATTCTGTCTTTTCCGCAAGCTCATTAAGGTCTTTGTAAGTTATTTTTACTCCGTCAAGAAATATGTTGAAGGCTTTATCAAGCAATGAAAATCGAAAATTCAGAGCTATAATTTTTCTCAATAAACTTAAACTGTTTTTTACGCCACCCTTAATTCCATCAAAATGAATGATCGTGCCTTGTTGATGTCGTTTAGTGTATTTTTTGAAGAGCACTGTATTAAACTTTCCTAAGGGGTACTGTTGGGGAGTCAAATCCTTAGTTATTGCATGATCTAATTCTGAGTTATCTATGACTCCACCGATATATTTTTCTCTTTTTGCTTTTGAGATAATCGTAATCTTATCAGCACATGATAGTAAAGCGAGTTTGCCAATTCCTTTTCTCCCAATATATGGACGTTTTTTTGGCGAAAGTGATTTGCCGCCCTTCCTTTTAGAATAACCTATTTTTAAAAATTTGTTTTGAAAGTCATCTGCGGTCATTCCTGAGCCATCATCCTTTATTGTAAAGCTATTCTTATCCTTATCAATTGTAATCCAGACATTCTTCGCATCGGCATCCCATGAATTTGAGATAGCCTCTCCTAAAACGGTAACGAAACTTCGGTACAAGTTTCTTCCTAAATGATTCAGGACACTTAAAGAAATCTCGAAGGAGAAATCATCTGTTTTTTTTGCCATAGTATTTACGTAGATGCTTTTTTATAGACTTTCCAATAACGAAACCTAGATCTACTGGAACTGCATTGCCAATATGAACACCTAACCTTTTAATTGAGAAGGCTTCATCGTCTCCATAGAATTTGTAATCTGCCGGAAAAGTTTGTAGCAAAGCAGCTTCTCGTACTGTTAGCGCTCTATCTTGTGATGGATGACCAAATCTACCAGTTCCAAAATTATAGAATTGCGTAGTAATTGTTGGAGACGGTTCATCCCATGACATTCTCCCGTAAACGGATTTATACGTATTTCCAGAATCTTTTTTATGACATTTTAGTATCAAATCTTCATCCCAATCTTCCCAGGTTCCATTTGGTTTTGATGCTTTAATTCTTCTTAAATTTATCTCAGTCAGTAACGTTGTTCTATGAAGCGGGTCATTTTTACAAATTTCGCCAGAGTTTAATTTCGGCAGTTTGCCAATGACTTGTTTAATGGTTACGAATTCTTCTGGTTTATGAGTTTGTGGAATAAGATTGATTTCTCCAAGTTTGGATGCTAGCAACACTAATCTTCTCCTCTTTTGAGGAATTCCGTAATCTGGGCAAAAAACGTTTGAATAGCTCACATGATATTTCTTCTCTTTAAGTAGGCTAACAAAGTCCTCAAATATTTTCTGATTTGATAAATTGGGAACATTTTCCATAGAAACAACATCAGCATTTGTTTCTGTGATTAACCTACTAAATTCATTTAGTAATCTCCATTTTCCACTTCTCTTCTTATTTTTATTTTTATTCGAATGAGATGAAAATGGCTGACATGGTGCGCAACCTACAAGTATTTTATAGACCCCTTTTTCCTTCCAGTACTTTGTTTTCAATTCATGACCGTCAAGTTTGGAGATGTCTTCGGCAATAAATTCGCCCTTAGTATTTGTTTCGTAAGCATACTTACAAGAATTGTCTAAATCGACACCGACCGCAACGGGTATGCCGGCCTTCTTAAGTCCATATGATAATCCCCCAATTCCACAGAAAAGATCAATAGCAACAGCTTTCATTAAAGTCTATAATTTGTAAAAGATAAGAATTAGCGAAGATAAAAAAATTAACGGGTTGTTCAGTATATTCAATTGGTAGGGTGTTGGTTTGGTTCTTGCTATAGCTTTGGTGTCGCGGTGGGTTTGCGTGGCTATGGCATGTGCCAAATGCGCGGGCAATTGGAGAGAATCTTTTTAAAAATGCGAAGGGTCGGCCGTTTATTTTTCATTTGTCCAACGTTTTAATTTTTTAATAAAGTCCAAGTTGTCCCGAAGCCGTTCACTTGTCACCGTGGAAAATCTTTGTTATCTGAGTGTCACCCGTTAGATGACCAAATTGTCCCGGGCCATATTACTGCCAACGTTTAGCTATGAAACGTGTGCGTTTAAAATCTGATTCATTGTCCCACGCGATGAATGAAGTAAATAGTACACTTTATAATTACCTACAATACAGCACATGTTTTATAGCTTTTGTTGGGCGTCCGTAGTTTCTTCATAGACTCTTTTTTATTTCGTTTAGTCCGCTAACTAGTCCATTAAAATATTTTCCTTCCTTGAAGTGTGGAATAATTACCTTATTAATATCTGAGCATTTTTCATCTGTCAAGAATTTCATCGAAATGTCGCTGGTTGAGATTCTTATCTGTCGAAGGGACTTACTAATAGCAATCATAACATTGCCTTTTTCAAAGCTGCCTCTTTGTCCCCAATGTTCTCTGTTTCTGTTTGAGAAGTCCGTTATATCCGTGTCAGGAAAATAATCGTCAATGGTCACGATATAAACAAAAATGCTTTTTGACTTGCTTAAGTCACCACACAAATTCGTTAACGAATCAATTTCTGGTCGTGTGAATATGTCCTCAAGGTCGATTACTCTATGAAGTACTTTTGGAGCATTGTCAACAAGATATTTCGGACATGTCCTTTTTAACTCCCGATGCAATTTGTACTGAAATGTATATACAGCTTTAACTCGCTTTTCCTTTGGCGTATTCTCGATTGTCGGTACGTACGTCATCAACTGTCCAGAAACAATGCTGAATTGCTCCATAGAGTCGTCCGGATTCTTTAATTCATTTATCTTTTTGCAAGTCTCTTTCACCAATAAGGAATCTTGTCCATTGGCGTAAATTGAAAATGTCAGAAATAATATCGTTAGTCTTATCATGTCCCGAAACTATGGCGCCCAACATCCGAATATATGCAATTGTTGTTATTCCCTTTATGTCAATTACAAATTATGTGCATATAGCCGCTCTGTTTGGCTGGCTATATGCACCTATTCAACACAGCTATCAATCCAACCCACCTTTG
>ENA-ORBV01016898-ORBV01016898.1-microbial-mat-metagenome-genome-assembly--contig:-NODE-16898-length-10520-cov-5.971273_pt1 | contig 10520 bp, 10 predicted proteins | sample MGYA00237777_ERZ505514 | MGnify/ENA primary metagenome ERZ505514 (study PRJEB26160, sample SAMN06269048) | microbial mat metagenome | isolation source: Oligotrophic lake microbial mat | place...
TTCAAGCAGAAGACGGCATACGAGATTCGCCTTAGTCTCGTGGGCTCGGAGATGTGTATAAGAGACAGGCCATGTACCTCAATCATCGATACACCTCTCGTCTGATATCTTCCTCCACCATCAAAGGAAGTAACGGCTCCAGAATGATCATCCTTCGACTGAAGCGACCAGCCATTTTTAGTTTCAAGCCCGGACAATATGCGTATCTTCGGCTCCATGGCATTGATAAACATTGGCATCCATTTTCTATTGCCTCTGGTCCGGCGTCGTCTTACCTGGAATTTTATATCGAAGTATATAATACGAACTCTTGGACAGATAAACTCTGGGCTTTGCTGGAGGGAGACGGCGATGGTGGGTTCAGCCACAAACAAATCGACGTGGATATCTTGGGACCCTGTGGAACATCGTTGGCAAAGACGGAAGACTTTTCGCATGTATTGGCTGTTGGAGCTGGTACAGGCATTGTGCCAATTTTAGCACTCTACAAGCAGCACGTGAGGCAACTGTTGCGGCTAGATCCATGGAATCATTTCAATGATCTTCAAAACCATCGAAGGAAAATCATGGCGGCCGAAAAAGCTCTAGCCCCACGAAAGGGATCCTTTTGTCGCAAGGTTGCAAATACTTGTGCTCCAATTTGTCAACGACATGATAGTATTCTGGATGCCGCAACAAATGCAGCCGTAGGACCAGACGACTCACTGGCCTCGTCCATCCGGGAAAAAATCAACCGGCACGAGCGAATGATGCGATGGCGAGACGTCAGGGGGAGTATTAGAGATATGCAAGCCGAAGCATTCCAAGCAACTCGATCCATCTACGGTGTAGTTTTGCTCGCTCTCATGCCAGCAATGGGGGCACTACTCATTGGATTGACCATATCCTGGAACACACCATCTACCAATCTGCGTGAAGAAATGACGAGCTTCCTTCAGATTTTTACAGTCGCCTTTCAAGCTGTCTTTGCTTTCATTGCGATATGTGTATGGGATGGAAACGAATTGTTGGCATACACAGATTTTGCTCTCTGCCTGATTGCTCCGTTTGCCGACTGGTATTGGTTCCTGCAGTATGGCAATGAGGAAGGAAGACTCAATCCAGGTGATATTAGTACTTATTGCCTGTTGATTGGATACATGACAGCTCGCTTATGGATTCGGACTGTTGAACCACGACACAAATCATGGCGAAAAAGTGTTGACACAGACGGAATTAGTGCTTTGGATAGGCTAGAAATTGTTTGGGTCTCAAGGTCAGCATCCTTGGTTTCTGAGCTAATGCCGGATATAAATTGTATATGGGACGCTCTCGCTAAGCAGTGGGGCAAGGACAATGCTACGAAAGTGTGTAAAATTTCAGTTTACGTGACAGACAAGGACGACAAGGCTTGCGAGTTACTGAAAACTGAGCTGTCTGGGACAGAACTCTTCCGCGATGGTGCTATCCATTTTGGTCGGCCTGATTTTGGAACCCTCGTTGAAGATCATACGCTACAGATGATCACTACAAGGAAGAAGTCATATTCCTTGCTTGCATTTTGTGGTTCACGAGATGTCGCGAAAGAGATACACCATCACAAAATTTCCAATGACATGATAACAGCCGTCACAGGCAACAAAGCTCATCAGATGGAATTTGTTTCTGAAAGTTATGGCGGTTCGTCGCGAAAGAACACGGAGAAGCCCCCCACGGAGGGCAAGAACGAAAAAGAGAAGGGCGGGGATTGCCTCACAACTAGAACTGTCATCTCTTATGGCCCTCAAAAGAGTAGGAGGTTCCTCGTATGATGCCTTTTACGGTCATGACGCTATTGACTCAATTGTGATTTGGGTAATGCGCCCTTGTGAATAAAGAATGGTGGTATCGGCACACATTTTGCCCACCCGAACGCAGAAAAAGACTAAGCTCGTAGTAAGATCTAATTTGCATTGATTTACTCTGTTTCTAGCTACGATAGCTCGCAGGAGTCTTTTATTGTTCTTTTAAGCCAACAACGAATGTTCGTACTTCCATCGGACTCAATATCACCACAGTGTTCGAATCGCTCACAGATGATGTGGGGATGGGGCCCGTTCCTGTCCAATCCAAGCGCTTCTTGACCCAGTCGTTGTATTTTTGATTTCCGGTCAGAGTCATTTCTTCAACAGAAATAACCTGAAATAAAGAAAATAGACCAGCCAGATCTACTTGCACAACTTGTGACAGAGTTGCATCTTCATCCAACCCGTACTGGTGTCCCAGACGGATCATGAATTGAGTAGAAGCTAGCCTCTTGAACGTTACAAGCATAACATTTGGTGGGAGGGCTTGTTTCAATGCTGACAACGATGGTTTCGATTGCGGCGACTCGGGGGATGTAGGAGCGGAAGCCACAAAAGTTAATGGCGGGGAGAAGGCACCGTCCATTTCAGACCGAGCCAAGCTCGCGCCGCTTTTCCCGCCACCGATAAGGATTCGAAAGCTACCGCGCACCACAATACCTTCTCCCCACCTGTGCGCGTCTCCGTATGGTGGGTAAGGTGTGACATCCCCATCTGTCTCATTCAAGGGTTCATCCACACCACGCTCATCGTCAGCTAACGTACGACGATGCACCATCATTTCAATGGAACCATCCACCAACGAGCCTCCGCCTTGTGTTCTATCGGTCAACATAGCTAGAGAGGCAAGCTCGTCCTCGATGTACATAGCTGCATTAATTGGATAATAATTCCCTGCTACAGGCTCAAAAACTTCCATAGACCAGGATGGCCTGTAATCACGCCGACGCTCAAGAAACTCCCGACCATTTGAGTCCGTGTAGAATGTTGAATTGCTTTTAATAGGCGTGCTCAACCTCGTGACGATTTCTTTGCCTCTCCGATCATCAACAGGGATAGGCCCAACGCTATATTCGACTTCAACATAGGGAAGACCTTTCGTTACTCGAGTGACCTGTTTTATCCATGGTTGTTCAAAATTGACATGAACCTCCACGCCAGAAGCTGTGTTGACAACCTTGGCACCGTTGTGCAAGTAGTTGATTGTTTGTAGGTTTTGATTGGGGAGAATGGGCCGAAAAATGTAGGCCCCAGAGTTCTTACAATCAATCAAACAAACAAAATACGGTAAGCGCTGACAGTGAGTTCGCCTTCCTTCTTCCAATGTTCCATGTGTTTCCCTTACGTACCTGCGATGGGCGTGATGAGTTGTCAAAGGGCATATCAATCTTATTATCATAGGAAGTATAGTATCCCCAATCTTGAGATATGTTCAAGGTGGTGCCACAGCAAGATATTGAGATCATCGCACCCGTCCCACTGTCAAAATTTACCGATAAATCATCATCCTGCACGATGAAAGTATTGTCCTCTCCAACTGTAGACTTTAACCCGCCAACCTCATGCGAACCTTTTCTGTTTTTTTTAACCGAAGATGACCGCTTGACACGAAATACCGTGGCACCAATTGGACTCAGAGGACCGCTATCAAATGGAAGCACCCAATTAGATGCAGGCGAAGCTGAAGAGGGCTCGAAGAAATGGTTTGGAATGGAGCGAATGGTGGCAGGTGTATCTGAGTCGTTTCCTAGCCTCGATACGTCGAACGTGCCGTTGACTGCAACTGGAAGTCTCACTATGCTAGATTTGGATGCGCCTAGGGCATTGTACACAACCACGTACAAGTCAGCGCCGCTCGTGTTCTTAGTCGCTTCCTGTAACAGAGGAATATCGTGGACAGCGGTGAGATAACAAACTAGTGGCAAAAAACAATCTTCAGCTACAAACTAGGATCGAATAAAAACATCATTGAAATTACCTGAGAAACTTCGCAGATAGTCTCGTTGATCAACTGGCAGAAAGCGAGGTTTGAGAGCAGCTCCATTCCATTCTTGTCTGTTGCCAGCAGGTGCTTCAACTTATCTGCAACGAACGTAGAGGCTTTGTCGATACCGGATTGTAGCCGTTTAGAGTAGTCGTTAGCAACATGCTGCAAGATCGGGTAAAGTGTAATTTGATGAGTTCATATTTGTGTGTGTGATTCAAGACGATAAATGCAATGATTGATGCGCAACAGAAAGAAGACGCAGCCATTCCACAAAGGGGGGCAGCTGCCGCCCATGATAACAACAGCAAGGGTATGCTCCTCTCTTCAAGCACAGAGGATAAGCAGCGTCCCACGAGGATTCATCAAAATCCATGCAACAAAGGCGAGTTCTCTATTTGCTCCTAACTGAACCTACCTGCTTGGCAGTACCCGACACTGCATCATGATGCTGCGCAACGCCCAGAGCGTCCTCTAGTTCAAATAGTGGTGTGCCGCAATCGTCATGCCAGCCGGTGCACTCAAGAAAGCTGTCATTCTTGGCCGGAAAAGTTTCGATCTGCCGTGCTGCCAATAAGAACGACGACGCAACTCGCTCCAACCTCTTAAAGGCTGTTCGCGAGGTAAAAAAGCCCGTCCAGAAACAGTGGGGACAGTCGCTGTAGGGAAAGAAATCGTCCTTCTTGACTGCCCACTGAATGCCATCCGACGTCTCCAGCGTTCGGCGGCGATAAGTAGATTGTACAGACTGCAAGGAAAGATCGTCGGGAGTCTCCTTTGAAAGCTTCGTAGATTGGTGTTTGCTCTTTGTATAATACTCGGGCGAGGAGTAAAACATGTTGATCTTTTGAAATCGCGGCCCCAGGGAAGATGACACATTAATGAGTCCCCATTCCTGAAATCGCTTGATGGAGCCCATCAGCAAGTCAATGTTGGCGAAATAAACGCTGGCACGTTGGTACTTTATTTCCGAAAGAGCGACAAGATTAGTATAACATTTCTTGATAGGCACCCTCTTATCAGCTAAAAAGACGTGGTACAAGTAACAATACTAGTACAAACACACATTGCTGACTTACATTGAAGTCGCTCCCCATGGTCACCATAATGTGATTGCCTTTGGTCATATCGCTCTGTGCCTTGATTTCCTTTACAAAAAGATTGACTCGATCCAACAATTGTGCACGTGTCATGTTGGTGAGGAACGGATCATGGTTTTCATCATGCTGGCATCGTTTATCAAAACAAAAGCCGTGGGGAGCTTCGTAATTTCCGCTGTAGCTGCCCGTGAGCCCCCAAAACACTGTATCATTGGCCCCAAAGTTGGCCGAGGACGACCAGAGACCTTCACACTCTTGCGTGGCATGCCGTATTTTCATATCTTGATAATCAATCCGCCCAAAATAGAGAGCATCGAATCCTACTTGAGCCGTCAAGAGGGACGCCTGTGTTGCCGAATGTCCAAAGGGATCCAATTGCCAACCAATTGACGGAATGATGCCTAATTCCTTTTTCAAAAAGTCATGTCCAAGTGTTGTTTGATCAATCATCCCCATGAAATGCGTGGTGGCTTCATCGTGCATGCACCATCCACCATTCACAAAGCTGAGTTGTTTGTTGCCAATCAAAAATCGGACGGAAGCCTTTGTGGCATCACTCTGTTCCGCCCACCACATACTAAAGAAACGTTGCTCGACATAGGTAAATGTTCTTGTGGGAGATTCAAGTAAAGCTTCAATGGCGGTATCCAAAATATCTTTGACACAAGCGTCTTTTTTTCAAGTCGTATCAATAAAAAAAACGAGGTGGGTAAGCCAACACGCTAAAACGAAGTCGATGGATTCCAATAAAATCTATCAAACAAGTAAAAACGTACCTTGAATAGTCTGGTTGAAACCATAATAATACTCTTCCACCGTTTTGAGCCAACCAACATCGTCATGAGTATGAGGAACCACGTGAACGTTCAACACTGACTCGTCGTCTTGAGCATCAAACTTTTCAAGAACAACACCATTCGCGTCACTTTGTTCTTCACGTAATTTGTGATTCATTGTTTTCTTCGGGATGCTTTCCTTTTTTGTCTTTTGCTCGCCAGTGTCCATAATCGAGGATTGATCTCCTTTCACCAGGAGACGATGATCCGTCAGAGGAGTAGTGGCTTGATGGTCACTGCCAGTAGTATTGTCGACGACGGCTACGCCCAGGAATACTACAGCCAAGGCCAACATGGCCCCTGCCATCGCAAAGCCAAGGCCACGTTTGCTCCGAACGATCATTGCCGTCATTTTTCTTCTTGGTTCTTTCGTCTTTGAAGTAATACTAGGAGAGCACTGACTGATCACAAGATGGTGTTACAATAACCGTATTTCTTTGCCATGGACCAAATACTGTAGAGTCAAGTCAGTCTGCCGTCATGTCATGGTCGGTTGTGAGTTTCATGCTCATGCATTCATGGGCATCTGGTCGTTGTTTCGTGCACACAATTCGAAATCATGATGCGTTGGATCTTTTCGCCACAACTCGTCTGTACTTCCCCCGTCACAAGATTCATCAAAATGCTAAATGACGTTGACGCTTCACTCGCGACTTACGCAGAAAGCTAGTCACGATTTTTAAAAGTTGACACCATCCTCCCATGTTCTTGACACCTTTTTCTCGTTTTGGTTGCCTTTTCATGTGCTACTCAACTGTAGACTGACAAGCCAGCAAATTCTGCGATGTCAAGACCCAAGCGGGTCATGACAAAAGCTGCCATGAATTAAGTTGAGTGGAGTTGAGAAAGAACGATAAAAAAAGTGTTTGACTGGTGATTATTTTGAGCCAAGAAAAAATGACGTGACGAAAAGGGCGGTTTTTCAAAAGAAGCTGTCATTTGTAGTGGTACTTCCTGCCGTGAGACTTCATTTGAGTTGGAGCAAGTCTTCTCACTTTTTTCAAGGCACCTCTACTGCCTCCAACGCTCTCCATCTTCGTAGGCAGAAAGTTAAAGGATGAGTCTGGCTTCGAGAGTACAAGATCCACAATTTCAGCTACTTCATCAGGCGCTGGATGAGTAAGTAGTTGTGTGTTCTCCCGCCCCCGTCTTCGTTATCTACTCGTAGATGTCCTCGTGTCTTGTTGGTTGGAGTTCCACAGTATATATCTTTCTTTTATCTTCCATTTCTCACGTGAACTGAATTTCCACACGCACCGATTCATTCTGATACCCCAAACAGAACGGCACGAATCGTCATTGCCTATGCTCCCTTTGTCAAGGAAATATCCATGGAACTCTTGGATACCGTCTTTGTTCCCAAAACCGTAGTCAAACAGTTAATCTTGGCCATTGCCCTCGAAACGGGTGTCTTGACGTATCGACAAGCCACGCTGATTCTCAAATCGCTCGTGTCGAATTTCAGTTCCCGGAGTCGCTTGATTGCCGAATTGGAACGACGACAACGCAAAGCCGAAACCCAAGATGATTGGATGACCTTGGCAGAAGCCATTGACATGGCACAAGGACATACCGTGTGGAGGTCGGATCCCGAGTGTGCCTTGTACGAAAAGGAACGGATTACCGCACGCATTGATGAGTTTGTCCATTTGATGCGACGACGTGATCTTTTTGAATTGATTTTTGTGTTGCGCGGTGGAATTGCACGCAACAAGTTTGGATTACTGCATGAAGGATTATTCTCGAAGGCTCTGGCCGGGACCAAAGTGTTAGTAGAGACTTACCACAATGTGGTTTGTGCGGCTTTGGATTTTGTCTGCGATGCACCCGTCCGAGAAGGCGAAGCACCCATTCCAACCGATGCAAGATTGGCCTTTTTCAATGAAACCAGGTACGTTCCATTTTAGTATTTATACACGCAGATCATTCTACTTCGTGCAATGACATTGTGAGAGGAAGACTGGCACTTACACCGCTGCCATGTGTCTTTGTATATCCTTTAGACATGCTTATGGAAGAAGTGCATTGATTCTTAGGTAAGTTGACCCATGAGCTAGCCGTCTGTTACCCCTTCTGGCTGCTGTGATGGCAAAATTGATTGCTAACATTTACAAGCATCTACATTTCTACCACTACTGTTCTGTTTGAAACGATAGTGGTGGTGCTGCGCGTAAGTAAAGCAGTGGTCGTCGCAAGGTTCAAATTCTCTCAGGCAGCGCCTAACAATGAAATACGTTTGGCTTTCTCGTGTTCTATGTTAGTTGGATTTTATCACGCAGGAGTCGTCAAGGCTCTCATGGATAACAACTTGATGCCTCGCGTCATTGGAGGCAGCAGTGCTGGTTCCATTGTATGCTCCATGGTTGGCACCCGCACCGATGAGGAGTGTAGAAGGGACTTGTACAGTGTGGAAGGAACCAATTCACCCGGGCATTACGGCAGACTGATGTACAACTTTTTCGCACCTGTGCGATCCAAAAACGCAATCCATGCTCCTCAACATCCCCACAACCACCACCACAATAATCAATCCTCCTCTATTCGAGAGGTTCTGGACAATTCGGCTGGAGCCTTCAAAGACGGCAAGCGGACGTGGCAGCTGCTCATACCTATTGGCTTGAGGGGGGCGACATCATTTCTTTACGACGTTCTTACCGGAAGTAAGCGACCTCAGGATATGCTGAAAAGTGATACCCAGCATCTTCGCGAGTGTTGTAAAACAAACATTGGAGACTTTACGTTCCAGGAAGCCTTTGACCGAACTGGGCGCATCCTCAACATTGTCGGTACGTAGGCACACAAAACAAAAAGCAATGGCCAGGATTGGCGGTGTGTTCTTTCTGGTTGCTCACAGCTTTGTCTTGCACCTTTAGTCACTCCGACACACAAGGGTGACCCACCGAGGCTTTTGAACTACCTTACGGCTCCTCATGTGTTGGTGTGGAGTGCTGCTGTCGCCTCTTCGTCCTTGCCAGGTGTCTTTGAAGCAAATAGATTAATGGTGAAAGATGTCGATGGAACGGAGCGCTACGAAAGCGCAACAGAAACAAAGTTCTCCGATGGTTCGATGGAGCAAGATCTACCAATGCAACAATTGAGTGAGATGTTCAACGTCAACCACTTCATTATCAGCCAAGCCAATCCTCATGCTGTAATGTTTGGAACCTACAACACTGAAAAATCGGTTTGGGTCCATCCGGTGTCTGGATTCTTTTCTGGGCTTCTCGTGTTTTTGAAAGATCAGCTGAGGTCCTGGCTTACTCATGCTGTTGAATTAGTGGGAGGAAGAAGGTTCGCGCCTTTGTTTGGAACACAACGCGATTTTGGGTAAGTCCTTCTACAGAGATGGAAGTTGGGATAGCGTACATAATCATGGCGGCTTGTCTTGCTTCCTTTCGTGCTTGGTCAGATACGATCAATACCAACTCATTTTTTCTTTCTCCAGAACACAAATCCTCACTCAAGAGTACGAAGGCAGGGAGTGCGACATTTCCATGGTACCTTGGATCAGTCACAGAAGTCTTTTTTCGGCTTTCCTTCATTGTATTTATAATCCCAGTAAAGAGGAGTTCTTAGATTGGATTGGCGAAGCAGAGCGAGAAACATGGACGCACATACCCGCCATCAAGTCCCATATTGCAGAAGAAATCACGCTGGACCGCTGCGTGCAAAGACTAAGAAAGCGTCTTACCAAGGAAGCATGGGAAAAGAAGCGCACGGGGTCTTATAACGCCAAGATGGGAGAGCGGGTGCCCAGTTTCTTCACTAGCCCAAGCTTGGTTAACGTGGGAGGATTGGGAGTTGGAGACCAAGCCGTGGTTGAAAGCTTTGATGATCAGTACATAACTAATATCCAAGACAAGGGTAGTCGCGAGACAGCCAGGATGCATGGACCAGTGATGCGCATTCCAAGTGGAAACGTCAATTCCGGTTGGAATGGATATGGTCTAAAAGGCAATCGAAGTTCGGGGACTAACCTTGCGGGATCGCACCCATCGGGCTTGTTCATTGATGACGAGGAGCACCACCAGGCACCTGCACAAAGAACTGGAGAATCGCCGGGCAAGGTTAAGAGTGAGGGGTACGTTAAAACGACCAGCATGGCTAGATTCTACTACCGGAAGGGCGGCTGTGTCAGCAACCCAAATATACACAAGTCACTTAGTGATCACCACCTCCAGAATGGCAACCCAAACTACCCTTCTCCCCCCGGAAGCCCCAACGAACACAGAAAGTCAAAAAGCCATTCTGATCTGATGTCGGCTGCTGCTGATGCCTCCTCAGAATGAGATGGTACCGCTTGTTGAGTTGGTCCGGTCCGGTACATGCGGTACCTCCATGGTGTGCTGGTGGAGCCGTTGTCGGAAGTGGATCTTTTTTATTCATTTATTTTGCATACTCTTTTAGCTAGATACGTAGTTCACGGAGATATAACAGTGGTGTGATAGAGGCAATTTTACATCTGTTCAGAAAGCTTGTAGTTAGCTAGTTGTAGTAGAGTCAGTGTACGTTTCAGAATCGTTTTCAGCAACGCGAATCTGCACGGCTGCACGTCTCGCCACGTTTCGCCATGGTTGTCTCAAATCTCCGTTCAATATATCATAAAAAACAAAAACAGAAAGATTAGGATACTTAACTACTGCTATGAGAATCAAATCTCCGTTCACGATAGCCAAGAACAAAAACAGAAAGATAAGTATACTACGATGAGTATCAAAACTGTCTCTTATACACATCTGACGCTGCCGACGAATAGAGAGGTGTAGATCTCGGTGGT
>ENA-ORBV01016900-ORBV01016900.1-microbial-mat-metagenome-genome-assembly--contig:-NODE-16900-length-10520-cov-5.589869_pt1 | contig 10520 bp, 4 predicted proteins | sample MGYA00237777_ERZ505514 | MGnify/ENA primary metagenome ERZ505514 (study PRJEB26160, sample SAMN06269048) | microbial mat metagenome | isolation source: Oligotrophic lake microbial mat | place...
TACACCTCTCTATTCGTCGGCAGCGTCAGATGTGTATAAGAGACAGATACAATAGTACTAGTAGCTAGTACACACAGCAGTAGCCCATGCAATACAAGTCGTTTTTGAAAAATCCACAAAGCTGCTGGGATATCCTATTCCCTTCCATTATACCTACAAAAAAGACCTACTATGACGTGTTGTATTTGCCATGCCCATTATCGCATGGCGCCTTTCCAGTCGGTCGTCCTCATGATTGTGGCAGCAGCAGCTATTCTATTCTGTACATGCCTCCAACAACGTCTGCCGAGCGATATCCTCCTCCTCCTCCTCCACGCTCACCATTTACGATGCCGGTGCCGACATCCCATAATCAAAATCTTGAGGACATTCCCTTTTTTGAGGACGAAGCTTTATCGTTTCTGACCAACCAAGAGAGTCATTCGAGCCGTACTACGAGTCCTTCGAAACAACCACAAAGGCCCATCACGAAGCCGCGCACCACTATGGATCGTATCCTCAACAAGAATCATCGCCGTGAAGAAGAAGAAGAAGACGAAGATGATGATGCCTTTCATTCTGTCTTTGTGGATAAGAATGGCAACGAATACGAACCCTATTCCTTGGCATGGAGATATTTGGGCGTGTACATGGACTGTGATGTCGATGAAATGGGAGTTGGAAATTATTATTATTCGTCACAAAAAAGTGGCGGTAGCAGCAACACTGGTTATATCTACGACGACGAAGATTATGGTCAGTGGGACGACGATGACGTGGACATTGACGAAATCAACAGCTGGTATCGACGGCTACTACGGCAATCCCCAACAAAGCCTCAACAACCACAATCACCGCAAAGCAAAAACAGACAAAGAGAGCTCAGTGGATCGGCCGATGACGGTAACGATTGTTCGCGCAAAGTCTTGTGGGCTGCCTATCATGATCCTCGGTATTCGGGTGGATCCATTGGCGAATATCAGTATTACAACTTTACCAGTGGGGATTACACGAAAGACTTTTGTCAAACTCGACGATGTGTCCGCATGGATTGTCATGAGCCCAATACACACTTTAAACTGGTGGGTGTTTACAAGGAATCCGATGGTCTTGTGGATTGGGCCGAACAGCTCTTCAAGCATCAAGGCTATTGTTTGTGGAGTGACGATGACTATGAAACCATGCAAAATCGTCGCGAGTATTGGCCCTACTACTGTAGGAAACTTTACTACAGTGGCGAGGATGGAAGCACCCTCTACATGGATGTCCGTCCTCAGAGTGAAGGGAATATCGATGTTGGCATCTATTTGGATGAACAATGTGTGACTCCATCGTCCTACACATTTTCCGACTATATCATGATGTACTATTCCTACTATGGCTACTATGATACAGGACAGGAAATTGCGGCAACTTGGGAGAATGCCATTGAACTATGGAACGAGTACATGGCGCCATTTAAGGTTTGTCAACCTTGTCGCGCCTATGACCTGGATACCTATTTGTACCGAAGTGATGATGATCAGAGCGGTAGTAGGAGCAATAGCCAGGACAATCGTTTCCTCGATGAAAATGATGGAGAGGGCGAGGAAGAGCAGTGGGGGTTCAATTGCTACGATGATGCTGGATATACGAATTGCAATCAGGTAGGTTCACGACGGTACACAAGTTGCACGACGGGTTTTTCATAGTGTTCCAAATTTCTTCTTTCTGTATACTCACCCGTTCGAATGCAGTGCTACAAGTTTGAAACGCAGACAGATATGGAGGTAGCAGATCAGATAGATTTGGAGAGAGCCTCGAGACAAGGGAGCATATTGGAAATCAAAGTCAACGGAACAGTTTACGGCCAAGGCGGATTCAGAGGACCACCCAAAAACATTCTGAAACAAGCTACAGGGATAGGAGCTTTGGCGGTTATGGCCTTGGTCAGCCTTTTGGTCACAATTTACGTTGTACGTGCAACCTGCAACAGCAGGTGGCTTGGTACATTTCTATATTGGCTCAAGGAAAGATGGTCCAACTGGCGACAAAAACGAGAAATTATTTTGCGAGGGCATTATCATATTGACGATGGACCCAGCCCGACGAGAGCCGACCCGAAATCTAAGGAAAAGTCCAACAGTTGGTGGCTTGGTACCTTTCTATATTGGATCAGGGAAAAATGGTCCAACTGGCGACGAAAACGAGAAGCGATTTTGCGAGGGCATTGTCACGTGGAAGACGGAGCCAACACCAACAAAAACAACGAGTCCTATATTCCCCCAACGCCTTCTGTTGCCACCACGAGCGTGAAGGAAGTCTCGGAAAAGGACGGAAATGAAACTGTAACTTCCTTCGAAACTGCGCCAGAGAGCGAAGATCAAACAGTTGCCGATGAAAGAATTGCCAATATCCCAACCACGAACAAGGATACAGATGCTACTATAGCAAGCAAAAAAGAGAAGGGACATGACAATGCCCCACATACTTGGTTTGGTTTCAACTGGAGTCAGATGGCTGCTAATAGTGAAGTAAACGCACCTGCTTTGGATGTAACAGAACCTCCAACCAATACCCGCACTCCAGGCAGTGAAGTCCAGGCAGTCCCTGAAGAAAGACATGGCAATATCCTAGGCATGCCCAACCAAGCTACTACAGCAACCAACAAAGACAATGGATCATATAATGCCACAGACACGGAAGAGAAAGATGCCCCAAGTAGTTGGTTTGGTTTCAACTGGGGTCAGGGGGCTGCTATTAGTGAGGTAACCACACCTGTTTTGGATGTGACAGATCCTTCAAGCATTACCCCCACTCCAGACAGTGAAGTCCATGCAGTCCCTGAAGAAAGCAGTGGCACTATCCCAAGCATGGCCAACCAAGCTACTACAGCAACCAGCAAAGACAATGGATCTTGTGATGTCATGGACAAGGAAGAGCAAACTGCCCCCCTTGAAAGAAGTATTGTTGTCCCAAGTATGACCCACCATATTACCACTACAAACAAGGAAGGGGAAGGACCTAGCAATGCCCCAAGTAGTTGGTTTGGTTTCAACTGGGGTCAGGGGGCTCCCATTAGTGGGGTAACCACGCCTGTTTTGGATGTGATAGATCCGTCAACCATTACCCCCACTCCAGACAGTGAAGTCCATGCAGCCCCCAAAGAAAGAATTGATGATACCCTCAGCAGGGCCAGCCATACTACTATAGCAACCAGTGAAGACAATGGATCTTGTAATGTTCTGGACAATGATGAGAAAGTAGTGCCTGGGGAACACAGTGACAACATCTCAGGCATCACCAACCATACTACTGAAGCAACCACTGAAGACAATACATCTTGTAGTGCCCTGGGCGATGGAGACCAAGGAGGTCCCGAGGAACAAAGTGACAACATCCCAAATATGGCCAACCACACTTCTAAAGCAAGCAACAGAAAGAAAGTAACTAAAACTGCCTCAAGCATTTGGTATGGCTTTAGACTCCCACCAGTGAGGGGTCAGGTTGGTGCTATTACTAGTAGTGAGGTAGACACACCTGTTTTGGATGTGACAGAGCTCCCAGCTATTATCCCCACACCAACTAGTGGAGTACATGCAGCCCCTGGTGAAAGAAGCGAGGATATCCTAAACATTCCCAACCATGCTACTACAGCAACCAATGAAGACAATCAATTGTACAAGACCTCAAAGACTGAAGACCAAGCAGTTCTGGATGAAAGAAGTGAGAATATCCCGAGCACAACCTGCCACACTACTATGGCAAGCGATGAAGACATTGAAACCGTTCTGGATGAAGGAATGGGCGCTACCCTAAGCGGACCCAAACATGCTGCTGCAGAAAGCCAAGGAGACAATGGATCTTGTCCCACCCTGGAAAGTGAAGAGCATGCTGCTCCTGATGAAACAAGTGATGATACCCCGGGCACCACCAACTGCACTACAAGAAATGAAGAGAACGGATCTAGTAATTCCACACGCGGTGAAGACCCAGGAAGCGAGGATAAACTAGGCTGGCTCATCCACGCTGCTTTAGAAGAAGGCAGTATGGACAGTGGATCTTCTAATTCCCAGCATACGGAGGAGCAAGCTGCTCTTGATGAAAGAAGTGAGGAAGTCCAAGGTGCGCTGGACGATACTACTACGGCAAGCAATGAAGATAACGGATCTTGTGACGAAGAAACAACACCATCCGTTGCTGCCGATGGCACGCAAGAAAAGCCAGCAATAAAAGGGGAGGGCGACGAGCGCCAATCCCCACTAAAGACGGACGGCGCAGAGGCAGAAGAGAACAGCTCCAACGCGTCCTTTTTTTCGACCAAGAATGACGACAATTCTCACGGCGACGACGAAGGTGACACTGGCGACAAAGGTGACACCGACTCAGCACCAGCGCCAACCAGAGAATTCTTTTGTATAGAACTATTTGAGGAAGGGTCTACAGCTGTTCCAAGGCAACACTTAATATAGTACGATAGAGATAAAAGAATTAATATATTTATGGAACATCGCAGTCACCAGCTTCTGCAGCGGGCGTTGTGGCTGCGGCCAATCGCTTCATATCCTCGTCTGTTAGAGCAAAGTCAAAAACATCCAAATTGCTTGCCAAATGCTTTGGATTGTCACTTTTGGGAATAACGCCGGCAATTTTTCGTTTTCCCTCGATCGATTGCTGTACAATAAAGCGCAGTGCCACTTGTGATCCCGTCTTGTTGGGGTAGTGAGAAGCGATTTCTGTCACAAGGTCGCCAGTGATGAGAGAATCCTTTTTGTCGGCTTGGCATGGGCCACACAGGGGAGAAAAGGACATGAAGTAGATATTTTCTTGTGTGCACTTTTCCATGACCTGATCGACATCTTGTGACCCCACATGATATTCTACCTGATTCAACGAGGGTCTTACGGTTGCAATTTCTAGAATGTCATCAATATGGTTGGGACAATAATGACTAATACCAATGGACCGAGCTTTGCCACTCTTGTAAAAGTCTTCCAAAGCTTTCCATTGCTCTTGTCGTTGTTGCTTTCCCGTAACTTTTTGTTCCCAATCACTTGGGAAATGAACCATCACATGATCGACATAGTCCAATTGCAGTTCGAATAAATTCTGATACAACATGGCCAAGGATTCTCCAGCGGTTAGGCCTCCTGGAATTTTGGTCAAGACAAACAAATCTTCTCGTGTTTGGTTGTTTTTGGGGTTGTTGGTCCAACAATCCTTAATGGCCAATCCGACGCCAATTTGATTCTTGTAACCCCATGCCGTATCAATGAGTGTGTATCCTGCCTGTATGGCTTTGCACACGGAATTGTAGGCTACCGTGTCATTGTATTGCCACGTGCCGGCACCGACCAATGGCATTTCCACGTCCTTGCCTGACACATCTTGGCCGATGGTAACAGAGGGGATCTTGGTAGTGCCGGGTTTGGCAGCAGCTACCGTCGTCACAACAATCGCCGCGACAGCAAACCCGACAAAATGCTTCATACTTATTTCGGACAAGATGTATAATAATATATCTTCTGAAAAGCTAATATCTTTGGCCAATTAATATTCATTCATTCATTGTGAATACTTCATACTACTAGCATTTCCTTGTTTCGTTGGCGCCACTGACTCACCACAGCGATCTTTTGAACCGAGTGAGTTGTGTGCGTCGAAATGGATAAGTTGGATAAGGGACAAGTGTGCTTTACTTTCCTTTAAAGGAACCGCGCACTTGCTCTTTTGTTCTAGTTCGCATACAATGTCATACGTGGTCATGTAAAAGTGTCCGCGGTCACATTATTTTGCGGTGAAAAATCGAGAAACAGATCTTTCGCTTGAATTACCCATGAATGGTGGTCGTAAATCTACGGTATTCCCACTTGAACCACCCTTCCATGCATTTCTATGACTTTCTATCTGTACAACTTGTCCGGTACAATAATATTGTACTTCAAGCTACAAGCACTGCAGCCTATAACAATAAGAAGCAGCTACATATTTCTTTTACGGTAAACAATCAGGTTGAAATTAAGAATTGTTTTCCTTTCCAAAAAGTCCAGTTAAAGCCATCATCATGTGGGAAAAGTTTCGAGAAAAACGACGACAACGTCGGGAAGAGCAATGTAAAAAGGAAATGCTGCAAAGTGCAACACGCATTTTAGAAGAGAAAAGGAGCAAGTCGCTGCAAGATGATGTCACTGCAATGGAGGACAAGATACGAGAGAAACAACGGCAACTTGAAGAACAACGAGCCAAAACGAAAATGCTGGAAAATGATTTAGCGGAGAGCAGGAGCAAGGTCCAAGATTGCCCTGTCCAAGATACGTACCAAGATTGCCCTGTCTGTAAGACCACAGTTCCAAGGGGCGCCACGCCTCTTGTTGAAGCGGCAAAAAGTACGCCCATCTTTCAGTTTGACCGTGATACGAAGGACCACATGAAAATGGGACAAGATGATTTCGCTTCGGTCTGCTACACAATCAATAATGCCACTACGTCGGCTTGCTATGCCATTCCATCTTTGGAATCTGCCAAGGCCATCTTGTTGGACACTGCTAATATCAAGACCTTGTTGGCCGACCCTCTGGAAGCCGAACCGCTGCTGTTACTTGGTGCCGGCGCGGCAGTATTGGTGGCTTTGATTCTTCCTTTATTGTTCTTGGTGACAAGATGCTGTCGAAAACCAAGGAATAATAATGTTGCAGTGATAAAAGGTGACGCAAGAAGCTTGAACGAGGTGGACGACGACTCTGACTCTCTTCCAGGCACACCTGTTCCAGCGAGTCCAGCAACCGGGACCTTTCGGCGCATCCAAGCCGACGAACGAGCGGCACTGGATCGGGAAGAAATTAAATCCCTGGAAGACAAGCTCAAGGAACGAGACGCCGAACTGGAAGCTGCGAAAAAGCAACAGACCGAAAAGGAAGAACAACTGCAAAAACAACTAGACGATATCACGGCCCAATATGATGCGCAAAAACAACAGCACGACAACAACGTACAGCAATTGCAGGATGCTCACAAAAAGGAGTTTTCCAAGCAACAAGAGGAGGTGGAAAGCTTGCGAAAAGAGAACGCCGAGAAACTGGAGAAATTACAAAGCTCCCACCAGAAGGAATCCTCCCAGCAGCAAACGGAAATCAAGATTGAGAAATCTCAGCTCGATTCCTTGACGGAGCAACTGGAAAAGTCGCAATCCGCCTTGAAAAAAGAATTGACGGAACAGCAAGAGAAGCACGAGAAGGAACTCCAAAAAATAGCGTCCGAGTTGGAGAAGGCGCATAATTCGAAACTCGAAAAACTTAAAAAGTCTCACCAGAAACAATTGGCAGAGCAACAAGAGGAAATAAACGAGAAGAATTCTCATTTGGAAGAATTGAAGAAGGAGCACACCAAGGAAATCCAGAAACAACAACAGACCCAGCAGCAAGCGCTCACAGATCTGCAGGAGGAGCTGCAAAGGAAAGCCCCAGACTTGGCCAACCTCAAAAAGGAGCATGACAAACAGGTGGCACAGCTGCAATCATCCCAAGAAGAGCAACTAGCCAAGCAGAACAAGGAGACTGACAGCAAGTCTTCTCAGTTGGATGCCATGAAACTTGAGCTAGAACAAGAGAAAGATTCCCACCAGAAAGAGGTGGCAGGGTTACAAGCAGTGCAAGCAGAAATCAGTAAGATGAATGCACAACTGGAGGAATCACAGCAGGTGCTCCAGAAACAACAATGTTCCCAGGAAAAGCAGCTGGTAGAATTGAAGGAAGAGCTTCAAAGGAAAGCCATTGAGTTGGACAACCTGAAACAAGAGCATGCCAAGAAGGTCACAAAGCTGCAGGCAACCCAGCAGGAACAACTAGCAAAGAAACAGGAGGAGATTGACAGCAAGTCTTCCCAGTTGACTGCTCGGAAGCTTGAGCTAGAACAAGTGCAAGAGTCCCATCAGAAAGAGGTGGCAGAGCAGCAAGCAGAACTCGGCAAGATAAAATCTCAGCTGGAGGAATTGAAACAGGCACACACTGAAGAGCTCCAAAAGCAACAGCTTTCTCGCCAGAAGCAGCTGGTAGCACAGCAGGAGGAGCTCCAAAAGAAGGGCCCTGAGTTGGACAGCCTGAAACAGGAGCATGGCAAGATGGTCACACAGCTGCAAGAACAACTAGCAAAGAAACAGGAGGAGATTGATAGCAATGCTTCCAAGTTGGCTACACTGAACCTGGAACTAGAACAAGTGCAAGGATCACACCAAAAAGACCTGGCGGAACAGCAAGGGCAAATCAGCAAGATGAAGTCTCAGCTAGAGGAATTGAAGGAGGCATACACTGAAGAAATTCAAGAGCAAAAGCTTTCATACCTGGAGCAGCTGGCAGAGCGGCAGGAGGAGCTTCAAAGGCAAGGCGCTGAGTTGGACAGTCTAAAACAGGAGCATAGCAAACAGTCCACAAAGCTGCAAGAGGAACTAGAAAAGAAACAGGAGGAGACTGACAGCAAGGCCTCTAAGCTGGATGCCCTGAAGCTTCAGCTAGAACAAGTACAAGAATCCAGCAAGAAAGAGCTGGAGGAGCAGCAAGATGAAATCAGCAAGATGAATTTTGAAATGGAGGCTTTGAAGAAGGAGTATGCTCAAGAGCACCAAAAGCAGCACCAGTCCCACCATAAGCAGACGGTAGCACAAGAAAGGGAACTCAAAAAGAAGGACACCCAGTTGGATACTATGAAGCAAGTGTATGCTAAGCAGGTCGCACAGCTACAGGGATCCCAGCAAGAGCAACTATCAAAGAAACAGGCTGAGATTGACAGAAAGGAATCTGAATTGGTTTCGATCAAGGCGCAGTTGGATAAATATATCAAGAATTCGAAGGCGAAATTGCAAGCTCTGCAAGAAAGCGAAGCAAGGTTGTCGGTGGAATCGAATAAGCTACACAATGAAATGGAGCCCAAACTTGCTGAAACGCAGGAGCTTGTGGAGAAGCTCAAACGTGAGAAAGAAGAAGCGAAGAAACGACTAGAACAGTCTAATGCCGAAGTGAAGAAACTCTCGAATCTACGGTCAACGGTGGACACCATGGCATCGGAAAATATGAGATTGGAGAATCAAGTTAAAACATTGCAGCTCGAATTGTCGCAACAAGGCCCGCAACAGGAGAAGGACAATGCCGATACACACGCCCAACTCGTAAAGCTTATAAGCGAGAAAATGAAGTTGCTAGAGGCTTTGAAGCTTGCCAAAGAGGAGGCAAAGGCGACAGACGGAAAATGCCTGGAGCTGGCGGACCAAGTCCAACGTTTAAGCACGCAAAGCAACAGCGTCGCTCCCGAAACGAGCCAACAGCAGAGCACTGACGGCGGCGCCCCCAAAGACGAGGTGGACAAATTGAAAGCCAAAGTAACTACGCTAGAGAGCAGCAAAGCTAGGCTGGAACAAGAGATGAAGCTCATAGAACGAGAGAATGCAGAGCTCTATGCTTCCATGGAGCCCATGAAAGCCTTGACGGAAGAACGCGAGCGGTTGCTTGCGGCTTCCACCAACCTGAGTATCCTTCTGGGGGAAAGCCGAAAAAAAATCGATGACTTGGAAAGTCAGTTGGAGTTTGCCAAATCTCAGGACGTGGATCAGGACATGTCTTCCAGGGGAACCGGCAGTCGATTCCGAAAGCTTCTTCAGCGCAATCAAAGTTTCAACTCGAGTTCAACCGCTATTGAGAACAATGCGAGTGAAGACTCGGCCCCACTGTCGGAGACCTCCGAGCGCACCAGGGGAGGAAGATTCGCAAACTTTTTCAATAGGGGACAACCTGCGCAAACAAGCGAACCTGCGCAACCAAGCGAGCCCAGCCAAACAATCAACGACCAGCCAAATGACCAAGACAATACGGACGACAAGGAGCACAAGGTGTAGGGATTTTAATTCCCATTCGAATGGACACTATAGATTATTGCGTATGTCCGACATCTGCTAATGCTAGCTGGAATACATAGAAAATATAAATTTGAAGTTAGATATTGATCTGAACACAGCATGCGCATAGCTAGTCTCTGTCTTGCACCAATTGACTCTCACCCCGAAAGGATTTCTCGTAGTGGATGTTGACGTGCCCTACCATAAGAGCTGCCGATCTATGTAGGGCTACATGCAGATGGAGCCACCGAAAAGAAATACATTAGTGGCACCTCCTGGTAGACTGCCGACAGTCTTAAGCAGCTAGCTGGCTACTACTCCCTCTCGCGCAGCTAGTCTACTGCTACTCAAGCTACTACGACGTAGAGCACGGAACTGACAAGGAGACAGTTTGGTATAATTCCTTGTCGCCGATGAACATAGAGGGAGTTGGTACGAGCCACTGTGCGTGCTGCACAAGCAAAACACCGTTAAACATCGATTTTTGAAACACATGCCGGCCATATCTCGCGCCGGGCGCAAAGCGGAACGAAAGTCTATACCATTTTTTGAGAGCGTTGGCCAAAAATTTGCAGGAATGATGTAGCAAACCGATGTTTTCAATGCAATTAGTTTAGGCGACAAAATGATTGATGAATGCACCTATCACGATTAATTTTATTTTAGCTTTACGGGACAAAAC
>ENA-ORBV01016901-ORBV01016901.1-microbial-mat-metagenome-genome-assembly--contig:-NODE-16901-length-10520-cov-4.282869_pt1 | contig 10520 bp, 8 predicted proteins | sample MGYA00237777_ERZ505514 | MGnify/ENA primary metagenome ERZ505514 (study PRJEB26160, sample SAMN06269048) | microbial mat metagenome | isolation source: Oligotrophic lake microbial mat | place...
GATCCGCACCGTCTGCAACGGCGGGAATTCATGGCCACGGCGGCAGCGTTGGCGTCAGGCACTGTGCTTGGCGCGTGCGCCACCACCACTCCGTCTGGTTCTCGGTCCAGGGAAGGAAGCCCCATGCAGTATTTTCAACGCTTTGGCGTGGATGAGACGCTCATCCGCAACACCCTGTCCCACGCGCTGCAACACGGCGGTGACCACGCGGATCTGTTTGTGCAGCACCGGGTGAGCAATTCGCTGGTGCTGGAAGATGGCGAGGTGAACCGCGCCTACACCTCCGCGTCCATTGGCGCCGGGGTCCGCGTGATCAAGGGTGACCAGCAGGGGTACGCCTTCACGGAAGACCTCTCTCCCTTGTCACTCAAGCGCGCCGCGGAAACCGCTGCGGCCATTGCGGATGGTCCCGCGCGCGCCGTTCCGCAGACCTTCCACGTGCAGCAGACCCCCAGCCGCTACCCACTCAAGATGCGCTGGGAGGACGTCCGGGCGGAACAGAAACTACCCATCCTGCGCAACGTCAACGCGCAGACGCTGGGCATGGACCCGCGCATCAAAAAGGTGAGTGTTTCATTTGCGGATGAGACGGGCGCAGTGCTGATTGCGGATTCCACCGGACGTATCAGTGAGGACGTGCAGCCCATGACGCGCGTGTTCCTCTCCTGCGTGGCGGAACAGGACGGAAAGCGGGAGACCAACGGCTGGAACGTGGCCGGCCGCACCGGGTTTGACTGGTACACCACGGAGCGCCTGGACAAGCTGGTCAAGCGCGCCGTGGACAAAACGCTGATCCTCTTTGATGCCGTGCCGCCGCCGGTGGGTGAGATGCCGGTGGTGCTGGGCGCAGGCTCGTCAGGGATTCTGCTGCATGAGGCCATTGGTCACGGCATGGAAGCGGACTTCAACCGCAAGGGCACGTCCATTTTCTCGGACAAGCTGGGCAAGAAAGTGGCGCAGCCGTTTGTGTCCATTGTTGATGATGGGACGCAGGAACACGCACGCGGCGCCATCAATGTTGATGATGAGGGCAACGCGGTGGGCAGCACCACGCTGGTCCAGAACGGCATCATGAACAGCTACCTGCATGACGCCATCAGCGCCAAACACTACGGCGTCAAACCCACCGGCAGCGGACGGCGTGAGAGCTACCAGCACGTGCCGCAACCGCGCATGCGCTCCACCTACATGCTCCCCGGCCCGCACAAGAAGGATGAGATCATCTCCAGTGTGAAGGAGGGGATTTATTGTGATTCATTTTCCAACGGGCAGGTCAACATTGGCCCGGGGGACTTCACCTTCTACGTCACCAACGGCTGGCTGATTGAGGACGGAAAACTCACCAAGCCCATCAAGGACGTGAACATCATTGGCAACGGACCCAAGGTCCTGGAGCTGATTGACATGGTTGCGGATGATCTTGAGATTGATGAAGGCGGTTGGACCTGCGGCAAGAACGGCCAGAGTGTCCCCGTCAGCCAAGGTATGCCCACCGTGCGCGTAAGCTCCATGACTGTGGGCGGGAGGAAATCCTGATGGCGCGTGACTCCCTGATGGACCAGGCGCGCAACGCCGCCTCCCTTGCCAGGAAGAAGGGCGCCAATGACGCCGCGGTGGTGTCATACCAATCCCGCAACGTGGATGTGACGTGGCGGGACGGCAAGATTGAAAAGATCACGGAAGCCACCTCCCGCGGGCTGGGATTGAGCCTGTACGTGGACGGAAAATATTCGTCCGTGTCCACCAATGACCTGCGCCCGGAAGCGCTGGACCGCTTTGTGGAAGAGGCGGTGGCGCTCACGCGCACGCTCACCGCGGATCCTTTCCGCAAGCTCCCGGAGCCCAGCCTTTACGCCGGCCAGGCCAAGGTGGACCTGCAGCTGGATGACCCGGCGTATGACAGCGTGACGGCGGTGGACCGGCGCAAGAAGGCGGAAGCACTGGAAGTGGCCGCGCGCAACGTGAAGCGCAGTGACGCCATTCTCTCCGTCACCACGCGTTGTGGTGACGCCATTGGTGAGAGCGCGCGTGTACACACCAACGGCTTTGAAGGCGAACGCAAAGACACCTCCTTCTACGTGGGCGCCACGGTCAGCGTGAAGGATGCGGATGGACGGCGGCCGCAGGAGAGCCAGTACGCCAGCTCGCGTTTTCATGACGCCATGCCGCCGGTGGAGGAGATTGGATTGCAGGCCAGCCAACGCGCGCTGGGACGGCTGGGCGCCAGGAAGATGGGCTCCGGAGTGTTCACCATTGCCGTGGAGAACCGCGCCGGTGGAGGCCTGGTGGGCCGGCTCATGGGTCCCTTGTCCGCGGGGTCCTTGCAGCAGAAGCGCTCATTCTATGAGGACCGGCTCAACACGCAGATTGGCAGCAAGCTGCTGCATCTCACGGATGATCCGCTGGTGGTCCGCGGACTCTCGTCACGCCTTTATGATGGTGAAGGGATTGCCGCCAAGGTGCTGCCCGTGTTTGACGGTGGCGTCGTCAAAACGGTCTATGTGGACACGTATTACGGGCGGAAGCTGGGGATGGCGCCCACCACGGGTGGTTCATCCAACCTGGTGTGGAAGCTGGGTGACAAGAACCAGGACGCGCTGTTGGCGCAGCTCAAAAATGGTGTTCTCATTACGGGGTTCCTGGGTGGGAATTCCAACGGCACCACCGGTGATTTCTCCATGGGTGTGGAGGGTTTCCGCGTGGTGGACGGGCAGATTGCGGAGCCGGTCTCTGAGATGAACGTGTCCGGGAACCACCTGGAGCTGTGGAAGCAGCTCACCGCGGTGGGCAATGACCCGTACATCTATTCATCCATGGGCACGCCCACGCTGGTGTTTGAAGGCGTGCAGCTGGCCGGGACCTGAGCGGGTCAACCGCGCGCGTGACGACGGAAAAACCAGGAAACGTGCGAAGGCACGTTTGGTGCCGTTGTTGGTGCAGATTGATCTGCCGGCCCACCAAGTGCGTGGCAAAGACTCCACCTGTCAGGGATGCGCTGTAGAATGCCGGTGTTCATTCTGACCACGCCCTGATCAGCGCGCGGTGCGCAGCCACGCCTCGCCCTCCCGGACTGGGCGTCCACGGTGAATCACCACGTCCGAAAAACCGAGGGACGTTGCCTGATCTGGTGAAAGCGCCAAGGAGGCGAGCGTGCCTTCAAACGTAAAGACGCAGGCGTCCACCCCGTCGCAGGCGCGTGCCAATGCGGCATGCGCGTTCTGGTTGAGCTCCAGCCGCGGCAACCACCCCTGCAGGATGGGCCTGCCCGAGCGCGCGTGGTCAAACGGCTGCACCATGCAGGGTCCCGGCGGGCGGCACAGCGGCGTGATGCGCAGGACCTCCCACGTGTAGCGACGGTTCATCCACACCATGCGGACCCTTTCCATCTGTTCCGCAGCATCGTCCGAGCTGAGGCGCTCCACCCGGTAGAGCTCGGCGGCAAACGCGTATTGGTCATCCTTGGTGACCCGCGGTGTTGGAGGTGCCGCTGGCGCTGCTTCAGGGAGCGCCCATGAGGCGCGGGCCACCCAGATGCGTTCCAGAGAATGCAACCCGGCCGCGCCCACCACAACGCCGCCCAGGAACACCGCCAAGACACCAGCCTTCAACGCCGCACCGTTGCCAGGTGGCGCTCAATCTCCGCCTGAAGGAGTGGGTCCGCGCGCGGATGAAGCGCATCCGCGCGCGCCAACGCAGCACGTGCACCACGGACATCCTTCAGCGCCATCCTGATGAGCGCGTCATGCAGGTGCGCGCGCGCATCCGGCGTGTTGAAGCGCGTGGCCTTGCGGATCACCACATCCGCTTCCCTGGGCTGGCCCGCACGCAGCAGCGCCAGTGCCTGCACGGAGAGAGAATGGATGTTGTGGCGGTCCTTCAGATCAAGGCCAATCAGCCGCAGCGCGTCCCCGGGTTCCAGGCCATGCCGCGCCAGGAACAGCGCTGCCGCCCGCGGCTCCTCATTGCGCCGCAGCAACGCGCCAGACACCAATGCCTCCGCCCGCGGCGCGTCGCCAGCGCGCCGGACAAGCTCGGCAAGCTCCAGGGTTTCTTCCACATGGCCACTCAGCTCCACCGCGCGCTCGTACGCGGCAATGGCGCCCGGGAGATCCTCGGCGTCCGTCAGGGCGCGGCCTTTGAGGCGCAGCGCTGGAACGTAGTCACGGATGAGCTGAAGTGCCCGGTCCGCAGCGGCAAGAGCCTTGGCGTGACGGCCCAGCTGCCACTGCCACGTTCCCGCGTCCACCATGCAGAATGCCAGGCTCTCCGGGTCCCGCGGGTTTCCTGCTTCAACCGCCCGCCGGATGGCCTCAAATGCACCGTCAACGTCATCCAGCAGCCACAGCATGTACGCGGCGCGGTTGTAGGTCCGCAGGTCTGGGCGCAGGTCCACCGCGGTTTGATAGACCTCCATTGCGCGTTCCTCGTCACCCAGTTCCAGCAGAGCGTCACCCAGGAGCACTTGCAGCGTTGGGTCATCCGGGTGCGCGCTGACCAGTGTTGCGGCCAGTTCCGCAGCGGGCCCAAACCGGTGGGAATCCAGCAGCAACATCACCCGCAGGGACTGCACCGCTTCATCCAACGGCGCACGCCGTGCGGCAGCGTCCAGCGCGTCCTGTGCGTAGGCCACCAGGGCCACGTTGTTGGAAGACCGCTTGCGCTTGAGGAACTGGGCGCCAAGCTGGGCGTAGGCCTGCGCATCCCCGGGCGCCTGCCGGACGGCGTGTTGGGCATTGCGCAGTGCCGCATCCAGTGGGGAGCCGCCGGGCACGTAGGACATGGCCAGCTCAGCGGACGCAGTGGAGGCAGGGGCCCGGAACGACGACGGCCCGGCTGGCGCTTGTTGGCAGGACATGATGGACCACAGCGCTGCAACGCGTGCAGGGCCCTTCAACAAGCGCATGCGAGCTCCTAACGGGGGACATGGTTTGTGGCGCGGGCCCTCCGTGCCACTTGCGCGTGTGTTCTCAATTGCATTTGTGGCCGCCACCCCGCGCCCAGACGCGCACTGGCACTGAAAACGGGTGTGGCTGCAGGTCCGCCAACGCGGGCCTGCAGCCACGGTGTTGCAACGTGTTCAATGCGTCACGGATTCCCAAGATGCGGTGACGCCACATACGGGAACACCGCCAGGAACGGCTTGTCATTCATCTGCACATTGTCCGTGATGGGCGTGCTGGGCTTGTTGCACAGCAGCGTCAGCAGCGTGTCCGGCGTGTCATCCTCCAGCTTGCGTCCATTTGGGAACGCCGTCATCCCGGCGGTCTGATCAGCAGTGATGTTGAGCCGCAGGAGATCCGCAGCAGTGGTGCCGTTGGGCGAGAGAACCCCGACAATATCGGTTCGGCCCATGGCACTGACCGCGGATGCCGGAGGGCAGCCAACGTCCAGCACCAGGTTGATGACCTTGGGCAGCTCAGGGTCCAGGATGTACGCGCCAAAGTTGGCCACATCCGTGGCCGGCTTGGTGCGGTTGTACTTGTCCTTGTCTTTGCGCGGCACCATCACCTCATTCACAAGCGGCACGGCCAGCCGCGAGACCTGCACAAAGGAACCAAGATGGTCCGCTGAGCGCAGCACCGGACGGTTGCGGCGCTGGATCTTGATCGCCGGCCGGGACGCTGTGGCGTACACGCCAACCACGCTGTTGGGGGTGGTGGTGCCCGCAGCGGGACGTGTCCCGTCCTGGGTCACGTCCGTCACCGGGACCTCCAGGACAATGGACAGGATGTTCACGTTGTCCAGCTGGCGCAGCGGAACCGCGGTAGGCGTCAGGTCCAGCAGGTCAAACACCTTCAGGTTGATGAAAAACGGATCATCCCGTGGACCTGCAAAAATCTTGATGTCGCCCGCCGCAGCATGAATGGCCTGGTTGGCCACCATGTCATAGCTGTCATTGGGATAGGTCCGTTTCCCAACGGGATAGGGCGCGGTGGGCACGTTGGCTGCCACTGCACTGCGCGCACCGGTGGCCATGTTCACCTTGGTCACCGTGTACGTCTGCTGAACCACAAGGTTGGCATCCGTGGGACTCTCAATTGTCCCGTTGTTGTAGAGGAACGTGTCCGGGTTGGTGATGGTGGTGGTGAACTTGAACTCATAGCTCAGGTCCGCCACCGCATCGCCGTTGTTGTCGATGTTGATGTTGTAGAGCGCGTTGTCACTGAACCGGTAGAAGTCCGGCCCGCCCGGAGGCGCCTGCAGCGGGTTGTAGTTCGCCACCATCACCAGGCGGTCCGGACTCTCTGGGCTGATGAACAGGTAGACGTCAGTGTTGTCCACCGCGGGATCCTCAATGAGGTACGGGGATTCACGGTGGCTGGAGGCCTGGGCGGCAAGTGGCGCCGCAAGTGCGGCCCCAACAAGCAAACGGCGGAAGATTGTTGAATGTGAAGTCATGTTGGATGTCCTTGGTGTCTGGGGTCACTGGGCGCGGAAGATCGCGCCGCCTTCAGAGTCAACCACTGCAAACGTCCCGCTCATGCGCGCCACGCCAATGCCGGCGGGGTCCACAAGGTCCGGCGCAGCAAGCTGCGTGGCCATGGAGTTGCCGGCGTTGATGATGGTGAGCTGGCCCGCGCCCGCTGCCGTCCGCGTAGGGATGATGACCGAGCCGCCGCGCGCGGTGGTGGCAACGCCGCCGGGAGTTCCCAGCGCCAATCCGCTGGCCGCCTCCGTTGCCACGCCCCCGGTAATCCGGAAGAGCACGCCGCGGCCCGCGCCGCCAACCGCCATGTGGTCCACCACGTAGGCCACGTTGTTCATGTCCACGTGGATATCGGACGGCGCCATCAACGGAGGACCTTGAACAACCGCCGTTGCTGCGCCCCCCGTTGGAGCAACCGTGAAGACCGCGCCGCGTCCATCCGCGGTGTGGCCCGCCACGTACAACGCGGAGCAGTCAGCGTTGTAGGCAATCCCCGTCGGCAGATCGACGCCCGTCAGGGTCAGCCGCGTGGGCGAGCCGCCAGACACCGGCACCGAGTAGAGCGCCCCCGCCGACATGGTGGTCTCCTCATCCGGACTTCCCAGGTCCACCACAATGAGCGTGGCGTTGTCACATGACAGTGCAAGGCCAAAGGGAAACTGGAGCACGCCACCGCTCATGATCGCCGTTGCTGTGCCGCCAGCCGCCGGGACGCTGAAGATGCCCGCCATGCCCTCCGGTGTCAGCGCCGTGAAGTAGATGATCGTTCCGGTTTCGTTGAGGACCACATCCGTGGGTGAGGTAAAACCGGTGTTCACCACTCGGGTGAGGTTGGTGGGCGGCGTGTCAGGCAACGTGGAGGCCGAACTGCTGTTGCCCGGCATGGATGTGCCGCTGGTGACCATCATGGATGTGCCGCTGGTGACCATCATGGACGTTCCGCCAGACGCCATGGTGGACGTGCCGCTGGAGCCCATCACGGACATACCTCCGGAGGAGCTGCCAGAGCCGGTCCCGGCGCTTGTGCCGGAGCTGGCCCGGCTGCTTCCGGAACCGCTGCCCGCGCGGGACGTGCTGGATGAGCCCCCGCCGGAGGAGGATGACGAGGACGAGGACGAGGACGTGGTGTCCCCCGTGTTTCCTGGGCCCGGACATCCGGTGGTGAGAAGACCTCCCGCCAGACCGGCGGCAGCTAACAGAACTCTTGAACGCATTGAACCTCCATGCTGAGGAAACAGCAGGTGCGCACTTGGAAGAACAACGGATGCCGGGGTCTGCGTTGGTTGAACCAGGCGAACTCCGATGCCGTTGTTGGATTGTCTGAACAACTCGTCTGGAACTGATTCGGAACGCGTGTGGGTGGTTCCCCATCCCGCAACGCGCCGTTCACCCCTCTCCAACGCGTGACAGCGTGCTGCCAATTCCCGCCGTGCACGGCTGGTTCACGTCATGCCGGTGGCGGAACGTTCATTTCAGAGACGGCGGTGTTTGGATTCACGCTGGACTGCGCCCTCAAGCCGGCAACAATTCCAACAGTCCTCTGTCATACCTTTTCAACGCGCGCTCAATGTGCTCCGGCAGCGGATACCCGGTGAGCCGCACCTGGATGCGTGAAGGCACCACTCCGTCCATCACGTAGGCGTGCCGCACCGCGCGGTCCTGTGTGAGTCCCTCCCAGAACAACGAGGCCTCCATGGGCACGTACCCGCGCCTGTCTTCTTTGTCCCAGTAGCGCAGCAGGTAGCGGTTCCAGAGGTCAGCGCCCACGGGCGGAAACGGCGCCAGGTCCAGCGCGGCGCGGTCCGCGCCGTCCATGGCCAGCAGGATGTTGGAGCCCACAACGTCATGGTCAGCGGGGTGGGTGGTGGCAACCACGGTGGCGTGCGGGAGCGCCTTTTTGGTGCCCACGTCTGGACCCACGTCCAGCAGGATGTGTGACGCGTACGTGAAGACCAGGCGCAGGCGGCTGTGGATCTCCTGCAGCCATGAGGCCTCGGCGTATTTCTCGTAGATGTTCTCAGCGCGGCGGTGCATCAGCAGCCGGGAATCATCCCGCATCCATCCAACCGCCATTTTGAGCGCCATGGTGTAGCCGGTGATTGCGTGGGCGCTCAGGCGCGGCAGGTAGATGATGTGGTCCACCTCCCGCACCACGGACGGGATTTGGACAGGTGACTCCCACTCCGTCACCCCCGGCGATGTTCCCGCGAAGTAACCGGTATCATACGGCTGCAGGTCAAAGACGTGCACTTCCGCGCCCGCATCCCGCGCGGCCTGCAGGATGCCGTTGCGCTCAAAGACGCCCTCGGTGGTCCGTTCGCCCACGTGGACGCCGTTGCGGTAGCGCACCCACTCCACGCCCGCCTGGTCCGCCACAACCACGCGCCCTGCGCCGCGCGCCTTGAGCACCTCAACCATGCCGGTGATGGCGTCAGGGCTGGTGGTGGATGGATGGGAAAGTGCGGAGTTGCTGGCCACCTTGAGCAGCACGGAGTCCCCTTTGGACAACCATGACCAATCCAAGAGCTCGGCGGCCTGGTGGACCGCTGCCACACCCGGATCAAACTGGCCAAGCAGCACTTCACCTGTGCGTGAGCGGGGCAGCCCGCCAAAGACGTCATCCCGCCGCTGCGGCGCCACGCTGCAGCCCTTGGACCCCAGGAGCACCGCAGTCCCCGCCAGGAGTGTGCGCCGCGAGAAGCGGGGACCAGCATGGTGATGGATACGTGCCACGCGCCGCTCCTTGGATTGACACGGATGGAACGTGGCAACGCCGTAGGATGTGCCCCCATCAGGGCAACGTGGGGGTCGAGCGTGGGCCGTACCGTGCTTTGCCGCTCACGCTGCCGGCTTGACCGCCTTGTGCTCTTTGAGCTGCTCCTTGAGCTGCTTGGCGGCCAGCGCATACCCACCATTGCTGCCGTCCACAAAATGCAGGTGGTTCCCGCCAAAATCCTTGATGAGGCACGTCATCAGCGCCGCATCAGAGGCATGGGTTCCGTACGCCACCCGGCCTGCCAGGTGCTGCTGCTGCAGGTAGCGCAGGATGTCCGTCTGCTCCTTGGTGCTGACGTCAATCACCATCCGCAGCGTGTCATCAAACTTCCGGAAGTCCGTGTTGGACGCCACTTCCTTTTTGTACGTGGCGCCGTTGAAGCGGCCCTGGCCCCCGGTGGCCGCACGTCCGGTGCGCATCAGGAAGGATGCCACAATGGTCAGCAGGCGGATCTTGATGCGCCCCAGCCACACCCGCAGGCCACCGGCAACACCGGAACGGATTTTCGCCTCCGTCTCAAAAGCCTTGGTGTTGGTGGAGAGCTCCAGCGTGCTGTTGTGCACGGGGCGCAGGCTGTCCTCACCCAGGCTGGCCACTTTGTAGATGCCGGCCACCACTTCTTTGTAGACCTTGCGCTGCTCGTCCTTGTCCTCGGAAAGCGCCACCACCAGCAGGGAGAGGATGCGGTCCTTGCGCGCAGGAATGGGCTTCCAGCGGCACTCAAATCCCTGGAACATGCCGGGTTGCACGCGCTCTGCCGGTGTCAGCGCGTACTTGCTGCCTGCCACCGGATCCTTCACCAGCTTCTCCGCGTAGGAGAGACCACCACCCTCAAACATGGCCATGGTAATAGGGTCTGACACTTTGAAGCGCGCCACCCGCACTTCTGTCCCGGCTGCCGTGAGGACGGAGATGGGCACCATGCCCGCCCTCAGCTCCATGCTGAACACGTCCCGCGCCAGCGCCTGGGCACCCTGTGCCGCGCGTTTCACCGCCTCCACGTGTGAGGACGGCACCACCATGGTGCTTCCATCCCCACCAAAGACGTAGGGAATCTCCACATCACCCAGCTCATTGAGCACGGCGGTGATGGTGCATACACCCAGCGCGTTGACGTCTTTGTAGCGGCCCGCCTCAATGGCCTTGGTGCTGCCCTTCACGTCTGTGATGAGCACCCACCAGGTCTCTGGCACCCGCGTGTAGACCGCGGAATTGGCCACATCCGCAAAGTTCTCAAACGGTGTCAGCGCCGCATAGAAGCGCGAGTCCTCCCCCACCGCGCCCGCCGCCTTTTCCCCCGTTTCAACCTGCATGCAC
>ENA-ORBV01016903-ORBV01016903.1-microbial-mat-metagenome-genome-assembly--contig:-NODE-16903-length-10518-cov-6.422852_pt1 | contig 10518 bp, 10 predicted proteins | sample MGYA00237777_ERZ505514 | MGnify/ENA primary metagenome ERZ505514 (study PRJEB26160, sample SAMN06269048) | microbial mat metagenome | isolation source: Oligotrophic lake microbial mat | place...
ACTCAAGCTTCCTCTACACATTAAATATGAATATTTGTCAAAGTCTTCGGGCGCATGCACTTTGACCGCTGGTTACTCACAGCAGTTGTCTTGCACGTACATGCATGGCAACTTTGGCCGCCAGTGACCAGGGGATAGCTCACATTTTCACACGACTTGTTCCTCGTAAACCCTCATAAAATCACAAGACCACCAATTGTAAGCAAAAAAACGAATCCCCAGCGACCACACCAACCAGATTCAGAACCAACCACCACACCATCCACCACCAACAACAACAATGGGACTTTTTGACGATGACTCGGAAAGCAGCTGTGGCTCGGACAACGACAGCAGTGTAAGCTTGGGCGACTTGAGTAGCTTGAGCAGCAGCGATGACAACAGCGGCAATAAGAATCGCAAGGAATCCAGTACTCCATCATCTCCAAAGAAGTTCTGCGCCTCTGTGACGGCCGGATCCTTAGATGATCGCTTGAGTGCCATTGCCAACCTCAAGAAAGAAATTGGATTCAAGGACAACTCGGCTGGTATGGACGGACGTCGAAAAGTCCAGCGTCACAAATCCCTTCAAATCACCAAACGAGACGATCAAGAAGATCAGGCACGAGTGCTTCCTCAACGAAATGCGTCCTTTAACTCCAAGCTCGGCGAACTACCAGCAGGAGCGTTGGTGCAAGAACAAATTCAATACGAAGAACACACCATCTCGGACATGATGGCCAAGATTCGAGAAAAGCATCGTAAAAGCATTTCCCAGCAGGGACCTCATTGTGCAAAGACCTTGAACTTGTCCAGCAGCAGCGGGTTGAGTAGCAGTGGTATAACCTGCAGTACAGCTGCGGATGAAATGGATGAGTTGATGCGTCTCAAACAAAAAAAGGAAGCCAAACGAAACAAACTCAGGAAGAAGGCGTCTCAGAAAAATGTCACGGAAGACAAGGCGACGACAAAAACAAAAGCCGCTACTGCTCCTGCTGCTGACAAACTCAAAAAGAAAGCACCCCAGAAGCATCTCCAGGAAGAAAAGACGAGAAATACAAGTGACGCTCCTGCTCGAAGGGTGTCCAAAGTCTTGCAACAAATGCCAGAGAATGAAATGGATGAGTTGATGCTTCTGAAACAAAAAAAGCAAGCCAAGCGAGACAAGCTGAAAAAGAGAGCTTCTCAGAGACAGGTAAAGGCCGCGGCTTGATAAAGCGTCTCAAAAAGGATCGATGGAGTTTATGCGCGGATGAAAAAAGCGCGAACAAAACACGTTTTGTTTCATTGTTGTACGGATAGGAGAAAGTAATGCTAGTAAAAATGCCTAAATGTTTTTTTAAATTTTTCGTATTCTTGTGTAAACATATTTCTTGCGAGATGGCGGGCTATATTAGATTCTCAGGGTGTCGACCTTGCCTGAGGGCCCACCCCGAAGGTTCCAGACTACTACTAGCTAGTAGCTATGGAAACATACAGGAGCGAGCGGACTGCATGAAGAGAGTAACGTTCTACTGTGGCTTGTCGCTAAACAATACTCCGTGTAAGGGGTTCTTTCCTTCCTGGAGCATGATCGAACACCCTTTGCAAGCTGGTCAGCCAAGATGTTTGAGAGATCAATGGGAGGATTTCCATTATTCGTGCAGAACGGGGAACGTAATACGAACAGAGTATCACGCATGGGGCTGACGGTCCACAATAACAAAAAGTCGTTGCCAACTGAATGGCACGCTTGAAGTACCACAAAGATTACATGGATAGCAAGGGCCAATCGTTCCGGCACAGAAAACACAATCGAGTTCTCTTGTGGTGAATTGTTTAGCCAATGCCGCTGTGCAAAGGAGGAGGCGAAGGCCCAAGGGAGTTGTGCCGTTCAAGCAGCAATCTGTAGGGCCGTCTAACATTCTGGAAAAATAAGAAAGTTAGCCCCAGTGATGTGTGTCCTTTGAAAGGTCCAAATCTCCAAGGTCCACCTCGGCATTGTTGACTGGATCCCAATATTCATCGAGTGGTTCTCCCGGCATTTGGGATATTTGGCGGACTTCCTCGTTTGACAAGGAAAAGTCCAATACATTCCAATTCTCCTCCAGTCGCTCCTTGGAACTGGTACTTTTGGGGATGACAGCAAACCCGTTATCGAGTGCCCACCTCAGTAAGATTTGTGGTACTGTTTTGCTATATTTCTGTGCCAATTCCTGTAAAAAGGGGTCGCGAAATCGATTTCTCTCTCCCGAAAACAAGGATCCATACGCCGTAATCAGAATCTGGTGCTGTTGGCAATATTCTATTAGCTCGTGTCGACTTTTGAAAATAAGAGGATGCATTTCAAATTGATTAACGGCGGGCATGGGTCGGTGGTGTTCCCGCAATGCTTCTAGATGAGGAATGCCAAAATTACTGACACCAATGGATTTTGCTTTGCCTTCTTTTTGCAGTGCCAACAGGGCATCCCATGTTTCGACAATCTTTTCTCCATACGGGGAATGGATCAGTAATAAATCTATATATGTAGTCTGCAATTTTGCAAGACATTCATTGGCAGCTTGAAGTGCCGTGTGGTAACCATGAGAATCCGTATTCAATTTGGTCGTAATAAAGATTTCGGTGCGAGGAATCCCAGAATCTAAAATGGCCTGACCTACGTCGTGTTCATTGCCATACATGGCGGCAGTATCGATCAAACGGTACCCAACTTTCAATGCCCACTGAACACTACGATACGTCTCTTTTCCTGGATCAGCTCGATACACACCCAAACCAACTTTGGGAAGTTTATTGCCATCATTTAATACGTAGTAGTTTCCGTCGTTGGTGCCGTCGCCACTCGTTGTGTCTCCGGGGCTTTCACTAGTCGCCATGTTCATTCGACTTGTACATAAAAGAAATAAGGAGATGAATGGGAATAACATAGCCTTCGTGGTCGGATGAGGGAAGCAACAAGGCGCATACATATCACTTGGACAATCTTTGCTAACAAACCATAGCGCAACGAACGAACAGCCGCAGTTGATGGGAGAGTGAGAGTTGCTGTACAATTGTAACCGGTACGTACGTACGTACAAGTACTACGTGTACAGGAGTACCAGTACGTATGTAGAACTTAATTAAATAATCGCGCAAGTGTGCGTGGATAAGATTCACCACTCCGGCCAAACACCCGGGCAATAATTATAATATTTTTTGGGGGCTCATTCGTGATTGATTCCGGGTTCACAACGTACGCTTCATCGTTGACTGCTGCCTGACTTTGCTTGCATTCACTTTGATTGATTCATTCATTGCAAGCAAGCTAAGGTCATTTCTGGTCTGTCATTACTCATTAGACTATCATTATTAGCCTATTATTGACACAAGACGAACCATTCTTACGTCTACTTCGTCAGCGAAAGCTATTAATAGCTACCCAGTGCCGTACTAAAAGAATCCTGCACTAGCAACGTCTTTAAAAAAAAATTGAGTTTTTCTCTCGTGACAAACGGCCCACAGCCGTTTCCTGTAAGGCGATCGAGACGACAATTCATTTTTCGTTTTATTTTCTCTCCCAATCTGGTTCGTGCTTGTTTTCAAAGGGACGATTGCATCGTTTCGTCGACCAGTAAGCACAGTGCGTGGCAATAATAAAAAGAAAAAAGAAATTCAATGAACGGGACATCAGAGTATGTGGATTCGTTTTTAGGGCCCTTGGGGATTACGTTGGAAGCCACTGTGGAGGATGTGTCTGCTGTGACTTTGAAACAGTTGGGGGTGACCTTGGCCGTGGGATGTGTTGTTTTGGTGGTTACCGTTCTGCTATTTGCAGGAGCTTTGCGTCTTCGGATTACGCATATAGCACCCCGATGTGAAGCTCGACCTCGCAATGTCATTTTCAATAACGCCGCGAGTCATCCCGATCAAAATCGCGGCAATCCCTTCTTATTGGGGTGGGTTTGGTGGAGTTTTTCCTTGAGTTATCACACCATGATGATGGGTGTCCCGGGTACAGGAACACGGCACGATGGGCTGGCAGGGAGTATGCTCAAGGTCAATCTCGACAATATTGTCTTACTCAGATTTCATGCACTGGCCCTGCGCATTGCCTTTTTTGCCATGTGCACCTATTGTGGAATTGTTCTGCCCGTCTACATGACAACCACGTGCGATGCTGCTGCTACGGCTACTACTGCAGATGGTGTCATTATTCAAAATTGTACTTCGGACACGGGCTATAATGTCACTACAAGATATGAACAAATGACCTTGGCCAACGTTCCCTCACTCGGTCATGTACAGGGGTGGGACAGCAGTGAAGCTCTTGTCATGTTACGACTGTACATTGTGGTACTTTGTACCTATGTTGTTTGTTGGTATACATGCTACGAATTACAGAAGGAATGGATTGATTTGTTAGCCTTGCGACGTGTCTACTATCTGGAATATGATCATTGGAAGGGTCGACGAGAAGAGTTGCAGGCTATCATGTCACAACGAGATGCAGATTCCTTGAGGAATGCTTCCGCCAACAACAATAAAAAGAATAAGCGAGTAGAAGACAGTACCAATCCGCATTTGTCCCGACGAGAGGCGTGGATACCACATCCAGGTTCGTTAGATGATGAATTGTGTGGAATTGTGACGAGTGGTGTTGGTTTTCTAGTATTCCTTGTTCTAATCTAACTTTCCCGTTTCTTCTTGCCTTGCAGAGCAGAGGGACACGCCACCCAACATCAGTAAGCAGCTTTGGTGCCACTATGTATAAAAAGTCAAATGATAGCGTTGGGCACTCATGTAGACCCCCCCTTCTCTCTTTTCCTGGCATTGCAAACAGGTTTGTACTCTGTTTTAGTGGAAGGGCTGCCCAATCGACCACGCCAAGCTATTTCGGAGGAAGATTTGGAAGCGGCCATGTCTGATCCATCAACTGATGGCGAGAAAATGGACTGGCAATTAAGTGTCACCAGTGCCTTTTTTGATTATTGCGTCCCCAATCAACCCGGATTTTCGTCCAGTGTTGCGGCTGTGACCATCTTACCATCGGCTAGCGAGTTAGCCTTGGCGTGGAAAAAATGGTATCGTGCCACCAAAAAATTGTCCAGGCTGCGATTTATTCGGCGGCAATTACTGGAACGAGCAGAGCAAGATAATGAAGGAAACGAGGAGGAAATTGTAGAAATACCCCATAATACAAGTGACAACCACAACAACAATACACATTCTCAGCAAAACGGATATCCAGAGCCATTAACGTCTCTCAATTCTGGGTCAACGGACAGAGCAAGGGCAGAGGACAACGGATTTGAGGTGTATTTGGGAACAGCTCAAAGGCGGTCGCGCTATACGAATGAAATTTTGGGCGAGATTACAGATGACGACGTTGAAGCGATGTTCTTAGATGCGCTTGAAATGGGTCCCGAACAAACTGCCGTCTACAGCATGGAGCTTGCGAAAGGATCGTCGAGATGTTGCCCCCATGGCTGCTGCGAGGAGAAGATATTGTGGAGTTCAATCGAAGAGCTGAAAGAAATGGAAAAAGAGGCCGTTCTCAAGGCACAAGAGGCATTTGTAGATCTGGAGCTGACGCGCGAAAAGACTGCTTTGGCCCACGAAACACGAGAGGAAAAGCCCAAGTTTGGCGACCGGTTTCATTTGGACAAAGCAGCAACCCACGTAGTATCAGATGACAAGTCAATGGAGGAGAGGCTGTATGAACACAGACTTAGCACATCCAGACATCACAGGGAAACAGGTACTCAAGAGAACACACCCCAAACCTCAATCCGAGCGCAACATGACGTAGAAGAGGTGGAAGCTCCGGCATCGACAACCAATTTTTCTTCTCGAGTTGAGCCTTCACAGCCATTGAGCCAACAAAGGAGGAAATCCGATTTTAACGGGGGAAAGGCTCACGACCCTGCCACATTGCGGACTCTTCTGGATCGGGAACACAGTGCTTATTTTCCTAGCATGCCTCGATTGGTCGCAAAGAGGGGTTCGGCCACCATTCCTACTACTAATTCGAACGTGTCGACGCTGGAACTCGATGCCCTCTGGGAAGATGTCAAAACCGTTGCGACTGAATGTACTAAGAATGCCAAGAGCGACACCAACCAACATCGAGTGTCTGACGGTGTCTGGAGTTTGCCTTCTCCAAAAATGGTATTATTGGAGCTCTGGGCGAACACGAAAAGCATGCTTGCCTGGACGGTCAAGACATCCGGAGAAGCCATCGATTTGCAGGCTAGAGACACCTCACTAGCTGTTGTAACTTTTACTTCGAGACAAGCGGCAATTGCCGCTCGGAAATGTTTGGCCGATGGTAGAGGAGCGGGAAGGTGGAGGACACTGCAGGACGTTCCTGTGCCACCTTTAGCAGATGCTTCCGCGTTCGATATTTGTGACTGTCGGGGTTGTTGTAGACCAGTCACAGTGACTCTGAATGAGCACCAAAAGATTTGGAGGAATTATTTGTAAGTTACTGCTTGTGAATCGGTTCAGTATCTGATGGAGAATCCAAAATGCACCTCAAACCTTTTTGTATTTGGCCTGGCCATGTCCACAGCGCCTTGATACTGGTAGCCCTAATTTGTGTCTTCTACACGGTAGGTCCAGGAGCTCGTTTTTAATTTGCATGGAATCTATAAGGAGTAACTCGGGTCATTTAGCCTTTGTTGAAAATGTGTCATTTGTGTTCAAAAGCTGCCGAAAATTTACACCAGACACAAGCACTTGCTGAATTTTGTGTCGAATCGATGTTGAAATTTACGATTGGAGCTGTACTCACATCCATCATTACCCGCCCTTGCAGTTTCCCATTACATGGGCAGCGACTTTCGGTAGCCAACAAGCGCAAGCGTTTTTGCCCATCTCTGTGGACAACAACTCGTTGAGAGGATTTATTCGGGCTCAGCTCTTGAATCTGTTCCTCGCGTAAGAGTCAGCAATTTCGGACCCCGTTGTTTTCTGGCTGCTCTAAAAGTGTCTCACTTTGCCCCCCTTCGCTTTTGTTCAGGCTTTGCCCGCACATGTTTCTAGCCATTGCAAACTTTGGATCTAATGCAACGAGCATGGTGGCAGCAGAATACGCTGCTATGCGCTACTATTGGTGGTTTTTTTTACTCTTTGCACTCGTTGGAAGCTCAATTGCGCAGATGGTGCTAAACACCTTTGTAGAGGGGTCTTTCAAGTTCGTTGATACTGTGCAAGAAGTTGCGCGAACGATTCCCGTGGAGGTGTCCTCGAACTGGTCAAACTGGATTATTCTTAAAGCGACGGTGAGAGATTAGGTTTGGGTACACGTATCTGTCAGGAAAAGAAAATCACGAGCGTTCTCACCCTGTTCGATTTTTCAGATTTTCCATCCTCTTTTCTATCTCCTGCAGTTGAACTCCTTTATCTTTTCTTGCTTAGGGATGCGATGTTGCGAGAGAACTGTCAAGGGAGGCGGTGTAGGGAATCGAATTCCTTATCGGTGGTATGTTGAGTCTGGCTTCATTCTCATGTGTGTCCTAGCTTTGGCTCCTACCGCCCCGTTGTTGTCCACCTTTGCGGTCATGTACTTCGTCATCTGCAATCCAATCTTGCGGCATGTCCTTATCTTTACCTACAAGCCGCAGTTTGACGCGGGAGGTATCCGGTGGCCTTTTATTTTCGATATGGTCATTAGCTCCTTATTAGTCGGCCATATCCTGCTTGCGACCAGTATGGCTCTCAAAGTTGCAGTTGGACCAGCAATCCTAGCATCTCTTCTTTGCGTCCCAACGCTGGTATTCCGTCGACTATCCAGGCAGCGATTTCTGCGTGCTTACGAAGATGCCGCTCTACTTCAGACAAGTCTATTAGACGGCTGGGACACTACTTCTGATTCTACAACGCGAACGATGCAAGGTAGAGAAGAGTTTCGACAATTTCTTGTCGATGCCCACAAAGCGTGCTATGTACCAGTTGCCGTTGTCGGCACCAACACGGACAAGATTTTGACAGCCGAACCAGCCGTTGTGGTGCCGACCGCTACTGATACTGACTTGGCCACCCTCTCGGGTGACTTGCCTCCTTTCCCTTTGCAAACCTCTCTTGGGCCGCGAAATGTGTCGTCCGATTCTACAAGAGGGCATCAAGTGGGCGTCGTCATGAGGAGAATGTTGACTACCTCAGCAAATGTTTTGCCTGCTGCACAATTGCAAAAATCGCTATCACTACCATCGCTCCCCCCGAAGCAGCAGGGCTACGATTCAGCCACCGAAGCACGTCCAGCCGTGAAGGTCTCTAGTCTTGGGTCGATTAGGGAGGGCGAAAACGGGGAGAAGGTATACATCTTCGATTCAGTCGAGACACAAAAAGAGAAATAGTTTTGCGCTACTCTAAAACGCTTTGACTGGACATGTGTTTCACCATGGTCTAGCTGGGGATAGGTAGTACTCGCTAGCGAATCAATGCCGGAGGCACTTAGGCGAATCTGTCACTACAGCTTGACGAATTGCATTGGATTCATTTCATCATAAACGATAGAAACCTAAAGTTCTTTGATCAACTTTAAAAAATGGCTTATCTTATTTTATCACAATGATTCATGGACCAGCTTCTAGGCGACACCCCTAACTTTCATTTTTATAGCCTGCAATGTATCGCCAGTGCCATGGCAAGCCGCTGATGGTTCAAGCAGCATTATCAAACACTGCTTCCGTTGCGGAGCCCAAGACCAGCTCTGTCTGTGTAGAACCAAAGTTGAGGTGGATCACGTAAGGGCAGCTTGCGGGAATGGTTAGCCGAAACGTCGTTTTCGCCCCAGTAGGCGCGACTTGCAGCATCAGTAACTCGGTCTCAAGAAGCTGGAAATAATAAGTTGAAGTGCAAATTCCGAGAAATCCAGGCGAGGTTGTAGTGGAGCCTCCAGCCCAAACCTGTTTACTTCCGGCCCATCCATAGCTAGATTGACAGCTGCAGCTTACTATCGTATCCGTAGCTGCATCTTTTTGTGCGATGATTCCGAGATACAGCCAGCCGCTTGTTGCAATGTTCACCCCTATCTTCCAGCAGGCACCAACGGGGATCGGCGTATCGGTGCAGAAAAACTTGAAGTCATACCCTGTGTACGTCAGGCGAGAGCCACCTGCGCCATCGGGTATGACGTTTAGGAGAGTCGAATCGGGATTGGACAACTGAAGTGACACTGGGAAACGAGGACAAAACACCTCTTCGAGTCCAAGGTATTCGACAACTCCATTAAACTCGGTGCGCATATCATAGGCAACCACAGGAGCAGGTAGAGCTGTCGCAGCTTTTGTGAGCTGCCGAAGGCGAAGATAGTCAATGATCTTGCGCAAAGCGTACGGGTTGAGGTCAAAAAAGACTCGTCCGTCTTTGTCAAGAGTGAGCCGGTCCTCCCATCGACCACTGAACATGGCAGCCAACATACTTCCCTCGGCCGATGTCAGCGTGCCACGCGTCGTAGTGATGTACTCTCCTCCCGCATTGAGCTCGATCAGGTCATTGGCATCCACAACTGTCAATTGCGACATGCTTGCCTTTTCTTCCGCAAGAGCTTCACGTTCCGCGCGGACATCGCTCCTCTCTTTTTTCACCTCGGCCAGTTCCCGATCAATCTCTTCTTTTAGTTTCAATGCTAACGCTTCCATGGCGCCTCGATTGTAGGGTAGTAAGCAACGCTTCGTCAGGACAAGGTGGGTGGTGAAAATAATTGCACTACACGAAGTACGCGTAACAGTGAGTTGTTGGTAAACGGACGAATGGAGTTTGCTTACTTGTCGGGCAAATACAGACACACTTGCTTGACTCACTACGTAAAATCAACTCACTCTACCGGTACTAGCTAGTACGAGACAATTGAATGAACGATTTTCAAACGACAATTTCTTGGTTGGTCCGCGCGAGACGGTTCGGGAAATCAACCACGCGGGCAGTGTGCGTCTCAGTTGTTAAAAAAAGCCCCGACGAAACTCATGCGAATGCACAGTCAGAGCCACAGATCCTCCAAGAATGAGTTTTAAATCAAACAAACTTGGATAGTAAGGAGGACAAAGTGTACAGATACAAAGAAGAGCCAAGACCATGAATTGAGAAGCTGACGATTCAAGTGACAGTGGAGAAGGCTCTTCTAGGAATGCTAGTGAGGGGGCACTATCCTTCTCGTTCCTTTCCATAAACAATTGCCGATCAAAATACCTGGCAATCCTTGGCAAAAAAGAGGCGGCGGACCAGTCTTTTATTACAATTTTAGCCAAAAGGCCTCAAGTGGTACGAAGAATCCCATAGAAACAAGGGCGAATACTACCGCTACGAGATAAATACTCACCGCTGAAATCGGTAATTCTCGCCGACCTTCCAGCCGAGCTGTGTTAAATGACGGCAGATTTGATACATCGAGCAATATTTCATCAAATTCTACCGGTCGCTTTTTTTTACTCCCCCATTTCATACCTCGGTAGTATACACCGCCAAGTGCGGTCGTAGCCATTCCACGATAATCACGAGCGTTGTGCCAAAAATACTGTAGTACGGCCAGCTGGTATAAACCTGAAATTGAATATCAATACACACACCCAGCAC
>ENA-ORBV01016904-ORBV01016904.1-microbial-mat-metagenome-genome-assembly--contig:-NODE-16904-length-10517-cov-5.098372_pt1 | contig 10517 bp, 9 predicted proteins | sample MGYA00237777_ERZ505514 | MGnify/ENA primary metagenome ERZ505514 (study PRJEB26160, sample SAMN06269048) | microbial mat metagenome | isolation source: Oligotrophic lake microbial mat | place...
GAGCGGCCGATGGTCTACCTGAACATCGGCGAGCCCGACTTCACCGCGCCGCCACGGGTGCAGCAGGCCGCCGAACGGGCGATCCGCGACGGCCGCACCCAGTACACGCCGGCGCTCGGGCTCGCGCCCTTGCGGGAGCGCATCAGCGCGTGGTACCGCACCCGCTTCCATCTCGATGTTCCGGCATCGCGCATCGTCGTCACCGCCGGCGCTTCCGCGGCACTGCAGCTGGCCTGCCTGGCGCTGATCGAGGCGGGCGACGAGATCCTGATGCCCGATCCCTGTTATCCGTGCAACCGCCAGTTCGTCAATGCCGCCGATGGCCGCGCGGTGCTGGTTCCAACCACGGCCGAGCAGCGTTTCCAGCTCAGCGCCGAGACGGTGGCGCAGAACTGGAAACCCGGCGTGACCCGTGGCGTGCTGCTGGCATCGCCGTCGAACCCGACCGGTACCTCGATCCATCCGGACGAACTGCGCCGCATCCAGGCGCTGGTGGCCGAACGGGGCGGCGTGACGATCGTCGACGAAATCTACCTGGGTCTGGGTTATGAACCGTTGTTCGGCCACAGTGCGCTGGCGATCGACGACTCGGTGATCAGCATCAACAGCTTCAGCAAATACTTCAGCATGACCGGATGGCGGCTGGGCTGGCTGGTCGTGCCCGAAATCCTGGTACCGGTCATCGAGCGGCTGGCGCAGAACCTGTTCATCTGTGCGAGCACGGTTGCGCAACACGCGGCGCTGGCCTGTTTTGACGCCGAAAGCATCGCCGAATACGAGCGCCGCCGCCACGCTTTCCAGGCCCGGCGAGACTACCTCGTGCCAGCGCTCGAATCGATCGGCTTCACGGTGCCGGTGCTGCCCGACGGCGCGTTCTATGTCTGGGCCGATTGCACGAAGGCCTGCAACAAGCTGGGCGTGGCCGACAGCTGGGAGCTGGCCTTTGCGCTGATGCACCAGTCCCATGTGGCCGTGACACCGGGGCGCGACTTCGGCCAGGCGCAGACCGCGCAGTTCATCCGCCTGTCCAGCGCCAGCGCGATGGAACAACTAAAGCTGGCGGTCGATCGCCTCGGGAAGCTGCTGGCATGACGCGGCGCACGCCCATCGGCATCGCACCGGCCGGCGACCCGGCCACCTGCTTGCGATGACGCGCGGGCACGGCGCGGCCCCGATCAGCGCCGCAGGTGACGCCCGGGTCTTCCACTGGCCGCTGCGGGTCTACTGGGAAGACACCGATGCCGGCGGCGTAGTGTTCCATGCCAACTACCTGAAGTATTTCGAGCGCGCCCGTACCGAATGGTTGCGCGCCAGGGGATTCGAGCAGCAGGTGCCGCGCGAGAGCACGGGCGGCATGTTCGTGGTCACCGACGCCTCACTGCAATACCACCGCCCGGCCCGGCTCGACGACCAACTATTGGTTACCACCTGGATGCAGAAACCCGGTCGGGTCTGCATGACAATCGGCCAGCAGGTCCGGCGCGGAACCGACGGCGCAGGCGTTATCCTGTGCGATGCAACAATCGGCATCGGCTGGGTGTCGGTCGAACATTTCAAACCCACCCGCATTCCCACCTCGATTGTGAAAGCCCTCTCATGAATCAAGACATGTCGATCCTGCATCTGGTGCTGGGTGCCAGCATCGTGGTTCAGCTCGTCATGTTGCTGCTGATCGTCGTGTCGGTCTCCAGCTGGGCCGCCATCTTCCGCAAGCTGTTCGCACTCAGGCGGGTCCGGGCGCTCAACGAATCATTCGAACGCGAGTTCTGGTCCGGCACCAGCCTGAACGACCTGTTCGCGGCCGCGGCCAAGAACGCGCGCCACTGCGGCCCGATGGAGCGGATCTTCGCCAGCGGCATGCGCGAATACCAGAAGCTGCGCGAGCGGCGCATCACCGACACCGGCAGCCTGATGGACGGCGCCAGGCGCGCGATGCGTGCCAGCTTCCAGCGCGAGATGGACGAGGCCGAATCCAATCTGTCATTCCTGGCCTCGGTCGGCTCGGTATCGCCCTACGTCGGGCTGTTCGGCACGGTCTGGGGCATCATGCATGCGTTCACCGCCCTGGCCAACCTGCAGCAGGTCACGCTGGCCACCGTGGCGCCGGGTATTGCCGAGGCGCTGGTGGCCACGGCCATCGGCCTGTTCGCGGCGATTCCGGCGGTTGTGGCCTTTAATCGCTTTGCACGCGACATCGACCGCATCGCGATCCGGATGGAGACCTTCATCGAGGAGTTCTCCAACATCCTGCATCGCAACGTGGGTGCGCAATCGGCATCCGGGCACTGAAGCAGGAGTTCGAACACCATGCCAGCAACCATGGGCCGCGGACGCGGTCGGCGCACCATCAACGAGATCAACATGGTGCCGTTCATCGATGTGATGCTGGTGCTGCTGATCATCTTCATGGTCACTGCACCGCTGATCACACCCAGCGTGATCGATCTGCCCAGCATCGGCAAGGCGGCCCGGCAGCCGGATCAGGTGCTGCAGATCGTCATCGACAAGGAAGGCCTGCTCAACCTCAAGACACCCGCGGGCAGCGCCCAGATGGCGTTGCGCGAGATCGCCAACGCGGTCCGGCAGGCCCAGGCCAGCTCCAACGACCTGGCAGTGGTGATCAGCGCCGACCGCAACGTGCGTTACGAATCCGTTGTCACGGTGATGGATACGCTGCAACGCGCCGGCATCCAGCGCGTCGGTCTGTCGGTGCAGTTGTCGGGCGACAGCCGCAAATGACAGTGGCAACGCAGCGCCTGGATTTCACGCCGCCGGCGGCCGGCGGACTCGGCCGGCCACTGGTGCTGGCTGTACTCGCGCATCTGCTGCTGGTGGCCGCGTTGACGCTGGGCGTGCAATGGCGGCGCAGCGCGGCCACGATCGAGGTGCAGGCCGAATTGTGGGCGGCGGTTCCGCAGGCCGCCGCACCCAAGCGGGTCGAGGCACGGCCACCCGCACCGCCCCCTCGACCACCCAAACCGGCGCCGGCCGCCGCGCGACCACCGCCCGCCCCGACTGCGGATGCGCAGATCGCGCTCGAACGGGACAAACAGCGGCGGGAAAAGGAAAAGCAGTTGGCCGTGCAGCAGCGCGAACAGGAAAAACGCGTGCTGGAGAAGAAGCGCGAACAGGAGCGAGAGGCCGCGCTGGAGAAAAAGCGCGAACAAGAGCAACGCGAGAAGGAAAAACTCGTGGCCGTGAAGAAAAAGCAGGAGCAGGACAAGCAGGCCCAGGAGAAGACGCAGCGCGAACTCGACGAAGCCGGCAAGCGCGCCGCCGAGAAGCAGCGGCTGGCAGAGCAAAAGGCGGAACAAGACGCCATGCAGGTCAGGGAAGAGGCGCAAATGGCCCAGCAAGAAACGGTCAAGCTCGAGGCGCAGCGACAGGTCAACCTCGCCCGCATGGCAGGCCTGGCCGGCGCAAGCGGTGCGCCCGGCTCCACCGGAACAGCACAAAAGGCCAGCGGCGGCTCCAGCAGTTATGGCGGCCGCGTCAGCGCGATCGTCAAACCCAATATCGTGTTCACCGAAGATCCGCCGGACAACCCGATTGCGCTGGTCGAGGTGCGCGCCGCACCCGACGGCACCATCATCAGGCGCAGGCTGGTCAGGAGCAGCGGCAACAAGGCCTGGGACGAGGCGGTGCTCAAGGCCATTGACAAGACGGCGATGCTGCCGCGCGACATCGACGGCACAGTACCGCCGGTGCTCGAGATCAATTTCCGGCGCCGCGACTAGGGGCCGGTTCATCCCGCAGACGCGCAAGCTGGCCCCCGGACCGCGCGCGGCCTGCGCTACTGGTGCAATACTGTTGCGCTACTGGCGCAACACTGTTGCGCTACTGGTGCATTGCTGGTGCGCTACTGGTGCGCTACTGGTGCGCTACTGGTGCATTACTGGTGCGCTACTGGCCTGCGTTACTGGTCAGCGTTACTCGTAGACGATCACCGCCTGACCCTGGTCCGCCTGGGCACGCCAGTGCGCCAGTGCAGCGTCGGTCGGGAAGAACCGCATCGCATCGCCGAGCTGCAGCTCGACGCTGGCGCCACTCGACGCCCCGGTGCGTGTCACCAGCAACCGGATGCCCAGGCCGCGCACCCGTTCACCCTGCTCGGTCTGCTCGCACTGGGCCGGAAACTCCTTGAGCAACCGCGCCACATCGGGTGGACGGCCATTGACGGCGACCCGCAGAAACTTGCCGAAACGGCAACGCGCCTGGTCCAGGTCCCAGATCTGGTTCACGTTCAGCTGCATGCCGCCGGTGAACCGGTCTGGCATCAGCCGACCCATGACGACGACCAACTGATCGTCCTTGAGCAACTGCCGGTGGGCGTTGATGAGCGCCTCGTCGGCACGGGCCTCGATCACACCCGACTTGTCGTCGAGCTTGAACAGCGCCAGCTTGCCACGCTGGCCATTGATGATGCGCAAATCGCCGACGATGCCGGCCAGCAGCTGCGGCTCGCGGGTATCGATCAGGTCCTCGATCTGGCGCTTGGCGAAGCGGCGCACCTCCAGGGCGACCTCGTCGAACAGGTGGCCGGACAGGTAAAAGCCGATGGCCGTCTTTTCCTGGGTCAGCTGTTCCTTGACACCCCAGGGCAGCGCCTGGACCAGCTCCGGTTCGCGTGCGCTCGAGCCGTGGTCGTCCGGGCCGCCCAGGTCGAACAGGCCGCCCTGCAGCGCATTGGCCTCGGTGGTGCTGGCGTAGTCGAACGCCAGATCGATCGAGGCCGCCAGCGCAGCGCGGTTGCGCTGCAACGCGTCGAAGGCGCCCGCCTTGACCAGCGCCTCCAGACAGCGCTTGTTGAGCCGGGCGCGGTCGATCCGTGCACAGAAGTCGAACAGGCTGGTGAACGGGCCGCCCTGGGCACGTGCGGCCACGATGGACTCGATGGCCTGCTGGCCGGTGCCCTTGATCGCACCGAGCCCGTAACGGATCGTGCTGTCGTTGACCGGCTCGAACCGGTAGATGCCGCGATTCACATCCGGCGCCTCGAAGGCCATGCCCAGCTTGCGCGCATCCTCGTACAACAGGCGCAGCTTGTCGGTGTTGTCCATCTCCACCGTCATGTTGGCGCAGAAGAACTCGGCCGTGTAATGCACCTTGAGCCAGGCCGTGTGATAGGCCAGCAGCGAGTAGGCGGCGGCGTGCGACTTGTTGAAGCCATAACCGGCGAACTTCTCCATCAGGTCGAACACCTCGTCCGCCTTGGCCTGGTCGATGTTGTTGCCGGCCGCCCCATCACGGAAAATCTGCCGGTGCTCGGCCATCTCCTCGGGTTTCTTCTTGCCCATGGCACGGCGCAGCATGTCGGCGCCGCCCAGTGAGTAACCGCCCAGGATCTGCGCGGTCTGCATCACCTGCTCCTGGTAGACCATGATGCCGTAGGTCTCGGACAACATGTCGGCCACCAGCGGATGCGGGTATTCGACCGCCTCCTTGCCGTGCTTGCGCGCCACGAACGACGGGATCAGGTCCATCGGGCCGGGACGGTACAGGGCGTTGAGCGCGATCAGGTCCTCGAGCCGGGTCGGTTTGGCGTCGCGCAGCATGCCCTGCATGCCGCGCGATTCGAACTGGAACACGGCCTCGGTCAGGCCATCGGAGAACAACTGGTAGACCCTGGCGTCGTCCAGCGGCAGGTTCTCGAAAGCAAAGTCCTGCTGGCCCTTGTGGCGCTTGCGGATCAGCTCCTTGGCGATCTCCAGGATGGTCAGCGTGGCCAGGCCCAGGAAGTCGAACTTCACCAGGCCGACCGCCTCCACGTCGTCCTTGTCGTACTGGCTGACCGCCGAATCACTGCCGGGCTGCTGGTATAGCGGGCAGAAATCGGTCAGCTTGCCGGGCGCGATCAGCACGCCGCCGGCGTGCATGCCGACGTTGCGCGTCATGCCCTCGAGTTTCTGCGCCAGCGCCAGCAAGGTCTTGACGTCCTCCTCCTTCTCGAGCCGCTCGGCCAGGATGGGTTCGACCTTGAGCGCGCCGTCGATCGTGATATGGGTGCCAGGCTTGTTCGGGATCAGCTTGCTGATGCCGTCGCAGAAGGTGTAGCTCATGTCGAGCACCCGGCCGACGTCGCGGATGGCCGCCCGCGCCGCCATGGTGCCGAAGGTGGCGATCTGGCTCACTGCCTCCTTGCCGTACTTGGCCTTCACGTAGTCGATGACCCGATCCCGGTTGGCCTGGCAAAAGTCGATGTCGAAATCGGGCATGGACACCCGCTCCGGATTCAGGAAACGCTCGAACAAGAGGTTGTACTGCAACGGATCCAGATCGGTGATGCCCTGCGCGTACGCCACCAGCGAGCCGGCGCCGGAACCCCGGCCCGGCCCGACCGGGCAACCGTTGTTCTTGGCCCAGTTGATGAAGTCGCCCACGATCAGGAAGTAGCCGGGGAAACCCATCTTCAGGATGGTCTGCATCTCGAACTCGAGCCGCTCGACATACCGCGCCTGCTGCTGCCCGCGCGCGGCCGGATCGGGATAGAGATGCGCCAGCCGAACCTGCAGGCCCGCATGCGACACATGGCGGAAATAGTCCTCGGGCGACAACTGGCGGCCATCGACGAGCGGAATCGGAAAATCCGGCAGCCGTGGAATGCCCAGCACCAGCGTCAGGTTGCAGCGACGCGCGATCTCCACCGTGTTGGCCAGCGCCGACGGCAAATCGGCAAACAGCAGCTGCATCTGCGCGGTGGACTTGAAATACTGCTCACGCGTGAAGCGCCGCACCCGGCGCGGATTGCCCAGCATCTCGCCATCGGCAATACACACCCGCGCCTCGTGCGCCTCGTAGTCGTCGATCTGGGTGAACTGCACGGGGTGGGTGGCAACCACCGGCAAGTGCAAGCGTGCCGCCAGCTGCACCGCCGCACTCACATGGCGGTTGTCGTCGGGCCGCCCGGCACGCTGCAGTTCGAGGTAAAAGCGGTGCGGAAATACGGTGGCCAGCTGCAATGCCAGGTCGTGGGCGCGCGCCGCATCGTCCTGCAACAAGGCCTGACCGATCGCCCCGGCCTGAGCGCCAGACAAGGCGATCAGGCCTTCGGACAGTTCGCGCAACCAGTCCCACTTGACCACGGGCTGCGCCCGGCCCGGGTTCTGGGTGAATGCCCGCGCCAACAGCTCGCACAGGTTCAGGTAGCCGCCGTGGTTCTGCACCAGCACGATCATGCGCGACTGGACCAGCGGATCGACGCCCAGGCCTTCGAGCACGATTTCGGCGCCCAGCAGCGGCTTGACGCCGGCACTGCGCGCCGCCTTGTAGAACTTGATCGCACCGAACAGGCTGTTCAGGTCGGTGATGGCCAGCGCAGGCTGGCCGGCCGCCACGGCAGCCGCAATGCTGTCGTCAATTCGGTTGGTGCCGTCGACGACGGAGAATTCGGTGTGCAGGCGCAGATGGACAAACATGGTTTCATTGTAGTTTTCGCCGCGCTGGCGTCGCTCGCGCCGGCCTGCACCCGGCGCGGCCTGGCCTGGCTGGGCCACAATACCGCGCAAGCCGCCGCGGCCGTCCCCATCATCCCATCCATCCCAACCCGCTGCCCGGATCCGTGCCCACCTGGGAAACCAAGAACAACAGCCGTCAGCAGACCGCGCTGTCCGCCATCTGCATCGTCGTCGGACTGGTGCTCGTGGCGCTGCTGCACGATACCGGGCCGGAAAACACCAACGCCCAGGCCGGTTTCTGGTTCGGCGGCATCCTGCTGCTCATGGGCGCCGCGACGTTTGCCGCCAACGCACGCGAAAGTGTGGTGGTCGATCCGAAACGGCGCGAAATCCGGGTCGAGACCCGGCGCTTGCTGGGCCGGCAATCGCGCCGGATCGCGTTTGCCGATGTGCAGGATGTGCAGGTGGCCTACCTGCAGACGCGCTCGCAGCATGCGATACGTTATTTCCTGCAATTGCAGTTGGCCAGCGGCGAACCCTGCGTGTTGTTCGCACCCGAACGCGTCTACGCCGGAGCCTCGGATCCGGCCGTCGTGGCCGGCTGGCGCACCCGGCTACAGCAGTACCTGGCCGCCCCTGCGGCCTGAGGGCGTAAGAGGCAATCGATCCGAGTGTCAGTCCTTCAGGCGTTCGACCTGCCGCGCGATGCGCTGACCGAACAGCCGCGCGGTTTCCAGGTCGCCGCTGGACATGTCGGCTGCACTGCCGTCGGACGGCGACTGGGCCATGGCCCCGCTGTACGAGACCAGGTTGTTGATGTCGGCGCGCGTGGCCGCCTTGGTGTTGGCTGGCATCAGGCCCTGGCTGACCCAGATCATGCCGTGCTGCATTGCCAGCGTGAACAGGGTGTACAGGGTCGACAACTTGTCGCCGCTCAGGCCGGCGCTGTTGGTGAAACCGGCGGCAAGCTTGTCCTTCCAGGCTTGCACAAACCAGGGCTTGCTGGACGCATCGGCGAACTTCTTGAACTGCCAGCTCACGTTGCCCATGTAGGTCGGCGAGCCGAACACGATGGCCCGCGCCTGTGCCAGCAGTTCCCACCCTCCCTCGGGAAGGTTGCCGTCGGCATCGATCTCCAGCAACTCGGCCTCGGCGCCGTCGGCCACCGCCTGCGCCATGCGCAAGGTGTGCCCGTAACCCGAATGAAACACCACGACGACCTGGTTCATGCAAACCCTCCTGTTGTCAACCAATCGATGACCGAGTAAACGGCGCAAGACCGCGCCGACCCATGGCCCATCGTCAAGCCGCGCGGCGCGCGTCCATGCTCAGCGCACCGGCACCGAACGCGGCCAGCACCAGCAAGCCACCCACCACGGCGATGTTCTTGAAGAACATCTGTTGCTGCACCATGGCCTGCTCGGCCGGCATGGCCCAGAAATTGTGGAATCCGAACGTCGCCACCAGTGTGAATAGCGCCAGTGCCAGCGCCGCCCACCGTGTTCCCCAGCCCACAATCAGTGCCAGCGGAGCGACGATCTCCACGACGATGGCCACGACCGCCGCCAACTGCGGCATCGGCAAGCCGGCCGCTGCGATGTAGCCGACCGTGCCCTCGAAACCGCCGATCTTGCTCAGGCCGGCTGGCAGAAACAGGGCCGCCAGCAGCAGGCGGCCGATGAGGCTCAATGGGGATTGCATTGCGTTGACCATGAACAACTCCTTGAAATGGTGAAAGAAGAAAACAATACCACTGCGGCCGGGCGGCTCAGGGCGACAGGTCGAACACCAGCACCTCCGCATCAACGCCGTCATTGAACGTGAGCCGGCTCTCGCCCTGCAGGCGCAACGCGTCGCCGGCATGCAGGCTCTGACCGTTCACCGTGAGGCGTCCGCGCACCAGCTGCACATAGGCCTTGCGCATGGCATCGAACGCCAGTTCGGCCGACTCACCCGCATCGAACAGTCCGGCGTACAGCGCGGCGTCGGCGTGGATACGTACCGAACCCTCGGCGCCATCCTTCGATGCGACCAGCCGCAACACGCCGCGCTTTTGCGCCTCGGCGAAGGTTTTTTGCTCGTAACCCGGCTCGACCCCGGCCGTGTCGGGCTCGATCCAGATCTGCAGGAAATGGGTCGTTGCATCGGGCGCGTGGTTGAACTCGCTGTGTTGCACGCCGGTACCGGCACTCATGCGCTGCACGTCGCCCGGCGGAATGGCCTTGACGTTGCCCAGCGTGTCCTTGTGCGCCAGGGCGCCGCTGAGCACATAGCTGATGATTTCCATGTCGCGGTGGCCGTGGGTGCCGAAGCCGGTGCCCGGCGCGATCCGGTCTTCGTTGATGACGCGCAGGTTGCCCCAGCCCATGTGGCGCGGATCGTGGTATCCGGCGAAGGAGAAACTGTGCCGCGATTGCAACCAGCCATGGTCGGCTTGGCCGCGTTCGTCTGATCTGCGTAGTTCGAGCATGAAGACCTCCAGTGCGGCGCCTCCAGATAACGGTGGCAGCCAGGGAACTGTAGGGCAGACCACTGCCAGATCCGTTCGTGCCGATTGATGGCATCATTCAAAAATATCGAACGAAAGCCGCCCGTATGCCCAAGACCTCCGATGTGCTGACGCCCGATACGCTGGCCATGCTGCAAACCATCGCTCGCACCGGCAGTTTCGCCGCGGCCGCCCGCAGCATGGGGCTGGTCCCCAGCGCGCTGACCTACCGGGTACGCCAGATCGAGGAGGCGCTGGACGTGTTGCTGTTCGATCGGCGCAGCCGCAACGCCCGGCCCACGCCGGCAGGCCAGGAGTTGCTGCGCGAAGGCGGGCGGTTGCTGGAGGAAATCGAGGCCATGGCGAACCGGGTCAAGCGGGTTGCCACCGGCTGGGAGACCCAGTTCACGATCGCCGTCGACGGTGTCGTCTCCAAACCCACGATGATGGATCTGTGCGATGCCTTTCTGGCGCTGGCGCCGCCGACCCGGCTGCGGCTGCGCGACGAGACGCTGACCGGCACGCTGGCGGCCCTGGCCTCGGGCCAGGCCGATCTGGCGATCGGCACGCCCGAGCCGCACAACGACCGCGATGTCCACGGCAAGGTGTTGGGCGACATGGCGTTCGTGTTCGCC
>ENA-ORBV01016907-ORBV01016907.1-microbial-mat-metagenome-genome-assembly--contig:-NODE-16907-length-10516-cov-11.211706_pt1 | contig 10516 bp, 8 predicted proteins | sample MGYA00237777_ERZ505514 | MGnify/ENA primary metagenome ERZ505514 (study PRJEB26160, sample SAMN06269048) | microbial mat metagenome | isolation source: Oligotrophic lake microbial mat | place...
TCCGTCACTTAAACATTCGTGTCCCGTATTGGGAATATAGCACGATCGCTTACCTAGTAGAAGCTCCCGCTCGTTATCCAATGGGGAGATTCGTTCCCACTTTGGGGATCGCTGCGCATTCCTACACACTTTTTCAAGGACCTGTCAGAAGAAGATCAAATCAATGTTGAACACAGCCTAAGTAGACCTACTCAAGCTTGCAATGCAGTCAAAACCACTTGTTTTTGTAGACAAATGCTTTGAGTGCGACAGTGACTGAGATCATGAAGAGAATGGGCTAACCAATGGTCGACATGAATCAGCTTGACTGGCAAATGTGGCAGGAGCGTGCATCCTACACAACACCAAATCACACTTTAGGAAAACTGCTATGCAGGATTGCAGGGATCACTGACATTGTAAAAAAATTGTTTCACTTAACAAAGCATGTCACACTGGGTCTCCATGACCCAGGGGGAAGCCTGAGCAACAGGGAATGAGCCAACTGGCAACAGTAGCCCCAGCAGCAAGGAGCCTAAACCCCTCTCATGGAGCCAAGACTTCATACTTTGTTGACATGAACTGGATGGATTTAATATCTGCAAGTCGTAAGTGGATCAACCCACCGGACTACTCAGATTGGTAGATTTCATATATTTCAGGCTATGATTACTAGCTACACACCTACGAGTATGAGTTCTCTCCGACTGCAACATACAGTCCGACAGCTCCGCACTTTTGACGCGTCAAACCGCACAATCAGTTAAGATGGACTGGGTTGGGCTACTACACATTTTATCTATGGCAGACAAAGACACACGTCACAGGGATGACAAGTCAGATGACGACTGGCTCTTGCCTTCGACAACCGACTATGATGGGTAAAGTAAAGCAGGCCTCCGAGGTTACCCCTGAAAGGGTGACCGGGCATACCTCAGCTGCAGGAGGTCGGCGATTTCTTCAAGCTCTCCAAGGGCCCTGTCAAGGTCTTCCCTTGTGTGAGCTGCTGAGATGCAAAACCTAGCGCGCGCCATGAGCAACGGTACCGCTGGAAATCCAACGACAACTGTTGCAAGCCCTCGTTTGTAGCATTCTCTCGAAAACGCCGCAATCTTGGTGGGAATGTAAAGCATTACAGGCATGATTGGGGAATCGTACCGGCCAAGCGTTAAAAGACCCATGTCATTGAGACGCATCCTGAAATAGTTCGAATTGTCTCTCAGTGCTTGAAACTTTTGCCTGCCAGTGTTGGTTCCGTCCTGGCCCATCATCACCTAGTGTTTGCAAAAAAAACAGAAGCCGAGTTAGGACACTTTAGCATGTTCGAGACGAGGCAAACTAGAAAAAAACACCCCTGTCAGTGAACTCACCCTAAAGCTGGTCAAGACTTGTTGGCACACTGTCGGGCTGAGCGAGTTGTGGCAAGAGCTGCCAGCACACTTCCAACGCAAATGCTCAACAATCTCTTTGCTGGCTGCAATGTAACCACCCATTCCACCAAAACTCTTCGTGAAGGTTCCCATCAATACGTCCACGTCGGCTGTATCAACTCCAGTGTACTCGGTACATCCACGTCCCGTTGGTCCCATAGCTCCTATGGAATGGGCCTCATCCAGGTATATGAAAACACCATACTTCTTGCAGACCCTGACGACGTTTTGGAGATCACAGTATTCTCCTTCCATCGAATAAATACCTTCCACAATCACCATGATTTTATTCCAAGGACGCCTGGTTCTTGGTCTACCCAAAACGATTGCCTCACGAATGGTTTCTTCGAGGTGCTCAATGTCATTGTGACGGAAAATGCGGATGGCGGCACCTGAGGCGCGTGCGCCGTTCACGATACTTGTGTGGTTAAGCTCATCCGAGATAATCAGGTCTCCACGAGACATCAAAGCTGGGATCGTAGTAGCGTTTGTGTTGAATCCCATCGTCAGGACGAGCGCTTCTTCTTTTCCCAAAAAGCCCGCAACGGTCTTCTCGAGTTCCCTGTGCAAAGCAGTGGTTCCAAACTCAGACCTAGACGACTGAGCACTGACGGAAAAGTCTTCCAAAGACGCCATCACCTCGTCGCGACAAGTATTCGCCCAATCATCAGCGAAACCTAGGTAGTTGTAGCTGCCTAGGTTGAGACACTTCCTCACAACTGCGCCAGTGTGTGATTCAGCGAAGAACTCTCCTTGTGTGTACTCGTTCTTCACCTTCTCATCGGTGATGCTTTCTACAGGTCCAACCAATTGCATGGACTTCTGACCATCAGTACTCACTCTTTCCAGGACTTCAATGTGAGCCCCAGGATTGGAGGAAATGGGGCGATTCCAGCAGTCCTGAATCCTGTGATAAAGCCTGCGAGTGTAGAAGGTTTCCCAGCTCTTAACGATGGGAGCAAAAACGGTCCTGTTATCGCTTGGAAAGTCGGACGATGTGCGAATGTAACGTCCTCCCCACAAGGCAGAAAGGAAATCTCGAATGCGTCCACACATGATTAACACAGAGTATGCAAGATAGGTTGAAAGAGCCGTCAATGCCGGGATGGACAGCTCCTCTTCGTGAGGCTTGGGGTTCCCAGGCAAAGTATGTGTTGCATACATGGCCCTGTCATGTGCCGCCAGGTCCTCCATGCGTCGTCTAACATCCTGGTAGGGATCGGTGCCCAGCGACTTATCGTAATGATAAACAGATTCATCGTCGTCAGAGGCTGCTCCACTCGACTGAGACGAAGCCTCCACTTCCGGAACCTTATCATCGTAAGGTGAAAGGGACTTCCCATCTTCCATCATGCGGCGTCGCAGCATCGCTTTGGGTCCTAGTATAACCGTCATCTTGAGGTGTGCTGATCTTGGTTTGAGTTAACGTGAGAGTTGCAATGCAAACTATGGGCACTTGACAATGCGAATCCGATTACACACCACAACAGACGAGAGATGTTGCAAGTATGCCTGGTGCACCAGAAAAGAGTTGTACAATTGGTATTGATTCCGAACACAGTGACCAAGTTGGCAGGACTGCTATTTGCGGTGGCACTTGTATGCTTAAGTTATACAACTCAAACGAAAGAAGAATGACCAGCAACCAAGAGTTCTATTGCTCCACTAGTAGCTAGTTGCAGACCCGTGTAGCTGTTCTATCTTGCTGGTCAGCCAACAAATAGTTGTGTGGAGAGGAGAAACTTGCTGCTACTATGTCTTCTAGCTAGAGTAGCTAATAACTAGCAACTGTACTACTAGCTAGCTAGTAGTAGAGGTGTACCGTATGGTACAGCTAGCTAGCAGAACCGTGCGGATCCGAATGTAAATTTAACTGCCAGTACCTAATATGGTAGGAAATCTACTGAAGTATTAGTAGGTACCAAGCACTACTGCACCGGCGTTGTTTTGCACCAGCATAATTGTCAGCACTGGTTAGACCAGACCCGGCTGGACTGGCGCGATAGAGGGCGAAAAACAAAAATTGGCCATGCGCTGGCGGTGGTACCTGACGGTTGATGACGGGAGATCGGTGTAGACCTTCATAATCAGGTTGGCCCGCTCACGAGCACGCCCTCCAGCTTCATAATATTTTAAAACCCAGGAATGCTTAAGGTGAGTGTCACACAACTGACAATACATAGGCGAGTTGGACGATTATTAACGTCTCCACAATACCAAAGTTGCAAAATCGCTTACTCTTTGACTGACGTCGCTAAATTATTACCATGTGAGAGTCATTGTCCAATGAAAAAAGGGAATATTGTTGCTATTTACCGTATTTGTAATCTTGCTCGGTGTACGTACAGTAAACAATTCTACGTATGGATATGACGTACTACTACTACTAGTACTCGGAGTACAATTTATTGTACTACTTTTGTATCGTTGTTAGGTTTGTCCCTTTCGTGGACCTCCTCAGTCCTGGAACTTCCATGCCCATGCGCCGCGCTTCTCTTCCAACAACGCCAACTCAGAATTTTGTTTTTCCTAGTGGAGTAAAAACTTCTCTTTGAAAGCAGTCCAGGTTTTTTGTAAGAACCAGCTACAACCAGCAACATGTTCTAAAAAAGGTCTTGATGAGAGGCAATGGACCCGCTTTCAGTTAGAACAAAGTGAATCTAGCTAGCTAGCTAGTGATGAGATGCTTCATGAGTTGGAACAAAGACAAAAACATTTCATGTTGTCAGACAAATGCAACAGTTTCCACTGCATGTCAAATGTAGATGATTAGCACAATGCTTCTTCTGAGAGCATTTGGGGCATTTTTGATGTCCCTTAGCTGGAATGCAATCAACTGGCAACATTGTCTTTGCATGAGACTGACAATCAAAATGAATCAAATTGTGTTGAATTGGTTGCAAGGCAAAGCATCATGACCTTGATCATCCCAAGCAGACGCCCAAGTTCTTTTAGTTTTGTTGTCTTGTTTCAACAGCATCACTCAATTCATGTTGCCGATTGTTTGCTAGACCAATTCATTAGGGCTAACATTGTTGGTCTTTTGCCTTCTCAGTGTGTGAACAATCCTCCCTTGAGTGATCTTCTCATTTTCAGGCGACTTTCAATTGGCTAAGAAACACAGTGACAGTTGCAATCCAGTTTCCCAGTGTTTCTCTTTTTTCTCCAACTTTTCCTTTTTGGCATGTTGGCCTTGTTTGGACTTGTTGGCATCATTGTCGAGGTCTTCTGCTGCACTCTTGCCCTGCTGCACGAACATGGCGGAACTTAAGGACGATCGGCTCGTTAGGTGCTAGCAAACATCGATCATTCTTATGAGTGAAATGTGATGTTCTAAGTGACGGATGACATTGAGGCCCAGAAACAACAAGTGTGTTCTGCAACACTCATGACAATGTCGATCGAAGGCTACAGCGCGCATTTAACGTCACTCATTGCACGGTTCTTCTCGAAATTTTTAAATTGCTTTGTGCTGTTGTTGCACTAGCACGACTAAAATCAGCGAAGAGTCCTAATCACAAATGTCGGAATTAATGTCTGTGATTGTCGGATTTAATTAAAAATGTCTGAGAATGTATTATCATGTCTGATAATGTATGAGGATGTCTGAGAATGTCTGAGGTTGCATGTAAATGTCGGAAACCTTCTGAGCGTTCCGAGTGCGCACGCCGAACACTCGGAACGTCTTTAATCCTTAGCAAAAACAATGACTATCGCTAATTAACAAACGGCATTAGACACGACAAAAGGCTGACTCGGCGCTTATGTCTGAGATTGTTTGCTTAAGTCTGAGAATGTCTGATGATGCATGAGAATGTCTTAGGATGTCTCAGAATGTCTGATTTTAAGTAAAATTTCCGAGAATGTCGGATGCGACATTCACGATTACTGCTGTTTGACTATGCCACATTTTTGTGAGTTTTGGCGAAGAATTACGACATTCACGAGCACTTTTTCCGACATCACCGACATTCACGATTAGTGCTTTTTCACTACACGACTTTTCCGTGAGTGTTCCTGGGAGTGACTTGATGAGCAACTGTGGAATTGTGAAGAAAGGACCAAGAGGTTCCCGGGCCAACAGAACAACTGAAAGCGGTGAACAATGACCACTCGGAATGCATCAAAATGCAAACTACGTAATTCAGATAAGAGAAAATCAGTTTTTCTCACTTCGCACAATCCTAAACTGCGCTAAAGCAACAAGTTTATTCTAGCTTTTAGGTGCCCCTGTCTAACATCAGTTCAAGAAATCTGTAGAAAGTCACACTGTGCATGTTGGTTCACACGATCCGTTTCAAATCTTGACATCATGGGATTCTTCTTCTTGAGCATTGTGTGCACACTTGGGGCATTCTGGATCACTGACTCATGCCACAACATTTTTTTGTGAACAGACATCAGCAGCAATGACACAGGATGCACTCTGGCAGTGTTCATGATTCTTTGTTGGAGACAAAGCCACACAAAAATGTTGAGTTTGAAATTTGCTGAAATCTTCCCCTCAAAGCATGCTGTGTTCATTTTAGCACTAAGTCATGGGTGACATGCCCATTGATGGCATTGAAGCCATGTTGTGCTTTGCTGGTTTCTACCGTACTAGCTACTGTAGTAGCACAACTGGCACAGTTTTGTTATGGCATAGAATGTGCTGACTTGACTGGTTGATTGCCTCTTCGTTGCTTGATTGACAATCACGCACAGTTGATCGGTTAGCGCGGCTGTTTTTATCCATCATCTCGATCTTTCCGCATCAACCGAATACTCATTCAATTGATTCATTCCTCGATTGATTCGACTATTAGGGCAAGACCACCGACGGTATACTTGAATCCATACATTGTGTCATCTTTGTCGACCAGATTAGAGTATACTACCTAACCTGTAACCACCACAGCATACGTCTCTCTTATCTGTGCAGAATCGCTTCAGAAATTTCGACGTGGAGTTGGTTGTTTTTGTGCTTTTTCTGAGTTGAAAGCGACTATTGCCATGGCAACAAATCAGTCCCCGGGGGCACCCGTCGCTGCCGAGTCGGCCGTTCCGACGCTTCGTGTTATGAGGCTTCAAAGTCCAGAACTGTACCAGGTAGGTCATTGCTGCGTAAGAAAGCTTGGTGGGCATTTCATTCAGCCAAAAGCGCGCGAGAAACACTGGAATCAATCTTTTCGCGTTGCGACCGAATTTTCTGCTGTCATTTTAGACGTCGAGAATTTGAAGGAGTGTCCTCATTTTATTTTTTCATTTGCGTTTCGAAACCGACTACAGCCGTATGCAGGATCCTTTGAGCATCGATGCAGTCTAGGCACGGCCATGTGCCTGCCCGACTCATTGGGTGGTAAGTTATACTTTGGATATGCCACCATCCCCTCGCTATGAATGTTCATTCAGCTGACAATTTCATTGTGCTTCTCATATTCCTACTTATTTTTGTAGTTGTTTACGTGGGTAAGTCCAGCAAGGGCCCATTTCAGCGCCAAACAATTATTCCAGGTTTTCTCAGCTGAAGTTAACGTTGATGAATTGAAATTATATCTCTGGCTAGGTGAAACTTTTACCGCATATCTTGGGGCCTTGAATGTTTCGAAGGATTTACCCGTCCGGCGCTTGACTGTTGCTGCACAGCTTCAGACACCAAGCCAACGATATAGGATTCCTTCGAGGCTGGATGCGTAAGTTCCTTCTTTCAAATCCTTGTCTTCTGCCCTCTTTGTTGCAGCATTTCTCACGCGCCACTCCACCCGTGCTTAGAGGAAACGCCGCTGGAGGCGTGGATGTTCCACCTGATCAAGGTATCGATGCCATTGTGTCTTATAAATTGGAGGAGGCGGGAAGTCACATATTACGTGTAGAGGTTGGCTACGTTGCGGCGACAGATGGCAATGTCAAAACATTCCGCAAGTTTTATCGCTTTCAAGTAACCGACCCCTTGACCATTCGAGAGAAGACATTGCGAGCCGACGAAGAATCCTGCATCGTTGCTATTTCAGTGGAATTCAATGCATCTGACAAAGCCAGCGGCGGTAATGCTTCAGCTTCTGCCAACACTGGATTGACAATCAGCTCAGCGGAGTTTCGCCCTGCGGATGGTTTAACAGCGGCACGGATTGGAACGACTGTGAGCAGTTTTAAGGAATCCCAAGTGGCTTCTAGTAGTGGGGCATCATCCCAGCCAAAACCAGTGAGTGGACTCGCGCTGCTCGAATCCTGTGGTCGTCTTGAAACAGGAGATTGTTTTCAGTACTTGTTCAAAGTGAAAACCGAGTCTCGAAACGCCTCATTGCGAGGCATTGCTGCCGGAGATGAATTGGGAAAAGCTGTCTTTACATGGAGTAAAACCATGGGAGAAACAGGTCAGGTCTTTTCCCCTATAATTCGGTGCCCAGACGCGCTAGATATGAATAAGTTACGACTACTGGCTGGCGGCAACGCGAAGGGAAACTTTGAAGACCCCGCCAATGAAAATGCCCAATCGTTGGAGGAAATACTGTACAATGACAAAGACTTTGTGGTGCAAGGCAGCGGCATATCGGTCGATGTAGCCGCTGCTGCTGCAAAGCGTGCTGCAGCCAATGGAGTGTTGCCGTTTCAGGCCCCCGACCAACTGCTGCCTGTCACGGTGGAGCCTATCCGTCCTCCGACACGAATGCAACTTGCGGTACCACAAGAAGTCCAGTTTCTAGTCATGAATCATACCAACAACCCGCTTGCCTTGCAACTGCAGTTTCGATTTGAAAAGCAGCAATTAGAAGGGTTGGTAATCTGTGGACATAGTTTCAAGACCTTGGGAGAGCTAGCCCCTCAGGGAGGATGCAGTGTGGTCACCATGCGTATTACTGCTGTGTCGTGTGGGTTACTACGACTGCATGGGTGTTTTGTAGTCGACTTGACCACTGATCGTGAGATCCCCCAGCCTCCACTCTTTGATGTCTTTGTTGACAACAGCAGTATAAGCATGAAGGGCTCTTTGGAGAAGCTGGGCGACAGCAGTATTATTGCAGCGTAATAGAAATTGATCAACCGACAAAGAGAAACTATTTGGAAAGCTCTTAACCTAACGGAGAGAAGTGCCTACTCTACTAGAAAACAAGCACGTCAGATTTATTTATTTTCGGGTCAGTGAAGAGGTGCAGGGTAACCTCAGATTTACTAGTCAGTAGAGTCGTCCTGGGGACAATCCCTTTCCTCTTGATGAGCTGCTGGCGGATCGGATTGACGAGGGCTGCGGATTTCATCTGCTACTATCTAGTTACTAGAGCGAGAAACCTATAATTATACTGGGATTGCCACAGCGAGCTCCAGCACACCAGTAGGTGCTTGTCTTCAACGCCCTCCGTCCTTTCCGGCACCATTGTGTTTCATGGCATCAGAAGGGCATATTTCTTGCTGCGTCGGAACTACTTGGATTTCAGGGATAATCCCAATTTGGGTGCTGGTCTTTGCACCTGGGGATTGCACTGCCGGTCATCAACAGCCTGACGGCTACGGCTAGTGATCGAGGTGGTGGATATTGGTGGCATAGTAGACGGAGACAGCAGACGTGGCCTGCCCACTCCGAAAGCTCCCCTTTCAGTTGTTCCAGTGTGGATGAGGTGATTGGCCATTTACAGTAGAGACTAAACTCTGGCTGCCAACTTCATCTGCTACAAAAGTGGAACAGAATTATCTGTCAAAACAAAATAAATATTTGCTGGCTAACAATGAAACGTTTTTGGCTGATACCTAGTGCTACTAGGATGAGTTTACTGGAAATGGGGACGCAATTATTCAAGGACATGTTAATTAATTAACTCAAAGATTAGTTTCGGTTTAAATGAGCGCTATGCTACGATTCCCTCCACTGACCCGTAGGGTCTTCATTACTTCACGCCTTTCACTGGACTTCCCGTAGGTGTGCCCAGGGCACATGAAGGATGCATTCATCGCGGCGATTACAAACAGGATAAAGGTAAAACAAATAGGGAGAAGAGTTCTGGGGGAGGAGTCGGGCCCTCTTCACTTGGCACTGACTCCTACTGCAAACAACATGGGGGTGGAGCTACCGGGGTCGATTGGTTTGCATCCACTTGAGCAACAGAGCTTGCTCTGGGGTAGTCACATCTAACTCATTGTTGCGAGCAAGGCGACAGGCTTGTCTTCTGCGAGCAGAGGTCACATTCTTGAGCCAATGTCTCTTGTATCCATTAGGTTTCTGGAGGAGAGAGACAATGGACCAATGGAAGTGTTGCCGCTCGGCAGGGGGGAGATCTTGGGAGCCAGATTGGTAGAGCTTACAGATCTCTTGGTTGAGTTTGTGGTTCATTCTTTCTTGGCCGGTTCGACGGACACGGTGTTTGATGTCGTTGCGGTGGTCCCACTGATTCCAGGCAAGGTTGTGGAGGCGAACAAACAAGCCTTTGATCCATCGCTTGGCTGACTTCCTACACCGCAAAGAGTTGTAGTGGCGCTGTTGGACTTGGCACCATTGCTTGGACAGGAGGCCTTCAAGGAGATTCTTCCAGTTGATGAGCGATTGGAATTAGGCAGCTTGCTTGACGTCTGCTTCAGGAAAGTCATCGTGGGGGAGGATGCTGTGGCGCCACCAGGAGAGGTTCTCGAGAAGGGCTCGTTGCAGGTCCGGGTGAGTTCTGGACTCCGCCAGATAAGTTGTGAGCTTAGCCATGCTTTCAGACCAGACTTCATTGGCTCCCTAACCTTGGCATCGTAGAACATGGGCCGTGTCTTCAGAGGCATTGCATCGGGGACACTTGTCATCATCCTGGTGCTTCCATTTCACAAGCGTGGTGCCCACACCACAATTGGCTGAGGCATGCTTTGTGATCCAACGTTGGCGGCTGGGTTTCAACGCCGGTATGCCTTCCCAGCAGGCCTTCCAGTCGATAGTTTCCTTTGCTTCCAAGGGGAAACGTTTGTGGCGCACCCACCACATTTGGGTGACAGGGTCCATGATGAGGCCATACAAGGTGGGCCGGCTGGGGGGGGATCTTGGACGGCCCATTCCACAGAGTCCACCCTTCGTTGTGAATGGGAAGGTGGGGAGATGCCAGGGAGGGAAGGCGCTTGAACAGGAAGGCCCAATGCTGCTTTGCTAAGGCATCCATTTGACA